>JAABUP010001739.1_pt1 | contig 44738 bp, 31 predicted proteins | sample 5559201 | NCBI WGS metagenome assembly JAABUP01 (sample SAMN10711887, study PRJNA513373) | rock metagenome | isolation source: Antarctica rocks | place: Antarctica
GAGACAATCAACCGGCTCCGACGCTCCCAGCAGCCCTGGAGCGTGACCACCGCCGCCGAGGTCGCCGCCATCGCCGCGCTGGACGACGACGAGTACCTGGCCCGGACCATCGAGTACATCGGGACCGAGTCGACCCGGCTGACCGACGGCCTCTGGGACGTCCCCGGCCTCCGGCCCGCCTGGCCCTCCCGCGACCGCCCCGACTGGGCCCCCGCGATGCCCAACTTCGTTCTGGTCAGCCTGGTCGGCACGTCCTGGACCTCGCCCCAACTCCAGGACGCCCTGGCCCGGAGCGGGATCTTCGCTCGCGAATGCACCAACTATCGCGGCCTGGAAGTCGGCTCGACCGTGACCGGCCCCGGCCGGAGCTTCCCGACCGGCGGCCACCTCCGCTTCTGCGTCCGGACCCCCGCCGAGAACGACCAGCTCCTGGCCACCCTCGCCCGGATCCTCGGCTCCAGGCCGACGTCCTGAAAGGCCCCCGATCCCGGATGGTTGATGGCTGATGGTCGGGCGGGAGGCGGCACGCCACGCCGCCCGCCCCCTCGACCATCAGCCATCTCCGATTCTCGTCCCCCCGACGAGTTCGCCCTCGACCGCAAGCCGCATGACCTGGTCATCAAGGGCGAGGCCATCGTCAGGGTCGCGTGGGCCTTCTGGGGGTCGATCCCTTATGACAAAGACGTCTCCCTCCATCTTCTGACCGAAACCGGCGGCGGCCGGGAGCGCGAGGACTCGACGGTCCTGATGCCGAGCCGATGGAACACCTGGAGCCGCCCGGCCTACCTCGGCTGGCTCGACCTGGTCAGCCACGAGTATTTTCATTCGTGGTCCGACGGGTAGAAGGCCCACCGCAAGGCGTGGCTCGGGGATTGAGCCTTGTGATCGGCGGGAAAATCCCCGATCATACCCGGACCTCTCCCGCGCCGAGACCAGACCGGACGGCCCATCCATGAGCGCAGACATCGACGAATCCTGCTCCTTCCCGGGCGAGGGCGGGACCCCCGCCGACCGGCCGGCCAACCCGGGCCGACGGGCCATCCTCCGGGGGCTGGCGGCGCTGGGCGTGGGCTCGGCGACGTTCCACCGGGCCGTGGCGGCGCAGGCCGCGGCGGCGGGCCAGGTCACGCCCGAGATGATCCAGCAGGCCGAGTGGATCGCCGGCCTGGAGCTGACCGAGGACGAGCGGAAGGAGACCGCCGGGTCGATCCGGCGGACCCTCGGCTCGTTCGAGGCCCTCCGGAAGGTCGAGGTCGGCTACGACGTCCCGCCCGCCCTGGCCTTCGTCCCCGCCCCCGGCCTGAAGCCCGCCGAGGGCGTCCGCCGGAACCAGGCCGAGCCGACCGAATCGCACGCCCCGAAGCGGCCCGACTCCGACGAGGCCCTCGCCTTCCTCCCCGTGACCGAGCTCTCGGCCCTGATCCGGTCGCGCCAGCTTAGCTCCACCGAGTTGACCAGGCTCTACCTCGCCCGGCTCAAGCGGTTCGACCCGCTCCTGAAATGCGTGGTCACGCTGACCGAGGACCTCGCGCTGAAGCAGGCCGCCAGGGCCGACGCCGAGCTGGCGGCGGGGATCTACCGAGGGGCCCTCCACGGGATCCCCTGGGGGGCCAAGGATCTGATCGCCTACCCCGGCTACCCGACCACCTGGGGGGCCGTCCCCTTCAAGGACCGGGTGATCGACGAGAAGGCCACCGTCGCCGCCCGGCTCGAAGAGGCCAGGGCCGTCCTGCTGGGAAAGCTGACCCTGGGGGCCCTGGCGATGGGCGACCGCTGGCAGGGTGGGATGACCCGGAGCCCCTGGGACCCCCGGCGCGGTTCGAGCGGCTCGTCGGCCGGGTCGGCCTCGGCCGCCGCCGCCGGCCTGGTCGGCTTCGCCATCGGCAGCGAGACCCTGGGCTCGATCGTCTCCCCCTGCCGGGCCTGCGGGGCCTCGGGCCTCCGGCCCACCTTCGGCCGGGTCAGCCGCCACGGCTGCATGTCGCTCTCCTGGTCGATGGACAAGCTCGGCCCGATCGCCCGGTCCCTCGAAGACTGCGCCCTGGTCCTCGACGCCATCCACGGATCCGATGGTCTGGATGCGGCCGCCGTCGACCACCCCTTCCCCTGGCCGCCCCCCGTCCCCGTCGGGGGCCTGAAGGTCGGCTACTTCCGCCGGCCCGACCGCCCCGACGACGGCCGGAACGAACTGAAGGTCTTGAAGGGGCTGGGCGTCGAGCTGGTCCCGATCGAGCTTCCCAAGGACTACCCGGTCGACGCCATCACCCTGATGCTCAGTACCGAGGCCGCCGCCGCCTTCGACGATCTCACACGCAAGCATATCACCGAGGGCCTGAATAGCTGGCCCGCCACCTTCCGCGAGCGCCAGTTCGTCCCCGCCGTCGAGTACCTCCGGGCCGCCCGGGTCCGGACCCTCCTGATGAGGGCGATGGCCCGGCTGATGACCACCGTCGACCTCTACGTCGGCGGCCAGGACCTCTCGATCACCAACCTGACCGGCCACCCGACCGCCGTCCTCCCCGACGGCTTCGCCGACCGCGACGGCCGCGAGGCCCCCGGCTCGATCACCTTCACCGGCCAACTCTACGGCGAGTCGACCCTCCTGGCCGTCGCCGTCGCCTACCAGAATGCCGTCGGCGACCACCTCCGCCGCCCGCCCCTGGAACGCTACCTGGCCGAGGAGGCCGAGCGGGAGAAGAAGGAGCGGGAGGACAAGGAGAAGGACGCCAAGGGCAAGGACAAGCCCGAGCCCTGACGGCGACCGAGGCGGCCCCGGGACACCCAACCATCGAGGAACCAGCATGGATCTGATCTTCTCGCTCTTCCAGGCTTACTCGGCGGCGAAGGAATTCAGCCATTTCTACGGGAACGCCTCGGACTGGGTCATCGATGTGGTCAACAAATGGAGTAATAAAAATTCGACTGATGTGATCGAAAGGCAGGTCCAGAACATGGCGACGGCCACCGACGCCGACATCCGGCGGGCCGCCGCCAAGGCGTTTGCCGGCGACACCAAGGCCGCCATCCCGGACGCGAAGCGGGAGGAGTTGATCGGCATCCTCCTCAACATGTCTCGAAACGTCCGGTATCGCAGCTCGTTCGGCTCGATCGATGGGAGTTTCTTGCGGAGCGAGCGGCTCCTCGACCTCCTCCTCCACGAGGTCGAGCCCATCCGGCATCAGGGTGAGAAGGTGGCCGACGGTTCCCCCTGGATCCTCCGCCACCACCTGGGCACGGGCAGCTTCGGCGAGGTCTGGATGGCCCGGAATCCGGGCTATCCCGTTTCCCGGGCCTACAAATTCTTCACGAAAGACGGGTCGGGCGAATGGCTCCGCCGCGAGCAGCACAGCCTGGTGGCGATCCTGACACGACTTGGCGAACACGATAACATCGTCGAATTTGAAGATGTCCAGATTGATAACTGCGTGCATCCCTTTCTCGCTTTCGAGTATCTCGGGGGCGGCTCGCTGGAAGAGTGGATCGTCAAGGACAAGCGGCGACGCCCGGCCCTGGAGCCGCACGAGATCATCCGCCAGGTCGTCTCGGGCCTGGCCGCGGCGCACGCCCAGAAGATTCAGCACCGCGACATCAAGCCGGCCAACATCCTCTTGACGGAGGGGCCGGACGTCCGGATCAAGATCGGCGACTTCGGCCTGGCCAAGGTCGCCGGCCCGGGGCGCGACGGCGGCTCGCAGCTCGCCTCGCTCGCCGGGGTGGTCGGCACCAGCCTCTACCTCCCGCCCGAGTCGCAGCAGCGGGGGATTCGCCGGAAGGCCACCCAGGACGACGTCTTCGCCGTGGGGATCGTCTGGTATCAGCTCGCCGTCGGCGCGATCGAACGGCCGCCGTATGACTTCGCCGAGCGGCTCGGGTCCAAGGGGGTCGACTCGCATACGATCGACCTGATCGGGCGCTGCCTGGCCCACCCCGGGCGACGCTTCAAGGATGCCAGGGAACTCGAAGATGCCCTGACCGACGGGGTCCCCCCCTTGATCGACTCCCCCCCCGGGGCCCCGGACGTGCAGCACCTGGCCCGGGAATACCTGGCGACTCTGGCTCGCTGAGGCTCGGGCCGGTTGGCCGGTCACGACTGGCATCGGAGGGTCCGCTCCAGCTCGGCCTGGGGGACGTAGGGGCTCTGGAGCCGGAGGAGTTCGCCCCCCCGCTTCCAGAACAGGTCGCCCCGGCCGAGGAGGTGCTCGGCGTCGGGCGAGCCCAGGATCAGGTCGCTCCCGGCCTTCGAGGCCACCCTCAGGGCGATCCGGCCGGGGAGGTTCTCGCGGAGGAGGGGCGTGACCACATCTTTATCGGGCCGCTGGGTCGACAGGATCAGGTGGATCCCCGCCGCCCGGGCCATCGCCCCGATCCGCTTCAAGAGGGCCGTGACGACCTTCTTGGACTCCTTGTCTTCGAGGAAGCTGGCGAACTCGTCGATGACCAGGACGATCCTCGGCAGCAGCTCGGGCGGCAGCTCGGAGATGTTGGAGAGCTTCCGCTCCTCCAGAATCCGGTAGCGCCGGTCCATCTCGGCCATGCACGCCTCGATCAGCGGCAGGGCCTCATCGAGCCCGTAGGCGACCGGGGCCCGGAGGTAGGGGCTCGCCCCCGGGAGATTGAAGGTGACCCGCTTGGGGTCGATCAGGAGGAACTGGAGCCGGTCCGGCCCGAGCCGGGCGGCCAGGGCCGCGATGGTCGCCCGGAGGAACTCGCTCTTGCCGCTCCCGGTGGTCCCGGCCACCAGGAGGTGGCAGTCCGACGGGTCGGCCAGGTTGAGCCAGTGCGCCTGGCCGGCGACGTCCGAGCCAACCGGGAAGGCCGGGAGCCCATCGAGCCCCTTCGGCGGGCCCTCCAGCGCCTCGGCCAGCGAGACGACCGCGCGGTCGGGGCGCTGGACGTCGATGCTGATGCACCCGGCCTGCGAACCCACGATCGGCACGACCTCCAGGCCCAGCGAGATCCGGAGGTCGACCGCCTTGTTGCAGACCCCCTTGAAGTTGGTCTTGCCCACCGGCCGGACCCGGAGCCTGGCGAACGTCGGGCCGACCTCGAACCCGTCCCGCTCGACTCCCTGCCCCAGCAGGTTCAACTTCTTCACCGCCCCGGCCAGCTTCTTCTCCGCCCAGGCATCCAGCACGGCCGCGGCAGGTTTTGGGTCGGGGGGAGGTGTCTGAGGCTCCTCGGGAGGCTCGGTCCGGGCGGATTTCGCCGGCTCCGGCTCCGGTGGAGGGGCCGTCGGACCTCCCGAAGGTCCGGCTCCGGCCGAGCTTGTCGCGCTCGCCGACGGCCCCGCCTTGGCCTCCGGCCGCTTCCAGCCCCCAAGCATCTTGAAGAGGTCGAGGTTGTCGATCACGCCCGTCTTGATGACCAGGTTCCGGCAATCCTCGTCCGAGAGGGTCACACCATTGATGACGAGTTCCCGATCAATGGCCCGCTTGATGAGCGTAGCCAGGCATTCCGTCGAGCGGTAGGTGAGCGGATAGTCTTCGAGCGGCATGATCCGGAGCTTGCCCGCCTTCTGGGCCGCCTCGACAGCGGCTCGCGTCGTTGCACCCAGATCGAGGTCACGCTTCGGGTGGATCAGTACGGCACCGGAGACCGGATCGGCGGACGCCTTGAAGAGAGCCGTGAAGTAGTGGCCGAAGCTCCTCGAAGCTTCGATCGTCGTCAGGGCCACGACGGCAGTCTGGGACTCTTCACCCGGTTTTCCGGCGAGGGCGATCAAAGCCCCCGGTCGCCCGCCCGGAGGCGTCGCCCTGATGGCCTTGTCGCGGACGTCGACGATTCGGACACCGCCGAACTCGCGCATCCGCTGCGCCGAGTGTGCCAGTTTCAAGGCTTCGATGATACCGGCATAGAGTTGATCCTGGGAGAGGTAGTCGGCCGACCTCTTGGGGTCCTGACTGATCGCGGCGATTTCCCGGTTCCATTCCTGAAGAAACACGGCCGAGGGATCATCAACGATCGGCCCCGGGCCGCCCGGGAGATTGATTTCGCCTTCTTGGCCTCCTTCGATCCAGGCGTCGAATCGCGTGCCACATTCCTGGATGAGTCCGCGAGGCGTCGGTGTTTTCTTTTGGACCCATTGATCGATCGAGGCTTCGATGAAGGGCCAAGTTGGAGTCCGGTCGGCACTCCTTCCAGACCAGGAAGCCATCCGACTCTTGACCAGCCGTAGCGCCTGTTCCGTCTGCATGGGTTCTAGCCGGAAGGTAGGCTGTCGAACCCTCATCTTGAATGCGCCGAACGCGTGTTCGATAAAGTCATCCCAACTGTCCCGGAAGCAGTTCAAAACGATCTGGGCGGGTACGGCCTGCAACAATTCCATCAAGGATGTGGTCAGGCGATTAATCGCATCCGCGTTCCTGCATTGCAAGATCGACTCGAGTTGGTCGCAACAGATCATCATCGGCCGATCATGCCCGAACAGCGCGGGGATCGCCCGGAGGACATCGATCGGAGTCGGGCCTTCTTCACCCAAGCCGAGCGCTTGCCGATCGACATCGGGTAGATCCTGGCCCTGGAGCCATCGGCGGGCCGTGGCGGCCCAGGGCGCGGGGGCCCAGCCAAGGGCCAACGCCCGGACGATCCCCGCGTCCTGGGGGAAGACCTGGACGAGCGAGTCGGCCAGTTTGAGGAAAGGGCCTAGCGTCTTGACCTGGCGGACGATCTCGAGCACAGCCTCGGGCGTATCTCCCAGCCGTCGATTCATGGTCTCGTGCCGGGAAGCCAGTGTCGGCGGGAGATCGGCGAAGTACCCGGCGAACGCGGGCCGGCAAATCAGGGCCAAGGCCATCTCCAGGGGCGAGTGGCCCCCTTCCGGGACGTCGAAGAGCGCCTCGATGACATACCTGCGGATATGGTCGAGCGGCGGCGTCTGCTCGATGAACTCCGGCACGAATACGAAGAAGACCTCATGGCCGATCAGGTGCGCGATCCGCCCGAACAGGTGCGTCTTCCCGTAACCGGGGGGTCCGGTCACGATGCCGATCATCTGGCCGGGGTCGGGCTCATGCCGGCCCCGGAGTCGGCGGACCTCTTTGACCAGCCAGTTCGTGGTGACCTGATTGAGTTCCGGAACATCCCATTCCGGACGATAGTTTCGGGAGTTGTTCAGGCGGCTCTCACGGAAGGGATTCTCGAATGACATCGGCCATCTCCTATTCGACGACGATATAGAAGATGGTCTCGTTCACCCCCGGGATGGAGGCATCGAGCTGTTCCGGCGTGGCGCGGCGATTGTCGCTGATAGCGATCAATTCGAGCTGCTTCTCGCTCCGCATCCGCTTGATGAGCGGGTCGAAGGCCGGGTGGCTGGCGGCCTCATCGCCGTGGTGCTCGGCCACGAGTCGCCGGACCTCGTGGATCGGGATCAGGCCCTTGCCAGCGTACTTGTCCGCACGGAGATGGTCGATGTACTTGACGATATCCGGCTCGCCCAGCGCCCGAGACGCCGGGGCCGGAGCGGCTTCGATGGGCAGTTCGGGGACATGGGAAACCGCTGCCTCGGATCGGCCAGGCATCGACTGGCGGGCGGCATCGAGGAGGGCATTCAGGATCTCGCCGGTCATCGTGAAGGTCACGTTGTCGTGCTGCTTGGCAGAGGCCAGCGCCTTCGGGCCTTTCTCGGGATTGAAGGTGAAGCGGACCGAAACCCCTTGCCTCTGCTCGTCGAGGTAGCCCTTCTCGACAAGTTGGGCCAGATGATAATCCACCGTCCCCGGGGCCGCCTTGACGTCGAATTCGAGCTGCCTCTTCGCCGCCAGGCTCTTGAGCTTGTCGTTGAGGCCGGACCGGGTGAGCGTCCGTTCCTTCGCCCGGAAGACTTGCAGGAGGATGAATGATTCCTGGGCGTGCAACTGCTTGGGTTCAAGATCCGGTTGAATCGGCCGGAGGTGCTGTCGTCCCTTCTCGGTCAGGCGATAGGAGGCGTTGGGGCGGGGATGGTGGCCATCCTTGCCCCCGCCGGAGACCGACAAGAGGCCCTGTTCGATCAGGCCGGCGAGGGCTCGGTCGGCCTCGGGATCGTCCGGGCCGGCGGCCTGACCCGCCTTCGGCCTGGCGGCGAGCTTCTTCTTGAGGTCGCCGGCGCTGATCCGGCCCTCCTTGAGCTTGGAGAAGATCGCGAGCACGACGGCTTGATGAGCTTCGGGCGACGCTTCGGCCATGGACTTTCCTCGATGGGGCGGGTCGGGAAAAGCCCGATCTTAGGGCCCTCTGTTCAAAAAGTCACGGGGCCACCCATCCGGTGATCTGGCCCTCGCTCATATTCACCGGATTCTCGCGTCGGCAAGCTGACAAAACGAAAAAAATGGCCGGGCCCTCCGCGACCACCCGGGATTCATCCCGGCAGGGGCGGAGGTCGGCCTTCGGAGGAGATTCCGAATTCGTTGAGGCGAGGTCGCGGACGGACCCGAGCGAGGCGGTCCGAGGGCTCAGGCACCCAGGAGCTTCGCCTTGAGGGTGATCTCGGGGCCGGCGAGGGCCTTGGAGACGGGGCAGTTCTTCTTGGCGTCCTCGGCGAAGGTCTGGAAGGCCGCGTCGTCCAGGCCGGGGATCCGGGCCTCGGTCTCCAGGTCGATCCGGGTGATCGTGAACGACTGGCCGGACTGCTCCAGCGAGACGCTGGCCGTGGTCTGGATCCGGTCCGGCGGGTGGCCGGCCCCGGTCAGGGCGGCGGAGAGGGCCATCGAGTAGCAACCGGCGTGGGCGGCGGCGATCAACTCCTCGGGGTTGGTGCCGGTCCCGCTCTCGAACCGCGAGCGGAAGCTGTAGGGGCTCTCGTACGACCCGCTCCCGAGCTTGACCGTCCCATGTCCCTCCTTCACGCTCCCGACCCACTCCGCGTCCGAATGCCGGGTGATCATTAGCGGCTCCTGGCAAGGTTAACGGATTTCGAACCCGCCGGATTGTATCGCCGACCAGCGGCGGAGGCCAGCGGGACGGGGATGATCCCAAGGCATTCGGAGACCGGGCTTGCGACGGGTGTCGGGGGGGCGGATAATCGGGGTGTCGGCCTGCTCATCTCCCATCCGATCTCGCCGATCGAGGCACCGATGACGGATCTCTCCCGAGGCGATCGCCCCCCGTCCGCGCCGAGCCGGCGGCCGACCCCAGCCTCTCGGCTGGTCCGGGCCCTCTACACCCACAACCCGTTCTACGTCATCAGCGCTGACCTGGTGTTCATCGGGCTCCGGATGTCGTTCGAGCCGCAGGCCAAGGTCTTCGACACCTGGGCGTTGATCCTGGGGCTGGCGGGCTACACGCTCCTGCTGGCGACGACGGCGTGCCTGATGGTCCGGTTCGGGCGGGTCTGGGACGACATGCGGAGCGTCCTGCTGCTGGTGGTGATGATGTTCCTGGCGATCTCGGCGACGATCGACGACGTCCTGATCGTCCGGCCGGGGCTGGGCCGGGCCTGCGCGATCGCCGGGCTGGGCTTCGCCGGGATGGTGACCGAAGGGCTGCTCCGGGGGATGCGGCTCCGGCTCCCGGCCGCTTATCGGATCCCGTACTACCTGATCCTGGGCCTGTTCTTCCTGTATCCCCTGGCGCTCCGGCCGCTCCTGGCCCGGTCGGACTCGGCGACCTCGCACTGGGCGTTGTTCGGCTTCGGGACGGTGGCGGGGCTGGCGTTCCTGACGCTCCTGCCGGCGGTCCGGCGCGGGGCCGCCGGCGTCCGGGGGAACGGGAGCCCCTGGCCCTGGCCGCTCTACCCGTGGTCGCTGTTCTTCTTCCTGGGAGTGGGCGTGTGCGCCCGGTCCTATTCCCTCTGCATTTCCTTGCATAACGTCGAGGGGTTCCGGAGTATCTTCGGGCCGTACTTCCTGGTCCCGTTCGGGTTCGCGATCGCCGCCCTGCTGCTGGAGGGGGGGCTGACCTCCGGGCGGAAGGGGGTGGTCCGGTTCGCGCTGGCGATCCCGGCCGGGCTGCTCGGGCTGGCGCTGATCGGGCACCGGCCGGACGCGGTCTACGAGCGGTTCCTGGCGATCTTCCGCGAGGGGATCGGCGTGGCCCCGCCGGCGGCGACCCTGGGTCTGGCCCTGGGATTCTACGGGATCGCGGCGATCCGGAGGGTCCCGATGGCCCTGGGGCTGGCGACGGCCTCGCTGGTCGGGCTCTCGGTCGTCGGGCCGGCCACAATGGGCCCGGAGACCCTGGTCGCCCCGAGGGCCTGGCCGCTGATCGCGGTCGCGCTGATCCAGGGATGGCTAGCGTTCCAGCGCCGCGAGTCCTGGCGGGGGCTGGTCGCGGCGACCTGCGCGGTGGCCGCCCTGTCGGGCCTGCCGGGGGGCGTCTGGTCGCCCGAGGCGACGGGCTCGGTGGCGTTCCACCTGACGCTGGTCGCCCTGCTGATCCTGGGGGCCGCCTTCGACGATGAGCTCGGGCGAGAGCTCCGGCTCGTGGGCTTGATGCTCCTGGTGGCGGCCTCGCTGGCGGTCCTGGCGGGCGAGCCGCACCTCCGCGCGGGACTCCCGGCGGGGATGGTGCCGGGCTACCCGCTGGCGGCGGCGGCGGTCGCCGCCGGGTACGGATATGCCTTCGGCGGCGTGCCGTTCTACCTGGCTTCCGGGGCGATCCTGGGCGCGGTCCTGGCCGTCCTCGGGTCGAGGGGCTACCTCCTGCTCCGGCTCCGAGTGGCCGGCCTGGACCGGATCGCCTGGGGCCTGGCTTCGTTCCTGGTGGCGGCGGCGGTCAGCCTCCGGAAGGCCGGCCTCCCCCGGCGGTGGTTCCCGAGGCCCGAGCCGCCCGGCGTCGAGGCCCCCCCGATGGCCGATCCCCCGGCCTCCTGACCGCCCCGAGCAGGATCGCGCAAGGGACGACCGATCCAACCAGACGAACCCAACGCCGCGCAACCCGTTGGCCGGCAGTGTGTTTGAGAGGCGACACCCGGGTCAACCGCCCGACCCACCCCGGGCTCCCGAACGAACCCAAGGCCCACGTGGGACCCCGCGACTCCGACCAGACGAACCCAACAACGACCCCGCGCCGGTCCGAGGCGGCGACCCGGCCAAACGAACCCAACGACCGGGAACCGCCGGCCAGACGAGCCCAACGACCTCGCCCGTTGGTACTCCCGAACGAACCCAACGACCTCGACCGGCGATCCGGACGAACCCGGGCACCGCAGGACGACAAAAGGGGACATCCAACTTTACGATCGATTTGACGGCACCTTCTCAAGAAATTCTGACCACAACATAGTTACCTCGAAGGCAAACAAGGCAGGGGAAGCCAGAGGAGACATTCCACATTTCGCTCTGTCTGGGCTGCGCACGACGACTTCTCCTTGAGGATATCGACGGGAACCTTCGCTGCGGTCCCTACCTCCGAAGTAGACAGAAAATGTAACGGGCCCGGCCGATCAACCCTCATTCAACCATCGGACGCCCAGGTCGCCGCCGTCGGGGTCGGTCGGCTTCATCGCCTCCTGCTGGCGGGCCTCCCAGTAGAAGAGGAACAGGACGATCGTGGAGAGGGCCCTGGCGATGTCGAAGACGCAGTCCAGCGCGACGTTGACCCAGAAGGTGTCCAGCGCCTCGAACTGGCCCAGGGCGTAGCCGGCGGCGGAGCTGGCGGGGATGAAGATCGCGAAGAACAGGAGCCGCGCGGCGAGGATCTGCCAGCCCCGGCCCCTCGTCAAGTCCGTGCTCCTGGCCCTCGGCTCCCTCCCCTGCTCCAGGACGACGACGGAATCCAGCAGCGAATAGCGAACCGCAAGGAGGATCCCGGGGACGATCAGGGCCACCAACCCCAGCAGGATCAGCAGCCCGGCGACGCAGTTGGCCACGAAGAGGCTCCCCCACTTCCGGAAGCCGACCGCCATCGCCTCGCGATAGCTCACGCCCTGGCCCAGCATCCGGCTTGCCAGCGCAAAGATCAGGGCCCCCTCCGCGATCGGCCCGAAGACCCCCTGGAGGACGTTGTTGAGCCGGATGGTGGCGCCCACCTGGTCGCCCTCGGCCGCCCCGAACTGGATCGACTCGATCACGAGGTTGGCGGGGAGCCAGACGGTCAGGAGGATCCCGCCGAAGAGGGCCAGGTTCGACCCGAGGAGGCGGAACGCCAGCGCGAACTTGCCGAGCATCGAGGGGGGCGTGGCGATGACCTCGGCCATCTCCTCGGAGCCGCCCCCCAGGGTGGTCGACGGCGGGGCATAGGGATTCCAGGCATCCGATCGGGGGTCGAGGGCGGCGCCGCACTCCGGGCAGGTCGCTCGCGGGTCCCCGCCCAACGTCGCGCCGCATTCCGGACAATTCGACGGGGTGGACATGGTCGATGCGATCCCATCAATGACGAAGCTTCGACTGACCAGTCCGCCGGGGTCAGCCGTAGAGCCGGGTGGCCTCGGTGTGGGTGATCTTGGGGGCCTTGATCAGCCCGCCGGCGACCTTCTCGCCCATCGGGTCGACGTAGACCCGGCCGGCGACGTTGGCGTTGCCCGGGTTGATCCCGATGACGTGGACGTTGAAGAGGAAGGCGTCGTCGCTCTCGGCGGTGAACCAGTGGACGTTGTCCTTGTGGTCCGAGACGGTGGAGAACTCACCGGGGGCGAAGCTCCGGTCGACGGTGGGGCGGATCAGGTAGTGGTCGTCGCCGTCCTCGACGCGGTCCCAGTGCCGGCCCCGGAGCGTCCCGTTGAGGACCAAAAAGCCGGTCGCCATCTTGTCGTGACCGTGCGGGACGACCGAGCGGCCCCGCTTCATCGCGAAGACCTGGCGGCCCCAGACCAGCTTGGTCGGCAGGCCGGCGACGCCCTTGAAGTCGACCGGCAGGCTGGTCTCGCCCCGGTCCTTGTACTTCACGCCCCGGGCCAGCCGGTCGAAGTCGAGCGTCTTCAGCAGCGACGGGAGGTCGACCTGGCGGTAGAGCCCCTCCAGCGCCCGCTGGAACTCGACGTCCTTGATCCGCTGGTCCTTGACGTCGCGGCTGATGGCGTCGAGCTGCTTGAGCCAGGCGTCGACGGTCGGCCGGACGTCGTCGCCGAACAGCCGGTGGGCGGCCAGGCCGTCGATCAGGGCCAGGGCGGTCAGCGACTGGAGCGCCTGGCGGGTGAACTGGCGGCGGTCCTCGATCATGGCGGGGCTCCGGGTCCGAAGGGGGGGCGCCGAATCCCCAAACAGACCACAACCGGACGCCCGCCACAACGGGCCATCGGGGCAGGGCCGATCCCAGGTCCAACGCGGAGGATCCGGTCGAGGTCGCCGAGAATCGCCTCGAAGGGCTCGGGGCGATCGGGGGCCGACCCGGGGGAGCCGGGCCTTGATCGCGCCGGGCTCGGTCCGGGCCATCACGGGGAGCCCGGCCAACCCCTCGCGGTAGTCGGCGATCCAGTCGATCAGCCGATGGCCCTGCTCGCGGAATTCCTCGGGGGTCATCGCGGCCGGTCATTTCTTGCCGGAGAGGCCGAGCGCGGCGTTCTGGAAAGCCCCGTGGGCCTTCGCGCCATCGCCGGGATAGCCCGCGGCCTGGACCAGGAAGACGGTGACGAGCCCCCGACTCGGGTCGATCGCCATGTCCGTCGCGTAGGCCCCGCCGTGGCCGCAACGGCCGGGGATGGCCGGGCCGGAGTCGCCGGTTGACTTCCGGTCGGTGCTCCAGCCCAGGCCGTAGCCGTTCTCGCCCCGGCCCTTGTTCAGGAGGTCGCCGGTCTGCGTCGAGGTCATCGCGCGGACGGCGGCCTGGGAGACGTAGCGCCGGCCTCCGAGGGTCCCGCCGTTGAGGATCATCCGGCAGAAGGTCCCGAGGTCATCGGCCGTCGAGAACAGCCCGCAGGCCGGATACGGGTGGCGGCTCCGGTCGGTCAGCGGGTAGGAAAGCTGGGTGATCGTGGTCTCCTCCAGCTTCTCCTTCGAGGCATCGGGTTGATACGACTTCGCCAGCCGCTTGACCTGCGCCTCGGTCGGCCAGAAGGTGGTGTCCTTCATCCCCAGCGGCCCGAGCAGCCGGCTTTGCAGGAACTCCTCGTAGGGAATCCCGGAGGCGACCTCGATGATCCGGCCGACCGTGTTGATCCCGGGGTTGCAGTACTCGTACTTCGACCCCGGCTCGAACTGGAGCGGCGAGAGCCCGTAGGAGATCGCCCCCTCGAGGAGCGAGATCGTGTCCAGTTCGCGCTCCAGGGGCGACCGGCCGACGAGCCCGGCGGTGTGCGAGAGGATGTTCCGGACGGTGATCGGGTGCGCGGGCTTCTTCAGGACGACCACGCCCCCCTCCTTCAGGGCCACCACCATCTGGTTCCGGAACTCAGGCAGGTACTTCTCCACGGGGTCGTCGAGCTTCACCTTGCCCTCGTCCACCAGGATCATCAGGGCCGTGGCGGTGATCGGCTTGTTCATCTTCGGCACCTGATCTTTGGGCGCACGCTGATCGTCGCCCACGTAGTGCGTGGGCGAATCGGGCCGACAGTCTGAAGATAACTGGGCTCGCCGCCCCTGGTCCCGGGAGGGGCGTGTCGCATTCCGTTTCAACCTGCCCAGGTGATTCGGCGATCCCGCACGATGTCGTCCGACAGTCGCCGGCTAGATCGACAGTATATTTCTTAAATGTGCGTATTTCAAGGATCTTTAATGAATCTAGATGCTATCACCAAGGCAATGCCAGCCAGTACCCCGATGGAATTCCAGGCCCGGACGAACCGCGGTGTCATGGGCACGACCCGTTCTACCAGCGCGTACGCCGCCCTGGGTGAGACCGCTTTGTTCATCTTGATTGCCAATTCGGGCCAGCATGCGCCGAATGTGCCAGCGATGATGAGGAGGATTCCAAGGAACAGTAGGAAATTTTCGATGCGTAGAAGCTGTTCGATGTGCATGGCAACTTCCGATCTCGACAGCGCCACGGGGCTCGCTTCACCACCCACGACCCGTGATGGCAGGCTCCGGGTGGTAGCTGTATTTTCCTAAATGACGATGGTCTTGGGAGGGGTCCAGCCTCGGCGTCGGTGGCCAGCACCCACCGGCGCCGGGCTCTCGCCCGAATCATTCCATGCCCGGAGGTTCCGCCTGCCGGGCGTTGGTAACCTTCCAGGATACTATAGGTTCAATAAGTCAAGCAACCCTCAAACGTGACGGCGCCGCCGGCGCCAACCCCCCCACCGGCGCCGAGGCGATCCAGAACAGGTCGTCGACCTTCATCGGGACCTTCGCCGCGGCGTCCGAATACCCGACCGATTCCAGCGCGAGCACCTTCTCCGGCGACGCCACCAGGACCACGGCGCCGGCCAGGACCCCGCGGTCGACGAACGGCTTGAGCCCGTCGGAGACCCGGGGCTCGTCGGCCCGGGCCGGGGCCGCGAGGGCCGCCAGCAGGAGGAGAATCGAGAGGGTTCGGCGCGGCATCGGTGGATTCCCGGCAGAGGAGTTCGGGTTAGCCCTGGAGGGCGTAGGCGGCGACCTTGCCGAAGCCGACGACGAAGAGGGCCTCGGCGGTCTCGCCGAAGGCCGCGTCGTACAGGTGCGACGGGGCCTTGTGGTTCCCGGCGACCGACTTCGCCTTGAGGTCGACGAACAGGATCAGGCCGTCGTTGGCCCCGCCGATGGCCAGGAGGCGGTCGCCTCCGGGGAAAAACAGAAGCCGCTCGACCATCCCCTTAATCCCATCGACGGTGAATTCGTGGGTCCGCTGGCCCTTCCGCCAGTCGAAGACCTCGATCCGGGGCGGGCCTTCGAGGTGGTCGATGTTGCCGATCGTCCCGATCCCACCGACCGCCAGCGCCTCGCCGTCGGGCGAGAAGGCCAGGGCCCGGACCCCGCCGATCGAGTGCCGGCGCTGGACCGGGTCCCAGGTATAGAGGACCGGGGCCTCCATCGAGGCCACCGACCGGCCCGTCGCGATCTCCCAGACGACGACGTGGCCCACCTTGTCGCCGGTCGCGACGTGCCGGCCATCGGCCGAGATGGCGCAGGCGTGGAGCATCGACGGATAATGATGCGGTGTCATCTCCTGATGGCCCCGGAGCTCGTGGCGGAGCGAGCCGGTCTCGGCGTCCCAGAGGCGGCAGACCATGTCGTCGGCCACGCTGGCGACCGTCGAGCCGTCGGGCGTGGCAACCACCCGGCGGATCCATTTCGCGTGGGCGTCGACCGCGCGGACCTTCGCGCCCGAGTCGAGGTCCCACCAGATCAGCTTGCCGTCATATCCGCCGGAAATCACCTTTCGCCCGGCGACCGCCAGGCCGGTGACGTAGCTCTCGTGGCCGCCCAGGGCCCGGGCTTCGGGCTTCTCAGCGGCGAAGTCGACGTCGTAGACCTGGAAGTCCGACCCGCCGAAGAGGACCCGGCGCGAGCCCGGGACCCGGGCCATCCCGAAGACGATCGCCTTGAGGGAGAGTTCCTTGACGACCTTCGGGGCCTCGACGTTCGCGGGCATGGGTCGGCCTCGGGTGGGGGCGGGGGATGACAGATGGCAACATTTCAGATTTCAAAACAATCAAAATTTTTTGACGTCTGCGATCCCGCGATTCGAGCGGCGAGCCGGAATCGACAATCGTTGATGGTCAATGAGCGATGATCAATTATCGGATCGACATATGATACTAATACCGATGCCGGAGAAATCTCCGGAAATTTCTCTTCCATCAATCATCGCTCATTAACCATCAATCATTGCCAGGTCAAGGAAATATTTCCGGATAGCCTCCGAGATCCGTTCAGGCGAGTACATCCTCGATCGGCTCGGTGCCGGTCTCGGTCAGGGGGACCGGGCGGGTCCCGACGATATAACTCTTCTGGGGGTTGATCCCGACGGCCTGGTAGATCGTGGCGAAGAGCTCGGCGGCTCCGACCTCGCCGTCGACGACGGCCTGGCCCTTCTCGTCGGTCTTGCCGAAGACCGTGCCGCCCTTGATCCCGCAGCCGGTGAGCGTGGCGCTCCAGGCGGAGGCGAAGTGGTCGCGGCCCAGGCTCGGGTTGATTGTCGGGGTCCGGCCGAACTCGGCCAGGGTGATGACCAGGGTGTGGTCGAGCAGGCCGCGATGCTCCAGGTCGTCCAGGAGGGTAGACATGACGTGGTCGAGCTCGGGGACCAGCTCCTGGTGGGTCTCGAAGTTCTGGCCGTGGCTGTCCCACCAGGCCCGGGCGACCCGGACGAACGGGACGCCGGCCTCGACCAGCCGGCGGGCGACCAGGGCCTGCTCGCCGAACTGCGAGGGGCCGTAGGCGTCGCGGACGGCCCGGGGCTCGCGGGACACGTCGAAGAGGGTCTCGCTGGACATCAGGCCCCGGACCCGCTGGTACGCCTCGTTGTGCGAGGACAACGCGGTGGCCGGGCGGCCTCGCTCGAACCGGCGGGTCAGCAGCTCGCGGAGTTCGCCGCGCTCGCGGTGGTCGAGCTCGGTGATGGCCTCGGGTCGGCGGATGTTCTCGGGGATCAGGTTGGTGGTCAGCTCGATCGGGGCGAACCGCGAGCCGAGGAAGCCGGAGGCGCCGGGGCCGAAGTCGCGGCCCTCGGTGGGGGCGTAGAACGAGACGTAGTCAGGGACCGGGCTCTGCGCCCGGCCCAGCTCCTTGGCGACGACGGCGCCGAGGTCGGGATAGCGGACGCTCGGGTCGTCCATCCGCCCGCGCATCATCAGCCGGGCACCGCCGCCGTGGTCGCCGATCTTGGTGTTGAGCGAGCGGATCACGGCGGTCCGGCCCATCCTCCTGGCCATCTTCGGCATCAGCTCGGAGATTCGGAGGCCCGGGACGTCGGTGTCGATGGCGCGGAAGGGGCCGCCGGTGGGCGTGCCGGGCTTGGGGTCCCAGGTCTCGAGCTGGCTCGATCCACCGGCCAGCCAGAGCAGGATCACGCGCTTCTGCTGCTTCTTCAGCTCGCCGGCCAGGGCGGGGATCTTGAGGGCGTCCATCAGCCCCAGGTTGCCGCCGATCGCGCCGGCCCCGGCGGCCAGGGCCCCCAGGAACCGGCGACGGTCGACCGCGTGGTCGGGGGAGCCGCAGAAGTGCGAGCGTCGAGAATCGGCCATCTTCGGGGGACTCCCGGTCCGGGTCGGTCAGTGATTGAAGCGGAACTCGGCGCCGGTCAGGAGCGCCCAGACCATCTGGCGGGAGCCTTCGGCGGGGCGATCCTCGCGGCATTCGAGGAACTCGGAGAGGATCGCGACTTCCTCGGCGTCAGGGGCCCGGCACAGGACGTTCCGGACGGCCAGGTCGACCCGTTCGGGGTGGTCGGCGGCCCGGACCAGCCGGGCGACCAGGCGGTCGCCACCGATGGCGAGCAGCTCGTTGAGCTTGTCACCGTTGCTCATCAGGAGGGCCTCGGAGGCGCCGATCTGGTAGTCCTCGCCGGGCCGGGCGATCGCCTGGGCCAGCCCCCGAGCCCGGTCGGCCAGGGGCTCGACCCTGGCGTCGACCTCGCCGAGGTGCGATTCATCCGGCAGCGCGGCCGGGTCGGTCGTGGCGACCCAGATCGAGGCGGCGAGCTGGGTCGGGGTCAGGGCCCTCGGGGCGGCGACGGCGAAGAGGCGGGGGTCGACGTGGTCCGACTCGGCCCGGCCCTCGCGAGCGTAGGCCCGGCTCAGGACCAGGCCCCGGGTGAGCCGGCGGAGGTCGTAGCCGTGCTCGACCAGGTCGCGGGCCAGCCAGGCGAGCAGCTCGGGGTGGCTCGGCGGGTTCTCCGAGTGCATCTGGTCCAGCGGCATCACCAGTCCCTGGCCGAAGCACCGGTGCCAGACCCGGTTGACGATCGACCGCGAGAAGAACTCGCGCCCGCCCGGCTCCAGGGCGACCTCGACCAGCTTGGCCCGGGCGCTGAAGGCGGGGCTCGGCGGGGCCACCTTGTTCTTCTTGGCCTCGTCGAGCCGCTGCTTCTCGGCCTTCTTGACCTCCTCGGAGGGCTCCAGCGCCTCGGCGGGGATCTCGACCTCGCGGCCGGTCAGGAACAGGAACCGGGCCGTCTTCTCGGGCCCCTCGGTCGGCTTGTACTTGACGACCCCGTGCCCCTTCTCGGCCAGGAAGTTGCCGCTCAGGAAGGTCCGGTCGAGGAACGACTTCATCCCGTAGTAGTGGTCCTGCTTCCAGTCCTTGACCAGCGGGTGGTCGTGGCACTTGGCGCAGCTCACGTTGACGCCGAAGAAGACCGAGCTGACGTCGCTGGTCAGGCGGTCGCCGTCCTTGGCCCGGGCCTTGAGGAACTCGGCAGAGCCCTTCCGGCCGGGCGTGGACTCGTCGGCGGCCATGACCTCGCGGAAGACCTGGTCCCAGGGCCGGGCGTCGCGGAAGGCGGCCAGGAGGTAATCGCGGAGGCTCCCCCGGACCCCGGCCATCAGGGCGGCGTCGAACGAGTCGGCCAGGTGGCGGACGAAGCCGGGCGAGGCCATCAGGCGGTCGACCAGCCGGGCCCGCTTGCCGGAATCGACCGGGCCGGCGAAGGCCCGGAGCTCGGCGGCGGTCGGGATCCGGCCGACCAGGTCGAGCGTCAGGCGACGGAGGAACGTCGGGTCGTCGGCCTCGGGGGCCGGCTTCATCCCCGCCGAGGCGATCGAGGCGTCGACGTAATGGTCGACGACCTCCTCGATCGGTCGGTCCGGCGGCAGGAGGTCGCCGCCCAAGGCCGGGCGGACGGCCGCGTCCGGCATCGCGGAGAGGATCAGGGCCAGGAGCAGCGTCCGCATCAGGAAATCCCTCGACAAGCCGTCCGGTCCCCATCTACCATCGCCCCGGACGCGACGGCCTCTCCACCCGATGTTAAACGACCGGGTGCGGCCGGGTGAAGCCACCGGAAATATTTCTTCGACGAACCGCGTGCCGATGGGTCCGGCCGGTGACCTCGATTAGAGTGGAGGGCGGGGCCGGGCGGATCGAGGCCAGGGGGGCGACGACGTGGACCGCCGATGGCTGATGGTGGCGGCGATGGTCGCGATGGGGACGTGCCTGACCGGCCCCTCCGAGGGCCCCAGGCTGATGCGCGAGGACGTCGAGTGGCTCGACGTCTGGCTCCCCGACGCCAACGCGAGCGACCGGCCCCGCGTCCTTTTGATCGGCGACTCGATCGCCCGGGGCTACGGGCCGGAGGTCGAGCGGAGGCTCCAGGGGAGGGCCTACCTCGCCCGGCTGGCCACCTCCAAGGGCCTGGGCGACCCCGCACTGCTGGCCGAGGTGGCGCTGGTCCTGGGGCAGTCGCGGTTCGACGTGGTCCACTTCAACAACGGCCTGCACGGCTTCGGCTACTCCGAGGACGAGTATCGCGCGGCCTTCCCGGCGCTGCTGGAGGCGATCCGGAAGGGCGCCAGGGACGCGAAGCTGATCTGGGCAACCACCACGCCGATCCGGGACCGCGACCAGCCCCGCCGGTTCGACCCCCGGACCGACCGGGTCCGGGCCCGGAACGCGATCGCGGCGAAGATCGTCGCCGCCGGGAAGATCCCGGTCGACGACCTGTTCGGCTTGTCCGAGGGGCACCCGGAGTACCACGCCCCGGACGGGATCCACTTCAACGAGAAGGGGACCAGTGCGCAGGCCGAGCAGGTCGTCCGGTCGATCCTGGCGGCCCTCCCCGCGCCGGGCCGGTGAATCAGCGAGGGGCGATGGCCTCCTGGCCGCGGATCTCGCCGAGGGCCCGAAGCGCCTCGCGGACGTGGCTGGCCGGGCGGAACTGCGACGAGTAGACGTGCCGGACTACCCCGGCCCGGTCGATCAGGTACGTCACCCGGCCCGGGATCAGCCCGAGCGTCTTGGGGACCCCGTAGAGCGCCCGGAGCGAGCCGTCGGCGTCGGTCAGCAGCGGGAACGGCAGCCGGTGTTTGGCGGCGAAGGCCCGGTGCTCGCCGGGCGGGTCGGAGCTGACGCCGATCACGACGGCCCCGGCTCGGAGGAACGCCTGGTGGCCGTCGCGGAACGAGCAGGCCTCGGCCGTGCAGCCGGGCGAGTCGTCCTTCGGGTAGAAGAAGAGGACGACCTCCGACTTGCCCCGGAAGTCGGCCAGACGGACCGGCTCGCCGCCCGCCGAGGTCAGGGCGAAATCCGGGGCCGGGTCGCCCGATTGCACGCGATACGCCATGGGGGACGCTCCGTCGCTGGGGCCGACCGCCACCCCCGGAAGGTTCGGGCCCTAGGGACAATTGTCAGCGGACCCCGGCCCTCGAACAGGCCGGGCGATCGGGCCCCCGGAGGCTGTCCGGTCGTTATCCTGGCTCATGGCAAATGGGCGATGGGTGATGGGCGATGGGGACGAAAGTCCCGGAAAAGCAGCCGAAGCGGCTCCGGATGCCTTGCCGATTCTCCTTCGTCAACCATCGGTCATCAACCATTTTCGATTCCAGATGGCCTCTCAGCCGCGGGGATCGGCGGGACCGCCCGTCGAGGGGCCGGGAGGAACGGCGGCGGAGGGATCCCGGGGGGGCGGGGTCCAGTCGACCGACTTCCGGCGTGGGGCCGGTTTCGCGTCAGAAAGGGTCTGGCCGACCCGGACCCGGAGCGCCCAGAGGTCGCGGGGGAGGAGCGAGCCGAACCGGATCGACCCGGCGTCGGCGGCCTCCGGGCCGGCCCCGAGGCGCTCGCCGGCCAGGCGGAGGGCCTCGCGGACCCGGCCGCCGACCGCCCATCGGGGCTCGCCCCGGACCAGGGCCAGGAGCGTCAGGTACTCGACGTCCTGCTGCCCCCGGCGGTACGCCTTGAGCCGGATCGAGGGGACCGGGCCCGGCTCGTCCGGCGTCCGGCCGGGATAGAAGAGCGACAGCTCGTCCCCCTGACGCCAGGACTCGGCCCGGCCGATCGTCTGCCAGGGGATCACGCCGTCGACGCCGAGGGTCCAGGCGTCGACGCACCAGGCGGCCGGCTGGACGTTGGATTCCTCGATCGGGTTGCTCCCGCCGTACTCCAGGACGAACTGCCCCTGCGCCTCCTTGCGGTCCAGGACCAGCCGGGGGCGGGAGCGGACCTCGGAGCCGACGACATTGTAGTCGAGCAGCCCGTCGAGCGAATCCCGCTGCCACTGAGGGCGGGAGATGTCGGCCCGGAAGGCGATCTTCGCCTTGCCGGGGCCCGCGAGCCGGGCGGCGGCGACCCCCTCGTGGAAGGCCGAGGCGAAGTAGCGGAGGGCCCAGAAGTCCTGGAAACTGGCCGGCTCGTCGAGGAGCCAGGGAGACGACCCGCCCGACCATCCCCGGTCCCCGGCCTTGAAGTCGACCTTGTTGTTGAGGAACCCCAGGAAGATCGTTTCCCGCCAGCCCCGGGCTCCGAGGTGCTCGGCGAACCGCCGCGAAGCCTCGACGAAGGCCCGGCGGTACGAGTCGGGGAAGGCCCGGTCGGCCCAGTAGTCGCCGTTATAATTCCCCTCGATCGGCGTCGGCCAGTTCTCGTGGAGCGGGAGGTAGAAGACCTCGATGGGGACGCCCTTGCGGGGGAGTCCGGCGAAGGCCGAGCCGTCGAGGTACGGCCCGAACCGTCGGTCCCAGTCGGACCAGTCGAACCCGTCGCGGGTCGGCCGGGGGGCCATCCCGGTCCGGATGGCCCCGGTCTGCGAGTAGGGCACCCGGTTAATGACCGTCCGGTGCCGTTGGGCCATCCGGTAGAAGTCGCGCTCGTTCTCGGGGAGGTCGTAGGCGTTCATCTCGGGGAGGAAGCTCAGGCCGTCGGGCAGGGCGAAGTCCCAGACCCGGAGCGCGACCTCCAGCTTGATTTCGTCCGGCCCGGCCCGGAGCGAGAGCGTCCCCCGGATCTCGCCGGCCGGGGCGTCGTGGGGGACGTAGACCTCGACGTAGAGGCTCCCGCCGGCCATGCCCGTGCCGCTGGAGTCGAAGGGTCCGACCAGCGGGACCACCGGGTCGGGCATCGGCCCCCGCTTGGTCCCGACGTTTTCGAGCCGGCCGAACTCGACCTTGAGGCCCGCGGCGCCCGCCCCCTCGAAGGCCAGGGCCGGCCGGATCCCCCGGGCCGGGCCGAGGATCAGGACCTGGAACCCGACGAACTCGTTCCGGGCCGCCTGGAGCGTGATCCGGCGGGCCCCGGCGTCCCAGAGGTGGTTGGCGGCGAGGTAACCGGCCCCCCCATCGGGGACCAGGGCCCCCGAGGTCGGGTCCCTCTTGTCCAGCTCGTCGACCACGGCGATCGAAGCCCCGCCCAGCCTCGGGGCCGGGGCCTTTCCCGATCCAACGACGGCGGGGACGGACCCCGGCAGCGGCTTCGCCGAGAGCCCGGAGACCCGGACATCAAAACGCGCTCCCGGCCCGATATTCCCCGCCCCGTCGACCGCCCGGACCTCCAGCCCGACGCGGGATCCGGGCGCCAGGCCGAGGTCGCGCAGGTGCATCCGGACCCGCTCGCCCGCCCGACCCGCCATCGGGATCAGGTAGCGCGGGACGTCCCGGCCGTCGACCCGGACGAAGAACCCGACCGTCCCGGCCGGCCCCACGTCGGGGGGCGTCTCCCAGGTGACCAGGGCCTCGCCAGCGGGCCGCCCCGAGTCGTCCGACGCCGGCGCGGTCGGGGTCGGCGGGGGCGACCGGTCCTCGGGCCCCAGTTCCACCGTGAGGTACGGGGCGCTCGATGCGTTCTGGTCCCGGCTGTAGAGGAAGCGGTTGGGCATGTGCTCGGCGGTGAAGCGGTTCCCCTTGCGGGTCCACTCGCTCCCCGTGTCGTCGAAGAGGAGGAATCCGTGGCTCACCCCCGCCACCCGGGCGGCCACGACAACCGGCCCGACGGCCACCCGCTGCCAGCCCTGGACGTCGGGCGGGGTGGCGTCGGCATTCCGCCAGGTGGTCCCGCCTTGGCCGAGGATCACCTCGGAGAGGTCGCCCCCGGGAATCGTCCAGGGGACGCCCGGGTGGTTCCGGCTCCGGAAGGTCGAGGCTCCGGCCAGGGGCTGGTAGCCGGTCGCGGTCCCCTCGGACCACTCGGCCCCGAAGGTCCCGACCGTGACTTTCCGGAGGATCGGCGGGCCGGTCGACTTGAGGTGGAGCGTCGCCCCGACGACGACCCGGCCCTTCATCGCGGCCGGTTCGACGTCGATCAGTGACATCTCCTGGTAAGACTTCAGCTTGAGCCGGGGCGCGGCCCCGTTGCTCCCGTCGGCTTCCGGGCCGACGTCGGAGAACCAGGCGTCGCGAGTCGCCGGTAACCGGACCTCCTCGCCGGGCGCGGGGGCCGAGGCAAGCAGCAGGGCGGCCAGGACGATTCCCGCCGCCCTGGGGGAGAAACGCTCGGGATCGATCACGGGGGGGGCCCTCATGGACCTTCGACGCGCGGAGATTTCACCAGCCGCCGCCCTGCTCCGGGTCGGGCGCGACCTCGCCGGCCCCCGGCTCCTCGGCCGGGCCGGCCGACCAGTCGGACCCGGCGGGTTCTTCCGGGGCCGGGGTCCCCCAATCGCCGCCCCCAACCCCATCAGTGGGAGCAGTCCCCCAGTCGCCGCCGCCTCCACCCTGGTCGGCGGCCGGCGTTCCCCAGTCGCCGCCGGCCTCAGCCGCGGGCGCGGGGGTGTCCCAACTAGCCCCCGCCCCGGCATTGGCGTCGTACGTCTCCTGCGGGGGCTGATCGTGAGCCGGCGGGGGCGTGGGAGCCCCGTAACCGACGGGAGCCGACGTGTGGCCCTCGACAGGGCCGCCGGTCTGGCCCTCGTGGGGGCGGCCGAACTTGTCGTAGAGGATGTTCCCGGCGATCGCCCCGCCGAGGCCGGCCATCGCCCCGCCCAGCATCCCGCCGCCCGCCGACGGCTGCGGGGGGGGCGGGCCATACCCGCCCGGCGCGTAGCCCGGGGGAGGACCGTAGCCGGGCGGCTGGCCGTATCCTGGTGGCTGGCCGTATCCTGGTGGCTGGCCGTAGCCGGGCGGCGGCTGGTTCGCGGCGGGCGGGCCGTAACCGGGCGTGGGCGACGGGGGGAGCGGCTGGCTCGCCGCGTAGGCAATCGGGTTTGTCGCGGGGGGGGACGATCGAAACGCCCGGCTCAGGACCCAGAGGAGGGCGAGGCCGCCGACGCCGATCGCGAGGTACAAGGGGAGGCGACTCGACGGCGAGGGGGCCGCCACCGGGTTGTCCGCCCCGGTCGCGGGAGCCTTCGCCACCTCGATCCGAGGGGCGGCCGGCCTGGTCGCGGCGACCTCCGCTCTCGGCGCGGGGGCGGGCGGGGAACTCGCGGGGCTGGCCGCCAGGTGGGCCCCGCCCGGGGTCCCGACCCGGCGGATCTGGGCGACGGCGTCCAGCAAGCCCTGGTCGAGCTTCCCGGCCTTGAAGTCGTCGCGGAGGGTCGCGACCAGCGAGCCGACCTTCTCCTGGGTGAAGACCCCTGCCGCGGAATGGCTCGGGATGATCTCGATCTTGTGGTCCGCCTTGGAGATCAGGACGAACAGGCCGTGGACCTTCGAGTCCGCCGCGTCGGCCTCGGCGCGGGCCTTGATGTCCCGGCCGTTGAGGGATTCGATGGTGGCGACGGCGACTTGCCACTTCGAGTCGCGATCGAAGGCCCGGAGGGCGTCGTCGGCCCGGATCACGGCCTCGGGCGAGAAGAGCCGGGCCCGGTCGCGGACGCCCACCGGCTCGTTGGTCGCGGGGCTGGCCGCCGCGAGCTTCCGGATCTCGGCGACGGCGGCGTCGAGCCCGTCGTCGAACTTCCCGGCCTGGAAGGCCGACCCGAGGGCCCCGTCGATCGCCCGGATCGCCTCGGGCGTGAAGACCCGGGTCGAGTTCGGCGAGGGGACCATGTAGAACTTCTTGTCCCCCTTGGAGAACAGGAGGAACAGGCCGTGGACGTTGGCGGCCCTGGCGGCGGCGACGGCCTCGTCCTTGATCGGCCGGCCGCCGAGCGATTCGACCGTCTTAACGGCGACCTCCCAGCCAGTGGCGCGGCCGACCACATCGAGGTCCCCACTAACCTTAATGACCTCGGCCTCGGAGAAGAGCCCGGCCGCGTCCGCGACGCGGGGCGGGTCCGAGGTGGGCCCTTGGAGCACGGTCAAGGCCAGCGCGATCGGGATCAACAGGTTCATGGGGGAATCCTCTCGGGGCTCGGGACCGAGATCGTCGCTCCGTCGATCGTAGCGGGCGCCACCGTGGGAAGCGATGGGGTCCCGCGATCGCGGACGCGCCAGGGACCCGCCGATTCGAGCGACGGGTCGGAATCCTGGCGGGGTCGCGACTTCCGCCCGATATTGACTTCGCCCTTGAGGCAGGCGGAAGATGAGGACTGCCCTCGCGTCTCGCAATCCGAAGGATGTCCCGTGACCGAACGAGACCTCGAATCCATCCTGGCTCAAGGCCATGAGACGAATGGGGTCGAATTCAAAGGGCCGGGGCTCGGACGGATCGGTCTTTCCCAGCCAAAGTCATCAGGGCGATCCTGGGCATGGCCAACAGGCGTGATGGTGGCCTCGTCATGATCGGCGTCGAATCGACCAAATTAGATCCCGTCGGGTTGAGCGATCCGGATCTGGCCACATGGTCGAATGACGACGTCTTGGCAGTGGCGGTGAATGGCTGTGCGAGCCCCAAGGGCGGCGCTTCCCGCGGATCGATCATCCAATCCGAAATCATTACGGGCTCGATTGGGTCGGGCAGGAATTCGATCGGGGTGAATCGATCGGGGTCTGGCGATTCCACACCAGCGGCCTCTTCGTCCATTACTTCGCGTTGGATGGCGAATGGCGAGATCAATCGACCTCGCGGGCCCCCGAGCCCGGTTGGCGGCCGAAGGCTGACATCAACTATCCCGATGCCATATTTACTTTCATGCAGATTTTCGAGTTCGCGGCCCGTCTCGCGCAGTCCCGGGCCGGATCGGTCCATATGTGCGTGGAGATCGCCATCAAGGATCTGGAAGGGCGACGGCTTAGTTGGAGCGGGACGGAAGTCTGGTCCGACGACGAATACCACACGGAAATGCCCGAATGGGTGGATCGGTGGGACGGCCCTCAGACCGAACTGATCGCCAAACCGCGGGAACTCGCTGCCCAGTCGGCCCAAAAGTTCTTCGCCCGGTTCGGCCTGGACGTCTCCCTGGAGACATTGGGCCAAGTCCAGGAAGACATCAATCACAGGTGATCCCGGAGGATCCTGCCCGGCGCCGCGACGTCCGAATCGATCAGCGCCGCTCGGTGCCGGTCTTGGGGATGGCGGCGTCGCGGATGGCGGGCCAGGCGAACACCTTGAGACCGGCGGGGGGGAAGACGCGGGGGAAGATGGCGAGGTCGTCGCCGACGATGGGCGGGAGGACGGGGCGGCCGTCGGACCAGAAGCCGAGGTGGCGGAAGGCGTCGCCCTTCTCGGTCGCCTCGTCGAGGGTCTTGCCGGCGAAGGCGGCGTCGAGGGTCAGGTCGGCCATCCTCCAGAACCCGGCGGTGTCGAAGGCGTTGACCTCGCCCTGGGCCATCTGGGCGGCGGGGAAGAGGCCGTCGCCGGTGTCGAACCGGTGGAGCGCCCCGGTCGGGGCGAGGTGGTCGGCCCGGAAGTGGGGATAGCCCCGGGCATCGGTCCGGTAGAGGATGAACTTCTTCCGGTCGCGGGGGATGGCGGTCGTGGCGGCGAAGATCTCGCGGGCCCGCTGGTCGCCGACCACGAGGTCCTTCTGGCCGGCGACGACCACCAGGAGGGTCGAGGCCGGGACGTCGGCCAGGTCGGGCTTGCGGGACTGGAAGACCTCGCCGGGGAAGATCGCGACCACGGCCCGGGGCTCGGGCAGGTCGGCCTCGGAGGCCACCGCCGCCATCTGCGCGGCGAGGTTCCCGCCGGCCGAGTGACCGATCAGGGCGAACTTCGAGCGGTCGGGCCGGACGTGCGCCGGGGAGGTCGCCAGGACGTCCAGACCGTCGCGGACGGCGATCAGGGCGTTGGGCAGGAAGTTGACCGGCGGCGTGGACCAGTCGCGTTGGTAGCGGGGGGCGATCACGATCCGGCCCTGGCGGACCAGGTGCTCGATCCAGGCGCCGTAGACCCCGGGATTGACCGCGAACCACCCGTGATTGAAGACGACCACCGGCGCCGTCTTCGGCGAAGGATCGGCGGGCTCGAAGAGCCAGTACGACCTCGGGCCCTCGCCCAGCTCGATCCGCTGGACGGACTTATGGGGGTAGGACCGGGTCTCGTCGCCCGCCGGGGCGGGGCGGGCGGCGAGGGCGGCGACGATCGCGAAGGTGGCCAGGGCCGTGGCCTTCCAGGTGCACAAACCGGGGGTCCAGGAGGGGCGAATCATGGCATCCTTGCCTCGCGGATTATGGCGGCTGCGGCCCGGCGATTGATCGCCGGGCCCGATCGAGCGGTCAGTTCCGGGGGGTCGGAATGGGGCGTCCGGCGATGGACTTCGACCGCGCCGCGGCGGGCTTCCGGGCCGGCTCGGCGGGCCCGGACGGCTTGGAGGCGCGGCCCGGGGCCGGGGCCGGGGGATAAATCGTCTCCAGGAGCGGCGACGACCAGATCCCGTGCCGCTCGTTGCCGGGGAAGAAGACGGCCTGGTCGAGCTTCAGGCTGGTCAGCGAGGTGAACCCCAGGACGCAGAGCGGGAACTGGTTGATGTTCTCCATGTCGGCCAGCAGGACCGGCTCGGAGAGGGTCAGTCCGGCGTGGCGGAACGCCTTCTCGGCCATCTCGACGCAGTACAGGTCGCGGTCGTCGGCCGACAGCGCGTAGTCGAAGGGGATCTGCCGCTTGTAGACGTCGTGCAAGTATTCGACCACCTTGCCAACCTGCCCCTGGTAGGCGGGCTTGAGCCGCTTGACACCGAAGGCCCCGGTGTTGTCGAGGATCCAGATTTTCAAGGGCTGGCGGCGGACGCTGGCCTTGGTCGTGTCGTAGACGACCGGCTCGCCGTCCTCAATGACGACGGTCCCGATGTGGGAATACTGGCTCCCGCTGACGTTGGCGATGAACCGGCTGAACGGGAAGAGCCCGCCGAGGATCCGGGCGTCGCCCCGGCGGAACAGGATGTCGCCGGACTTGAGAACCTTGCGGCCCCACTGGTCCCACTGCGTCATCGCCGGAGTATCGGGGATCGGCGGGAGCTGACCCGACTTCCTCGCGGCGGTGGCGGCTGGTCCCCAGGGATTCCCCTGCCAGCCGGGCGGAATGAGTCGATCCGTCGGTTCCTTGCCGCCATCCTGGCCGCCGTTGAAGGCCAACACCAACCAGAGCAAGACCCTCATGAGGAGATCCTTGGTACGGGCCGGGGGCGTCCCGTGAAAAGGCCGTCGGTCGGCCCGGGACGTCTCGGGGATGGTGGGATCGGGCAGGAGGCGGCACCCGGGAGACGCCGCCCAACTCCGCGATCGTCCCGTAAGGACGATCGTGGGTGAAGCTGCTTTCACGCCGCTTGGGTGTTACCCGTGGGCACGATCGACCGGATCCGCGGCCAGGGATCCCCATCCTAACGCGCGACCTGGTCCGCTCGCCATCCGGTTCTGGCCGATTTCTCGCTTTCGCACAAGAGGGAACCCGGCGCAATCCGCAAAACCGGAAGATCCAGCAACGGCTGCCATTCTCCGGTTAAGCGGTGACGATGCGGGGGCTCAGCCCCTCATAGTCAAGGCTAAGTGGCCCGGTCTCGATCGAAATCCCTCGAAGGGCAACTCATCCGTGTCAACCAGATCCGACGCCGAGGTGGGTTCCGAGGACAGCACGGATTCGCCCGGATCGGGCCGGATTTGCCGATTTTCCGGTAACGCTCCAGTTCGCGGCTCGACCGACCGATCCAACTTTGATAGGTAGGGAGCCGAACGAATCAGGTCGGGGCCCGACAACCCGTCCCGGACTCGCAAGGATGCGGGCTGGGGCGGCGCAGGTCGAGGCCCGGGGGCATCATATTTAGCATGCGCATAGGACGGCGCAACTTTATGTCGGCCCTGGGGCTCGCGCTGGTGGCGGCGCTTTCGGGGGCCGCGCCGATCGAGCCGCGTCCGGCCCCCGCGGGTCCGTCGATCCGGATGTCCGTCGAGGTCGAATGGGCGGTCTCCCCCCTGCCCGCCCTCCCGGCCTCCGAGCGGACCCCGGCCCCGATGCCGACGGTCGAGCTGTCCCTGAATGCGGGCCGGATCGTCGAGGTGACCCCCTGGCCGACCGGCCCGGCCTGGCAGGCTCGACCCGACGGGTCGTGGTCGCCGGGGCCGGAATCAAAAGGACGGGCCCGGGCCCGGTTCGAGGCGCCATTCGGGGCCGAGCTTTCGGTCCGGGTCGCCGGCCAGGCGGCCCGGATCTCGCTGGCCTCGCTCCTGGACGGGCCGCAGCGGTTGGGGGTGGTGTCGGGAGTCGAGGTCGGGGTCGAGCGGCTCCCCTGGGACGCGATCCAGGCCGAGCTGGGCGGCGAGGGGAGCGACGGGACCGCGGAGCCCGGCGCGGCGGTCCCGCTGTCGGTCGCCTTCAACGTCCTGACCCCCGAGCCGGCCGACGTCAACCTCCGATGTTCGGCCGAGTTGCGGCCCGCGAGGGGGGGCGAGCCGGTCTGGCGGCAGGAGTGGCGGGAGGTCGTTGCCACCGACGCGATCGAGCCCGCCCGGCACGCGATGATGGCCTCGGCCCAGGGGCCCGAGGGGCTCTACGTCCTGGAGATCAAGACGTCGTGGGAGCCGCTGGGCGACCCGGCCGGGTCGAGGCTCGGGCGGTGGGTCCGTCGCCGCCGGAACCCGGCGATGACGACCTCGGCCACCCGTCGGCTGACCCTGGCGATCGTGGCCTCGCGCCAGCCCGCCTCGCCGCCGCCCTCCTCGAAAGGGGACGCCGGGGTCGAGGTCGACGCGATCGACCTGGCCCGGGCCTGGGGGCATCGCCCGACCGCGGCGGGCCGATCGCCGATGGCCGGGCCGAGCCGGTCGACGTGGCCCGTGCCCGAGTCGGCGTTGCTGGACCTCCCGCTCCGCGACCGGCTCCGGGGCTGGATCAAGGGGAACGGCGGGGCCGAGCCCTCGACGCTGGCCCCGGCCGACCCGGCCGGGTTGGCGTGGTCGGCGGTTGGGCTCCGGGTGGCGTGTCCCGAGCGGCCCCACCGGCTCACGGTGACGGTGGCCGGCGGGCACCCCTCCGCGCTGGGGGTGGCGATGGTCGCCGGTCGCGGCCGGGTCGTGCTCGACGCCTGCGCCTCGGGGGCCCCGATCCTCGAAGGGGGCCCGCCGGCCACCTTCTCCTGGCCGGTCTGGCCCGACTCCGAGTCGCCGGTCCTGGTCCTGGTCAACCGGAACACCTCGGCCCCGGTCCTGATCGGCTCGATCGCGCTGACCGAGCTGTCCGACCTCCCGCCCGCGATCGTCCCGCGCAACCCCGAGCGCTCGATGGGCCTGCACCTGGCCGGGGTCTCGTCGCTGGACCGCTTCGGCGGGGGCGGGGCCGATGGGCCCTCCGACCCTTTGACGCAGGCTCGGAACCTGGCGAGCTACCTGGCCCATTGCGGGGCCTCGACGGTCGTCCTGCCCGACGGCCTGGCCGACCGGAGGCGTCGCCGGGCCCTTGATGGCCAGGGCGACGAGGATTCGAGCGGCCCGGACCGGCTCGACCTGATCCTCCGGGTCCTGGCCCGTCGGGGGATCACCGCGTGGGTCGACGTCCCCTTCGACGGCCCGCTGCCCGGCCTCCCTTCGCCCGACTCGCCCGAGGCCGCGGCCTCCGGGCTGGCGCGGGTCGACCGCCGGGGGCAGCCCGACGGGGTGAGCTACCAGCCGATCCATCCCCGGGTCCGCGAGGCGATGGCGCGCCAGGTCGCCGAGGCGGTCGGGCTCCGGAAGTTCAGGCCGAACTTGCTGGGCGTCCTGGTCCGGCTCGGTCCCGGCTCGACGCTCCTGGGCGGTCCCGACTCGGGCCTGGACGACGCCACGTTCGCCCGGTTCGTCGCCGCCGCGTTCGAGCGTGGCCCGTCGGCCCGGGTCCCCGGCCAGGGGTCGGCCGACCCCGGCCGGTATGAGAACCGGGCCAGGTATGTCGAGGCGTCGGGTCGGCTCCCCTGGCTGGCCTGGCGGGCCCGCGAGATCGCAGCCACCTACCTCGGGCTGGCCGAGGCCGCCCGGCGGGCCGCTCCGGGCGCGACCTTGGCCGTCTCGACCCCCGGCCTCGAACCCGGCCCGGCCGGCGACGAGGCCCGGCGTGTCGACCTCGCCGGTCTCGGCCCGAGTCAGGCCTGGCGCGGGGTCGGCCTGGACCTGGCCGACTGGCCGACCGGCGAGGGGTCCCCGGTCGTCTTCCGCGGGGCCGGCCTGTCGACCGAGGATCTCGGCCACGACCTCGCCACCAGCCCCGAGCTGGACGACCAGGTCGTCGCCCGGCCGAGCCGGGGCGTCCTCTTGGGCGTCGAGTCCCCGGACGACGAGCCCACAATCGGCCGGCCCGGCGGCCCCCGACTCTCGGCCCGGCCGATGGGCGAGGGCGTGGCGGGGGACGCGCCGCTGGAACACGCCCTGGCCGCGCTGGACGCCCGGCGGATCCTCCTGGCCGGCTCCAGCGTGGCCGGGCAGGAGGAGCGGATCCGGCGGTTCGCCCGAGTTTTCTCGGCCCTGCCCGCCTCGCCGCCGGGGGCCCCGGAGCCGAGACTCCCCTCGGGGGTGGTGGCCCGGGCGATCCGGTCGGGAGCCGAGACCTACCTGGCGATGGCCAACGACACGCCGTACCCGATCCTCCTGGAGGCCGATCTCCAGGCTCCCCGGGACGCCTCGGTGGACGACCTGGGCCGGGGGGTCCGGCTTGACCCGGAGCGGGGTCCGGGCGTGACCCGGCTGGTCCTGGAACTCCCACCGTTCGGGGTCGCCGCGGCCCGGATCGGCGCGCCGGACGTCCGGGTGGCGTCGGCCCGGCCGTTTCCCGGCCCGGCGGTCCTGGACGGGATGAAGGCGCATTACGATGATCTCTGGGCCGTCCTGGCCCGACTGGACCGGCTCCCGGTGGGCGACCCGGCCCCGATGGCCGCCCGGGCCGGCCCGGCCAACGCGGGGTTCGAGCCCGACTCGGTCGTGCTGGTCGCGGCCCGCCCCGCCTCGGCGGTCCCGGGGTGGGAGGCGGCGGGCGATGGCGGCGTCGAGATCGACCGCGACCGGCCGCACTCGGGTCGGGGGAGCCTCCGGCTCGAAGCTCGGGGGGGACCGGTGGCCGTCGTCAGCGACCCGTTCCGGCCGATCGCCCGGTCGGGCCTGGCGATCCGCGCCTGGTTCCGCGCCGACCGCCCCGAGGTCAGGGTCCGGGTCCGGATCGACGGCCAGTCGGCGGGCCGCCCGTACGCCCGCCAGCTCGACGTCGCGGCCCGGCCCGGCTGGGCCGAGACGCTGGTCCACGCCATGCAGCTCCCCGAGGGGGGCCTGGACTCGGCCCGGCTCCGGTTCGAGCTGCTTGGCCCGGGACGGCTCTGGGTCGATGACGTCTCGGTGGCCGGCGACGCCCTGAGCGAATCGGAGCGGCTCAACGCCGGCCGCGATCTGAGGGCGGCGCTCTCGGCCTACCGCGAGAAGCGCTACTCCGACTTCGCCCGCCTGGCCGGCTCGCACTGGGCCCGCCACGTCTCCGGCGGCCCGGCCTCGGCCACGGTGGCGGGCGACCGCTCGGGCTCGATCCGGACCGGCGACGCTTCCGCCCTTCCGCCCGGCAAACGGCTGCGGTAAGATCGGGTCCGAATGGCGGGGTGAGGACGGGCCATCGGCACCCGGCCGGATCGAGCCGGCCCCGAGGCCCTTCACGGAGGAGGAATCCGGGTGTTCGTCGCTTGCAACACGCTCTGCTTCTCCAGGGAGACGCTGGGGAAGGCCATCCGGCACATCGCCGACCTGGAATTCCGCAAGATCGACCTGGCGATCGTCGAGGGGGGGAACCACCTCCGCCCGTCCGAGATCGCCGAAAGTCTGGACGCCGCCCACGGCCGGCTCCGGGACGCGCCGAGCATGACGCCCTCGGCCTACGGCGTCGACTTCGGCAACGCCGAGGGGGCCGACTTCCGCCGGCGGTTCGAAGCGGTCTGCCGCCTGGCCAAGTTGCAGACCGTCGCCGTGATCACCGTCCTCGCCTCGCCCCTGGGCACGCCCTTCGACGACGAGGTCAAGCGGCTTGGGGCCCTGGCCGGCCACGCGATGCGTGAGGGGCTGGTCCTGGCCTTGATGACCGACTCCCGGACCCTGACCGCCGACCCGGGGGTCGCCGCCGAGTTCTGCCGGGCCGTCCCCGGCCTGGGCCTGACGCTCGACCCGAGTCACTACATCCAGGGCCCGCTGGCCGGCGGGAACTACGACGAAGTCTTCCCCTTCGTCCAGAACGTCCTGCTCCGCGACACCGGCCGGAAGCCCGGCGAGTTCCAGGTCCGCGTCGGCCAGGGCGAGATCGAGTACGGCCGGATCGTCAACCTCCTCGAACGCAACGGTTACGTCCGCGCCCTGACCGTCTCGATCCTCGACTCGCTCGACAGCCCCTTCGACGTCGAGGTCGAGGTCCGCAAGCTCAAGCTCTTGCTGGAGAGCCTGATCTGAAAGTCAGGGAGGGTCGAATCCACCGACAGTCGGCGTCCCGGAGGTGGCGCGGCCCGGAGGCGCGATGAGTGCCTACCGGACTGGCCCCCGAAGTCCTCGCCCTGATCACCCGAGAAACGCGGGACGACCTGATCGAGCACCTCAAGGACCTCGTCGGCGACCTGTCCGGCGGGCGGATCCCGGGCGCGCGCGTCAGGTCGGCGAACTCTCCATCATCCAGGCGATCGAGGGAATGGGTTGCGAACTGGTCCGGCAAGGGGCCAGGCACGACTGGTATCGGAATGCCGCCACGGGCATGTCCCAGCCGGTGCCGAGGCATCGGGAGATCGGGGAGCGACTGGCGCACCGGATCATCCGGATGCTCGGCGACCAGGAGCGAGGCGATAGCGACGACTGACGATCCCGGGCCCTATGGCCTCTTGGGGGCGAAAAGTATCCCCCAGAGGATGATTGAGCCGATGATGACCGCCAGGGCAGGTAGGCCCCACTTGTCCCAGAATCTTTTCATGAAGTTACCCGGGTTTCCGCGGCTCGGCCGCTCCGGAGGCGAGACCACGCGGGGCGCGCGATCCATGCTTCCAGCCTAGCAGGGGCGGGGGCGAAAAAGATAAAAAATCGATCAAATTTAAAATCGATCAATTTGGGCTCGGGCAGACGCATTTCGCCCGGCCGCTTGACGGTCAGGGTGGGGCTCCCATAATGTGGGGGATAGGCCAGCGTCAAGGTCGTGGTCCGAGGTCTGGCATGCCGATCCGGCGACGTCTCCGACATCACCGAGCCCGAACCCTGGGGATCGCCCTCCTGATTCTCAGTCTATTCCACGCGCCCTGGCCCCAGGCCGACTTCCACAACGTCCGCCACCAGGATGCGCCCGGGCAGGTCTGCGAGCACCACGACCACCTCCTCCGCTGGCACCCCGATGCGGGCCAGGCGAAGGACGTGGCGATCCTCCACTGGCATTGGTTCCTCCCGTCGTCGGGTCCGGTCGAGCCGGGCCACGCGGGCACCGGCCCGGCGCTCCACGCGCACGTGGATGGCTGGGACGCGGCGACGCCCGATGCCGGGCCGGTGGTCGTGCCCGACGGGTCGTCCCGGCCGCTCGGACCGCCCGCGCCCGGCCCCCTGCTGGCCGGCGAGGCTGCCCCTTTCGCCCTGCCGGGCGACGGGATCGGGCTTCGACCGGAGCCCGGGCCGGTCCATGCCTTCGGCGCCACCTTCGCGCCCCGAGCTTCGCTCGCCTCCTGGCTCCAGCGCTGGACGTGCTGAGCCTCCCCCACCTCGCCCGCTGATCGAGAGACGCCCGGGCCCTCGCGCCGGGGCCGTCGCCTCGTCATTCATCGGTCTTTTCCCATCCGATCCATCGAACGCAGGGGACGCCCGGGGCCCGGAGCGTCGACGACCGCACCGCCTTCGGAGGCCGGGCGGCCGGTCGCGCGGGGCCCCCGGCGAGGAGGCTCCGGCCATGCCGCTGGCAATCCAAGCACGATCGGCGCAAGCCAAGGCGACCACCCCATCCCACTGGGGATGGGCCCTGGGCCTGGCCCTGGGCGCGGGGGCCGTGGGAGCCGCCGCCAACCTGACGCACGACCGGCTGTTCCACCGCGAGGGGGTCGCCTCCGCCGCCGAGGCCGGGAAGTCCGAGCCAGCGGCCGACCCCAAGAAGCCCGACCACGACCCGACCACGACCGTCGTGATGCCCGAGGGCAAGTTCCAGTCCGCCGGGATCCGGGTCGAGCCGGTCCGGTCCGTCGACATGCCCAAGGAGGTCGCCGTCACCGGGCGGATCGAGGCTGACCCGAACCGGCGGGTCGACGTCCGCCCCCGCGCCTCCGGCGTGGTCCGGACCGTCCCGGTCCAGCCCGGGACCCGGGTCAAGCAGGGGGACGCCCTGGTCGTCCTGGACAGTCCCGACGTCGGCTCGGCCCGGCTCCTGGTCCGCGAGCGGCAGCGGGCCCTGGCCACGGTCCGCGTCGAGGCTGCCTGGAAGGCCGAGATCGCCGCCAACACCGAGGCCATGATCGAGCAGCTCCGCAAGGGGACCTCGGCGCAGGACCTGGCCCGGCAGTTCGCCTCGAAGCGGCTCGGGACCACTCGCGGGACCCTCCTCTCGGCCTACGCCGACCTGGAGATCGCCTCTCACGAGGCCGAGAAGATGGCCAACCTGAACCAGCAGAAGATCGTCGGCGAGCACCCGGTCTTCGTCACCCAGCATACCCGCGAGTCGGCGCAGGCGAAGTTCGACGCGGCCCTGGAGCAGATCCGGTTCGACGTCGAGCAGCAGGACCGGATCGCCCGGCAGTCGGCCCGGAACGCCGAGGAGATGGTGGTCGACGCCGCGCAGAGGCTCCGGATCCTGGGCGTGGCCGAGGACGTCAATGACCTCCTGGCCCACCCCGAGCGGGCCTCGGCGCTCCCTTCGGGCTCGGAGGATCTGACGGCCTATCCGATCGTCGCCCCCTTCGGAGGCACGATCGTCTCGACCTCGACGGTCCTCAGTCAGCGGGTCGAACTCAACGACACGCTGTTCCTGCTAGCTGACCTCTCGGTGGTCCACGCCGCGGCGAACATCCCCGAGTCGGACTTCGCCGCCCTGCCCGGCCTGAGCGGCGGCCGGGTCGCCCTGACCGCCACGGCCTACCCGGGTCGGGCCTTCGAGTCGCGGATGCTCTACACCGGGGCCGAGGTCGACCCGGTCACCCGGACGGTCCGGCTGGTGGCCGAGACCGACAACCCCGACGGGCTCCTCAAGCTCGGCATGTTCGCCCGGATCATGCTCGACACCAAGTCGACCGAGCAGGCGACCACCGTCCCGACTGGCGCGGTCGTCGAGGTCGAGGGGAAGTCCGCCGTCTTCGTCCCGGGGCCGGGCGAGCGGACCTTCGTCATCCGCCCGGTCAAGCTCGGCCGCGAGGCCCTCGGCCGCCAGGTGATCGCCGAGGGCCTCAAGGCCGGCAACCGGGTCGTCGTCTCCGGCGCCTTCGTCGTCAAGAGCGAGCTGATCCTCCAGAACGAGACGGGTGAGGACTGAGCGGGGACGGCATCTCGCAGATTCAAGATTTCAAATTTCAGATTCAATTGGAAATCTGAAATTTTCAAATCTGACATCCCTCCATCCCGTTCCCCGGAACGAGGCCCGACCCATGCTCAACGCCTTGATCGAGACGGCCCTGCGGAACCGCTTCCTCGTGCTGATGGGCACGCTCCTGATCGCGGGGATGGGGGTCCACTCGGCCCTGAGCCTGCCGATCGACGCGGTGCCCGACCTGACCAACGTGCAGGTCCAGGTGATCACCGAGGCCCCCGCGCTGAGCCCGATGGAGGTCGAGACCCTGCTCTCGGTCCCGGTCGAGCGGGCGATGAGCGGGCTCCCCAGCGTCGAGCAGATCCGCTCGATCTCCAAGTTCGGGATCTCGGTGGTGACGATCGTCTTCCACGAGGGAACCGACATCTACCGGGCCCGCCAGCTCGTCGGCGAGCGGCTCACCCGGGCCGCCGACGCCATCCCCAAGGGGTACGGCACGCCGACGCTCGGGCCGATCTCCACGGCGCTGGGGGAGATCTACCAGTTCCAGCTCAAGGGCAAGGGCTACAGTGCGATGGAGTTGAGGACGATCCTCGACTGGTTCGTCTCCTACCAGCTCCGGAGCGTCCCGGGCGTCACCGAGATCAACGTCCAGGGGGGCGAGCTGAAGACGTACCAGGTCGAGCTCGACCCCGACAAGCTGGCCGAGTACCACCTGGCGATGGCCGACGTCTTTACCGCCTTGAAGGCCAACAACGCTAACGTCGGCGGCGGTTACCTGGTCCGCGAGGGGGAGGCCCGGTACATCCGGGGCGAGAGCCAGGCGCATTCGGTGGCCGACATCGCGGCGATCGTCATCGACGAGCGGAACGGCGTCCCCGTCACGATCGCCGACGTGGCCAAGGTCCACCCAGCGCCGATGATCCGGGCCGGGCTGGTCACTCGCGACGGCGAGGGGGAGATCGTCCTGGGGATCGTGATGATGCTCATCGGCGAGAACTCGCGCCAGGTCGTCGGCCGGGTCAAGGAGGAGGTGGAGAAGCTCCAGTCGAGCCTGCCCGAGGGCGTGACGATCGAGCCGCTCTACGACCGGACCCACCTGATCGGGCAGACCTTGGACACCGTCTTGCACAACCTGGTCGAGGGCGGGGCCCTGGTCCTGGTGATCCTCCTGATCCTGCTGGGCAACTTCCGGGGCGGCCTGATCGTGGCCCTGGCGATCCCGCTGTCGATGCTCTTCGCGGCCAACATCATGTTCGCCACCGGCGTGACGGCCAGCCTGATGAGCCTGGGCGCCATCGACTTCGGTATGATCGTCGATTCGAGCGTGATCATGGTCGAGAACTGCGTCCGGCGGCTGGCCCACGAGGGGGGGACGCGCCCCAAGCTCGACATCGTCCGCGACGCGGCCGTCGAGGTCCGCAAGCCGACCATGTTCGGCGAGCTGATCATCGCCATCGTCTACCTGCCGATCCTGGCCTTGCAAGGGACCGAGGGCAAGCTGTTCCGGCCGATGGCCCTGACCGTGATCTTCGCCCTGGCCGGCTCGATGGTCCTCTCGCTGACCCTGATGCCCGTCCTGGCCTCGATGGCCCTGGGCTCCAAGGTCAAGGAGGAAGAGGTCTGGCTGATCCGGCTGATCAAACGCATCTACACCCCCGCGATCGACGCGGTGATCCGCCGGCCGGGGATCGCGACACTCCTGGCTCTGGGGCTGGTGGGCGTCAGTGTTCCGGTGGCCCTCCAACTGGGCGGCGAGTTCATGCCCCGGCTCAACGAGGGCGACCTGTTGATCGAGGCCGTCCGGATCCCCTCGGCCTCGCTGGAGGGGGCCGTGCCGATGTCGACCCAGATCGAGAAGATCCTCAAGAAGTTCGAGGAGGTCCGCCTGGTCTACTCCAAGACCGGCCGGCCCGAGATCGCCAACGACGTGATGGGCGTCCACCAGACCGACGTCTGGACGATGCTCAAGCCGCAGTCCGAGTGGCGCCCGGGGATGACCCGCGACCGGCTGATCGAGGAGATGGACAAGGCGCTCTCGGAGAACGTCCCCGGCGTGAAGTTCGGCTTCAGCCAGCCCATCGAGATGCGGGTCAACGAGCTGGTCGCCGGGGTCAAGAGCGACGTGGCCGCCCTGATCGCCGGGCCCGACCTGGAGGTCCTCCGCAAGAAGGCGGCGCAGGTCGAGAAGATCCTGGCGAGGATCCCCGGCGCCCAGGACATCAAGTCGCCCAGCGCCGGCCGGCTCCCGATGCTCCGGGTCTCGGTCCGCCGTGAACAACTGGCCCGCTACGGGATCAAGGCCAACGACGTGCTCGACGTGGTGGCCGCGCTGGGCGGGACGACCGTCGGCACGCTGTTCGAGGGGCAGAAGCGGTACGCGATCCAGGTCCGCCTGCCCGCCTCGTGGCGCGAGAACCCCGAGCGGATCGGCTCGATCCGGGTCGTCGACCCCAAGGGCCGGCCGATCCCCCTGCGCGACCTGGCCGAGGTCGCGATGGAGGAGGGCCCCAACGAGATCGAGCGCGAGAACGTCCAGCGCCGGGCCGTGGTGGGCGTCAATGTTCGGGGCCGCGACATCGCCGGCTTCGTCGCCGAGGCCCAGGCCGCGATCGACCGCGAGGTCCCCACGACGCCCGGCTACCTGATCCGCTGGGGCGGCCAGTTCGAGCACCTCCAGACGGCGACCCGGCGGCTGATGATCGTGGTCCCGATCGCGCTGCTGCTGATCTTCCTGCTGCTCTACAGCACTTTCGGGTCGCTCCGCCTGGCCGCCCTGATCTACCTGGCGGTGCCGATGGCCGCCACCGGGGGGATCTTCGCCCTGGCGGCGCGGGGCCTGCCGTTCTCGATCTCGGCGGGCGTGGGCTTCATCGCCCTCTTCGGGGTGGCCGTGCTCAACGGCCTGGTCTGGGTCAGCTCGGTGGAGCACCTCCACGTCGAGGGCGTCGAGCCCCACGCCGCCGCCCGGGAGGCCGCGCTGGTCCGGCTCCGGCCGATCCTGATGACGGCCCTGGTGGCCGGCTTCGGCTTCATCCCGATGGCCATCTCCACCACTCCCGGGGCCGAGATCCAGCGGCCCCTGGCCACCGTGGTCATCGGCGGCCTGGTCACTTCAACCCTCCTGACGGCGCTGGTCCTGCCGGCGATCTACCCGTGGTTCGCCGAGACTCCCAAGGCGGCCGAGGTGTGATTTCGACTGTCACGGTTTCCCGGTCGTGTCCGTAATCCATTGCAGCGAGCCGGCCTCCGGCGCTATCCTGACGCGAAGAGGCAACTGCTTTCTCCGATCGCTTTTAGGTCGTTGGAGGTGGGCCGTGGACGACCTCTCTCGATTCTGCTGCCTGAATTCCCAGTGTCCCGATCAGGGCGTCCGGGGCGGGAAGCACCTCTCCGTCTGCGGCCATTCCCGGTGTCCGGAGATCCCGCACAAGGGAGCGGCCGGAGCTGGGCCCCGCGCCCATTCCGCCGCCGGCTCAACCGGACGACTCGCGCGGCCGATAAGATCGTCACTGCCCTCGGGCGATCCCCTCATTCGACCCGAGGCCCCGGATGCCCAGGACCGCACGAGACCGAATGCTCGCCCTCGTCGCGGGCGGATGGCTGGTACTCGCCGCGATGACCCGGCTCGATGCGCGGGAGACGAGCCTCCCGGCGGGGATGCCGGATCCCTCGGGGATCGGCCGTCCCGGCTTCGGCGAGGGGCTCGATGAACGGTCCGGCCGGGCCGATCAGGGGGACGACGCGGCGGAGGAGCCGGGGCGGTTCGACCCGATCTTCGACGCGATCAACCCGGCCCGGCTCCAGCGTCTCTTCGACCGGGCCGTGGGCCTCGACCCCGGCGATCGATCGCGACGGCCCCGCGTGCCCGAGATCGGCGAACCTGTCTTCTTCGACGTCACCCGCCCCCTGGGCGACCTCAAGTACGCCAACGAACTGAACTACCTGCTCAACCTGAGCACCGGCAACGCCCCGACTCTCCAGGTGATCGAGTACGAGTACACCTTCGCCGATTGGCGGTCCGCCGAGCTCGACCTGTCGTACTTCGACGGCCGGCTGGAGATCCTCACCCCGTTTTACCAGCGGACGCTCGGCGTCGGCCGGCGGCGGAACTGGGTCCACGGCTACCAGGTCTCGCCCGACCTCTACCTCCGGAGCGGCTTCGTCGGCGGCTCGGCCGTTTACGTCCTCGGATGGAAGCCCGAGGAGGAGTCGAGGTTCAGCAGCCTGATCTTCCTCGGCGCCAACCGGGCCTTGATCGGCGGCTTTCGCCCCGGGCCGGCCTCGATGTCGGCGGGGTCGGCCGCCGGGCCGGGCGACCGGATCTTCGGCTCCTGGCGGCCGGAGTTCAATCTCGACCTGTTCTACAAGATCAACGAGAAGTTCACGATCGGGATCGAGGACGACCTGTTCTTCCAGTCCGGCAAGGCCGCCGAGTATCTCGCCTTCCCGTTCCTGACCTACGAGGCCGGCAAGCACGCCTTCTTCCAGGTCGGAGGCGGCTACTACCACTTTGAGTCGCGCGATCAGTTCACGTTCCTGCTCCACCTCAACTTCGTCAACCCGTCCCCGCGCCAGGCGAGAGAGGAGCGGGGACGCCGGGACGAGCCCGAACCGACCCGAGACGAACCCGGGCGACTCGGGCGCTTCTTGGGCCGACTCCTGGGCGACCGCTGATCCAGCGGGGGCCCTCCGACCTTCCTCAACCGGCGCGACCCGATCGGCTCGCCCCGATCGCGCCTCGGGCCCCTCAAACCGCCCGCCCCGCGTTGCCGAAAAGGGATGAGCCGGGCCCCGGCCCGGCGTCCCACTCGGCGCGCGGTATCGCACGCCATCGCCTCCGGTTTCAGGGAAGGAGTCGTCAGATGAAAAAGTCCACGCGCAGGCGTCCGGAGCTGGAATCGCTCGAATCGCTGATGCTGCTCTCGGCGTCGGGGGCTCATCACGGCGGCAGGCCGCCCGCCCACGTCGCCCCGGTGACGGTCGCCCTCTCGGGCACGATCCACGCGACGGGCCAGATTCAGGGGAACCACCTGACCGTCAAAGGGTCGGGCGACCTCAACCCGGTCGGCCACGCAACCTTGCAGTATTCGACCCGGGTCGACAACCCGTCCCTCAGCGTGACCCTCGAGACCAAGCACGGCAAGCTGCTCCTCGTCGGCGACAGCCCGATCGCGACGGCGACCACCTCGGGCTCGACCCATTACCGGGTCATCGGCGGGACCGGATCGTACACCCAGGCGACCGGCTCGGGCACCGCCTCGGTCGCGCTCGGCACGCCCCACAACGGCAGGGAGCCACTCGGCGTCACCTTCTCCTGATCTCCGGCCCGATCAACCCGGCCTCCGCCCGCTCCAGCCCGAAGACCTCGACGCTCACGCCCCGGGCGTAATGGGCCAGGGGCGTCGTGTCGGGGCGGTCGATCTTCGAGGCGGCCAGCATCGATTCCTCCAGCGAGCGGACCCCGGCCGCCTGGAGCGGATACGCCGCGTGGTGGACCCGGCCCGTGAGCAGCCCGCCGCCCCGAGCGGCCGAGTACAGCAGGTAGCGCTCGGTCAGGAAGTATTCAAGCGACCCGACCGAGGCAGGGGCCACCGGCCCGACGACCTCGGCCTCGATCCGGCTCGTCGCCGGGACCGGGCCGGGATAGATCCGTTTCGATTCGTACGAGAGCCGGATTCCACCCGGCGACTCCACCACGCCCAGCCGCATCCGGGCGAAGAAGTACGGGAGCCGGAACCACGACCGCCCCAGCGCCGCCCCGACGACGTTGGCCGCGTCGAGGCTGAAGAACCAGACGCCCGGCTCGCGGCCCCGGGCATGGACGTAGGTCCGGACGTTGGTCTCGTGGAAGTCCGAGAGCCCCCGGACGCTCGGGAGCCCGGCCGGGCGGATCCCCCTCATCGTGAACGGGACCAGCCCGACGTAGGCCCGGCCTTCGAACAGGTCCACCTCCAGGCCCGGGGGCAGGAGCCGGCCGATCGCCTCGGCCGGGACCTCCCAGTGCAGGAACAAAAGGTGGTCCCAGCGCTGAAACATCACCGGGCGGCTGGGCGGACGGAGGGTCAGCGCCACCCGGGCGGCGTCGGCGATCTCGGGTCGGGTCGGGGTCATGGCGATCGTCCCTCGGGCGGCATCGTTCTTGCCGTGAATCTTCCGTGTAGACCAACGGTGCCGCCCCGAGGCGGTCGCCCCCGGAAAGTCCCACGGCGACGTGCCGCGAGCGCGCCCGGAGGCGGCCCGACCGTCGCCGGTCGAGCTTGGATCGGAGAGACCACGCGATGATGCCCCTGACTCGCCAGGAAATCGAGATCCTGTTGGACACGCCCGACCGCCGCGACTACGTCGTCAGCGCCTACGCCGACATGACGGTCAAGGACGGCTTCTCGAACCACGTCGAGCTCCACCTCAAGAACCAGGCCCGGGCCGCCGGCAAGGCGCTCACCGAGGCCGAGGCCCGCCACCAGCTCGACGCCAACATCGAGGCCATCCGGCGGGCGGTTCGCTCCCAGGACGACCCCCGGATCAAGGGCCTGGCCGTCTTCTCGGGCGCCTCGCGCGGGCTCCTGCACAGCGTCCCGCTCCACTTCCCCGTCGAGAACCTCCTGGTCATCGACGAGGAGCCGTTCGTCCTCCCCCTGCTCGAACGCTGGTTCGGCGAGCCGGTTTATCTGGTCGCCCGCGCCTGCTCCGACCGCGCCCACCTCTTCGAAGCTTATGCCGGGGCCGTCGAGCCGGTCCGCCACCTCGAACGCGAGGACGCTGGCGACGACATCCAGCGCGACAAGCCCCGCTTCACCTACAAGAAGCGGTTCGCCAAGACCCAGCACGAGCGGCTCCACGGGACCGACGAAGACAAGTTTCTCCAGGAAGTCGCCGAGCGGATCGACGACCAGTGGCACACCGGGCGATTCACCGGCCTGATCCTGCTGGGCCAGCCGCAGATCACCGGGCCGCTGGCCCGGCTCCTGCCCAAGGAGCTGCAAGCCGCCGTCGTCGAGCACTCCGCCCACGTCACGACCGGGACCGACGCCGAGGTCGCCGCCGAGGTCGCCCGCGTGATCGAGAAGTGGCACGTCGACCGCGACCGGCAGCTCCTCGGCGAGCTGGAGAGCCGCTGGAAGGAGCATTACCACGTCGCCGACGGCCCGACCGACGTCCTCGACGCCCTCCAGCAAGGCCGGGCCACGCAGGTCGTCATCGGCTCCCGCCGCGACCTCCCCGGGGCACGCTGCGAGTCGTGCGGCTACCGCTTTGGGGCCCCCTCCATCACCTGCCTCTACTGCCAGGGCCCCTGCCAGTCGATCAACGCGACCCAGGAGATCCTCCGGATGGCCCTCCGGCACAAGGTCCCCGCCCACCTGCTCCGCCGGTCCGACG
>JAABUP010001740.1_pt1 | contig 44725 bp, 40 predicted proteins | sample 5559201 | NCBI WGS metagenome assembly JAABUP01 (sample SAMN10711887, study PRJNA513373) | rock metagenome | isolation source: Antarctica rocks | place: Antarctica
AAGGGCATCCCTCCCCCTCGTCAGCCCAGCTCCCCCCAAGTACTCAAGGCCTCGAGCAGGACGGGGTTTCTCAGCGGATCTCGCCGCGCCATCACTCGCCACGCCGGTTTACGCCATGGCACCAGTCTTGAACGCGCAACGAGTGACCATGAGGCGCGCCTGGCCCGGCTTTCTAGGGGTGTGACCATGTCGATCCACAAGTTGACGGCCGGGAGCGGGTATGACTACCTGACTCGCCAGGTCGCGGCCCAGGACGTGACCGAGAAGGGTCACACCGGCTTGGCCAGCTACTACGCCGCCAAGGGTGAGGCTCCGGGACGGTGGGTCGGCTCCGGCATGGTCGGCATCGACGGCCTGGGGGCCGGCGACGTCGTCACCGCCGAGCAGATGCAGGCCTTGCTCGGCTCAGGTCACCACCCCCTGGCGCGGCAGCGCCGCGAGCAGCTTCAGGGTCCCGACCTGACCGATCGGGACTACCAGGCGGTGACCCGGCTGGGTGTCCCCTACAAGGTCTACGCGCACGACGTCTCCGCGTTCCGACTCGAGGTCGCCCAGCGCATCGCGAATCTCAACGCCAGCGAGGGCCTGCCCCGTGACCTGGCCAGGTCGGTGGCGGTTCCGATGGAGCAGCGGGCCCGGATCCGGACCGAGGTGGCGGTCGAGTTCTTCCAAGCCGAGCACGGGCGCGACCCCGAGGACGCGCGGGAGATCGCCGCGAGCATCGCCAAGCACTCCCGCCCCCGCACCACGGCCGTGGCCGGCTACGACCTGACCTTCTCTCCCGTCAAGAGCGTGTCGACCCTGTGGGCGATCGCCGATCCGGCCACCGCCGCGCGGATCGAGCGTGCCCACCAGGCGGCGGTCAGGGACGCGTTGACGTTCCTCGAGGAGCACGCCCTGTACACCCGCACCGGCACGAACGGGGTCCGTCAGGTCAACGTCCAAGGGCTGGTCGCAACCGCGTTCACGCATCGTGATAGTCGAGCCGGCGACCCGGATCTGCACACCCACGTCGCCGTCGCCAACAAGGTCCAGACCATCGACCCAGAAGGCGCCGGGCGCTGGCTGAGCATCGACGGCCGCGTCCTGTTCAAGGCCAACGTCGCCGCCAGCGAGACCTACAACACCGCGTTGGAGAAGCACCTCACCGCCGACCTCGGCCTGCGCTTCGAGGAGCGGCCCAACAGTGTCGGGGCGGGCGCCGGCAAGCGGCCGGTCCGTGAGGTGGTCGGCGTCGACCCACGCCTGAACGAGCGGTGGTCGGCGCGACGGGCCAGCATCCAGGCCCGCCGCAGCGAGCTCGCGAGGGCGTTCCAGGCCGCCCACCACCGGCCCCCCACCGAGGTCGAGTCGATCCAGCTGGCGCAGCAGGCAACCTTGGAGACCAGGCAGGCCAAGAAGGAGCCGCGCAGCCTGGCCGAGCAGCGGCAGAGCTGGCGCGTCCAGGCCGCGCAGGTCCTCGGCGGAGACCGGGCCGTCACGGCGATGCTGGGCTCCGCCGTGGCCCCCGACCGGGGCGCCGCGGTGCCCGGAGGCCAGCGCGTCGACGCGTCCTGGATGCGGGGCACCGCCGCCAAGATCCTGGCCACCGTCGAGTCACGGCGAAGCACCTGGCAGGTGTGGCACGTCCGCGCCGAGGCGCTGCGTCAGGTGCGCCCCGCCCAGCTCGCGCCGCACGACGTCGACCACGTGGTCGACCTGCTCGTCGGTGAGGTGCTCGACCAGCGATCCGTGCGTCTAACCCCGGCCGGCGACGGCATCGCGGAGCCATCACGACTACGGCGACGCGACGACTCCAGCGTCTACACGGTGCACGGGGCCGAGCAGTACACCTCGTCCCGGGTATTGGAGGCGGAGCAGCGGATCGTGGCCGCCGCCGGCCGCATGGGCGGCCGCGCCGTGCCGGTCGAGGCGGTCGATCTGGCGCTGTTGGAGACCACCGCGAACGGTGTCACCCTCAACGCCGGACAGGTCGCGCTGGTGCGTGGCATGGCCACCTCCGGCGCCCGGCTGCAGCTGGCGATCGCTCCGGCCGGGGCCGGTAAGACCACCGCGATGCGGGCACTGGCCGCGGCGTGGGAGAACGGCGGGGGGACCCTGATCGGCCTGGCCCCGTCCGCGGCCGCTGCGGCCGCGCTGCGCGAGCAGATCGACAGCCCAGTCGCAGGCCGCTCGGTGCAGACCGACACCCTCGCCAAGCTCACCTGGTCGATCCAGCACCCCGACTTGACTGACCTTCCGGCGTGGGCCCAAGGCGTCGGGCCGGACACGTTGGTCGTGATCGACGAGGCCGGTATGGCGGACACGATGTCCCTGGACACCGCGGTGGCGTTCATCACCTCCCGCGGTGCCAGCGTCCGGCTCATCGGCGACGACCAGCAGCTCGCGGCGATCGGCGCTGGCGGCGTCCTGCGCGACCTGGACGCCACCTTCGGGGCGCTGCGGCTCACCGAGCTCATGCGGTTCGCCGACCCGGCCGAGGGTGCCGCCTCGCTGGCCCTGCGTGAGGGTCAAGCCGACGCGTTAGGTTTTTACCTCGACAAGGGCCGGGTTCACGTCGGAGACCTGTCGACCATGACCGAGGACGTGTTCTCGGCGTGGCAGGTCGACCGGGCGCGCGACCTCGACGCGATCATGCTGGCCCCGACCCGCGAGCTGGTGCCCGAGCTCAACCAGCGCGCCCGCGCCCACCGGATCGCCGGGCCAGGCCAAGCCGCCGCCGCAGGCCCGGGCGTGGCGCTGGCCGACGGCAACCACGCCTCGGTAGGTGACCTGATCATCACCCGAACCAACGACCGCCGACTGCGGGTCAGCGGCTCGGACTGGGTCAAGAACGGCGACCGCTGGACCGTCCTGGACGTGGACCGGCAGGGCGGCGGTGGCGGCGGCCTGACCGTGCAGCAGGCCCGCAACGGGCGGATCATCCAGCTGCCGTCCCACTACGTGGCCAGCTCCACCGAGCTCGGGTACGCCACCACGGTGCATGGCGCCCAAGGGGTGTCCGTGGACGCCGTGCACGGCCTGGCCACCGGCGAGGAGTCCCGCCAGCAGCTGTACACGATGCTCACCCGCGGCCGGCTGTCCAACGAGGTGTACCTCGAGGTCGTCAGCGATGGCGACCCGCACAACGCGATCCGGCCGGACAGCATCGCCCCGCCCACCGCGACCGACCTGCTCCAGCGCATCCTGGCCAAGGACGACTCGCCGACCTCGGCCACGACCATGCTGCGCGAGCTGGACGACCCGGCGACCTTGCTCGGGCAGGCCGCGGCCCGGTACACCGACGCGCTCTACGTCGCGGCGGAGGACCTGCTTGGCCGGGAGGCCGTCGCCACCCTCGAACGGTCCGCCGACGCCCTCGTGCCCGGGCTGACCGGCGACGCCGCCTGGCCCACGCTGCGCGCCCACCTCGTCCTGCTGTCCGCCTCCGGCGACGACCCGGCCGCCGCGCTGGCCAAGACCGTCCAGGGCCGTGAGCTCGACACCGCCGTCGACCGGGCCGCCGTGCTGGACTGGCGTCTGGACGACACCGGGCTGCGCAACGCCGGCCGCGGCCCGCTGCCGTGGGTCCCCGGTGTGCCGCAGGCCCTGGCCCAGCACCCCGCGTGGGGTGACTACCTGCGCCGGCGCGCAGCGCTCGTCGAGGACCTCGCCACTCGGGTGCGCACGGCCGCAACCCAGACCGAGACCCCGTCCTGGGCCCGGCAGGGCGCGGGCCGCCCGGCACCAGGGGTCCTGGGCGAGGTCGCGGTGTGGCGGGCGGCGATGCAGGTGCCCGAGCAGGACCGCCGCCCCACCGGCCCACCACAGATGCAGAAGGCAGCCGTCCGCTGGCAGCAACGACTGACCCGCGCCGTCGCCGGCGACCGCGCCCCGGCCCTGCAGGAGTGGGGCGACCTGCTGCTGCGTGCGGCCCCATCCACGCGCCACGACGACTTCACCCCGCTGCTGGCCGAGCGGCTCGCCGCCATCTCTCGCGCCGGCCTGCCCACCCGTCGCATGCTGAACGCGGCATTGGCCGAGGGGTCGTTGCCCGACGACCACGCCGCGGCCGCCTTGTGGTGGCGCCTGAGCCGGCACCTCGCGCCGGCCGTCGCCGCCGAGGTCGACCACGGCCACGCCCTCACCTGCGGGTGGGTATCCCTCCTGGTCGAGAGGGTCGGGCAGGACCGGGTAGAGCTCATGCAGGCCGGCAGCTGGTGGCCGACCCTGGTGACCAGCATCGACCACGCCTTGCAACGGGGCTGGGCCCTGGACGACGTCCTGGGCACGACCAGCACCGACGACGACGACGACCGCGATCTCGATCCCTGCCAGGCCATGGTGTGGCGGCTGTCCGTGCTGACCGACCCTCCCCCGCTGGCCGAAGACCTGGAGGAGGCGCCCCACCCGGACGGGGCCGACTGCCCAGAGGACTCGTGGGACCAGTGGGAGGCACCCGCCGATCTGGTCCACGCACCGACCCCGCAGCAGTGGCAGGAATGGGGGGCCCTCGACCGTGCGTCCGGCGTCGAGCGCCCACCGGCAGCAGGTCAGGACGCGGCGGCGGCCGTGACGACGTCGGAGCACCTGGTCGAGGAGCCGCTCGACGTCGACATGCGGCTGCAGCTGGCCGCGATCTCCCGTTCGGTCAGGGGGCCGCTCGAGCCCAGCGACGCCGCGATCGAGGCGCAGGTCGCCCGGGCCGCCGACTTGGACTTCGCCCTCGTCCCGGCCGTCCGGATGCTCGAGGTGAATCGGATGGCGCTGGCGTTCTTCCAGGCGCGCTACGCGCAGAGCTGGGCGCAGCAGTACCTGACCGACCGCCTGGGTCAGGACCCTGCCGAGCACCCGCACTTCAGCCCGGGGTACGCCCCCGCCGGATGGACCACCCTCGTCGCGCACCTGCGGCGCCTCGGCGTCAGCGATGAGGAGATGACCGAAACCGGGGTGGCCACCCGCGCCCGTACCGGGCGGCTGATCGACCGGTTCCGCGACCGGGCCGTGATGCCGATCGTCCACGACGGCCAGGTCCTCGGCTTCGTCGGTCGGCGCCACCCGGCGATGACCGACAAGGACCAGGCTGGACCCAAGTACCTCAACACCGCCGACACGCCGCTGTTCCACAAGGGCGCCCAGCTGTTCGGCCTCGTTCCCGCCTTGCTCGAGCAGGGCGCCACCCCCGTGCTCGTCGAGGGGCCGTTGGACGCCTGGGCCATCACCCTCGCCACCAGCGACAGCAGTCATCCATGCGTCGGGGCGGCCCCGCTGGGTACCGCACTGACCGAGGAGCAGGCCGCACAGCTGGCGCGCATCGGCCGCGCGCCGATCGTGGCCACCGACGCGGACCTGGCCGGTAGGGTCGCCGCCGAGCGGGACTTCTGGCTGCTGACCCAGCATGGCCTTGACCCCGTCACGGCCTCCTTCCCCCAGGGCTCGGATCCGGCCGAGGTGCTGGCACGTCGCGGACCGGCCGCCCTCGTCGACGCGTTGACCAGCGCCCGTCCGCTGGGCGATGTGGTGCTCCAGGAGCGCCTGACCAACCTCACCGGCGACACCGCGCTCACCGAGGCCGCGCAGGTCGCAGCCGCCCGGCCGGCCGAGGCGTGGGGGCCCGCCGCGACCACGATCGCCACGCGGCTAGGGGTCTCCGCCGGCGACTCCCGTGGGCGGCTGCTCGGCGCCGTCGAGGCGTGGAACAGGGACCCCCGCAAGGCTGTCGCGGCCCGGCTGGCCGCGGTGCAGCAGGTCCGCGACAGGATGGCGGTCACCGACCGGCAGGACTTCGAGGATCGCTGGGTCGAGGTCGCCCGGCACATCGACCCGCGGCTGCCGTCCGAAGGCGACTGGCCCGCGCTGGCGGCCATCATGGCGCTGGCCCACCGCGACGGGCACGACGTCGCGGCGACCGCCCGCCAGCTCGTCGGTGCGGACCCGCTCGGTCACCAGCCGGCTCAGGACCTGCGGTACCGCCTCGTCGCCGCGCTGCCCGTGGACGTCGGCCCCGCCCCCTCCCCGGCCGAGGTCACCCCACGGTCCGGCGCCGAGCGGGACCGCCTGGCTGGCCGCCCGCAGCGCGACCGGCCGACGGGTCGACGCCGCTGATCTCGACGGCCTCGGCCTCGACCGCCGGCCTCGGATGTCCCGGCGCGGGGTACACCCGGGGGGCGCCCGCTCCGCGCCGAGGCACCCCAGCCTGGTCGAGGGCGCGTCGGATCGCGGTCTGGGTCCGTCCGGTCAGTTCGGCGATCTCACGCAACGACCTGCCGTTGAGGTACTCGGCAGCCGCGAACTCCATCAGCGCGTGCCGTTGCTGCTCGGTTTGCCGGACCAGGTTCGTCGCGCGGAACTGGGGGAGCACCTCGAGGACCGGGCGGGATGGGTACGACATGTCTGTATCTTGCCCATCGGACCGCCCCGGCACCGGTTCGTTGAGTCCCGTCAGTCGAGGACCTCACCGGTGACCGGGTCGACCTGAACCCCGTCGACGACGTGCAGGCGCGGGGCGGTTCCCTGTGGCGTCGGCGCCTGGGCCTCGTGCCGCAACGTGGCAGCGTCCTGCGTGAAGGTCCGCTGACGCTCCTGCTGAGCGGCCGGGCCGGTGTGGCGGGCGTGACGGCCCTTGGCCGGCCACTGCTGGTGGCCCTCCTCGCAGTGGCTCTTGATCCGGGCCCGCATCCGGTCCACGAAGGCGGGCAGTGCGTACCGGTGCCACTCCTCGAGGGCGTCGCTGCCGAACGCGCGGGCGGCCCGTCGCCGTTGATCGGCCAGGACAGCCAGCTCCCGCACCAGGTGCGGGTGGTTGGGCCAGCAGGCCGGGATCACCGCGCCCACGTCCCAGACGTACTCGACGTTCAGCCAGGTGACGACGTCCTCGAGCCAGTCCCACAGCTCGCGCCGCAGCGTGGCGTGGGTGAGTGTGTCGGGGTCCCAGGGCCGGGGCAGCAGCCACGGGTTGCCCAGTGCCTTCTTCTGCTCCTTGGTGCCGTCAACGGCGATCGTGAGCTCTCGGTATGCCTGCTCCAGCCGCCTACCGGGCTGCGGGAACGGCCTCACCACCGCCGGGTCCGTCCCGGGCTTGATCGTGGTCTCGGGATCCACGCTCGTCTCCTTCGTCAGGTCGCGGTGTCGTTGGACAACCCTCGACGTCGCGACTCGATCAGCGCGGCCGTCCTCCGGGCGTCGGGCGCGACGGCTGTGGCTCTGGCGCGGCCGAGCGTCGTCCTGGTCCGCTCTTGCTCGGTCAGCAGCGCCCTCCCGGCACGGCCGTCGATGCAGCGGGTGAGGTGGGCGATCATCGGCTTCCCGTTCTCCGACACCACCAGCGCCTGACCCTCCTTCAGCTGGCGGACCTCGGCCCCGGTCAGGATGGGGATGTCCTCACCGGTGGTGTTCCGGCCACCCATCTGGCCGGTCTGCCAGGTGGTCCGCGCGATCCGGACCGGACCCAGCAAGTCGGAGATCTCCTGGTTGAAGGCGACGTCCTTGGAGCCGCCGAACAGGATGAGGTTGTTGGTCAGACCCAGCAGGGTCCGGGCCTCCTGATCCCCGAGGATGGCCGACAGCTGGGGGCGGGTCTGTGCGGCCCAGATGAAGGAGATACCCAGGGCCCGCTCGTTGGCCATCCGGGTCCGCAGGGTCGGCAGCGGCGCGGTCGAGGGTAGTTCGTCCAGGCAGGCCAGCATCGGTGGACACAGCCGACCCCAGCGCGACTTCTGCGCCTCGGCGAGGGCGGTGTCCAGGACGTGCTCGGCAACCGCGGTCATCAGTGGGGAGGCGCTGGCATACGGGTCCTCCCGTCCCAGCAGGTAGATGGTGCCGCCGCCGCGGATGACGTCGGCGACGTCGGTGGCCGGCCGGCCGGGCCCGGATACGCAGCGGCGCCGGATCGGTTCCTGGAAGAACAGGCTCATCGCCTGCTGCACGGTCGTGATGGTGTTGCCGGCCGTGCGGTCGTCACCGTGGAGCGCGCCGTGCAACAGGCCGTGCCAGAACGGCGCCGCGTGGGGGTGCTCGCGCAGGATCTCGGTGGGGTCGGTGGCGCTGTGTGGGCTGGCCACCCACCGCAGCACGTCCTCGAGGGTGCGGCCGGTCAGGGCAGCCGCGTGGAAGTAGGCCTGGATCACCTTCGCCGCCTCGGCGGCGTAGAACCTGGCTGCGTCGTCGCCGTGCCCGCCGGCGACCGCTCCCTTGACGGTGCCGGCGGTGAACGCCTTGGCCCGCCGTTCGGCGACCATCGGGTCCACGCACCCCTCGATCGGGTCCCACACCAACTCGCGCAGGCCCACCGCCAGCCCGAACGGGTCCAGCACGACGCAGGGCCTGTATTGCCCGCCGTCCTGGCCGGTCACCGGCCGGCTGCGGGCGGTGAAGCTGAGCAGGAGGTCGTCGACCTTGGTGAGGGTCACCAGGGCAGCGCCGGGGGCTGCCAAGAGGGCGGGGATCAGCAGGTCGAGGGTCTTGCCGCAGCCCTGCGGTCCGATCACGCCGGCGGTGCGGTCCCACGGGATCCAGAGATCTCCCCCGCGGGGTTCACGGCCGCGGCCCAGCCGCCACCCCACCTCAGCGGGTTTGAAGCCCTTCATCACTCGCATCGTCACCACCTCAACGCCTCTTGCCGTACAGGTCGGGTCGCACCACGGCACTGACGCGGCGCAGCCGGCTCCGGCCGAGCAGCTTCTCGGCCTCCTCTCGGGTGGCCATCCCATGGATCCGCCCCGGCCCCCACCGGTCCAGGCCGACCTTCCCGGCCCAGACGATCAGGACGAGCATCAGTGCCTCGGTGACGGCCACCCAGACCTTCACCGCCATCGGGCCGGCCAAGGGCCCGGCGACGCCGGTCAGCCCCGCCCCGGCATCGCCGCCGAGGACCCCGACCAGGCTGGTGAACAGCGCCTCTCGCGGCGGCAGGGTGAGCCCGGCGCCGGCGACCAGGTTGGCTCCCGCTCGCCCGGCGTGGACACCAAGGATCAGCAGGAGGACTGCGGCGACTGCGGCCGCGAGGGGAATCTCCCAGGTGAACGGGTACGGGTTGGTGCGACGTGATCGCTGCATGAGCGTGCTCCCTTCTCACCACCCAATGCCGCGACCCGACCCCTGGTGGCCAGCCCGGCGGGGCCACCCAGGCGCGCCTCGACCGCGACCAGCGGTCAGGTCGAAGATGCAGCGAAGCTGCAGTCGCCGGTCGGACCTACCGATGGAGCATCGAGCCTCGGTTGGTTGTGGCCGACGGGCATGGCACCGTAAACCGGTGGGAGAGAAGTCTTGGGCGTCGTCTCCGGCCACGCGACGGATCATGCAGGCGAACCGTGGCCGCGCCGGTGGTCACGGCCGGTGCGTAGCGGCGAGGCGGCTGGCTTGCGGACGATGCCAGAGCCGGGGCGGTAGATCGCCTGGTAGATCGTCTCTGTCGCAACCCGCTGGGCAGCGTCGTCCGGGTGTGCCAGGCGCAGCGCGCGGCTGATCTGCTGCGGGCTCCACCGCTCCCGCAGCCTCTCGGTCACGTAGGACCGCAGGGTCGGGTCGGCCCGCAGCTTGAGGGGATGGGATCGCCGCCGTCGGGTGGCGGCAAGTGCGTGGGCATGGAAAGGCCGGTACTGGCCGGAGGCGTGCAGGTTGCGCCGCAGCTCACGACTGATCGTCGCGGGCGATCTCCCTAAGGCCTTCGCGATCGCGGTAGGTCCGTGGCCACGACTGGCGAGATCGGCGATCTGGATCCGTTCTTGCTCGGAGAGGAACCTCGGTGAGATGGTCCGGACGGCGAGCGGCTCAAGCGGTGGCACGACCTTGACCGTGCCATTCTTGCAGCGCACCACCGTGCCGTTCTTCCAGATGTGGCCAGTCGAGCGGCCGATGCCCAGCTCTTGGCACGCCGCGCGCATCGACCAGCCCTTCGCCATCAGTTCTACGAACTCGCGCCGCTTCTGCGACATCGGCCGGCGGCCCGGTCCCTTCGGGACACGACGAGAAGACAAACGAGAACCCCTGTCGAGTGGTCCTCGTTGCGATGGTCGCTGGAAACCACCCCGTCGCTATGACCTCGTTTTCAAGCGTCGTCGACACCGCGTTCCACCTTGCGGAAACCGACGCGTCTGTCGACGTCGCTCACCGTCACCAGCTGGGCTCGTCTCGGAGGTGCTGCACTCCGCCCGGTACATTGCCGTGTCCACCAGCTCGCTCCAGCGTGTGGGCGGTCGGCCTAACCGGCCGGGCCTTAGGGTGGCAGTGTTGTCGTCGAGAGCGTGAAAACTGTGCAAGCTGTCGCACACCCTTACCGCTGTCAGTCGCGTACGCCATACTTCGAACATGCGTTCGATATTGTGGGAGGTTGAGTCAAAGTGAACGGGTGGGCGCTCATGCACCGGGCGAGCCTGGAGGAGCAGGCCGCTCTGATCGCCCTCCTCAGGACAAGGCCGGGCCGCCGATCTTGGAGCGAACTGACGGCGATGGTGCTTGAGTGCGGGAGCGTCGAGGCCGTCCTCGACGAGCTCGATTCGGTCGGGCTGTTCGCGTCCGAGGAGCAGAAGGCGGTTCGCTCCGAGGCGCTGGAGCAGGCCAAGAAATGGGACGGGGAAGGCTTCGAGTTCTGCACCATCCTCGATGGTCGATATCCGGCCTCGGTGCGCGAGATCCATCAAGCCCCGCCCTTCCTGTTCGCCGCGGGTGAGCTCCAAGTCGACGACCCCGCTGTGTCCGTCGTCGGCTCTCGCGTTGCCTCTGAACGCGGACTGACGATGGCGCGAAACATCGCTCAGGCCCTAGTCCAGCGTGACATCTCTGTGATCGCCGGCCTCGCCCTCGGCATCGACACGGCCGCACATACTGCGACCCTGGACGCGGGAGGCCGGACGGTCGCGCTAATCGCGAGCGGTATCCGCAAGCAGTACCCAGCTGAGAACGGGACCCTTCACGAGCAGATCGCTTCGAAGGGCCTGCTTCTGTCGCAGTTTTGGCCGGATGCGCCGCCCCAGAAGCACAACTTCCTCATGCGGAACGCCACGATGTCCGGGTACGGGCTGGCCACTATCGTGGTCGAGGCAGGAGAGCACAGCGGGGCGCGTGCACAGGCCCGGATGGCAGTCGAACACGGGCGACCGGTCATCTTGACCGATCTGGTCGTCAACTCCACAGCGTGGGGCACTTCGTTCATAGGCCGTCCGGGAGTGACCGTGGCGTCGTCCATGGATGAGGTGACGGCCGCCGTTGACGAGATCCGCGCCCAGGCGAGCCGCATCGACACAATCTTGGGCGATCTCGTCGCTGTCTGATGGTGTCGCAGGCCGACCTTGCGGAGCTCAAGGACTTTCTCGTCGCATATGGTGGTGGATACCTGCGAAATACCGTCTGGGACAGCGAATACACTTGCGGCTACTGCACCGGCATCCCGAGCAACCCTAACTTCACGACCTGCTACCAGTGTGGTCATGAGTACCGGTACAGCCAGGAAACTTCGGACTTGCGCGGCTTCGTCTCCTACGGATGGGACAACAGCCAGTCCGCCACCGTCATGTACGGCTACAAGAATGAATTCGCGAACCGGCAGGCGCAACGGGTCGTCCACGGGATGCTGTTCTACGCGATCCACGAGCATCGAGGGTGCACGACCGGCTCGGGCTCTGGGGAGCCAACGATGTGGGCCACGGTCCCCTCCCTGAGGCAGCGCGGTCATCCGCAGGTGCTGAACGCGCTGGCTGCAGGCATGCTCCGAAATTGGTCGGAGGCCCGGATGGCTCCTTCTGACGACGTGCGGAACCCCCGCTCGTTCCGACCCGAAAACTTCGTGGCGCCCCCGGATGTGTCTGGCCAGCACGTCCTGCTCGTTGACGACACATGGGCCACGGGCGGACACGGAGAGTCCGCTGCGGCTGCGCTCAAGCGTGCCGGCGCCGCCAGGGTCACGCTTTTGGTGCTCGCCCGCTGGCTAAACATGGGTCGTGGCCGCACTGACGAGTTTGTGAAGGATGAGCTGACCGCCGACTTCGACCCTGATTTGTGCCCATTCGACCGCTGCTGACCCGGCAATACCGAGTCGCACAGTCCTGCTCCCTTAGTAGGTCTGAGCCGCACTCCCGACTCGCCTCCTAGCAATTCCGCGCGAACCTCATCCAATCGTAGACAACCGCTACCTTGCCGTACTGGGTACCCCACCATGAGTACTGGCGGAGGCTTCGGTCGGCGTCTAGCAGGTCGCGAAGCCCAAGTAAGTCGGTCGTGAGAGTCGGAAGCAGCCATGGGTTGTTGAACAGCCAGTCGCGACCGTGCTTCGCGACTAGTCCGTCAACCCGCGCGTCCTTCTCGAGGATGCGGCTGGCCAGTGTCGTATTGACCTTTGTGACTCGCCTCCTAATCCTCTCGGGAACGCTGACCCCGTCCTTGAGCGTTCCGTCAGCTTCCAGCACCCCGAGCGCGCGCAGGTACTTGAAGCATGGCACGTACCACTGCAGTTGAAACTGGTTGGGGATAACCATGTTGATCATTTGGTCGGCCGGCAGGTCTCGATCTGGCGTGCCAAGTACATCATCAACGATGTCCCACCGCGAAAGGCCCACCAGTCCCTTCACGGTCATTTTTGCACCAACGCCGAATACAACATCAAGGTCGGAGGCTTCTGTATCGATATCAGAAACGGCCACTAGGCGCCCGTCGGGGTCGTTTGCTCTCACGAGCTCATAGACTTGCGACTTGAGGTGACGCAGTACGCGAGCAGGAAGCGCCCGCTCGCGCTCGGCCAGTACTGTGAAAAGCTCGCGAAAGTCGGGAACTATCAATTCGACAGCCTCGATTTCCCCGTCGCGCAGGCTAATGCTGCGTCGGCGAATCTGCTCTTGGGAACCGTCCTGCCAATTGGCGAAAAGAAGGCGGTCTCGCAGCTTGTCTGTATTCTTGCCACGCATGGCAATGACAAGGGCCTCAAGGATCCCTCGTACGTTCTCATCCGCCATGTTGTATCCCAGAAACACGACGGGATGCTCGACAAAGATGGTCATAAGTTTGGCGGCAAGATACGCGTTCCGTCTTTGGAAGTCCTCATAGTCCTCGGCCGTGAGCACCAAGGAGTTTGGTGAACGCGATGATCCGTGGATCATGTAAACTTCTGCGATTCCTTGAGTGTCTGCGAAGAGGAGTTCGTCCTGGCCAACAAACGTTGTGTAGTCGGGGAAGACCTTAGACAGCAAGGAGTCGTAGTTGGTGGTGATGATTCCTTCGGCTGCTACCTTTGTGAGCAGGTCGAACTCGTCAGCTAGCTTGATAGGCACGGTCATGCCTGCCACCATCTCGTCAACGTAACGCGAGACTTCGACCTTAAGTGCAGATGCGGGCTCGGAGACAGTATCGGCATATTTCTCGCGGGAGTCCTGAAACTCATCTTGGGACCACCACGCCTCGTAGAAGTCGGCGGCGATGAGTGAGGCGGCCATCGCCAGGTCCCCCTTCGCGAGTCCACGATAATACTCGAAGGGGTGAGCTAGGTACTCAGAGAAGTGTCGGAGGAGCCCGGCCCAGTCGGGGAGCCCAACGTACCGGCGCGAAACGCCAGAGCCCACGAAGAGGAAGGGGCCGGCCAACGACTTGAGGTGCGGCGCCAGATAGCCGCTGATCTCTCCCACGCGCTGAGTGTACGGGAGACACGCGCCAAGATGTGCGCCGCCTCGCTACGCGCGCCGCGAAGAGTGAAGCAGATCCGGGCGGCACCTCGCGCGCCGACCCGCCGAAAGGACGGAATCCCCCGATCGATCCTGCATACTTTGACAGGTAGAGGTCAGCGCGGAGTCAAGGGGTGGGAGCGTGGAGACGCCGGGAACAGAGGATGCGACCGTGCTCATCACGGTAAAAACCTACCCAACGCCCTCACAACATCATGTTGAGACGGTCTGTGTGGCGGGAGTCAGGGTGGACACCGCGCAGCCGTCGTGGGTGCGCCTGTACCCCATCCCCTTCCGAGCTTTGGGTCAGCAGGAGCAGTTCAAGAAGTACCAGCTCATCAAGACCGCTCTGACGCCGCGAGGGGGGACGGATGTCCGTCCTGAGTCATACCGACCAAGATTGCAGGGAATGCAGTTGCTAGACACAATAGATTCTCAGGGGAATTGGTCGAAGCGTCGAGAACTGATTGGACCTCTGTTAGGTGCGACCACAACCTGCGAACTTGTCAAGGTGAACCGTGCAACGACCTACGACAAACCAGCGCCTTCGTTGGGCCTGGTGAAGCCAGAGGTGCTCAGGGTGGAGCCCATCGAGTTCCGGCCCTGGAGCGCAAAGCAACTCGACAAAGTAAAGAGGGCGAGCGAACCCGATCTCTTCAATACTCCACTTCAGGAGCTCCAGCCGGTTCCGCATCGCTTAAAGGTCACTTATAGGTGCATGGAGTCCGGCTGCCGCAAGCATGAGCAGGAAATTCTGGACTGGGAGCTTGGAGTGTCGGGCATAATGTGGCAGAGCCGGTACAAAGCAAAGACTGCGGATATGATCCTCCAGCATTGGGTGTCCATGCTGATGGATGATGGAAAGGACACCTATTTATATGTCGGCAATCAGCATCTATATCGCCACAGTTTCTCGATCCTGGGTGTCTGGTATCCGAAGAAGTCCTAGACGGTCACCAATTGCAGAGCTGGCAAGTCCTTACGAATAGCCTCGACCACGATCCCTCGATGGCAGGTGCCGTGATCCCTCTCGAAGCAGAGCAAAGCTACCACCTGACACGCCAAATCGTTCTCGACCTGGGTCAGGGCTGCTTCGCCACCTGCAGTCTTGAGGATTTCCCAGAAGCGTTGGACTGCGGCATCCGACCCCGCCCGAAACGCATCTCGATTATTTTTGGGGTTTCCTAATTCTCGGCGATGAACGTATTGGATGCCAACCTGCTCCAGGGCCTCGGCCAGCCGCCGCTTTGAGAGTCCCGGTTTGCGGGAAATTGGGTTCAAGCGGACGTCGACCAAAACGTCCACAGCGTTCACGACGAGCTGTGAGACGAGGTCATCTAGGTTTCGACCCTCGTACCCGATGCTAACTAGGCATGGTTGACGCAGGATGCGTGGCACGCGGCCATTCTGGCATGCGCTCAGAGTGCGCCTTGCCCGCTGGGAGACATGAGATTCCAGCCTCCAGCATGACCTGCCTCGGGAGCTCCCGCAACGGAGGGCGAGTGGGTAGGGTGCAGGTAGGGTGCGCCGCCGCTGCTCGCCTGTTGACCTGCGGTGGCGTGGTCGTGTCGCTCATGCACCAGGGCGGCGTCAGCGAGGGACTGAGTTCAGAGAGGGCAGCCGATGCGGCCACTGGCTTCCGACCACCGTGCGCGGCCGTCGGTTGGGGTGCGTCACTCCGCCGGTGCGCCGTGAGGCGCTTGTTGATTGGGTGGAGGTGAGAGACCTTTCGCCTCCGTCCCGTCGCAGCGGGGCGGTGAAGCTGGGGGCAGCCGGTCTCGGGAGGCGCCGGGACGGGTGGCAAGCGGCCCCGACAAAGCCGCGGCGTGTCGGTACTGCCAGACGACGCGGGTGTGGCGAGCGTGGCGGACAGGCATACGCGAGGAACCGACGTTTACGCCTCTCAAAGACGCACCGGCTCGAACCTGGCGGATCTGGGCCGGAGGTGACGCGCACCTGTCTCCCTCATTACGGAGGCGGGGAACTCCCCGAAATGTCGGCGGGACTGAGGGGAGGCCGGGGTGACGTGCTGCGGGGTAGACACCCGTAGCAGACCGTTCATGGGCCTGGCTGTGACAGGTTGAAGTGGCCCCGTTGTGACGGCCGATTCTGGCTCCACCTGCGACTCGCCGGGGTGGTTGTGACGGTTTGATCTGGCCCCGCTCCAGCGTGGTTCTCATCGGTTGTGATGAGAGCTACTGGGTGGAGGCCGGGATGGGATCACGGGTGGAGTTGTTCGCTGCTATTCGCCGGGACGAGCGGGTCGAGGGGTTGTCGGTCCGGGAGCTCGCGCGACGGCATGGGGTGCACCGTCGGACGGTCCGCGCCGCCCTGACGGCGGCGGAGCCGCCACCGCGGAAGGCGGCGGTGCGGGCGGCGCCGCGGTTGGACCCGTACAAGGCCGCGGTCGATCAGATGCTGACCGCGGATCTGTCGGCGCCACGGAAGCAGCGGCACACCGCCCGACGGGTCCACGCCCGGCTGGTGGAGGAACACGGCGCGGCCGGGTTGTCCTACTCGACGGTCCGGGACTGGGTCCGGGTCCGTCGTGCCGTGATCGACCTGGAGGCCGGACGGCGGGTCGAGGTGTTCGTCGCGCAGGAGCACGCTCCCGGCGCTGAGGCGGAGGTCGACTTCGGTGAGGTGTGGGTGGTGCTGGCCGGGGTCAAGACCAAGTGCCACATGTTCGTGTTCCGGCTCTCGCACTCCGGGAAAGCGGTCCACCGCATCTACCCGACCCAAGGGCAGGAGGCGTTCCTCGAGGGCCACCTCGCCGCGTTCGACGCGATCGGCGGTGTCCCCACGAGGCACATCCGCTACGACAACCTCACCTGCGCCGTCTCCCAGGTCCTGCACCAGGGCAAGGACGGACAAGGCGATGGGCGAGGCGATCAGCGGGGTGGGGTGCGGGGCCGGAAGGAGAACGACCGCTGGATGCTGTTCCGGTCCCACATCGGTTTCGACGCGTTCTACTGCCAGCCTGGGATCGTCGGCGCCCACGAGAAAGGCGGTGTCGAGGGAGAGGTCGGCCGCTTCCGCCGGAGCCGGCTGACCCCGATGCCCGCCGTCAAGTCGTTGGACGAGCTCAACGCGCGGATCATCGGCTGGGAGGTCGAAGACGACGCTCGCCGGATCACCGAGAGGCTGCGCACCGTCGGTCAGGACTTCGCCGCCGAGCAGCCCCTGCTGGCGCCGCTGCCCACAGAGCGGTTCGACCCGGGCCTGGTGCTCCACCCCCGGGTCGACCGCTCGGCGATGCTTACGGTGCGGATGGCCCGCTACTCCGTGCCCGCCCACCTCATCAGCCGGCGGGTGCGGGTCTCGCTGCGGGCGTCCGAGCTCGTCGTGTTCGACGGCCGGACGGTCGTGGCGCGCCATGAACGGGTTACCACCCGAGGCGGCGCGGCCATCGTCCTGGACCACTACCTCGAGGTGTTCACCACCAAACCCGGCGCCCTGCCCGGCTCGTCCGCCCTGGCTGCCGCACGCCGTTCGGGGGCGTTCACGGCTGCGCACGACGCGTTCTGGGCCGCGTCCCGGCGGGTCAACGGCGACTCCGCCGGCACCCGGGAGCTGGTCGACGTCCTGCTCCTGCACCGGAGCATGACCCACGACCAGGTCGTCGCCGGCATCGAAGCCGCCCTCCACGTCGGCGCGGTCACCGCCGACGTCGTCGCGGTCGAAGCCCGCCGCCACGCCGCCACCGTGGCCGCTTCGGAGGTTGCGGGTGGGGCCACTGCTGGCCGTCACACCACCACCAATCGTGGCGCGCATCCCCGACGCGGTGAGCACCACGATCACCACCGCATTGTCAGCCTGACCCAACGCCGGCTGACCGACCCCGCCGCCGTCATCGCCGGCCTTCCCCCGGACCTGCGGCCGATCCCGTCCCTGACCGCGTACGACGAGCTCCTCCCACGACGACGACCCCTGCCCCTCGGAACCGCCGAGGCGGCAGCAGCGCCCGCCGCAACAACCTGACCCCTCTAGGAGATGTGATGAGCCCGACCGGTCCCGCCACGATCGTCACCCCGACCCTGCGCCGCCGCCGCGGGCTGACCCCCGAAGCCGCCGCGGCCGCGGTCGACCAGGCCTGCCGCCGGCTCCGGCTACCGACGATCCGGGCCGTCCTCGAGGAAGCAGTCACCGTCGCGGGCAAGGAGCAGCTGACCTACCAAGGGTTCCTCGCCGAGCTGCTCCTCGCGGAGTGTGACGACCGGGACCGCCGCTCCTCGATGCGCCGGGTCAAAGGGGCCGGGTTCCCCCGCGACAAGTGGCTCGGGGACTTCGACTTCGAGGCCAACCCGAACATCAACCCGGCCACCATCAACACCCTCGCCACCGGCGACTGGATCCGCCGCGGCCACCCTTTGTGCCTGATCGGGGACTCCGGCACCGGCAAGTCCCACCTCCTTATCGGCCTGGGGACCGCCGCCGCCGAAGCCGGGTACCGGGTCAAGTACACCCTCGCGACCCGGCTCGTGAACGAGCTCGTCGAAGCCGCCGACGAGAAGGTCCTGGCCAAGACCATCGCCCGCTACGGCCGGGTCGACCTGCTGATGATCGACGAGCTGGGCTACATGGAGCTCGACCGCCGCGGCGCCGAGATGCTGTTCCAGGTGTTGACCGAACGCGAGGAGAAGAACAGCATTGCGATCGCGTCCAACGAGTCCTTCTCCGGGTGGACCAAGACCTTCACCGACCCCCGCCCGTGCGCCGCGATCGTGGACCGGCTCACCTTCAACGGGGCCATCATCGAGACCGGCACCCACTCCTACCGCCTCGCCCACACCCGCCAACACGCCAACACCTGACCCGACACGACACCCGCTCGATTCACCACAATTTCGATGACTGGGGCGTTCTGACGAGCCGAGCTGCGCGCCGTTGACCAATCGGCGAGGGCCAGCGCAGACCGGGTCTTACACTCCTGCGCATGGGGAGAATCCAGGATCCATGGAAGTCCATCGCCAAGGCATGCGTCGGGTTGGCGCTCCTGTCTCTCCTGTTCAACATCACGCTGCACGCAGAGCTTGAGGGCAACCTGCAGACGTGGTCGTTCGTCCGTAAGACGATCGGGAACGTCCTCAACTCCGGTACCGCTTGGGCAGCCGTCGCCTTCTACGCCGGCTGGAAGATGGCCAAGCCATGGATGGCGTTTCTGGTCGGCATCGGAGCTGCCATTGCCACGCTGCTGATCCACTACATGGTCGGATCCGCGCTGCACATCTACCAGGCAGGCGAAGTCGGAATGAACGGCATCTGGTTCCAGGCGGCCATGGTGATGTGTGGACCCATGGGCTTGATTGGTTGGTTGGCCGCTCGTCGGGGATGGCTCAGCCTTCTCGCCCGCCTCGTTGTCCCGCTGGGGGCAATGATGGAGCCGTTCGTGCTCAGGAAGTTCGACAACTACCCGCCTAATCGACCCTGGGCGGTGCAGTATTCCGACATGACAAGCGGCATCATCCTCATCGTCCTGGGTGTTCTAGCCGCCAGCTACGTCCTGTGGCGCGGACCGGCAGGCCCGCGCCGCAGACGCGACCGAGAAAATGGCGGCATCGAGAGGCGCGCCTCTGGATCCCTCGCGTCCTGAACGACGGCTCCAGCCACCAGGAACAAGATTTCCGATCATGCGGCGGGTAGCGCGATGACGGGGGCCTTTAAGTTAAGTGGAGCCAGTTCGCCCCGTCCTGGTGGGGCCAAGTTGGGTTGACACAGCCAGGGTCTCCGGACGGGACATGATGGCCGCGCTGGTGGCCGGGGAACGCGACCGGGCGTGCTGGCTGGCCCGCTCCCGGATGCGTACCAAGCTGCCCGCGCTGCCGCGATCGGCAACTACTCCCAGTCCGAGGCCACCTTGACGGAGCCGCTGCTGGACCGGCTGGAGCCAGGCATCGTACTCTTGGCCCACCGCGGCTTCTTTTCTTACGCCCTATGGCGCACAGCGATCGCCACCGGCGCGGACTTGGTGTGGCGAGTGCGCACCGACCAGGCCGGACCCCAGCCCACCCACCTCGAAGACCTTCGGGACGGCTCCTGGCTGGCCCACCTGCGGCGCTCCACCCCGGCATCAGCCCGCCGCGAGGAGCCGATGCTGGTCCGAGTCGTCCACTACACCATCGCCGATGGACGCGAGAACCCCACCACCTACCGCTGTTCACCACCATGCTCGACCCCGACGAGGTCACCGCGACCAGGTCTGGGGACTTCGAGCGCAGTACGGTGTGTGGTCCGCGTTGGTGGGTCGCGCAGCCCCTCGTGGGGGACGTCTGGGACCACCCTCTGCGGCACCAGGTAGTCGGCCAGCTCAGCTCCAAGTCGAGCACGTCAACATGTGCGCACGGCCCAGCAAGCGCGCCTGCTTGACCCCCGCGGTGCTCGGCGTCGACTTCCACCGGCCGTCCGCCGGCGTGCTTCGCGCAGCGAGTCGAACGCGTCCGAGTTCAAGCTGTGCAGCACTTCGCGCACACCCGGTGGACTGGCAAACGTGACCTGGGCGGTCGCGGCGACGTCCATGCCCTGGGCCGACCGCAACAGCATTGGCGCCTCCCTACACCACGACCGTCTCGCACAGGGCGCACGATCCGCAGCAGCCGGTTACCTCGTCGTTGCCCAATTCCCGGCCCAAGTTCGCTCGACCGTGGGTGCTCCTGGGGGTAGACATAGGACTCAAACGCCTTCGACTGTGACCGCAGGCCCCTTTTAAGCCAATGGACCCTGCCCGGTGTGTCACACCACGAGCGAAGGCTGCAGGCAGCGGCACTAGATCGCACTTCCGGACCTGACAGTGCCCTGATCGCTGGTCCTGTCTCGCTCCAACGCTCGAATCGCCAGCTGGGCGTGCATCAGCGTTCCGTCCGCCATGACCGACTCGTCGAACTGGACGCGAGGGCTATGGTTGTCCGGAACGGAGGGAGCGTGGCCCATCCTGGCGCCTAACATCATGTAGCATCCAGGCACCTCTGCGATGACGCGGGAGAAGTCCTCCGAGCCCGGCTGCGGCGCGGCCATGGGCCTGTACCGAGCGTCGCCGAAGGTGTTTGCAACCACCGCCTGGACGAAGGCCGCGTGGTCTGCGTCGTTGACGGTGGCGGGGTACTCGCGCGTGAAGCTGGCGTCAACTTCCAGGCCGTAGGCAGCAGCAATGCCTTCGCACAACCTCACGGCTTCCACCGCGATCCGGTCCTGTGCAGCTGGAGAGAATGCCCTTACCGTAGCCTCGAACGTGGCCTCCTCGGGGATGATGGTACGAGCGGTGCCTGCGTGGAAGGACCCCACGGTGATGACGATGGGGTCGAAGACGTCGAAGCGACGGGTGACCAGGGTTTGGAGGTCACCGACCATTTGCGCCGCCACCGTGACGGGGTCCTTGGCGAGGTGGGGGGCTGACCCGTGGCCGCCCTCGCCCCGGACCGTGACCAGAAGTCGAGCGCTCGCTGCCATCAGCACCCCCGGGCGTGTGGTGAACACGCCCCGGTCGATCCCGGCCATCACGTGCATCCCGTACGCCGACGTCACCCGACTACCCGATGCGTCGAGGACGCCTTCGCGAAGCATAACTCCGGCGCCGTCCCAGCCCTCCTCGCCGGGCTGGAACATGAACACCACGTCTCCCGATAGTTTCGATCGGTGGGCGGTGAGGAGCCTGGCTGCGCCAACCAGCATGGCCGTGTGCAGGTCATGTCCACATGCGTGCATCGCTCCGGGCTCACGGCTCGCGTAGTCGAGGTTCGTCGCCTCGGTGAGGGGCAGCCCATCCATGTCCCCGCGGAGCAGAACTGATGCCCCCGGTTCACTGCCACCCCGCAGGACAGCCGTGACCGACGTCGTCGACTCACCGGGAACTATCTCCAGATCAAGGTCGCGCAGCGCCCCGAGGACCATCTCCTGAGTCTTGGGCAGCTGGAGCCCGACCTCCGGATGCTGGTGCAGCCTCCTGCGCAGCGCAACGAGCTCGGGCATGAGCGCCTGCGCGCCATCCCTCAGTGAATCGTCCACAGACATACCAGGAACCTCCGAGTGCGATGGTTGGTCAGGTGGGACAGCGGTGAGGGTGTTTATCGGGGTTTTGCGAGCTTCAGCGGGTGATCGTGCGGACGGCTACGTCGGCCACGCAGCCGTCAAGCCGCCGTCCACCGTTATCGCCTGTCCGGTGAGGTAACCCGCTGCATTGGACAGCAGGAAGCACACGACTGCGGCCACGTCGGCGGGCAGGCCGACCCGACCGAGCGGGATCTTGGCGCGAGCCCCATCGAGCCCTTGGCTGCCCCCTGAGTTGATGGCATCGCGTGACTGCGGTGAGTCGATCACGCCTGGGAGGACCGCGTTGACGCGCACGCCCTTGTCGGCCAGCTCGAGCGCGGCGCTACGCACGAAGCCGACGACCCCGGCCTTGGCGGCTGTGTAGGGCGTGTGCTCGGCCCAACCGGTGACCCCCCCGGCGATGCTAGAGATACATACCACGGCTGCGCCGCTACGCAGGTAGGGCGCCGCCGAGCGAACGGTGCGCATCACACCTGTCAGGTCCACATCGAGGATGCCGTCCCACACCTCGTCGGTAAGACTTTCAAGTGGGCAACGTTGCAGCCGACCCGCATTGGCCACCACGCCGGTGAGCAGCCCGTAGGCCTCTGTCGTCGAGCGGCACGCCTGATCCATTTGTGCCGAGTCGCGAACGTCTGCGGGGACGACCATGGCCTCACCGCCCCGCTTGCGGATGGCCGTGAGGGTCCCCTCGGGGTTATGAGGGTCACCTGCGAACGTCCCTACCGCCACGGATGCCCCTTGAGTGGCGAGGGTGACAGCCGTGGCTCGACCGATCCCGCTGCTGGCGCCGGTCACGAGGTAGGCACGCGGGCTCATGGCATGACGTCCCCACTGTTGGGCCCGAGCGTTTGGCCGGTGTAGAGGTTTCCTCCAGGGTCACTTGCCAAGAGCACGGCTGTCGGAGCCACCTCGACGGGAAGTCCGAAACGCCTTAACGGCAATCCTTTGCGCAGGGTTTCCGTCCACTCCTTCGACAGCTCACCGCCGAGGGGCGTCTCGATCGGGCCCGGTGCGATGCAATTGGACGTGATGCCGGTGCCGCCCACCTCCCGCGCAAGCGCACGGGTGAAGCCAATCACGCCTGCCTTTGCGGCGCTGTAGTGCGCAAGACCGGCTCCACCCTTCTGCCCCAACTGCGAAGCGATGTTGATGATTCTGCCGAAGCCGCGCTCCAACATCGAGGGAAGCGCTTCGCGGCTGCATAGGAAGACACTGCGCAGGTCCACCGCGATCATCTCGTCGAAGGTGTCCGCGGTCATGTCTAGCACGCGGCACTCCGTGAGGATGCCGGCGTTGTTGACGAGCACGTCGATGGGCCCAACTGCTGCTTGGGCCGCGGCGAACAGCGCTCGCACGTCGTCCTCGATCGACACGTCGGCGCGTGCACCGACCACCGTGACGCCGTAGGCCGAGCAGCGCTCCACCACGTCGTCCAAAGCTCGTCCCGAGGAGCGGTCGGCGAGACACAGGTCAGCACCGGAAGCGGCGTACGCGTCCGCGATCGCCGCACCGATGCCGCTGGCGGCCCCCGTCACGATCGCCGAGCGGCCGGACAACGCGGCGTCGGAGCTCGGCCTCCCCCGCGGTGCCGTCGAACTCGTCACGCCGACGCACCCCTTTCAATGCCGAACAAGCGACTGGCGTTCGAGCTGAGCATCTGCTCCTTCGCCTCCTCGGAGACATGGGCCAGCATGACTCGGGCTAATTCGTACTCGGTGCTCATAGTCGGAGCGGCGCTCGCGAAAAGGATCCGGCTCGCGCCGAACGTCGACGCCACCAGCGCGATCCAGTCGTCACGGTAGACGCCGCTGGTGTGGACGTGGACGTTCTCGAACTGGAGCGCGAGGCCCGCGTCTGTCTGGGCCAGACCAGAGATGTTGAACTGCCCCCCATTAGTCAGGATGACCGGGACCTCTGGACACCATCGGGCGAACTGCGTGATCTGTACAGATTCGGAGAAGCCCTGGTAGCCGGTCGCCACAGTGATCGGGACGGAGAGTTCCGCTGCCCGCACGGCCAGCGGCCGCACCCGAGCATCGTTGATGCGGAAGTGCTCCTCCAGCGGGTGCAGGAAGAGGCCATGAGCGCCGTATTCCGACACCGCCTCCTCCAGCATTCTCAGCGCGAGGTCGCCGTCCCAGGGATCCACGCGGACGAGCGGGACCAGCCGACCGCCGGACTCCTCCGATGCACGCGCGACCGTGGCGTTCGCGCGGCGGAAGTCATGGTCCGGCCGATGAGTAGGTGCTACGACGGCGGTGATGATGCCGTTGCGGTCGAGGGCCGCGATCGCGTCGGCCGTGGACTGGCCATATCCGAACCGCGATTGCCCCAGGTAGGTGAGGGCGTCGACGGTCATGCTGCCAGACCCAGGAGCTTTGCCGCGTTAAGGCCGAGCACCATCTCGGTGTCATTAGGCGTCAAGCCAGCGATCATGATCTTCTCGCGTTCGAGAACCGGTGAGCTCACGGGACCATCGCTGCCGAACACCACGCGATGCGCGCCTACCCGTTCGACGGCTTCCCGGATCTTGGCCGGGTACGGCGTGGCCGATGTCTCAAGGACGATGTTCGGCTGCCTTTCGGCCACCTCGATCGCCTCATCCACGTGGAAGTAACCACCCATGTGGCCCAGGATGATGACGGAGTCCGGACACGCCTTCGCGGCCGGCTCGATGGACAACGGTGTCGTCATCGGCTCGTCACCGCAGTGAAACAGCGTCGGCACGCCCAGCTCGCCGGCTCGACGGATCAGCGCGATCGTGTCGGCACTCGAGGGATGCGCCAGCGACGAGACGGGATGCAGTTTCAGACCCCGAAAGCCCTGCTTCTGGACCGCCCGGTCCAACAGGCCAAGGGACTCCTCTCGATACCACGGGTGCAGGCGCACGAACCCATACAGTCGCCCGGGGTGGTCGGCGCAGGCCTCGGCGATGAGGTTCAAAGCCTCGGGGTTGATGCCGGGGAGGTCCGCGATTGTCATCACCGCGGCAGCGTCGACGCCAGCCTCGTCCATGCGCTCGATGCACTCAGCGGCTGACATTCGCCACCCGAGGGCGGGGATGTCATCGATGTGCATGTGCATGTCGAAAATCATGGATGTCCTTTCCTAGAAACGCTGAGAGGTTGGCCAGTCCGAAACGGCGTCGACCAGGTCCTCGATCGTCTCGTCAAGCCAGGACTGGGACAGCTGCCTCCCCCGAGAGATGACCGCGATGGGCTCCCTAAGCGTCCTTATGTTGTCCCGGGGATCCTCGGCCACAACCAGCAGATCCGCGCGGTAGCCTCGCTCGACCATGCCCAGGCGGGGACCGATGAGAAGACCGGCATTGACGGTGGCGGTCCGCAGCGCCTCGATCGCACTCATGCCACGCTCGCAGTACATCTCGAGCTCGTCGACGAGTCCGCCAATGGGGTTCAGCGCAGTACCCGCATCGGTGCCGGCCGCGATGCGGACTCCACGTTCGATCGCCCGGCGGGTGTTGCGCCTGTACGTCTCACGCGCATCCACGCTCTTGCGGACCGTCTCGGCTGGTATTCCCCTGTGGTCGGCGATGTGGTTCAGCGCGCTCACGGTCGGAACGAGCGTCCGGTCGGTGCGGACCATCAGGTCGAGGGTCACGTCGTCAGCGAACGCGGCATGCTCGATGGTGTCGACGCCGGCCTCGACCGCCAGCTCGATAGCCGCCGCGGCATGCGCGTGCGCCGCGACCTGGAGTCCCAGCCGATGTGCCTCGTCGACGGCGGCTCGCATCTCCTCCAGCGTGAACTGGGCAAGGCTCGGATCGCCGGGTGTGGAGATGCCGCCCGATGCCATCACCTTGATGACACCGGCACCGAGGGCCGCCTGTTCGCGGACCGCCTCCCGCAAGTCTCCTAGTCCGCGAACCGTGCGCCCGTACTGGGAGCAGTGCCCCCCCGTCACCGTTATCGGTCTTCCGGCGGCGATGACCCGCGGGCCAGTGAGGTTCCCGCGCTTCACCTGGGTGGCGTAGTCGATGACCGTCGAGTCCACGGAGCCGAGATCGCGGAGTGAGGTGACGCCTCTGCGAAGCGCGACCAGGCCGTTGTGCAGACAGGTCAGCGACCGAATGAACCGCATGCGGGGGTCGCCCCAGCGCTGATAGGCGAAAGGCTCGGCGGCCAGGTCCAGGTGGACGTGGGCGTCGATCAGCCCGGGCAGGACGTACGCGCCGTCCAGGTTCACGTGGTCAGCGTCGGAGATCCCCTGCGATCCGTCGACGATTCCGTCGATTTGGTCGCCGTTCACCCTCAGGGTCCTAAAGGGGATGTCCCGAAGTTCGGCACCAACCAGGGCGTGCCCGTTTTGCAGGACGAGAGGGGCTGAGGAGCTGGGCACGACCACTCCCTTCACACTGATACATCACCAGTTAGACAGTGAAAGAACATCTATAGCACAAGGACCAGCACGTGCGATAGCCTCAGTACGAAAGGAGTCCCGGTGATCGAGATCGAAGGCAAGCAGGTCCTCACCTCCCTCGACGAGTTGGTGGCCCCCCGTCATGTGGCGCTGCTGCTGATCGACCTCCAGAAGGACTTCCTTGACCCTGACGGTGCGTTCGGTCGCATGGGGATCGACCAGACGATGTACCCACCCATGCGGGCCACCACGGCGACCTTGCTCGCGGCCGCACGTGCAGCAGGCGTACTTGTTGTCCACGTTCAGATGTCGGCGCTGCCTGGGCGCCTCAGTGATTCGCCGGCACAGATCCGGTTCAACACCCGCTTGCATGCGCGGCGGCGCGCCGGAGGGCCTCCCCTCCGGTACACCGAGGTCGGCAGCCACGGCCATCAGTTCATCGATGAGGCGCAACCGCTTCCCGCCGAGCCGGTCGTCCAAAAATGGCGCTCGAGCGGTTTCTGGGGCACGAACCTGGATATGGTCCTTCGCAGCAACGGCGTGGAGTCAGTGCTTGTCGCCGGGTGCACCACCGAGGGCTGTGTCGAGTCCACCGCCCGGGACGCGATGTTCAACGACTACTACGTGGTCATCGTGGAGGACTGCGTCGCAAGCGATGACCGGGAACAGCATGAGGCGTCCCTTCTGCTCATGCGCCACCGGTTCGACATTGCCTGTGCAGCAGATATATCTGGCTGTTGGGCAGGAGCGTCCGCGCTATAGGCGTCCTGCTACATTGCCATCACTTGGATGTCTCCGCTGTGCAGTGAGCCGCTCAGCCTAATGAGGAGGTCGCGTGGCCGCGCCTGGGAAACGTGACAGCGACCGCGCCTACGAGCAGCTCCTTGACATGGTGCTTGATCTGAGGCTTGCGCCGGGCGAGGTGGTCAACGAGTTGAACTTGGCCCAGCAGCTCGGGCTCGGACGGATGCCGGTCCACGAGGCAGTGACCCGCCTTGCGGCGGATCGCCTCGCGACGATCATGCCGCGGCGTGGAACGGTCATCTCACCAATTGCCTTGAAGGATGTCATCGACATGTTCGAGGCGCGCGAGGCCATCGAGTGCGGTGTCGCCTACATCGCGGCGACCCGGGCGACGGATGAAGACCTCGGTCGCCTGCTCGAGATGATTGAGGTAGCCGACCAGTCCAGAGAAGGGCATGACTGGGGGGCCTACCTCAAGGCCGACCATGCGTTCCACTCATTCCTCGTGCACATGATCAGGAACCCGCTGCTTCAGGACCCTGCGGACCGACTCCTGCTTCACAACCTTCGATTCTGGCGCCTGTACTTCTCGGCCCGGCCGGTCCAGCACCACGCCATGCTGTCGCACGAGAGCCTGCACTCGGCGATCAGCAGCCACGACTCGGAGAGGGCAGAGCGGGCGATGCGGGAGCACATCGGCAACTCACGAGGGATGATCCAGTCCCTGTTCTGAAACGAGTCGACACGGCACTCTGAGCCGTTTCTCAGAGCCGTGTTCGTGTGCACATGCGGCGTAGCGCACTGGTCAAAACCGCGACGCCGGGCTCTCTCGCCTCAGGGGAGGTGAACTCCTCCGGTGCGTGGCTGATGCCTTGCTCGCTGGGCACGAACAGCATGCCGCTTGGCACGTGTCGTGCCAGGACCTGCGCGTCGTGTCCCGCGCCGCTCGCCATCGAGGCCCACGCGAGGCCGTGCGCCGTCATCTCCTGGGCCAGGACGGTCTGGATCGTGATGTCCATCGCCGTAGGTCGGTGCTCGTGCGTGACGGCTATCTCGGCGGTCAGCGCCTCGACCGCGGCGGCTGCGGCGATCACTTCCGAGACTAGGGAGTGAAGGCCGTCAAACTTATCCTCGTCAGCCGCTCGGACGTCGATGGAGAACACCACCCGGCCTGGCACGACGTTCGTCCCGCCGGGATCAATCTCGATCCGGCCGACGTTAACGGTGATCTGGCCGTCGGCCAGAGCCGCTTCTCGGAGCGCGAGAACGACGCGTGACGCTCCCACCAGGGCATCCTTGCGCTGGTTCATCGGAGTCGTCCCGGCGTGATTGGTTTGCCCGTGGAGAATCACTCGGTATCCCCGCAACCCGACGATGCCGGTCACGACTGCCGTATCCAAGCGGTGCGCCTGCATCCGCGGCCCTTGCTCGATGTGGAGCTCGACGTAGAAGCCGACGGAGTCGACGGCGCGGGCCGAGGGCACGTCGTCGAAGGAGAACCCGCTGGCCAGCATGGCATCGGCCAGCGTCACTCCGTCGGTACCGTGACGGTCCCGCAGGGCCGATAAGTCCTCGCCCACGAACGCCTCGCTGCCGAACATCTAAGTGCCGAACCGCGTCCCCTCCTCGTCATTGAAGGCAGCGACCCACACCGGACGGTCGGGGCGGAATCCCTCCGCCTTCAGCCGGCGGACGGCCTCGAGCGCGGAGAGCACGCCGAGGGCGTCGTCGAACCTACCTCCCTGCGCAACGGTGTCCAGGTGCGACCCAACGAGGACCGCAGCTCCTTCACCGACCTCCCAACGTCCAATGACGTTGCCGGCAGCGTCAATCTCGGCTGCGAGCCCCAGATCCTGGAGTTGTCGTACCAGCCATCGTGACGCCTCGAGGAGCTCAGGGGTCCACGCGAACCGGTTCACCGCCGCACCGTCTCCACCGATGCGCCCCACTTCGTCGACCCAATCGTCGAGCTTGCTGTCCGATCCATCTCGCTCCCCTGGTCCTCAGAAGCATCAGTAGGTCCAGAAGATGCTCTGCAGCACCCGGGTGTCCTGGGTTGTCGACAACGCGAGCGCCATTAGCAACCGTGCCTTCTGTGGGTTCTGGTCGTCGACGACGATCCAGTCGTTCTCGTCGTCCGGCGCGGAGGCGTTGCGAACCACCGGCCCACTTCCGCTCCGGCTTGCCCTCACGACATGGATACCGGCCGAGCGGGCCGCCTTGAGCGAGGCGTAGACCCGGTCCGGCAGGTGGCCGTTGCCCATGCCGGCGCAGATGATGGCCGACGTCCCAGAAGCCACCAGGGCCTCAATGACCGAGGTGCCCATCCCAGCGTGGGCGTAGATGACGTCCACCCGTGGCAGCTCGGTGACGTTCTGGACGTCGAAGGTGGTCTGATAGGTGTGTTGACGGGAAGGCAGGCGGTAGAAGATCGGCCTGTCGTCGACGACGTATCCGAGAGGCCCGTGTGGTGACTGGAGCGCAGAGACGTTCAGGGTGTGCATCTTCGTCGCGTCGCGAGCCGTGTGGATCTCGTCGTTCATCACGACAAGCGCTCCCATGTTGCCGGCCGCGCCGCTGGCGGCTGTGGCGACGGCGTTCCGCAGGTTACGGGGACCATCTGCGCTTAGATCGTCGCCAGGTCGCATAGACGCGACAAAGACGACCGGCTTCCTGCTCTTCACTGTCAGGTGAGCCAGATATGACATCTCCTCGAGTGTGTCGGTCCCCTGGGTCACCAGGACGGCATCCACTTCATCTGTGGCGAGCAGTTCGGTCGTCCGCCGTACAAGGGCGAGCATGGTCTTGTCGTCCATGTTCACAGAGTCCATCTGGAAGAGCTGTTCGTGTTTGACTTCCGCGAGCGCCTCCAGACCCGGAACAGCGTCGAGAAGCTCGTGGATGGTGCGAATCGCGGGTCGGTATCCGAAGCGCTCGGGCGAGTTGAGCGACCCGGCTATAGTGCCGCCGGTCGCGACGACGGCGACCACCGGCCGCCTGGAACGTGGTACGGGCGGTGCCTTAGGAAGATCGTCGGTCGCGCGAGGACGTGGGTCGGCTGGCGACCGAGGCCGGATCATGGACGCACGTCGTCTGGAGCCGGCAGCCGGGGGAGGGAAGGACCCCGGCCCCTCCGGTAGACCATGACGGTGCGTCGGAAGGTGATCACGGTCGTGCCGTCCGGCTTGTACCCGGTGGTCTGGACTGTGACGATGCCGACGTTTGGTCGGCTCCTGGAGGAGCGGCAGCTCAGCACTCGGGAGGCGGAATAGACTGTGTCGCCTTCGAACAGCGGATGCGGCAGCCGCACGTCGTCCCAACCCAGGTTGGCCACCACGTTTTGCGACACGTCCTGCACGCTCTGCCCCGTGACCAGCGCAATTGTGAAGGCGGAGTTGACCAGGGGTCGCCCGAACTCCGTTTGTGCGGCGTAGTGCGCGTCGAAGTGGAGAGGGGCCGTGTTCTGCGTCAGCAGGGTGAACCAGGCGTTATCGGTCTGGGTCACCGTCCGGCCGAGCCGGTGTTGATAAACGTCCCCAACCCTAAAATCTTCGAAGAAGCGCCCTCGTCCGACCGATTCCATGTCAGCACCTGGCTCTCGTGAGCGTCCGGGCGAGGGCCAGCGTTCGGCGGCTGGCGCGCACCACTGCTTCGTCGACCATGCTGCCGTCCGTGTCTGTGAGGACGGCCGACCCGGCGGACACCTCGGCCTCGTACCTGCTCAACGTGCGACGTGCCGCCTCGACCTCGGCTGCTGACGGGGTGAAGACGCGATGAATGACCGGTATCTGCGCCGGATGGATCGCCGCCCGTGCGAAGAAGCCAAGTCGGCGCAGGCGTTCGCAGCTGGAACGGTATCCCTCGAGATTCTTGAAGTCGGGGGACACCGCACCCACCGGTGGGTCGAGCCCCGCAGCAGCCGACGCCATGACGACGTGCGAACGGGCGTAGGACAGTTCGGAGCCGTCGTTGGACGGCTGGATCCCCAGCTCGGCGGCCAGGTCCAACTCGCCCATCTGCAGCATCCGGACTGCGGGATGCTCTGCGATGGCGTGGACGTCGCGAAGCGCGCCGGCAGTCTCGACTAGAACCATGAGAGCCACTCCTCTGCCAGCGTTCCCCTGAGACCTGTCCAGAAGCGCCAGGGCTTCGGCGACCGGTTCCAGATCATCGACGCGACGGACCTTCGGAACCACAACCCCGCTCAGATGAACAGAGTGGACGGCGTCCAGGTCCTTCAGTCCCTCGGGTCCCGCATTGATTCGCACCCAGCGCTGCCCCTCCACCTGGTCAGAGGTTAGCCACGCCGCGATGGCGGTCCGCGCAGCCGGTCTGCGCGCCGCAGCGACGGCATCCTCCAGGTCGGCGATGACAGCATCGGCGCCTCGGCTGGTGGAGCGTTCCAGGCGTTCACCGGAGTCGCCAGGCACGTACAGATAGCTGCGCGCAGTCATGCCCTGGACCTGCCGAACGCGCCGTCACCGACCAGGTCGGAGATCCGGTCCTGGCTGTACCCGAGGAGCCCAGCCAGGACTGCCGACGCGTCCTCGTGCGGGGTCGGACCTCGGCGATAGGTGACGTCGTCAGGCCCGACGCGTACGGGACTGCGCACCTGCCGGATCGTCCCGAAGCGCGGGTGCTCCGTCGTCACGACCATGCCTCGGGCACTCGTGTGCTCGTCGTCGAGCGCCTCGGCGATGGTGTTGACCGGACCGGACGGCACGCCTGCTGCATGGAGAGCCGCCAGCCATTCGCTGGTGGTTCTGCGCGCGAAGAGCTCATCCAGCGTGGCCAGCAGCTCTTGCGCGTTGCGCCGTCGGTCCGGGAACGAGGCGAACCTCTCGTCCACGGCAAGATCCGGCCGGTCGAGTGCCCCCGCCAGCCGTCGCCAGAACTTTTCCTTAGGGCATGCGACGACCACCCAGCTGTCAGCGGTCTCGAAGGCCTGGAAGGGCACCAGCGACGGGTGCGCCGAGTGGTGGGTCCGGCCCGGAATGAACGTCCCATTGAGCGACCAGATAGCGGGGTATGTCAGCATCGAGATCGCGGTGTCGAACAGGCTTACGTCGCAGTCCGTACCCACGCCGTCCCGACGCGCCGCATGAACGCCTGCGAGGATGGCGATGGCCGCCACCAGACCACCGGAGTAGTCGACCAACGACAGACCGGACTTTGTCGGAGGGCCGGAGGGCTCGCCGGTGAGCTCCATCCACCCGGAGAGGCCCTGGAGGACGTAGTCGTAGCCGGGCTCGGACGCGCGAGGTCCGTTCATGCCAAACCCGCTCAGCGAGCAGCAGACAATCCGGTTGTTGAGATGTTTCAAGCTTTCGTAGGTGATCCCCAGCTTCGCCGGGACGTCACCTCGAAGGTTGGAATACACCACGTCGCTCACCCGCACCAAGTCCTCGAAGACCGTCCGGCCAGCCCTCGTGGACAGGTCCAGGTGGATGCTGCGCTTATTTCGGTTGAACGCCTCGAAGAAGAGGCTGTCGTGGCCCGCTTGGTACGGTGGAACGTAACGGCCCACATCTCCACCACTCTGCGGGTCCTCGATCTTGATGACGTCGGCACCGAGGTCAGCAAGGTGGACGCTTCCGAACGGCCCCGCTCCGTACTGTTCCAGGGCCAAGATCCGTACGTCGGCTAACGGCCTCACGACGCCGCCTCCGCTGAACGGGCACGAGCTGCCACAAGAGCTTCCACGCGGGCCATCTCATTGCCGACGATCATCATGCCCTCGTCGACCCCCATGCCGGGCTTGGCCAGCACCTGCCCTGCTCCGCACGCCATCGCAATGTGCGCGGACACCTGGGCGGACCGATCCGTCTCGTTGCACGTGCCGCCGCAGTAGGCCTCGAGCCCGCTGCGTGCGACGAGGAGTAGAGCCTCGATCGTGTTGTTGACACCACCCAGATCCGGCGTCTTCACGTGGATGACGTCGGCGGCCCCCGCGTCGACGAAGAGCCGGATGTCCGCCAAGGTGTTGCACCACTCGTCAACGGCGACCTTCACATCGCTGCCGTGGGCGCGCAGGGCTGCTCGAAGCCGTCTCGATACGGTGATCTGGGCGTCCCGGTCGCCGGCGTCGACGACGTGCTCGAACCTGATGTCGAACGGTTTGGCCAGTCCTTCCAAATCGATCAGATAGTTGACCATGGCGTCCATGTCCGAGCCGAAGGCCAGGCCGATCGTCCCGTATACGTCGAAGTGCAGCAGGGGTCGGTAGCCGGGGTCGCTCCGCAGCTCGACTATCCGGTCGCGCACCCAGGAGACGTAGCCGGCGAGCAGGGCACCGTCCTTGCCGAGCTTGGTGTCGACGTGGTTAATGAGGCCGTGAGGCAGCGCGTCGGAGCCTTTCAGGACCATCTTGTCCACGTTGTCAAAGCGGTCGTCGCCCGTCTGTGTGAAGAGGGGAACGCGCTTGATGTCAACGCCGGTGGCGTATTCGTCGCGGACGACTTCGGCCATTGTCAGACCCCGCGACCGTGCCACGCCATCGAGCAGAGCTTGAGTGACGCCATACCGGATCGCGGTGTGCAGCGGGGCGCTGTCAGCCTTGAGCCTGTCAACGGTCTCGGCCATCTCGCGGAAGGTCGTGATCGCCTGACGTCGCAAGAGCGGCGCCACGTGACGCTCGAGGATGTCGCAAGCCTCAGCAGCATCGAAGACCGCGTCGCGGCCGCCGACGCCTGAGTACTGCACGGCCGCGCAGTCGCCATGGGCCACCTGACCGTCCTCGAGCAGCAGGAGGATCGAGACCGCCTCACCGGGCTGGCGGATAGTTCGAAACCCAGGAGTGACGGCCGCCCCGGTGTAACGAAAGCCGTCACGAACGGCCCCGGCGCGGATGGCGCTCTGGTCGTCGACGAAGAACCCCGCGCGCGCCGGCACGCACAGAACATCGGTGATGATCAACGAACCTCCAGGGTGCGTGCGAAGGTGAGACGTCTTGTATATCACTATCCAACGCGCTGACTGTGAACTGTCACGCAGTGCGTAGCGCATGTCTGTTCAAGTGTGCGCCACGTGGGCAACACCTTGACACACGTCAAATATGAGAGGAAGGTGGCCGGCTCAGGGGCCAGCCAGGGCCCACCGGCGGGAATGGTGCTCTTCCAGGTGTGTGGCATCCCTCCCGTGCTGTCAGACGAGAACCGTGAAGGAGCCGCATGAACCACGAAGGTCAGCCAGGGACGGCCCCCTCCCCGCGGGACGCGGTGCAGGCCGCTTTGTCGCGCCGCGGTTTCCTGGCCATGGGTGGCGCAGCGTTCGCGGTCGCGTCAGCGAGTTCGTTGCTCGCTGCCTGCTCCTCCGAAGGCACCGTGTCCAAAGGCACCAACGGCGCCGGAGCTTCCGACAAGCTCACCATCGGTGTGTTCCAGGAGCCGGACACCCTCGACCCCAACGCCACGGGCCTGGCCTTGTCGTCCTTCATCGCCTCGGCGATCTATGACCCGCTGATGTGGTACTTGCCCAAGGAGGGGGGCGGCTACGAGTTCGTTTCTGGTCTGGCGGAGAGCTACGAGGTGTCAGCCGACGCCACGACGTACACCTTCAAGCTTCGCAAGGACGTGAAGTTCCACGACGGTACGAAGTTTGACGCCAACTCGGTCAAGGCAACGATGGACCACATCGTCGACCCCGCGACAAAGTCCCGCTCCGCCATCGGGTCACTGGGCCCGTACAAGGCGACCAAGATTCTGGACGCCTACACGGCACAGGTAGTGTTCGAGGCTCCCAACGCGGCCTTCGCCCATGAAATGACGACGATCCTCTTCGGAATGTCTTCTCCCGAGGCTCTTAAGAAGTACGGCCCCACGACGATCGGCAGAAACCCTGTCGGCACCGGCCCGTTCAAGTTCGTGAGCTACGCAACGCAAGACAACGTGACCCTGGAGAGGAACCCCGACTACAAGTGGGCGCCGGCCAGTTTTGGGAACAACGGTCCGGCCAAGCTCAAGTCCCTGACGTTCAAAATCCTTACGGACACCAAGGCGCGTTACAGCGCTTTGCGCGCCGGTCAGCTGGGGCTAGTCATGAACCTTGACCCGAATGACATTGCTTCCATCAAGGCGGGGAAGCAGTTCAAGCACTACAACGTCCCCTCCACCGGGCAGCCGTACGGGTATCCGCTGAACGTCGACAAGGAGCCGACAAACGAGCTCGAGGTGCGCCAGGCGATCCTCCATGCCGTCAACCAAGACGAGATGATCAAGAGTGTATTGAGGGGCGCCTATGAGCCCGCGCACAACCTGCTCACGCCCACGACACCGGGCTACAGCGAAGCCGCGGCGAAACGGTATCCCTACGACCAGGAGAAGGCGAAGAGCCTGCTGGAGTCGGCGGGCTGGAAGGTCGGAGCTGGCGGGGTTCGCGAGAAGAACGGCAAGCCCCTCCACCTGGACATCCTGATTCAGTCTTCAAACGGCTTCGACCTCCCCACCCAGTACGTCGAGAGCGAGCTGAAGAAGGTGGGGTTCTCCACCAAGATTTCGGCCCAGCCGTTCCTCACGGCCGCCGCCTCGTACAACAAGGGCGTCCAGAACCTTTCAGCGATCTTCTACTACGACGTGGACCCCTACTTCCTGCTGGGGCTGACAGGGTGTGACGCGGTGGCGTCGGGATTCAACTGGGCGCATTACTGCGACCGTGAGAACGACAAGTCGTTGGCGGACGCAAACACGATCACCGACGAGAAGAAGAGGAACGCGCAGCTGGAGGCCGCCACCACGAAGTTGATGGAACAGGCGATCTTCCTACCGCTTTGGAACGTCAGCGGCGTGTACTCGGCAGTGAACAACCTCTCGGGTTTACACTTCGGAGCCACCGGTTATGCGTTCCTTCACTCGGCGCAGCTGACCTAGCCAGGACATCCCGGTGGCCTGAGATGGGCGCAACAAACACGAGAGGCAGAGCCCGATGGCACGCTTCCTGCTGAGCCGCATCCTGTTCGCGGTTCCTGTCCTTCTGGGTATCACTGTCGTTGCCTTCATGATCATCCACCTGATACCCGGGAACCCTGCCCAGGCGATGCTGTTCGGGTCCAACCCGACCCCTCAGCAGGTGCAGGACCTGGAGAATCAGCTCGGGCTCAACGACCCGCTGTACCAGCAGTATGTGAGGTACATGGTGGCGCTCTTCCACGGCGATCTCGGGACCTCCTTCGTTACCGGCGAGAGTGTCACCAGCGAGGTCGTCAGCAGGGCCCCCAGCACGTTCATTCTCAGCGGTGCCGCGATGTTGGTCGCCACGGTTGTCGGCATCCCCTTGGGGATTGTCGGCGGTGTGGCTCCGAACGGAATCGGCGACCGGATCGCTCGGTTCGTCTCGGTCTCCGGGGTCGCCATCCCGTTCTTCTGGCTGGCGCTGCTGTTCACACTGCTTTTCGCCGTGCGGCTCCAGTGGTTTCCTGCGGTCGGCAGCGAAGGTCTGCGCTCCCTGGTGTTGCCGGCGGTGGCGCTGGGCTGGGGCTACGCCGCCATTCTGACCAGACTCCTCCGTAGCCGTCTGATCGAGGAGTACCACTCGGAGTACATCAAGACCGCACGGGCGAAGGGCGCGGGGGCCCCGAGGGTCCTGTTCAACCACGCGCTGCGGAACGCGGCCATCCCGACCGTCACCATGCTCGGTCTCCAAATCGGCAACATCCTCACCGGCGCCGCGGTCATCGAGGTCATCTTCGGTCGTCCCGGCCTCGGCAGCTTTCTCGTGAACTCCATCTCAGCGAAGAACATCCCCGTGGTGCAGGGGACGGTGCTCTTTATCGGGGTCGTGTACGTACTGGTCAATCTCTTGGTGGACCTCCTCGTCGGCGTCATCGACCCTCGCACCCGGAAGAAGGTGATCGCATGACGGCGCGCGACGATCTGGTGGTCACTGACGTCCCAATCCGGCCCTCGAGCACATCCGGAGGAGCCACGGCCGCGGTTGCCGGCTCCCGGATGGGCGCGGCAGTCGGGTTTGCACGCAGACGCGCCGCTTGGGCCGTGATGCTCTTCCTGCTTGCGGTTCTCGCCCTCGTCGTGATCGCCCCGCAGCTCCTGACGTCGCAGAGTCCCATCGACCCCACCGGCACTCCGCTCGGGGGTCCGAAGCCCGGTCACTGGTTCGGGACGGACCAGCTCGGTCGCGACATCCTCACGCGCACGATCTGGGGGGCGCGCCCCGTAATCCTTGCGAGCATCAGTGGCATCGCCATCGCCGCCCTGTCCGGGGTCGCGATGGGGGTGGTAGGGGGGGTGGCTCCCCCCTTCATCAGCGGCCTCATCATGCGGCTGCTCGACGTCGTTCTGGCCCTGCCCGCGCTTCTTATCGCGCTGCTTGTCGTAGCCGTCGTCGGCACCGGCACGACGAGCGTCGTCGTGGCCGTCGCCTTCGCGTACGCGCCTGCGTTCGCGAGAGTGATGTACAGCTCCGTGCGTGGACTTCGGACTGCGGACTACATGGCCGCCTCACGAGCCTTCGGTGGCTCGGGTGCACACGGAATCTTCCGGCACCTGCTTCCTAACCTAGCCAACGAAATCGCGGTTCTGGTTAGTAGTGCCATCGGCTGGGCCGTGCTGACGGCCGGGACGCTGAGCTTCCTGGGCTTCGGTGTCAGCCTCCCCAAACCGGACTGGGGGGTCGACCTGTCCTCGGGTGGCCAGTACCTCGAAACGGCATGGTGGATCTCGGCCTTCCCTGGCCTCGCCATCACCGCGACGATCCTACTCAGCAACTACCTCGGGGACTTTGTAGCCGACGCGCTGGACACCCAGCGAGTGGTCAAGTCCCCCGAAGCAAGCGCAATGTTGCACTGAGCGGGGTTGCCTCATGATCGCGTGTCACCTCGGGCCAAGTCATCTTTGGAGCTACTGATGTCCCTTCTGAGTGTGCGGAATCTCTACACCGAGATCCACCAGGCCCATGGCGTGGTCCGTCCCGTCGACGGAGTCTCCTTCGACGTGGCGCCGGGGGAGGTTGTCGGCCTTGTGGGCGAGTCCGGGTCTGGCAAGAGCATGACCGGCATGTCAATCATGGGACTCCTGCCGCGTGGAGGCCGCGTCGCCTCGGGGTCGATCCTGCTCAAGGACCGCGAGCTGACCTCGCTCCGCGAATCGGAGATGAGGAAGGTTCGCGGTGGCGACGTCGGCATGGTTTTCCAGGACCCGATGACGTCCCTCAACCCAACGATGACGATCGGCAACCAGGTTGCTGAGGCGGTCCAGCTCCATCGCAAGGTGGACAAGGCCGCAGCGAGGGAGCGGGTGAAGGAGGTGCTGGGCCTCGTCGGGATGCCCAAGTCGACCCGGCTGGAGAGCTACCCGCACGAGCTCTCAGGAGGCATGAGGCAGCGCGTCATGATCGCCCTAGCTCTTGCCTGCGAGCCGAGTCTCTTGATCGCGGATGAGCCCACCACTGCTCTGGACGTGACGATCCAGGCGCAGATTCTGGACCTGATCGGCGAGCTACGCGCCCGACTGAACATGGGCGTCCTGCTGGTCACGCACGACATGGGGGTGATCGCGCAGCGCGCGGACCGCGTCCTGGTGATGTATGCCGGGCGGATCGTCGAGGGCGGCATGACCAGCGACCTGTTCGCTGAGCCCCGGCATCCATACACAGAGGCGCTGCTGGCGTCGATCCCCAAACTCGACCAGGACAAGGACGAGGAGCTTCAGTCCATCCCGGGACTGCCGCCGGACCTTGCCCATCCTCCGACAGGCTGCCGGTTCGCCCCTCGCTGCCCGTACTCCACCCAGTTCTGCACGCATAACGACCCCGACCTCGCCGTCGACAAGCTCGGCCAGTCCTACGCCTGCTTCTTCCCGCGCGTGTCCACGAACCGGGAGCTCATTCGTGCTCGGCGCTCGCACACCAACCGACGCTCCGACGAGGCGTTAGTGCCCGACAGCTCGAAGGTCCTGGAGCTGCGGGACGTGCACAAGGAGTACGCGGTGTCTGGCCGTCTCTTCCGGGACGGGTCCAAGTCGCTGAAGGCGGTGTCGGGTGTCTCCCTTAGCGTGACGAACGGCGAGACCTTCGCTCTCGTCGGCGAGTCCGGATGCGGTAAGACCACGCTGGGAAGGATGATGGTGTCTCTCGAGAAGCCCACCTCAGGGGAGGTCCGCTTCGACGGAGAGGTGTTCAGCGCGATGACCGGCAAGGAGCTGAGGCACAAGCGACGGGACATCCAGCTCGTCTTCCAGGACTCCGCTGCCGCCCTGGATCCGCGCATGACCGTCGGAGACAGCCTGGCTGAGCCACTGGTCATTCAGCGGATCGGTGACCGCCGGGCGCGCGAGGCTCGGGTCAAAGAGCTCATGGACATGGTGGGGCTGCCGAGCCGGGCCGTGACGAGGCGCCCCTACGAATTCTCCGGAGGGCAGCGACAGCGCATCAATATCGCACGCGCTCTGGCCCTGAACCCTCGCGTCGTCGTCGCGGACGAGCCGGTCTCTGCACTCGACGTGTCCATTCAGTCGCAGGTGCTCAACCTCATGAGGAGCCTGCAGACGGACTTGGGCCTCACCTACGTGGTCATCAGCCACGACCTGTCGGTGGTCAAGTACCTCGCGGACTGGGTCGGGGTCATGTATCTGGGGAAGCTGGTCGAGGTCGGCCCTGCGACACAGGTCTATGGCCAGCCGGCGCACCCCTACACCGACGTCCTGCTGGAAGCGATCCCAGAGCCGGACCCGTTCAGTGAGGCGGCGAAGGTAAGACACGCGGCTCGCGGCGAGCTCCCATCCGCCATCGACCCGCCATCGGGCTGTCGCTTTCGGACCCGTTGTCCACGTGCTCAGGACATCTGCGCGACGACGGAGCCGCCCCTTTACGCGATGACCACTGGTCAACGCGCCGCGTGCCACTTCCCCCTCCAGGAATCGGCTGACGCCCCGGTGACCACAATCCCGCTTTCCTCAGTGCGCCGCCGCGGCGCCGCCGACGGAACCACGACCTGACGGGCCTTGCGGGTCCTCCTCACCGCGCGGCAACGAAGGAGCAACGAGAAACTGGTCGGGGGAGCACGCGGGTCTCGCTAGAAGGGCTCGCTGGCTGTGGCCTGGCCCCGATTGCTCGGTCCGCGTCGAGTGAGAGTCTGACTGCCCGGGAGCGGGCCGGAAGGCTCGATGATCATGGCGACGAGGAAGCGCCACAGCCCGGAGCAGATGGTGCGGAAGTTGACGTCCGCGGATCGGCTGCTGGCCGAGGACACGACCTGGCGGCGGTGTGCCGCGAGCTCGGGGTGTCCGAGCAGACCTATCACCGCTGGCGCAACCAGTTCGGCGGGTTGACGGCGACGACGCGTAGCGGCTCAAGGACCTCGCGCGGGAGGACTCCATGCTCAAGCGGCTGCTGGCCGACGCGGAGCTGGAGAAGGTGGCGCTGAAGGAGGCCGTCCGGGGAGAGTTCTGAGCCCGCAGCGACGCCGGGCGGCCGTGCACCACCTGATGGAGGTCATGAATGTGTCCGACCGGTTCGCCTGCCGGGTCACCGGACAGCAGCGCTCGACGCCGCGACGCGAACCGACGAGCACAACTCCGGGCGACCCGGACGCCGCGCTGCGGGCGTGGCTTCGCGACTGGCGAAGGCTATCCGCGGCGGGGTTCCGCAACGTCTACGCGGATGCGCGCAGCGAGGTTTGGAACGTCAACCACAAGGAGATCCAGCGGCTCTGGCGCGAGGAGGGCCGGCGGGCCCCGCAACGCCGACGACGCAAGCGCACACCGGCACCCGAACGGCGCCTGCTCCCAGACGGAGCGTGGACCAGGATCAGAGAGGGGCGCGTCGGGAGGATCCTCTAAGGCGCCTACCGATTACCGCGGTGCCCGGCCCGGTGCTGCCACCGGGACCGGGCCTGACCGTGAGAGTCTGCGCCGTCGCGGGTGTGCCGCACGCAGCGCACGTGATGGCGACGTGGGCGGCGCCGCAGTCCTGGTGTTCGAAGTACATCGGTGGGCCGCCTTCGGTGGGCTCCCAACGATCGCCCCACGCGACGAGCGTGGCGAGGATGGGGACGAGATCGTTGCCCTTGGTGGTCAACGTGTACTCGAAGCGGGTGGGCCGCTCGGCGTAGGGATGCCTGGTTAGGATGCCGGCGTCGACGAGCGCGGCGAGGCGTTGGCTGAGGACCTTGCCCGAGATCCCGAGGTCCTCACGGAGGTGCTCGAAGCGGCACACGCCGACGTAGGCGTCACGGACGATCAACCAGGCCCAGGCGTCGCTGAGGATGTCCACCGTCCTGGCGATCGAGCAGGTCACATCGCCCAAGGAGGTCCGAGTCATGACGACAGTCAACCGACTTCCCTTAAGAAACTCAATGGGTTACGGTCGGCTCATGAGCAGAGCGACTCGTCAGAACATCGCCGTGAACACCCTCGGGCCGGGAGTCCTCGACGGACGGCAGGTTCGCGCGATGGCGTTCGCGCCGGCTCGCGACGACATGCTCGACCGCGTCCTGACCGGACGGCACCTCCGCGACGGCCGTGCCCTGCTCGTCGGTGGCGGGTACTCGCCACTCGCGGCGGCGCTGCGCGATCGAGGGCTCGACACCACGGCCATCGACTCGTCCCCAGAGGCGACCGCCATCGCGAGAAGTACCACGCCAGGCGCGACCTTCCACACCGCACCCGCGACCGACCTCGGGGTCGAACCGGGGTCCTTTGACCTCGTGTACTGCGCAGACACCCTCGAGGTCACCCACGACATCGACGCACTGCTGGCTGGACTCGCGACCGCTCTCCGTCAGGGTGGGACGCTGATCCTCGACACGGTCACCGACACCCTGATCGCGAAGCTGATCTACCTCGTGGCCTTCCAGCGTCTGCCCTTTACCCGGATCATGCCGCCGGGCCGATACGCCGCTGACCGGCTCTGGAACCCCAGGGACCTTGCGCGCGCCTGCGACGCGGCAGGCATCACCGTTGACTCCGTCGTGGGCTTCGAGCCGGCCTCAGTGGGCGCCCTGGTCAAAGCCGTCCTGGACCGTCGCTCCGGACGGATCACGGACGACGCCCTCCCCCGGGCGGCCGGCTTCCACCTCAGCGCAGCGGACCATGCTCCGGTCGTGACCTACTTCGCCATCGCCACGAAACGCTGACCGGAACCCGGTCGCGATGGTGGCGTCGACGTCGGGCACGACTCACCCGCGGGTTCACCGTGAACTCCGAGTCCAGCCAACCCGCCGACGAGACTCACCTAATGTGCTCGCGAAGTGGGGTGCGTGCCTCACGGGAGAAGTGCTCGCGAAACCGGGTCCACCCTCGGGCGCTGTAGTGACTGCGGGGATGGGTCAAGGGTTGTCGATGGCGACGCGGCATGAGGTCACCAAGAAGTACGCCCGGGAGTACGCGGCTGCAGCGAAGAAGGACAAGGGCCGGATGCTCGATGTGCTGGTGGGTCTGACGGGCTGGTCGCGGGCCAACGCCCGGCGAGCGGTCGCGGCAGCGGGCCGGCGCTGTGGGTCGGCGCGCTCGGTTCATCGCAAGCCACGAGCACCGATCTATGGGTATGACACTCGTAAGGTCCTGATCGAGGTGTGGACGTTGATCGGTGAGCCGTGCGGGAAGTAGCTGGCACCGATCATGGAGGCGACGTTGGCCGTCTTGGATGGCTTCGGTGAGCTGGGCAAGGTCGCTGACCGGTTGACCCCGAGGTGCGTGCGCAGCTGGTGGGATGAGCCCGTCCACGATTGACCGGATGCTGAAGCCCACCAAGGCCGCTCGGTACCCTCCGGCGAAGTCCGCGACCCGCCCGGGCGCCACGCTGCGGTCCTCGATCGGGGTGCGTCAGGCGATGGATGAGATGGAGCACGCCCCCGGCTTCTTCGAGATCGACCTGGTCGCGCATTGCGGGCACAGTCTCAAGGGGTGAGCACGCCTGGACGCTGACCGCTACCGGAGCTTGTCAAGTTGTCTGAGAACAGCTCCCTCCGCAACGCCCGAGCAGCAGGCGTCGAGCCCGGCGTGACGGTCTTCTTCTCATCGGTCATGCTCACAATGAGACTCCTTCGTCGAGACCGACCGCTTCCACAGACCATCTGACACCCCCACCGAGTACGACAGCCCACGGCGGACCAGCCAGGCCAAGAACTCCTTGGCCCCGCCACCACCGCCAGCGGCACCAAGGCCGACTGGCAGAGCGGTTGGAAGCCGCTGGCCGCAGCCGCGGAACACGGCCCGTCAGCCGTCGCCGCAGCCAACGCATGGGCGCTCTTGCTGGCTCGCCCCGCCAATGCGCGTGAGGAGCTTGCCGTGTCTTCCGACGGTGCTGCACGATGGGGCTCTACCCCCGTGACCGGCGGGGCCACGATGACGGAGGCAGCCCGACGGGCGTTCAGTCGACCTTTCCAAGGCCCTCGACAAGGCGTACGAAGACAAGAGCGTCACCCAGATCCTGGACGCACCGCCGTCCGCGCTGGCCGGGCTGACCGACAAGGACGACGCCGCCTTGAAGGAGGCGCTGGGCATCACCACGCTGCGCCAACTCGGGTCCAACAAGTACTTCGCACTCGCCGGTGCCCTAGTTGCGCTGGAGAACAAGCAGGGCTGAACCCCGAGATGACGGCCCCCTTGTCCGTCTTGCGGGCCTGATCCGGGCTCAGAGAGATCAGTTCAGAGCTGCTGAGGTCCGCTGCGGGCCAGCAGATCACGGATCTCGGTGAGCAGGACGACATCCTCAACCGGGGCGGCGTCGACCTCGGTCTTGCTGAACCGCGCCTTCGCCGCCACGTAGGGGGTGACCACGAAGAAGTAGACCACCGCGGCCACGATCAGGAACGCCACCGTCGCGGTCAGCAACGCACCGACCGGCACTCCCCCAGGGGTGATGGTGTTGAAGTCCGGGTTGCCGCCGACCTTGCCGATCAACGACAGCACCACATCGGTGAACGCCTTCACGACCGTGGCAAAGGCAGCCCCATCACGAAAGCGACAAGCCGAGCCAACGCCCTGTGGACAACCCCTTATCGCCTCCACTGGACCTTCTCACGGGCTCGCTGATGCTGGCTACCCGTAACGGCTTTGACGGCGTTGTGGACAACTCCGGGCACCTGGCTGAGCCGACGGGTGGAATGGCTCCAGGGAGGGACTGATGCAGCTGCGGATCACCGTCATCGATGCCGTGCGCGGGCACCGATCGAGCGACGTGCTCGTCGATGCTGTGCCGGGCAGCACCTCCGCCGAGCTCGCGACCGCCCTCTCGGGCCTCGCCACACCAGGGTCCGGACCTGGCCAGCCGGCAATCCTCGCCGTCAACGGTCAGCGACTGGCGCCGGAGCACCTGGTGGGAAGCCCACCCCTTCTGGACGGCGCCCTCGTCATCGTCGGAGGACCGGAGGATGGCCGTGGTCGGCTTGCCCCTGGGGTGCTCGAGCTCCATGTTGTCTCCGGTCCTGACGCGGGGAACATCTTTCGCCTGCCGCCGGGCGAGCACCGACTGGGCAGGGCGGCAGAGGCCGGTATCCGCCTGGAGGACGCCGACGTCTCACGCCTCCACGCGGTGATTCACGTGCAGTCGACGCAGATCCGCGTCACGGACCTCGACTCGACGAATGGGTGCACCTGGTAGTCACCGGCGCGGTCGGGTGGGCCAGGGCGGCCACCAGGAGACCAGCCTAGGCGCGCTCAACTTCGGCGCCGCAAGCGAGGTGACCATGGTCGCTCTACCCCATTCCTCGAGTAGCCCGAGCTCATCACCACCACAGGCGGTGACCCTTCCGCACCCCTGCACCGCGAAGTACGCTGCCGACATGACGCCAGAGTACCTACGGCGTATTCGGCGGTTGTCATCCCCGCGTCGGCCGCGCTGCGGATGACCCGCCAGCGCCTAGCGGGAGTTTCCGGGCTATTCAGGTCTTGATCGGGTGAGGCGGACGGGGCACCCGGGCTGACCTGCGCTTGTACGGCGTGTCGGCTGTCTCAGCGGGTCGGAATAGTGTATGACCTAAAGGA
>JAABUP010001741.1_pt1 | contig 44712 bp, 57 predicted proteins | sample 5559201 | NCBI WGS metagenome assembly JAABUP01 (sample SAMN10711887, study PRJNA513373) | rock metagenome | isolation source: Antarctica rocks | place: Antarctica
CCCATTCTGTTTTTGTTTGGGGGGTTGTTGGGGGGGGTGGGGGTGGCAGCGCCTGTTGCGCACCCAACTTCTCCTCTGCTGATGTGTACCACCACTCCAGTAGCTACAGAAGAATTTACACCCTTGGTATGGGTACAACAATGCATTTGTAGCACAGATTTTACGCAATGCATTTGAAGCACACATGTTATGCGAAGCGTTGAAATCAGGTTGCTGCCTTGTATGTCCAAGCAATACAACACATGTCCCGAAATCTATGACCATGCACATGTGTGATCTTGAACTGAGATACACTAGACAGCCAAAGCCATCTTTGCATCTTTGTACTTACCTTGAATGCAAAAACAGATAAGATCAGAGCATTTCTAGTGTGATCTGCAAAGGCATAGGCGCTTCTGAGCCAGCCTTGAGATACAAGCCGCCAAATGACAGAAGAAGACCGCTGTGCTGACTGTAGCTGTTGTTGCCGCCTCTGCTGTTTCTGTCTTTGCACCTCAACCTACGTACAATTGGAAATATGAACATGTCTGCAAATGCTACTGATGACTTTGCCAGACAGGCTCATGCAACAGTCCAGCTCATGATGTGGACTTACAGGTTTCAGAAAACTGCATGCAGGTAGCAGAGACAACAGTCTGGTTGAGCAAGCCATGCATATGCCTGATGAAGGCAGCGTACCATTTCCTGTCCGGAGACCCTGACAATGTTCTGTCCAAGTAAATGCAGAACAGGAGTGTAAAAAGGGTTTGAGTCCAGTAGATATAGCAGCTGATATCCAAATCGTAGCCCTTCCTGTGTGGCATGAATCCAAGGGAATAGGCACATGAACAGTCTCAGTATCTGGGCTTGCGTTCTGCGCCACAGCGATCGTCTTTCAGGCTGCTGCAAGCAATGCCAAATAGATGAGAGCCACACAATCTGATGAGGCGGTGTACTCACAAAATGTAGAGGTGACAGAACATATATGCATAATAAGCGTGAAGATCTACAGACTTCTTTTTGTAAGAGGGAAATGCAACTATCATACCTGATCAGCAGCTGGCTCTACCTCACTGGACCTTTGCGTGATGCGTAGAGCCAAGGGACTACGGGCTTGGCATCTACGCCTGTTATAGATACTTTCCAGCTTAGCTTGCATGTATGGTAATATAACCTGTGGCAGCACAAACAGGCATGAGCAAGGCACACCATGACCAAATCATGAGGATCATGAGGCTGGGCAGGACGCCAGGCAGGGAACTGGCAAGCTTTTGCCCAGTGCTCACTAGAAACAGCAGAGTCCATCGTTGCGACGGTTTGTTCAAGGAGGCCTTCGGATTATCAACTCCTCGGACTGAGTTTCGCCTCAAGCCGTACAGACTTTCAGCGAAAGATGAGCTTCCATTCAGCAGGCTCTGTCTGTCTAAGGCAGCAGTGATGATGGCAAACAGCTCGTCTTCGAAGTCCAGGAGGCGGTGGAAAATTGGTCTCCGTTGCGCGAAGACCTGTAGTCAGGCTGGCATGATGAGCAATTGCAGCTGCAGCACAGCACCGGCAAGCAAGTCTTCAAGCACCAAGCAAATCTGTCAAGCAGCAGAACTAACACTTACTGATAGAGAATATACGGTAGCGGCTTTCAAGCTGGGCATCAGCCTTTCCGCAGCTACCAGTTCGAAGAAGGTCGGCCTGGTGGACCCGTCTCCACCTAGCGCAACGAAGGACATGCTGCAGTGCTTGATCACCAGCGACCAGAGGTGAAGCGTCCCCAGATCATTGCATCAGCCACAAGCATACAGGCAGATGCCGCTCGTACTGCTGCCGCCGAACGTCACCTTGGTGACCGGTAAGTTGCTTGCCGTGCTGCATGGAATTCATACATGGCACGCACTGACGCACGTGACAGGTCCAGATGTGAACGAGCACGGAGAGCGTGCAAGGATCAAGCTAACTTTTAATGTACTGCACGTCGAATGCGGGGTGAGACTGAGATTGCGATAAGGACTTTTGGCTGCATACCTCGAAGGGCAAGCAACTTGCGACAACGAAGCATTATCAAAAGTACAGCCGATATCACCATGGCAGCCGCAATGTTGTCCTCTCGTGGTGTGATGCAGGTATGGTGCAGCAGCAAACGCTCTCCTCTGATCAGAGATAGTGGCGTGACTAGGTGTAAAAACGCTGTCGTTGCGAGTGCAGGCACAGACTAAGGATCTCACCTCAAGATCCTCGTTCAATCCTGTAAAGGCTGCTCTGCCACGGAGAAGCGCACAGACATTGCGCTCTGTCAGCTGCTCAGCACAGTCACAGGAGGCCAGCAGACCAATCCAGACAGTCTTGGCTGCGACCGCTCTCGCAGCTGCGATCGGCTTCGGTTCTGTCGATGCTGCACGTGCTGACATCTCCGGGCTAACCCCTTGCGCCGAGAGCAAGCAGTTTGCAAAGAGGCAGAAGACCGAGGTCAAGACTCTGCAGAAGAGGTTGAAGAACGTACGTGTCCCTTGCACAAAAGCAGTCTGCAGTCGGTATCCTGGCAGGATTCTGCACGGTACAGAGTCTGACATTAACTGCTCTTTTGCAGTACGAGCCCGATAGCGCCCCAGCCCTGGCCTTGAACGCCACCATCGACAGAACAGAGACACGATTTGCCACATATGCCAGACAAGGGCTTCTATGTGGCGCAGATGGACTGCCTCACTTGATCTCAGACCCAGGACTAGCTATTAGATATGGTCATGCTGGAGAGACTTTGGTGTGTGCCCTGACAACATTGTGTGGTGTCCTTGGCTTGAAAGCATCTGCTATGGGGCAGGAAGCTGTCTGCTATGCACACAGCAATGTGCGTATGTAGTTGCAGTCATACTCTGCATCATGCAGTCATCAGTGGTGCATGTGCAGTTGTCACTTTGCAGGTTGTCTGTCATGAGACTTGACATGGTCTCTGGTTCACAATGTGACTGCCATTGGCTCTGAAGCATACTCTTGCTTAATTGCAGATCCCCACTGTGGGTTTCCTGTACATTGCTGGGTACATTGGATATGTGGGCCGAGACTACATTAAGTCTGTCAAGAGCGAGAAGAAGCCCACTGAGAAGGAGATCATCATTGATGTACCATTTGCCATCAAGCTTGCCTTCCAGGGTGTTGGATGGCCATTCAGAGCGATTCAGGAGTTGCGGGCTGGAACCTTGACAGAGGACGACAGCAAGATCACTGTCTCACCCCGATAATCTTTCTTGCATGAGTAGCTTGTTTAATACGAGCTTTCTTTGCATTGCAATGGCCAGCCAGCAATTTTGACATTTCTCCAGGACTGTATGCAGCGCTGTTGATAAGCAAGCTGTGTGCACTTTATTCCTGAATTCAGAGAAGACTCATTGAGCTATGTAGTTTTTCATCACAGCTAGTGCTGCAGCGCACAATTGTACTTGCCCTTGTAAACCTGCAAGTGTATAATGACCTAACATTTTGAAGTTGCATGACACGTAGGCTAGCTTGCCAGTGTAAAGATGGTGCTGCCCACTCAATCTCCTTGCATGCTGGCAAGACTTTTGGCCATTGTTGTGGTGTGAGGAGCATTGAGACACGTTCCTAACGATTGACATTACTCTTGCCTCTAGCAGGACATTCTTACATCTCGGTAGCACTCTTGATTTGGCTGTGGCACGTTATTTGTGCGGGCCAGATCCAATGATCACTTTCGCATGAAGGTAACAGAGTCATTTAGTCAAAGGACAAAAAGAGAACAGGCTGAGCGCGAGCAAGGCAGATATTGCACATGAACACGTACAAACTCAGAATGCTCACGGCAATTTACACCAGCTGAAACAAATGCTTGCCATCAGGCAACAGGCTCGTCAGTTGCATCGCAGCAAGTCTTGCATTAATATAGGCCGCTTGACTGCGTTTGTGTAGCCTTCATGGAACTTGTACCTTGTGGGTAGCCTCAAAGTACCTCCACCTGTGAGCAATGGGCTCTCAGAACGACCATTTATTTGACAGAAACACATGCACCCCAGTCATGTTGCCAAAAAACAGGTAAGTTTTGTCTGTCGTATTGACTGTGCGCCGCTGATGCCCAGCTGGAAGAGTTGAAACACTTCCTATACAACAGCTGCGAAGCTCATTCAAAACAGTATCTGACAGGACTCACCTGCAGCTGTGTGTGCCATCTGGCGTTGCTGATGCGCGCTGAGCGGCTTCCTGCCCAGTTCCTGGCGGACCTTAGTCTGGTCCAGCCATGTGCCCTTCTTCACTCTGGTCACTTTCCCTGTGCCTGCAATGCGCACAGCCTCATCGTCCAGAAATTCCACGGCGCTAAGCACATGCAGAGCTGTGCAGCTTCACGCACTGATGACAAGCCTCAGCCCAAGGCGCATACGAATGTAGTAAGAAAAAGTGAAACTGTGTAGGTATCTCATGCATGACATGCTGATGAAGAGCTCAGTAGAGTGCTGCTATGCCCAGTCACCACTAAGTGCGCTCCACCTTGCCAGACATGCAACCTGCTTATCTTAGCTGCACGTGCCATGCGTGTGCAAAGCATGGCTTGCTTGTACACAGCATTGGGTTCATCACAGAGGTGATAGCCATACCAGCCTCCTTCATCCTCTGGGCAACTGTGTACTGCAGCTTGGCTGAGGCAGCTGCTGCCTGAGTGGAAGGCCCAGCCTCTGCATTTGCCCTGTCCTGACTGGCACTGGTCCCAGGGCCATCTGCTGAGGCGCCAGCAGAGCCTGGCCGAGCCTGGCGCAAACGACTTTTATTCAGCTATTTGACAAATTAGCTGGCCATTGCTTATACTGCTCTCAACTGGTGAGAACGCTCAGCTGTCATTTTGATTTCTTTGAGATGTCTGGCGTCAAGAATGCAAGCATACAATCAAGATGCATTGGCTGGATGCATGTCGAACAAACGCATTACCAGATCATCTGCGAAACAGGTCTATAGCACAGTTGCTATGCTGTGACATACATGTGGTGGTCCTCAGTGTGTCTGAACACTTCATGCGCAGGTTGAGAATGAGCCTGTGAAGGGTGCTAATGAAGGGTGGGAGGAAGCCCGTGAATTGTGAGTGGGCTAGAAAGGTCATGCCTGATTTCTGCTGCGTATGTTTTCCAGCTTCACTTCATGGGCCACAATCTGACACAATGCCAAAGGCATCAGCTTGCGCTCAGAAGCAAACCCCTGCAGACAATGCACCCACTACTCACACTGCAAACTTGCCACTCAAGCATGAAGTCCAAGTCACTGGGTGTTGGTGCCAGCATGTTCTGTTTGTTGCTGCGTTGTCGCTTCATCATCTCTCCAAATCTGACGTCAAAATACAGCAGCTGTCAGGCTCAAATGGCGCAGTCTGTCAAGTTGTATGACAGGTTCACGGACAGCTTGCCCTGACAATGTCATTCATGGCTTTAACAGTAGATTGTTGGCTTACTAGGAAAGCACATAGGGTGTGGACAGCTGGTGCCATGGGTGTGAGGGCAGATGCAGGAGGGCCTGCCACATCCTGCCCTGCTGTCAGCCCTTGCTGGCCCAGATCAAATGTAAGGGCATATGCAACCAGAGTGGCTACCACAAGAGCCAGGGTGGTCTTCTCCTGAGGGGTGAATAGGTGCTGAGCCACTGGCCTTAGGGGCTGGTTCACCACCCCTAGTAAGGCTGGCAGTATCTCCTGCAAAGCACCTCGTGGTTCACACATCTATGCTGGCATGGACAAAACCCTGTCAGTAGGCTGTGCAGTATTTCTGCCTTGGGAGAGCTGCATGTTTGTAGTAGGCTGGGCAGCAGCTCCTGCCAAACAGAATGAGGTTGATGTCTGTGGGGCGGCGGTCAAGCATATGGAATGACCGGTCATGATGCAGAGCCACAATCACCAGCCAGGAAAAAGTTGTCACACACATTGACTGAGGATCCATGCAGCATTCCAGTAACATGTGCTTGTGGTTGCATTTTGAAGTCAGTATCAGCTCAACTTACAAACGTTGTATTCTGAGCAAATACAGACACGATACCTGGACAGCAATCCTTGGGTTGATGGTGCAGAACATGGCTGGCGCTAGGTCCTCCAGCCAGCCCTGTACCAAGCTGACTTGGGCTGTGTGCCGCCTCACCTGCTGAGGGTGCACCTTGGGCCATTGTAGCATCACTCTGCAGATCATCAGAGCTTCAAAGCACTACAGCCGTGAGCTGGTTGACTTGAGATGTCGCAGGGTCATGCATACTCATAAGTAACTCCTTAGTGACCAACAGTTCATACAGCGCTGCAGCATAAGTTCAGACGCATTTTGTGACATGACATTGATTGCTGCATTAGGCTGATGCAGTGCTTGCAGAGGCACAGGATTGCTAACCAAAAGTGACACTTCGACCCACAAGCATGACTTGCACATGGATGCCAACAAAGTCATGCAGTTTGGTTGTCATTATGGCACACCTCTGTCATGTCTGCTTGTCATGTACAAGGCACACCACAACGAGATGCACAGATCAAGAGATGCTCAGCACACCTTTCTGGACCTGCAGCAATGCTGCGGATGGCCAGTGCACACATGGGCACATACTTCTGTAAGGAGAAGTCCATGCGGCGGTGGCAAGCTGTCATGAACTGGTCTGCGTCGCACAGCTGACCAGCAATGGCAGCTGTGCCTCTCAAGTTGGTGTCCCTGAACCGCATGCTACCCATGTTCTCATGCAGACCTGAGATCACCAGTGGGTTGTCGCCAAAGTCTTGCAGCGTGCTGAGCAGGCTGTCCTGCTGAGCACTTGCTTGAAGGGCAGCACTCCTCTGCAGCAATCAACATTAAAGTTGCTTGTATGCCAAAGACCTCGGCACCCCAATGCAAAGTACAAGTGAGCATGCAAGGTACACATCTTGTGACTACTGTGCTAGTATATGTGCATGAACACATAGTCACCACAAGTCCAAGGAAGTGTTGAGTGGAAGCATGGCAGCTGCTAGGTGACTTAAGAAGAGCTAAATCAAGCTGCAAAGGCTTGCCTTGATCTGTGTCAAATGTTGCCAGATTGAAAAGGCCCCTTTGCTGATGTCCTTCTGCCCAATGCTGAGCCCGTTCAGGTCTGCCACTTTTATGGGCCTTCCCTTTCGGGCCAGAAATTGCAAGGTGTTGAGGCAAGAACGCACATCACACTCTGTCTGCTCACACAGTCTGGTCAAAGCCTGGAAGCAACCATATAGTAGCTAGTAGTCAGAAGTCAGTGATCTGCCAGATGCAAATGTTCACGGCAAAGCTGACTGAAACTCGTATGTTGGGTGTGCAGGAGCTTGACAGGAGCTCGACAGAAATCAAGTGTGGTGGACCTGCTGGCAAGATGCTGTCAGGTCATGCTTGGTAAGACAGGGGTGCTGCCAAAACAAGATCTTGTTGCAGGACGCACCGCACGGTCTATGACCAACTTCTCTGCTTCACATATTGATCGCAGCCGTTGCAACAGTCTTTCCACCTACACCAGTTGAAACAAGGCTTGCATGGGGAGTATGTCAGCTGCAAAAGCGCAGAATGCATCACACTTAGCAACATGTTTGCAAGCATGTATGCATGTGATGTGATTGAGCAACACTAGAGCAGTCAGCACTGAGTGTTTCTGACATCTGTAGACATTACAGCTGTAGAAGTCGTGAGCACTTGCAAAACCAGAGCAGCGCGCGATGACGTACAGATGGCTTTCTGAATTGCACGATCTTGGCAACCCCCCTCAAAGGCCGCAGCGCAGGAGCATACATGTCATTGCACACAGCAATGATTGGCCTGCACAGCTGCTGTGCTGCTTTCTTGCTCTTCTTCTTGACACCCAGCATCTGCCCTTTGCCATCAGCAGTCTGTTGCTCGTCATCTTGCTGATTGCCATCTTTGCCTGAAGATGCACTGGGTTACTCTTCAGCTCTCAACATGCACTCGGCAACGTGCTGAGCAAGATCTACATGCACTGGGCCATGTGCATTGGGAATTCCAACTTGCTGTGACAGATCTGTGTGCAATGTAAGTGGATCCCGGGCCTAGGCTTTGGCAGACACAGGTGGCTGTGAATGCAGGCATGGTATGTGCAGGAAGGCAGTGCCATTGGTGACAACCTGGCAGGCTGGGCAGCAGGTACCTCCAGATGCCTGGATGAGCTTGAGCAGCACCTGGACTGCACTTCTGCCCTCACTCCCCCCTGCATGCCCATACAAAGTTCATCGCCACAAAGCACCAAGCTTCAAAACAGCAAGGAAAACAAAAGCAAAGAAAATCAACACAATGTGCAACCAGGTTTGAAGAAACCCAAGTAGCACCATGCGGCATTGATTAGCAGGTTGTCAACAGATGCTCAGGAAAGCCTTGCTCACAGGCTGGCTGATGAAATAGCAGGGGGTGAGCCTGCGTGTTAGCGCTGAAGCAAGGGCAAGGCCGCAGGGAAGAGCTGTGATGGGTCACCTGCAATGCCATCCACCTCATCAACAATGACAAGATTCATCTGCCGCTTGCCAAGCACTGATTGCATCTGCACAGCGTCCTGTATCCTTGATTGCAGTGCCGTTGCTGTGCGATCATCACTGGCATTGATCTCAAAGGGTCTGTAGCCGCAGTGACGTGCCACAACATGAGCTATTGTGGTTTTGCCAAGACCTGCAGCATGCAGTATGCGTCTTGACACTGCGCATGCAATGGGCTTCAATGCATTTGACATTGATTGCCAGAAAAGGCAGGAAGAAGTCAACAGCCATGCAGAGCTTGTTTTTTGAACATCAGAGATGGGTAAGTGAGCAAAGGTAAGATCTGTGTTGAGATCCACAATCCTTACATGAAAGGCAGCAATCCTGAGCAAGCATATCTTGCATCAGTACCTGGAGGACCACTCAGCAGAAGCAACTTCTGCTCTGGCCCCTGTTGCTGCTGTGTTGCCATTGCACTGCATGGTGCTGCCTGCTTCCTATGTACGCATGCATCCCATGACTTGACCCATTTCACCACATCTCTGTTGATTTGCTCATCACTCAGCAGCTCAAAGAAGGACTTGGGACTATACTTGTCAACCCATAGCGTCTGTTGATGCAGCTGGTGCTCTGCAATGACTGGATGAGCAGTACTGGGGTTGGCAGATGCAGCACCAGAAGCAGCTGGTGATGTTTTCATGACCTCTGAGTCATGAATGGCTTTGGCAAACGCTTCCTGCTCTACATGCTGCATCAAGTTACCAATGGGTACTGACAACAGCTTTCCGTGCCTGTGCTGGCGTTGCAAGACAGGCCTGTCTTGTTTGGCGTGCAGTCTGCAGAATGCTCTTCTTCCATCTGCCAGTGTGATGGACATGCACTCTCCTGTGATGTTGGCACCAGACCATGAAGGCGCATCCACTGATACCCTATAAGAGGTGCCTGCTTCCTGCATCCTGTCAGCTGCCGCTGTGCTGCTTTCAGGCATTTCATCCATGCTAGGCTGAGCTGCTGCATGGTCAGACTGGGGTACTGTGCTGTTAGCTAGGCGGACCAGCTCTGCTATTTCCTGCTCTTCATCCAGCGCCTCCTGAGTTGAGTTGAAATGGGTTGGCAACGCAGACCTGTTCACATTACTGGTCTGGAGAATTGCTGACTGCATTGCAGCTGAGGCAGCAGCACTCTTGTGGCCTGCAGGCTCTTGCATCTGAGTTGTTGCCAGCGCCAAAAGCTCTTCATCATCAAAATCTTCAGTGCCCAAAGTTGCCCTTTGGCGTTTACTGGGAGGACCTGCAGTGGCGCACTGGCTTGATAAAGACCTGCAAAACTCAGTTTGAATGGAACGAAACGATCGCCGACCAGGTGCGCCAGTGACTAACACACAAACTCAGATGTCTGTGACCACAGCACACCTTGATCTGCAAAAGTTTCGTCAAGTAGGTCTTGCTCACAGTCTAACAAGTCATCCAGATCATCCATGTTTTTGCACAGCAACGCGCACAGGCCGCTCGCAGAATTTGGGCGCGCTTGGGAGCAAGCAAAGTCTTAGCATGCCTCACCACACTTGATCTGGCATAAACTGGCTTTCTCGCTTTCAAATTCCTCTGTTTGTAAGGTTTAAGCAAGCCCTAAATCTGGTCAAAGAGCAAGCAGCTGCAAGCGCAGTGTTGTTTCACAAGCGCTACCGAAAGGAAATCATCGTGATTTTACTTCTGCTCCTTCGACACACACGTCAGTATAAGCCAGCAATATGGAGAGCCAAGCATCCGCGGAAGCACCGCAGGGAAGGAAGAAGCTAAACCTAAAGCCAAGAGATGAGAGTGCGGCTTCAAAGGCAGCCGAGGCAGAGAAGAAGTCAGCAAGATCGGTATGTATATCTTCAGCACACGCTGTGCAGCAGTTGCGTGCGGCTTTTTCGATGCCGAAAGCTGGAAAGCATACCTCTCTGGTGCGACCGCCATGCGTTACGACCTAGCCCGAAGCCTTATGTTGCTGTGCAGAACCCATTCGGGTCAGCAAAACCTCGAGAGACAGTATTGGCTGCAAAGCTGGGCAAGAAGGAAGAAGACATTCTCAAGGAAGAGCTTATCAAGGATAAGATCAATGTGAGGATCTAAGCGCCCGCCGTTGTCCTGACTGGCTTTTGAAAAGGGCCGTAACTGAGACGTTCGTTTATGCAGCTGCGACTGACGCCCGAGCAAAATGATGAGAAGAGAGAGGCAGAATTGGCTGTCAAAGAAGTAGAGGATGAGTTGCAAGCAGAAACAGATGAATCCAAACACGATGCTCTGAAAGCAGAAGTGGCTGGTCGCAAGGAGAAGCTCACAGAACTCATAGAAGGCTTTCAAGTGAGCACTTTACAAACGCGTTTTTACTGTCTTTGCTTCAGCATCTCTGCTTGTTAGAAAAGTCCTGAATTCAGTGCAATTTGGTGTAGAAAATGGCAATAGAGAAGGCTAAAGCTGGAGGGGGCATGCGACCTTCTGAACGGCGCGCTCAGCAGATGCAGCAGCAGGGTGGATATGGTGAGCAGCCCAATGGAGCAGCCCCTTACGAAAGTCGGGGTGGAGGTCGCGGAGGCTACCAGGACTATGGCAACACCAGAGCCAGGCCTGAGCCAGCGGGACAATATGGGTATGAGCTTTACTCAGCTGTGAATAGCTTTCCAGACTTGGAATGTCTCCTGTTTGTGATAAGGCAGTCTTTGCGCCTTTGTAATGCTGCTCGTGGCAAGTTTGACATGTTGCACAGGGCACATGTGGTTTTCATATAACTCATGCGTTTCATTTGGGAAGTGTTTACAACTGCAATTCTGTCTGAACTATTTGTGTTGAGATGCACTGTGCAGCCAGGAGACTTGCTTAACAAGACCATGTGTTACATTGCGATGCTATTTAATCGCTGTCTGGAAGACAAGCATGTACAGCAAAGCTAGCTGTTGGCTATGGAATACGGTTTCTGCAAGCATTGCTCACTGTCTGACTGAGAGCTTATTCATCTTTGGTGTGACTGAATGTTGCCGAGATGCTTTTGGCTGACAGGGGGGGCTTTGAAAGCTACGGATCTGGTGGCGGTGGTGGGAGAGGCAGTGGTGATCAGCAGTCGTTTGGAGGTCCACGTGCAGGCGGTGGCGGCTTTGACAGCTACAATGACAGAGGTGGCTCATCTGGCGGACGCGGAGGTGGCAGAGGCAGAGCTGACAGTGGTGACTTCAAGTCTGCTGGAAGCTATGGTGGTAGCTTTGGTGGCGGCTCAGAGGCGCCTGCCACAGAATGTAAAGAGACTCACTTCTGTTTGACTACCTTGCTGTGCATCAAGCTCTGCCATCCATGTGCACACTTGAGCATGTGATGCATGCCCTACAGCGCATGTGATCTACAACCTGAACACTCTGCTTGATGCATAGCTGCTTCCCCTGTGTTGCGGTGAAAGACTCACTTTGAGTCAAACATAGGTTTTCATCTCTGCTGTATGTGCTGCAGACAACAGCCCTTTCCAAGGACAAGACCGCTTCTGATCCCTCAGTCTATATGTACTTCAACCGCCAGCAGATACAGGGGAGAGGCCAGCCACTGCTTCCGCCTGTCCCATAAATAAATTGGGAGTGGACACGGTTTTATGGCTACAGCTGGTCACATGACTGTACAAAATCTGCTCAGATTCTGTCTGCTGGTTCTGACTCCTACACTGTGCTTGACAATGGAGACAAACTGTCTAGCTTATGGTAATGGAAATGTCGCAGAAATGTAGAATGCAGGATTACCTGTTTGCAAGCTAGGCGTACTGCCAGCTGCATAGAGTGTTTTCCATTTGTCTTGCAGGTTTTGCATCATTCAGCAATGCCACTCAGTTTACATCACAGCTTCTGCCCTCTCAAGTGTGTTAATGTAGAACTGGAGTCAACGAATCACATTTCATGGGGATTATCTGGTACCTCTATATGACTGCACTTCTGTAAGGCTGCAATTTATCAATCAGTGTTTTGTACAGTATGCGGCTGTTTAGTGTTTGCAAGGTTGTTGCAGTGCGGCACATCTGGCACACATATTTGCTTTGCTGTCAGTCACCCCATGGGTGTTTGTTGCGTTGGAAGCGTTTTGCGCGTTGAACACAGAGCTTTGTGCAACTGCAGGGCTATCAATACTAGTACTGTGTAAGCGTAACATACAGTACTGCGTAAGCGTAACACGTAGCACATGAGCACAGCAATTAGATAAATGGCTCATGGTGAGACACTCATTACGAGTTCTAGCCAAGTTTCAGCTGATGGCAGGCCTCCAAGTTGTGACACACTTGATCTTGAGATGGCCCTTAAACTTGAAACGTTTACCTGGATCCTGACCTTTGCGAATCAGATTGACCCCAAAATTAGCTTGGGGGGGAGGGGGGACCTCGTTTCACGTGAAATCAGTTGCATTGTTGCCGCGGCGTGAAGGGAAGGGACGACACAGGAACGCGCTCTTCACAGGAAGCAAGTCTCTATACTTGCGGGCGGAGCCCAAATCACAGTGCTGTCGATTCAGCCATCTGGTGTCAGCCCTGCTGTCAGCCCTGATCGAAAGTGATGACTGATGCAAAGGCTGCCTGGCAACTCCCTGTCTGTGTTGCTGGCATATACGCCTCCTACCTGACTCAAGGGCTTCTTCAGGAGAATTTATCGGTCAAGAAGTACGGGTTGCTCGGGGACAGGTTCCCCGAGCTGAAAGCTCTGACCGGAACACAGGCAATCACATGCTTTGTGTGGGCGGGACTGCTGTTGCTATTCCAATCTAAGAAGAAGGGACAAGCACCGTTTACAGCTTACTGGAAACCGGCAATCAGCAACAGCATCGGACCTGCCTGTGGATACGAGGCTTTGCGGAATATCAGCTATCCAGCTCAAGTATTAGCCAAGTCCTGCAAAATGATTCCTGTGATGATCATGGGTACAATTTTGGGTGGCAAGCGCTATGGGTCCTTGGAGTACCTCTGTGCAGGCCTGATTGCCATGGGCATATCTCTTTTGCAAAACAGTCATCCAGTGCTGCAGCCAGTAAACTTGTTGCTCCCAATGCACCCTGGGGCTACTTCCTTTGCGTCACCAATCTTCTGCTTGATGGCTACACCAATGCTGAGCAGGATGAAGTACAAAAACGCTACAGAGCTACATCACCTCTGCACACTATGTGCTTCATGAACTTTTGGGGTGGTCTATACTACAGTGCTTATCTGTTTTTCCTTTCCAACAGTGGAAGTCAGCTTATCAGTTTCTGCAGGCAGCATCCTTCTGCTGCATATGATGTGTTCTTGTTCTGCATGTGTGGAGCAGTTGGACAGTTGTTCATCTTCTATACCATCCGGACTTTTGGATCACTGGTCAACACACTGATATGTACAACAAGAAAGTTTTTCAACATCCTCTTGTCTGTCCTGTGGCACGGCAGTCCATTGCTTCCCCAGCAATGGGTCGCTGTCATCCTTGTGTTTTCTGGTTTGCTACTCAACACTATTTACAAAAGTAGAAAGACTCAGTTGGTGAAGAAGCTGAACTAAAGTTGGTGTAATGCTATCATGTCTGCATACCATGTATATGCGACGATCTTGTTGTGACTGCATACAGGCATTGGTGCCATGCCATGCACGATTTGCAGAGATGTGCAAGCTCTGACTGAAGTGCACGTACAGCAACGCACTGCGTAGTTGCTGGCTCGATTCCCGATGCAAGAACGAGGTTCCGTCTTGTCACACCGAACTGAAGCGCCGGAGAAAGCGGCATTTCACAGAGACAGATGCGTCTGTGGCTAACTGGGTGCATTTACAACTGCGACACTGTCCCACAAGGAGCATCCTGGTGCCGGCGGAGTACAAGCAGGATCTGCCAATTTGATCTTGCCTGTGTACGGACTGAAGCTGGAGCTCTTTTATGGCGAGCTTATTTGTGGATGTAGCGGCAGGATGGTTACGCGAAAGTAATCGCAGGTGGACCATGAGTATGATCGTAATGAACCATGTGCAGCTGAACAGCACTGAAGTGGACCATAGATAAAGGGTGTTTTAGCTGATCCGCACTGCTACACAAGACGATACTTCTACGTTTCCAGCTGCTCAATTGCTATGCGCTTCCTAGACTGCCCTCTGCTTCCCTTCAGGTATACACAAGGATTGATGGAGTATAACTTGCTGGTATCTTTGAAACAGCGCTTTGCTGAATTGTCACAGCAACGTTGGCAGTGTCAGCCATGTCAGATGTTCAGTTATCCCAGCGGTGCGAGTGCAGAAAAAATAAGCCAATCTCAGGCACAGCAACCATTCACAACAGAAGAGCCTGATCAACAGCCTGATCAAAAGCGCCGAGAATGCAGAACGTCTGCTCCTGATTTGGCAGCAATGCCGCCAGTCATCTCCGGAAATCATGCAGGTCATCACAGGCTGCAGCAGCAGAAGCGCTCATTCAAAGCCAAAACAAGAGGTTCAGCGTCAAGTATCAGACCACACCACCTGCCTCCATGCCCACATCCTGGGCTAGATCACACAGGATCTGACATGCAGCAGCCTGCAGACATGCACATCTGCCAAGGAACCACATCAATGAATTCAATCGACTCAGTCACCAGCCAAAGTCATGTTCAGCGCATTGCCTCTTCAATTGCAAACAGTCAGCAGGCACTTCAACAGAGCAATACAGCCGTTATCAGGTTGCACAGCTGCTCATATGCATCAACAGAAGACATCAAGGCGTCAAATGCAATCAACAGTACTGCTGGCTGCATACGAGCAGAGCCCAAGCAGACATGGCAGGGCAGGCCTAGACCCACAGCCAGCATATACACCATCACCAATCTTGGACTTGGCAGAGTCCAAGGCAGACAAACACCAATCGCCTTTCAGATTGCTTCTGACCTAAGCAACAGTGGACAGCTGCGAGCCCCAAACCTGCACGCTGCTGTCAAAGCAAGCACGCGTCTCATGCACCGCTTTGTAGTGCGCCGCTCTGTGATAGCAAGCATGGGTGTCTTCACAACAGGTTAGGCTGCATATCGCTTAACAAGTTGACCCCCTGCTCATGCTCCAAGGGTTTGACGAACTGTATAGTTATTGCCAGTCTGACCTGTGCTGTGTTGTGAAGTGTATTGCATGCCTTGCTTGCCATTGTTGTGTTGTGCTGCTGGTCATTTGTACATGGCATCTGCTTCAACCTGCTTTGGGTGAAGAGCTACCTCACAGCATCTGCAATATGCATGTGTAGCAATATACCCAATAGGGCTGTCAAAGTCCACGTAGCTGAATGGGTAGAGAGTGCAGCATGATATTGCCCTAATGACCTTCTCTAAGGGAACAGCTTAGCTGAACAGTATTGGCCAGAGGAAGTGACGTTCTATTTACACCTGTATGTGACATGCACACGCTGCCTGACATTCAAAGACTTTCACAGGTTACCTAGCTGCGGGTGAGTTGCTGATGGAGTATGCTGGAGAAGTGATCAGAAGACCCTTAGCTGACAAAAGAGAAGGGCAGTATGCATCCCAGGGACTAGGCCTCTACTTCTTTGCTGTGGACAGAGACCACTGCATAGATGCCACACACCAAGGCAACATTGCACGCTACATCAACCACTCTTGCAGGTGCTTTCGCGCTCCTTTGCTTTTCAGACTGTAGCAGCATTGACCTGTGCTGCGCCTTGCATCTTGTCAACATGATGCTGAGACCACGTGCTACATTGCTATGTGCACACTGCGCCACAAGTCGCCTCACATAGCCTTTGGATGTGCCTTGAGCGAGAGACCTGCACTCACATATTCATTGCTGATCAAGGCAAGGGTGTCAAAGCAGCCATGAATGCGTGCGTGCCTCTGCACTTAGGTGTCTGCAGTTAGGTTGAAAGCCTCATGTGCAGGTATGCCACCAAGTGCTCTGTGCTTCTGTGCAGGCCTAACTGCATTGCCAAGCTGGTGGATGTCAAGGGCCGACATCGAGTCTTCATCTTTGCAACACAGCAGATCGCTCCCATGGAGGAACTGACGTAAGCTCTGTTAACCCCATCAACTTCAGATGTTGTCTGCGGCACCATTGAGAAGCCTCCACTTGAATTATCATGCTCTACTCTGTCAGAAGTGCCCATGTAGCTATTGCAAACTATTTGCAAGACCAGCTCAGTCCTGCAAGTCCTTATTGTTGCTGATTTGCAGATATGATTACAAGATCTCTGGCCCTGAGTTAGCATACAACTCAAAGACCCAGGCGCAGGCCATACCCTGTCACTGCAGCTCCTTGCTGTGCAGAGGGTACATGTAGAAGCCCCCCACCAGCTTTCATTTTCAGACGGCATGCAATGCAACTGGGACAAACAAGATAAGATGTGATTTGCCAGCAAGTACAGTTAATCAGGGCTCAGTGTTGTATAACAACATCTCGTTCGTGGATGGTCCCAAGCTCAGCATGTTGCATGTAGCAATGTTGAGTTCAGCACACGCGGTGTCAATGACTTATTGGCAGGATGCTAATGACCAGGATTTCAAATATTAGCCAGCAAAAGATGTCAAAACACATCAAGTCTTTGCACTTTCTGTGCTCATGTCTGCAAGCGCACCAAAAGAGAATATCAGCCAGCTCAGGGCTTTGTACATGCACCTTTAGCTCATCAACATGTTGATGTGGTGCACAACACCAATTGCATAAATTGACACATGACATCGTCAGCAGCAAGTCCAGTGTTAAATACAAGTGTCGTAGTTGTCAGCTTTCATACGTTCAAGAGCTGCACTAAGCCTTGCATGCATTGATTCATGCAACCTGACTAGAGTCTGTGGCAATGGCCAGCTAGCAGACACATCAGCAAGTGTGACATTGCTCGATCTACTATTCTCCTGGAAACTAGTCAGGTAAGGCAGCAACTGCTGCAGGCCAGACTCAAAATTTGCAAACGCAGGGTGGGCATGTGTTTGGTACATGCACAAAGCAGCAGCTTGTGCATAGTACCCTTGAGCAGTCAGCAGAGAAACGGTTGCTGGTAGCAGAATGCTTTCTGCATGAATGTCATCACATGGGACAGCAGAAGAGGAGATGCTTGTGTAAGGCTCCAAGGAAGGGGGCTGTGGGTCAGAGGACAGGACTTTGATAAGCTGGGCTTGCAGGCCTCCAGCAACCTTTTCGAAGAGCCCCTTGTCCAGCAGAACAGACAGTAAAGCCAGGTCTGGCTTCACAACATTGACAATGGCCTTGTCTGCCAGATCATGCAGTGCGCTTTTGACCAGGGTTGCATCAGACTGAAGCAAGGAGATAGCGGCAGAAGCACCTGCACAAACACAGAAGCCATGCTTGAATTGACCACACAGGCTTAAATCCCACATCAATGCGATGTTGTCAAAGTACAAACTCCACAAGGTGCAAGCATATGCAAGACAAGCGTGGGGCAGGCGTGTCATGCCATGCTGCACAGCAAGGAAGCAGACAAGACTTGTGCTCCCCTGTGTCTTCTGTTCTGCATATGCCCAGCAATATGTCTTCAGCAGTTCTTCAACACTATGCTCCAAAACTGCTTTTGGTTGGGGATGAGCACCAGTATCACAGACACAGCAGCACACAATGTGTGCAGTGTACAAAAGCATGAAGGATGTACAGATCTGCAGAGCAGATGACCACAGAAACGACAGAGTGCTCACTCACATCCACACTGCGAAAGGACAACTGAAAGAGTGCTTGTACCTTTTTGAGCCAGGCACATGATCACAGAAAGCAACATTGCTGATAAAATACACAAGTGAGGCTGGCAGGGCGCTTGTACCTTCTTGAGCCATGCTGCGGCTGTGTTCCACCAGCTGGTGTGCCTCTTGTGGCGTCAGCAGAGCAGATGATGGCAGGGCAGCATCCAAGGCCCTGAGGACCGCATCAGTGTGACCACTTGTCACCATCTGCTCCAGCAAAGCAGACCAGCAGGAATGAAGGGGACTGTATCCAGATTCCTGCTCTTCCTGGACCTGCAAAGCAAGCTGAATATGCATGAAATAATGTCCGGACTGTATGATGACCTAACTCTTGGCATGTCCAAGAGAGGAACCCAAGCAATGAGACAGATTGTGAGCGCGATATGCATTGGGAAAGTGCTTGTCAGCAGAAAGGGCAAAGGCTGCCACAAAGCACTAGTAACAGGAGGTTTTGTTGACAGAACATGGAGGCTGTGTTCCTGCAGGGGCTGTGACAGCTGTGTACCTGGTCAGCATCAAGTGCCTGTCCATTGCACCATACATCCACCAGCAGGCCATGCAAGCCATGCAGCTGAGCGGATTCATGCCCGGCCTCCAGCAGACCTAGGAAGAGTTGCTGGGCTGCCGCCAGACTGGCTACATCCTGAGCCCCAACCTCCACCCTAGGCCACAAGTCCTTCACCACTGCCCTGGTATGACTCACCAGCAGCAGCTGCTGCCCTTGTGCCAAGTCCCCACTGGCCTGCTTAGGCACCCACCCCTCCCAGCCGACCAGGCTCGCCCCCTGGGTCCTCCCCGGGCTAGTGCTGGTTGCAAGAGCTAGTCCAGTGGACAAAGAAGGATGGGGAGACTGACTGTTGGTAGACAGGCCCAGCAGCACCTCCAGAAGCTGCAGCTGTGCTGGCTGCAGGCTTCTAGACCGGCTTGAGGCGTGGTCACCACCCACCAAGTGATGCCTCAGCATCGACCACACATGCTGCCGCAGCTCGGTCACCACTTCCTGTGCCTCCTGTGATACCCCTGGTGGCTGAAGGCTCTGTAGGATGCCTTGAATGCAGTCAGAAGCCTGCTCAGCTGTGGCGGGGGTCATCAGGTTTGATGGGCTTTCAAGCTCACCCGGCTGCGCTAACCCATTCTGGTGTATGTCTGAGTCTCCATTGGCCAGATCGACCTGTTCTGAGGCTTCTGCCGAGCTGCCAGACAGCAGTGGCAAAGCTTGCCTGAGCAGCTGCTGCGCCACAGCTGTGGCCACCTCTGCTGCTTGAGACTGAGCCTGCTTTGCAGTAGTGCCAGTCTGGCTGTGCCTCTGTAGGGAGCTGATGACTATCAGCAGGTCCTCCAAAGGCAAGCCAGTAGCCAGCAGCTGTCCAATGCACTGCTCCACAGCTGAGGCTTGAGGACTGCTGTTCACAGCTTCCAGGGCTTGTCCCAACATGCCCCACTGCTCAGGAGTCAGCTGACATGACTGCTGAATATGACAGACGACAGTCAGCCTGCTTGCTTCTGACTCCAGCCTGCTGTCGACTGTCAGATCACTGTCCCTGTCAGCCTGACCATGCAAGAGCTGCAGGCCAGCTTCAAGCAGGCTCAGTCTGAGGTCCTCTGGCAGCTGTGCCAGAAGCTGCGGCCCGCCTGGTAGCAGCGGGTGGGGCTGCTGCAGAACGCCCCAAAGCAGCAGCCCTGTCAAGTCATCAGCACTCAGCTGCTCTAGGAAGTCAACCACGTCTTGGCAAGCCTCGGTTTGACCGTGGGGCTCCAAGTGAGGTAAGTCCAGCAACACAGTGCAGGCGGCTGCTGCGTACACTGTGCTGCTGCTGGTGACACCAACTGAGCTGTCATTGCTGCTGAGCATGCCTGTGTCATCTGTGTGTGAGGCACCAAGGCTGGTGGGTGCCGGCAGCTGATGTATGAGGTCAGCCAGTTCTTGCACATTACTGCTGTTGGCATGCGCACACAGCTCCTCAAGAGCATCCAGGTGCACATCAGCAAGACCTGCTTCCACACCCCCCGCATCTGATGAACTCTTCAGTCGGCTGTCACCCTCATCAGCAGTCTCAGCCTCCTGGTTCGTCTGGCGCAGGACAATGCCCAGCAACTGCGCAGGCAGGTATGGGACGAGGAAGGGTTTGACATCCAGCCCTGCAGCTGCCAATCCTATGGCTCTAGAAAAGGACTGAAGCTGTGCTAGCCGCTGGATTGAGGCTTCAGGCTGGTCCAGTGCCGGCCCTGTGAATGTGTCTGTGCTGGTGAGTGTGTGTTTGTAGCACATCTCCAGCAGCTTGAGGCAGAAGGCTATGTGCAGCTGCCTTTGACCCTACACCGACAACGCAGAGGAGTTTGAAGTCACAGATTGCAGGACAAGACCTTACGGATGAAGCAGAGGGTCTGACAACGCATGAGTAGTACTTCAAGTATGTGATGGTCAATGCAGTGTCCCTTGACGAAGATGATGTTCATCCTGTGTAACTTGGTTGCTTGTCAACATATCAGCAGCTGGTCCATGTACATCAGCATTCTTGCTTTGAACAGACAGCCACTGTGACATGCTGCACAAGCTAGACATGTCAGCATTGTATAGCTTGTAACGGCACACAAACCATGTGGTGTTGACTCTATTGCATTGTCACAAATGCACTGAAAACGTCCCAAAAACCTGGCCAAGTGCTGATCTCTGGCTTTGGAAATGGGCAGCACCTTTGCAAGAAGGGTACCCAAAGCAAGGGGAAGATGCTTGCAGGGTTCACAAAGCAAGAAGGGTGCTCGATGCAAGGCTGATGCAGAAAGCAAAAAGAAGATGCACCGAGGGTAGAGGAAGCAAGGAAAACATGCAAGGAGGGTACATGGGGCAATACCTGAAGCTCAGGCCAGGTGCAAAGCAGCAGCTGGTGCACAGTGCCATAGGGTCGCTCCATCAAAGCTGGGAAAACCTGCCTCACCAGAGGCACCACAGTAGCTGGCGAGTGCTGCCAGTGTAGCAGCAGAGAGTTGGCGTACACAAAGTTGAGCTCCCACTTGGGGCACTTGTACTTCAGGGCAAGGGCTAGGGCCTGCTGCAGACTGGCCTGCCCTAGGGCCACATTTTCTGCCTGGCCTGCTTCTGAAGCAAGCTTTGACAGCTGCTCTGTACGAAATGCCTCGCTTTCGGTGCTACTACCTGCACAACATTTTTCAGCAATTTTGAGCAGTATAGTAAGTTTTTGAAAAAGAGGTTGCTACCAAAGGACAGAAAAGATAGACCAGGATCCTATTGGTAATAAAAGGAAAGTTATGAGACAAAAACCAAGTCCATTTAAACACGTCTGTCTGATGCCCTCTGCAGGCCTTTGATACAGTATTGCTTCAAGTTGCTGGCTGACATTTGCAATGTCTTGATGCAGCTTGCACCTTGTATTATGTAAACATGATAGCATGTCAGCCTGTCCACCAATAGGATGCACTGCAACGATTGGAGGAGCATTCTGGTGTTTAAGTGCAGCTGGATTAGAAACCTGCAGAGACTTTTTGCAGTGATAGATCATACATTAGTCTGACATGCAAGCAAAGGCTCACAACCAAAAGACTACAACAGTCTTGAGTGAAAAGTACCGGTGAATCTCTGCAGATTGGTATCAGGCAGAGCCTCTTTGATCTGCAGAGTGTCCTTCTGGTTGTGCAGCTGCTGTCCAAACTTCTTGCACCACTCCTGAGCACACTGCTCATCAGGGCCCACCACCTCAGCCTTCACTTGGTCACACTGGTGGGCCAGGTCCCAGGGGCGGCTACTCCACAATGCCCTCATGTGCTGCGACTGCTCTTGTATGCTGCCTTCCACAGGCAGAGCCATCAGGACCTGTGCATCACGCAATTCTTTTCAGGTAACACAAGGCACGTCCAGGTTGTCTTTTCTAACTTGAGAAATACAAGACCAATGCAAGATCTGCACACAGGCTGCAGGTGCTGATCTGGGCACGTGCATTGTCAGCACTTTGCGCACAAATCCATTGCTATGGGACAAGATGCAGTGTCAGTGTCAGGATGAGCTGTTCACAGAGCAAGACATTTGCAGCAGTGGCAATCAGACTTTCTGCGTGTGACATGAAAGTGTAACACGTGACTCAATAACCCAAGGTTGCAATCTGAGTATGAGCATTGAGAGACAGGTGATGCTGTGTGTCATCACCTTCAGGGCTGAGGCTTTCAGACCCATGACAAGCGCCCTGCGAGCATGTGCAGGGCTGGGGGCCTGTTCCAGCATGCCTTGTAGTATGGGCCAAGCTTCAGTGCCCAGGTGCAGCAAGCAGCCTACCGCGATCTGCACAACACAAAGGCTCTCTTCATTTGCTCACATTTTGGCTGCGCAAACAGCATCTTTGTGCCCGTAGGATCACCCAGACATTGCTGCATCAAGTGCAATGTAATTAGTGTAAACAACATAAGAGGCGGTGATTGTAACCTGAATGCTGGCTTCAATCCTTCAGATGGTGGCGTGGAAATGCCAGGGGTCAATCAGGTAGCTGACCAGTGCACTGAAACAGATTCCATGACACATGCCAAAAAACCTGTGTTGCTACCAATGCATTACCAACCTAGCTTTCAGCCTGTCTGCCGGTGGGCTGGGGTGTGACAGATACACTATCAGTTGCAGTAAGCAGCTACCATACATCTCTAGAGGTCCTTTCTAGCAAGCCGTCTGTTACACCTAGTGCCTACCTGGTCGTCGCCATGTCCAGGCAAAGGCCTGCCAGCAAGCATGAGGGGTAAGCGCGCATTCACAGCTTTGCTCAGCATCTGCTGGATCTGCGCTGGTGAGGCACAGGCAGGCGCCCTGTGGCTGGCACCATGCATGGAGCCACCAGAAGAAGAGGACTGGCTGGTGGTGGGAGAGGGGCTTTCCTCTGGGCTGAAGGGGGCTTGTTGTTGGCCCCCATAGGTGATGTACCTCAGGTGGGCCAGTACTCCTCTCAACTACACGCCAAGGCAACACTGTGAAAACCTCTTATAAACTGCCATGACATCCTACACATCCAGCTGCAACTGCAGGGCTGGATTGCATCTGAAGCTTTTGCAAATCAGAGCATACGACTGGGGAGACAAACAGAAATGCATGATACTTCTGCATGCAAACTCAGAAACACAGCAAGAACTTCCTCTGATCAGCTTAATGCCAGGTGCACAGATCAAGCTGATTGCAACCTTGTATCTGACAGCAGAGGCACAAATTGCAGCGCAACAGAATTAGCATCAGCAGAAGTGGCAGCAGCAAAGACTGCTGTATCACCTTCTTGCCTCTTGCATACTGAGCAGCAAAGCTGAGCAGCATGGTGTGCGTGTCCACACTCCCAACCTCATCACCACCAGCCCTCATCACATCAGCACACAGCCTCCAACTGGGCACATACTCTCTCCTGATCAGCTGCACACAGCTCTGCTGTGCTGCTTCCAGGTTGCGCTGCGCCAAAGCTGATTGCCCAATGCACATGGTGACTTCATTGGATCGGCCTTTCAGGCCCAAGAGGGATGCTAAGTGCTTGACCCCAGAGGGGCGAGTATGGGCCCTGGGGTCTGCTTCCAAGGCTGCCTTCAGAAGGTCCATCTTGTCCTCCACCTGCTCTCATTGAGCCAGGACTGAGTTGGTGCTTGTCACAAACTCAAGACTTGAAGATGAACAAAGTACATTGTAAGAGCCGTGACGACTATACACAGCTTGTCTGCTTGCTTGTTTATTCGGGCAAAGAACTGCAAGGACTGGCATTGCTGGCGTCATACAGAGCTGGGTTCTGTTAGATGTGAACGAAATTTCTTTTGCAGGCGCAATTGCATGTCAGAGCTGAGCATGAGCAGCATCAAAGCAGAGCCAGGCCAAGCAAAAGGTATGTACTCAAAGGATATTCCTCTTCAAATCATCAAGCATTAGAATACAGCAACAGCATGTCTGACCTGGTTGTAGTCAGCGGGTAGCAAATGCAGGCCATAGTCCTGCAGTTCCTGGAGGGCTTGTAGGCACATGCCCTGCTGCTGCACTTCAGGGTCATGGGGCAGCAGGCCCAGGGCGACCTGCCCCAGCCCTATCTCCTCCGCCTCCAAGCTAGTAGCAGAATCGAAGAAGTACTGCGCTGCTTCAAGTACCACTGCCCTTGCTAGCTCACTTGGCAGAGCCTGGCCACCTGTGAAACAAGCACACTGACTGCATGGGCCAATGCCAGTTGTGGACAACATGCTGAGGCCAATCAAGGCTTCTGTGTCATGCAGAGGACATGGTGTTGACACAAAAGGCGTCTCGTGCATGTATTGGCAAATCGGCTGCAACTCCGATGATCGCGTTGAAAGAAGCCGCCACAAGCAGATACTTCAGCGGATGCTGTGTACAAATAACGAGAGCAAACGTTTGACATGCCAACACAGAAAAGGGTCAAGTAATGATCAAGCAAACGGACAGACGAACGAGCGCATAACAGAATGACTGACTTCATATCCCATACTAGTCATGCTACCTATATGCAGATGCCACTGACTAGCAATGTGACATGACTGACGTTCTATGATGTTTTGATGGATGCCAGCCTTGCTTTGTGGCTGACCTGTGAGGTAACGCTTGGCCAGGTTGAAGCGTGCTGAGCACAGCAAGGCCTGGCAGAGCTGCACATGCACCTGCTCTTTGCTCAGGCCAGGTAGACCCGCTGCAGCTGCCTCCTGTACCTCTTCACCTACCTCTGCCCATCTGCAGCATCACACATTGCATTCACGATCCAAAAGCATCACCGGTGCTGCATACATTGCATCACCTGGTGCCCTGGGCAGCACCTGTCTTACTGTGCTACTCTCGCATACTCCTGCTCGCCAGCCGATTGATCATCCCCTGACAGGCAAGCTGATTGACATTGTGATTGGACGTGGTCGGTGTGGGTATGGGTTGCAAAGCATGTCACCTGGACTCAGATAAAGGTGGCACGGCAGCTCCCAGCTGTCTGAAGAGAAGTGTGAGCAGATCCTGGGCTGCAGCTGGTGTAGCGGCTCTCAGTCCAGGCAGGCTGATGTCCAGCCCCAGGCCTCCTAGCAACTGCCCTGCCCTGCACCTGCCCTCAGCCTGTACACCAATTGATCATGAGATGTCCCAGCACTGCTTGTTTACTTACAAGGCAGGTACCAAGACAGCAGGGTTTAGGGTTTAGGGTTTAGCAGTGTGCACACATGCGAGGTCCACACACACGGTCACACTCCCTGACCTAAAACCACTTTCAGCTCTGTGCAATTGCTGCATCGAGGGCAGTTTTGCGCTGCCACAGTCTAGCTGCTGTGCTGGACCACACGTTCTTGCATGGAGGAAAGATGTACCATGCCAACATGCTCTCAGGCAGCAAGTTCCAGGCTGGCAAGGTGTGAACAATACCTCACGCAGCTCTTCAGCCAGGTCTTGGTGGCTGCTGTGCGCATCTGGCTGCTCCTGCAGGCTTGCAGTGCCGGCCTGCAGAATGGCCAAGAGTGCAGCCCAGTGGTGCGGGGTGGTGCAGGCATGCGCGCATTCCAAGGCACATGCAGCCATGTCACCCCGCCCCAGGAAGACCTGCACATCCGGAATGCTGTCACACACAGAGTACAACAGGAACCGAGTCCTTGTGGCTTTTGTGTTGTGCACAGTGGTTGGGATGGAGAGCAACATGGTGCAACATGGACTCCCTCACCACAGCGGCTGGTGGTGTGAGCAAACCAGCCTCTGCTTCGGCAGGAGACAATGACAGCAAAGGCTCTTCATCAGCAGTCACAGTGGGCAAGTTGTTTTAAAAAGAGCTGCAAGATAGGTGAGGAGAGGAGAGCAGATCTGACCTGGCGCTGCAGGCGCAGCCGCTCAAAGATGTGTACACACCATGGCAGGTGACGCCCTGCGTCCTCACCAATCAGCCCTGTCAGCAGCTGGTGACGCAGCTTGGGATGTATGGTAGCACCCATCAGCTTGGCAACCCTGTGTGCAGTGGCTGCTGCTGCATCTGGGGTTAGCTCTCCTTCTGGTACCAGCAGCAGCACCTGGTCATGAGGCGGCAGCTGCTTGAACTGGCTCAAGCTCACACCCCAAGCCTCCCCGTCCATAGCCCCCTCTGCGCCCCAAACTAGGCTTCATACGGATATTGGGCGACCGTAGTCAGGGCAGTTGCGCGACAGCTGAGTGATGTTTGTCTCCTGAGTGTGGTAGTTGTGAGCAGCATTGGTGTACTGGCAGCAAAGGCAGCCAGGCAATGGCGACAGAACAGTGTGGCTGATGTCACGGACTGTGTTTGGCAGACAGAACAGCAAAGGGGGTCAAATCTGTGAGTTATTATTCAGTTCTGCTGTCACACACATGCAGCGTACACAGCCCTGCACGGACCATGTAGTGTGACACAGGCTTGCTTGCTGTTGTTTCCCGCCATAGACACAGCCCGAGGATGCAGAAGAAATGCAGCACAGGCGCAGGGTCAGGTGAGATACAGGCTGGCAATGCAGAAGAGATGCAAAGCATGGATGCAGGGTCAGATGGGGACGCCCACCTTGTAAGCCATCTTGAAGACTGGCAACAGTGGAAAGCTGGCGGGTCAAAGTATCCTCGGGATGGAACTCTTGAGCCAAGCGTAGCAGGCGGACTGCCGAGTGCAGCTGACCTGTCATCTCCTCAACTACCTGAGCCCGTTCAGTCAACCATACACCCACCTGCAAACGCGCTCAGCTGTTCTGAAAGTCACATTCCTTCTAGGCCCAAGATTGCGGCATGCAGTGCCTGTCAGGTATGCACTACACACAGAAACAAGTGAAGCAACATGCACGTAGCCATGCAGCTGGTGTTCATGGCAACACTCAGCATGCACAGCTGCATGACTGAGCAGCTAGGCCAGCATCATGGCCTTTAGCAGTGTAGGAGGATGTTGCTAACTATGTGGACTACCTGTTGAGATGTAGGTGGGATGCAGTATGACTGGGTGCTGGCTAGATGCTCAGTCGCACAGGCTGCAGTGGGATACCCCATAGAGAGTGCTAGGGCTGCCATGGCCTCCCCCTCTGCCCAGTCTGCTTCCCGCCTCTGCAGCGCTGACTCAGCACAGCTGTCAAAGCCTGACACCTGTACATCACAGCTGTAGGATGTAAGCCATTTGGACAATAGTTTCACAGCATGCCTTGTGTTCTTCACTCTCAGAAGCTGCAACAAGTTGGCACTGAACAGCGCCATACACATGTGGCAAAGGAGGGGTCACAAGGCCAGCAAACAGGCAATGCAATGACTGTGGAGATTGTGGCATGCTGACAGCATCAACAGCACCAACTCTGCCTGCCGTGGGGAAGCAAACAGGTTGCTCACACAGTCACACCAACAGAACAGGAGGCAGACAGCAGCAGTCAAGTGTGCATAGCTTACCAAGGTGAGCAGGTGTGAGTAAGAGTCAGCTGCAACAGTCTCTGGCAAGCAAGCCAGCAACGTGAGCATTCCAGGGATGAGACGGCGGGGATGGCTCTCACACAGCAGCATCAGCTTGCTGACCGAGGCATGCCGTGCAGCTGCCATGGCAGCTTCCTCCAAAGTGTGCTGCCTAAACTCCTTGTAGGAGGCCTCAACAAACCTGTCATGCGGACACAAGGCAATGACCACATGTAACAGGGCTGTTTAAGGCACCATAGGTGATGGGCATTTTGTCCGTAGATAGACAAGCAAGCAAGTGGGTGCACCATCAGGTGTTATGCCTGAAAACTTTGTTCAGGCTCTTGGTTTTGGTCACGGCTGCCAACTCAGACATAGGACTGGTCAGCCACAAAAACAGAAGAGGTCAAAAGCTTGTACTGCTTGTCTGCAGACAGCTGTTCAGCAGTGGTGTCACCACATACACAGTAAATGTACCAGCTTATCAAAATCAATGCTCAAAAAACACAAGCAAGGTCCTGCTTAGCCTCACAACAGACAGACCAAGAGCTGCAATGGTGCTGCTGTGGCTCAGCTGCATGCTAGGCTTGCAAGCCTCAAGTGCACGCAGGCTTACCTGTCAGTGAGGAGCATGAAAGTGTCTAGAGCATCTAACTGCTCGAGCAGCTGCACCCTCTGCAGTAGCCACCATGCGGAAGCCTCCAGATTCCCATCTGCACCCCCTGCACAGCATCACATGCTGGATGACAAACTCACAGATGACCTCATGCAAATGCTATGAAGCCCCGTTGGCATTGACTTGTTGACCAGCGTTTCTTGCCAAAATTGCCACACAGGCAAAGAACCTTAGGTTTGCGGCCAGCAAGCATGGCAGGAAGGTAATGCTGCCCAGGATTGCAAGGCGTGATGCCTGCACTTCGCTTTCCAAGCTTGTCTTGGCTCTCTGTGCAATCATTTCATGCACTTCAGCGTTTGTGGAAAACAAATCCAGCTCATGCAATGAAGCATTTCTGATATTTGGCGCACAGGAAATCCTGGACTGCAGGTTGAGATACAGCGTGATATATATTCTTAGCATGAAGATATACAGCATGAAGATACACAGCATGGAGATATACAGCACAGAGATAATGGTTTGTAGAGCTTAGGTTGAGGGCCAGGTTGCATGAGAGCAACCCGACAGCCTACACACATTCAAATAAGCTGGCTTACCTTGTGCAGCATCATCTAGGTCAGTTGGTTGGCAATGCTGCCCAGTAATGTCAAGACCATATTGCAGCACCTGCTGCTGTGTGGCCAGATCTGGTGCAATGTATGCTGCACACTGCTGCACAACCCAAGGCTTGTCTTGGATGGTAGCAAGAGGTCCTGTGACCCCACCACAAGCCTGGCCTTCTGCTATCCACTGTGACCTACACATGACCGTCCAAAACTGAAATTCTGACTGTGCGTAATTGTGCATATGTAGTGCTTCTAGCATGCAAGACAAGACGAGCATCAAGGTCTGTACCTCCTACTGTGTGGCTGTTGTTGTAAAGATGTGTTGTAGGGATGTATCATATAGGAATGTATTGTAGGGATGCATTGTAGGGGTGTATTGTAGGGATGTATCGCAGGAATGTATCTAAGGGATGTATTGCATGGATATATGTTAGGGGTGTATTGCATGGATGTATAGTATGGATGCATTATATGGATCACGCCTTTCTTTTCTGCCTGTCCTTGCTCACAATCATGCCACTCAGCCACACATTCAACAAAGCACATGCGCACAGTGGGAGCATGATGTGGCAGTGAGTGCATGCACTGTACAACACACTGCTACATACAGCATACAGTTACACATCATGGCCTTACTTGTATATGTCATCCGGGCTCAGCTGGTGCTGCTGGGCCAGGTCCAAAGCAGATTGCCAGTGCCGCTGAGTAATGAGACTGGCCAGTTTGTCCTGGGGACTCAACTGAGTAATGGCCATCAGCATCCACCGCCGCATCACTGTGGGCGCCTTGCTCTTCTTCTCCCTCTTGCCAAGTGGCCTATGCAAACAAACACAAACACTAAGTGGTGAGGTGACACTGCTATGTCTGTTGGGAGGCCGTGTAGTGCCATAACAAACAAGCTGCCTGCTGGCACTGCCTCCCAAAGGGAAGGAGAAACAGGGTTCGCATCTCCACCAGGTTGTACACATGTGCCAGGGCTATCAGTTGCCCTGACCAAACTCATCAATACTAAGTGCATCAAGCACAGACTGCTCAGTATTGATGAGTTTGGTCAGGATACTGGATGCCCTGGCACATGTGTACAACCTGGTGGAGATGCAAACCCACTGCTCAGCAAGGCGCTGGTGCATGTTAACAGAACTTGTCAAAGCCTGGCCTGAACAGCTTGAGCACAAAAACAAAACGTGTTGGTGTAGCTTAGCAATGCACACACTATAGCTGACGCGTCCTGGACTCACTGCACAGCACATTGTTGCGCACGCAGTGACGGCGCAAATACGGTTGCATCACTGCTACAAAGGTCACACTGAGGTATACTTGTCCCACCTGGCAACTTGGATGATGGCAGACAGCACAAAGATCTTGCGCTGCTGACCATACATGCCCTGACTGACCACAATCCTGCTACCTGTCAGCAGCACATCAGTGATGATCTGTCTGCTGGCCATGCTGTTGGTGCACTTGTGTGTGAAAGAGACTTGCAGGTGCAAAGCCAGCCCAATTAGGCTGATGGCATGGACTCAAATAAGCGCCTGAATCTTTTAGCCTGAATGTGCAAGGATCAAGACATTTGACAAAAGTGAAACATGTTCAGATGGTCCTCTTGAGGAAAACAAATCTCAGCATGGTGCCAGTGTTTGGTGTGGACAGATGAGTAGCGTGTGGTGCAACAGCAGTGTAAAAATCTACCGAGTCAGGCACAACACGTGCAATCTTTGCTGATGCTTGAAACATGAAGTGCTGGCTGGTAGCATGCTGTGCGTGCCCTTGCACTACTCATCTGATGCCGGTGTAGCAAATGCTTTAGGCAAGCACCATCAGACCATACAACAGCAGCATTCTCAGCACGCTAAAAAGCAACAGACAGACTTAGATTGCATCATAGCATCCAACCTCACCCTTTGCATGCTCAAGTGTCACGCCAATCCAGATTTTTGCCTGAGACCGAAGCATACCTGGCAAGAAGTAATGGTTGTCCACGTACATGAGGCGCTGAGTGGAAGGTACATGCACAATCTGCAGGCAACCTTCTGATCCGACAAAGGCCAGTTCATCAGGCTTCCACCAGCAGGCGTTGCTGCTGCACCTCACCAGCCGGTCTCCTACTACTGACTTCTGGGGGGGAGACAGGCTGGGGATTGGGCTGGGGTCCAGAGCGCTCCCCAAGGAGTGGACAAGTGTGAGGTTCAGCCTCTGCTCAGAAGCCTGTGATTGCCAATAGTCTTGACGCTTTCAACCTCAGATGGCATTCAAAGTTGTCATGACGAGCTGAGAGTTCACGATTGAGAGCTTCTCACTTGCAGGAGGGTGGGGTCTACATTCTACCATACGATAATTACAATTAGCAAAGGATATCCTGCAGGGTTCCCGCATGCTGCGTACATACGGTGTAACCACTGTGTATTGTGGTATAATCATTACTACAGATGTGCTTGCTAAGTACTTGTGTCTAAACATAGTTCTGTGCGACGACATCTTTTCACATTGGACATGTAAGTTGCACCAAGGGGACGAGCGCTGACAGGGCGAGTGCCATTGACACACTCAATGTATTTTAATATGTATGTGCATATCTACGGTGTATCATGGTTGCTTTTGGCAGCTGTGATCATACTCTGCAGAGCCCTCAGCAATGCTACGGGATGATGTTGATTTTATTTGTTGTGCAGAAAGATAACAAGACATGCACAATACGATTGTGTCTAAGCGAAACAACATGGCAAGTATAATCGCACCCTTCACATCGGGGCACAAACAGCGCCAGAGACAGGTGACATGCTTGACTTCATCTGAGGACGCTGTGTGTCATGGTGCATGAGGCAAGCACCTAATGCCTTGTATGTCTGATTCCTGATTCATGCTCTGGTGCACAAGCATGTCATGCAATGTTGAGTCTGTAGGTTGTCATAGAGAGCACACTAGGATGTTGAGTAGCATGCGATTGTGCATGACGCAGCTGTTTCAAGCTTACCTGAAAGGCGTAGACAGCAATGACACGTGATGGCAGGGTGACGGCAAGATGGGTTGGTGAGACAGCCACCTCCCAGCCCTGCTGCACATCTGCTGCAGCCATGCCACGAGACAACAGACCCTGCAGAATGTGAAATGTGAACTTGTAGGATCTGCAGTAGAATTTGCAGGCTCTACGGCGCCATCTGCAAAAGCTGGAGGTTTTGTTTCAGCTGATGCGTCTGCTACATGCTTGGGCTTATGAATTCTTACAGGCTGTACAATGCTATCTGCACAAGCTGGAGGTTTTGTTTCAGTTGATGTGTTTGCTACATGCTTGAACTTCTCCACAACACAGCCATGCCAGAAGTTGGCAACCTATACACATCCCTCGTTCTTTTGGACCACCAGATGAGACTGCAACATGAACTGAAAATTCCAGTCTCGATGGGTATAGTGCATGACAAGGAGGCAACAGTGCTCATGACGCACAGACAGTCACACTCCAGACCAGGACACACTGGGTCTGCAACAAGGTGTGGGGCCGTGTTGGGTGAGCAGGCATTGGAATGACAGGTGGGCTGAAGGTTTACCTGCTGTTTGCCAGCCAGACACGCCATGACGGGTCGCAGCATGCTGGAGACATCCCAGATAGACACAGACAAAGCAGAGGCCAGCTGTTGGCTGCTGCTGGCCTTGCCTGCCTGCCCGGAGTCACCCACTATGATCAGGCGCAGCTCTGCTTCATCGTATGCCATGCGTCTGAAGTAGCGAGGTACTCCCTACATGCACACCAACTCTTCTTTCAGGTCTGAGCGCAGTGACAAGGTCGTGCTAGATGAGTGCCCAAGATGGGGGTGCGGAGTGGAATACTGTGCAAGCTGTTCAATGAGGCAACCAGTCCTGGTTCAGATGTCAGTGATTCATTGCCAGATGGGAGCAGCAGCATTGTTGCCAAGCTACACAAGGCAACTGGGAGGTGCTGAGCTGCTGTATTGCCGAAACATACCGAGAGCCTTCTCATGAACAGAGTGGGTGGAGAGCCTGTCTGGCTTGGCAGTGTGTAGATGTTGCCAGCAGTCGTCAGGGCTGCCACAGTGTCCTGTCCAAACCACACCGCACTGACAGTTCTCTCCTTAGCACTCACTCCATTCCACTGCCACAAGACTGCTCCATCACTGCAAAGCACCGCTTGATGGGTGATGAAAGGTATGATGAGCAACCAGCTCCTGGCATATTGAGCCTACTAAAGAAAACAGAATTGCTTACCTGTTTACCGTGTACAGCCCCCCATTGTGGGTCTTCAACAGCATGGTTCCATTGCTGCCCCAGCTGCAGTCTGACAGGCTGCCCTGGCAAGAGCTTTCAGAGTCCAGAGTGTTTCCAAGTGACAATCTGGTTGGGCCTTTGATGCCTGATGACACGTCAACGGAGGATAGTGCAGAGCTAGCTGCCGGACAGAACGCCAGCTGCCCTTCTGATGCATCCAGCATAAGGTTGGCGGTGCCTAGCGGGGACATCGAGCATGTTTCAGCTTCCAGCAGGCTGTGCAGTTCTGGGGTGACCAGGAACAACCTGCTGCAAAGCAGATGCGCCATAGGCACTGCAGACAAGGCAAGTCTGTGCACTCACCAGACGAATACACCGGCAGCCCCTCTGTTAATGCTGGCATATGCTGAAGGCATAGCAGAGCAGTATCGTGAAGGTATTGAACGGCCTCTACCATGTCAACTGGGCCCAAGGAATCGTAGCGTTACCGTGTGAAAGCGATTCTCAATGCTTTTCCAACAGATGACGTTACAAAAGCACAGAGACCCATCAGATGGACAACGCAGGATGGTGACCGAAATACGGCATCCTGCTGCCTCCTTTGAGCACCGCCCCACGATCATTAAGGGTACAACATGCAATACACACAACTGTAATTCTCATTGCATCGTGTACGAATCTTCGACATGCTGTTCCTTCGAAACGCAGATGGTGTGGCAACAATCTGGAAGAGGATGAACGGAAATGCCCATCATCATAGCGAGTTGTATTGAAGAGCACTGCATTGCACTGCGCATGGTCATAGGCCCAACAACACTGGAAACCTAACAAATGCATGCTCTGCACTGCACATTCGTATCCCAAAGAGCATATTGACTGTCACCAAATGCTATGTATGCAGTACAGTCATAGTTTCACCCACAGGGTTTACAGCAGACCTTCAAGCCTGCAAGCAGCTGTGTGTAGTGCTAAACTGTCAGTCTTGCAGGTATGGCAAGTTGGGATATCTGATATTGAAGCTTCAAGATAAGGTAATCACAGGTCCATGGTAGAACCTCAGGCGAAAATTTCACCCTTCAACCATAGGCAGCCTGCCAGTCTGGCATTTTCCGAGGTGTCATCTTGCTGTGTCAGCACAATTAACCAACCCTTACCTCCGCATATTTTAAATACAGCTGGTCTTCTGTGTGCACGCAAGGCGGCTGAATGCCAATCATGCAGGTGTGCCGGCAATGCATTACGATACGCTGTTTGCCAGGACTGTTTTGCATGCTCTGTTGGCGAGAGGACTCCGTATCACGGACCATATTCCTGCTGGTCAGAATTGCATTGCAGACATTTTGGCATAGTTGACATTAACAATTTATTATACAGGTCTGCTTGAATGTTCATCAGTCTAGATAAACTGTGGTGGGTCACAATGCAGTGTCATGAGTGCAAGTGCGCCAGTTGACAGTATTGGGTCAGACCAAGCCTGCAGAGACTATTTGGTGCATGCTGAGAAAGACCACATTGCAAGGCTACAGTGCTGCTATCAGACGTGTCAGAAGGTGCTGCATGAAACGCTTGATTCCTACTTCTACTAGTACTGAAGTACTGCAGTGATCCTGCTAAATGTGTGCAAGTCAAAGTAAAGCAAAAGCTACTAACCAATGCGCAGTGCAAAATTGTTGCTGTAGCATGTAGAGGAGTTGTCATATGGACACATCCTAACTTTATGTGTCATTTCACTCAATTCACCTCTTGAACATGCTGCATGCACCTTGCTGTTCAGCCACCATGCTGACATTATGGCCATATCAGTCAGCATGTCAACATCACTACTGCCTAGCAAAAGTCTGTTGACCAGACAGCTCTTGTAATCAACCCGTGAAGGTGTTGCCCCTGTATGGGTTAGCCCCCTGGTTGGCTGGACCACTCAGGCGCTGCATACTGGTCACAACCTCATTCTGGGGCACCACACCGCCGGGGTAGCACACGTGTCTCCATACCTTGTGTGCACGCACAAAGTTGGCAGCCTATACAGCAGGCAGATCAAAGGCTTAGCTAAGATTCCCTCAAGTAACCGCTGAGGTGTAGCAAACACCTCAGTTTCAGTTTACAAGTGCAACCTTTTCTATTGACCAGCCCTGTGCAAGATCAATGGCCCTTCAGACAGGTACACAACATGCAGTTGCCTATAAAGACTGCATGGATCATACACTGATGACAAGACAGCTTACCATCTGCATCGTACGCAGCATGCCTTGGAGCTGTACTGCCATACAAGAGCACAGGCCCACCTGCTGGTTGACACTGATGTAAACATTGCTCATCAACGTCAACTTGGCACCACAAATCAATGAATCAACAATAAGCAACAAATGCATGAGTGCATGTTGAGACCACAGGAGTCAGACTAGGTGAACACAGCTGGCAGTGATCAGGATGTGAGTGAGCCTGGAAGCAATGGGAGGGAGAGGCTGACCTCCTCAATGGGTACCCCACGGGTCTCAGGGACCAGGAAGAGGGTGAAGAAGATAGCAATGAACTGCCAGGCTCCAAAAAAGACATAAATGCCCCACTTGAGAGAGCACAGCATGTTCAAGAAGGCTGCACAACCAGCAATACCGTTAAGCCAGCCACAAAAAGCACAACAGTAATGCATATTTCCCTTGTTGATCGTTGCAACAGACAGCAGATGGTGGCACTGTAGACAATTGAATGCAGCTCACGACCCTCGCCAGTAAACATGGAGTTGACAAAACGCATCATGCACATGAGGCAGAGGTGCATGCTGAACTCATGCTTTTTGTTTTGCTTGGCAGTGCTCAAGCAAAACAAACAGCAGATGGAATGTGTATCTGACAAGCAAGTCACAGACTCTGGGAGTAGAACAGACTATTGCATGCACTTACTTTGTGTGACGGTCGCACCAGAAACCAGCTGGGTGAAGACTGTAATGCTTTGCCCAGCTGACCGAGTGTTCAAATCATGTATCTCTGAGGGGATCAGCCAGCCAACAGGTCCCCAGGAGAATCCAAAGGAAATGGAATACAGACCGATCTACACGCAGACCAGGACGGAATCAGACCCGCGTCTTCCAAACAGAGCAGACCTGTTGACACTATGAGCACAGACTTGCATGCAGCAACTTGCCCTGTCAACTCATTTCTGAAGGCAAATCTGATGTTGGCAAACAGCGCATGATCAGCTGATGTGTACTGCTCAGGCTGGAAATTTGCTGAAGGGCTGGAGGAAGCTGATGGTGTACAAATTGTCAAGCATCGCCTCTCCTGATGTGATGCAATTGGTAAGCTGATTCATGCTGCTGAGAGCGCAGAGGATAGCCTTGATATTTTTGCCAAGCAGGGCGAGGGACAGTCTCAGGAACAGCCCCAGAAGAGAATGCCATGTGGCCAAAGCCATGGTCAAGCTAACTATGTAGACCGGATTCACACCTGCCAGAATTGCGGTCGACATAGTTGGCTTGACCATGACCTTGACCACATGGCCTTACGTTCTGGGGCTGGTCATGGGAGTGCCCCTTGCCCTGCTTGGCAGGCTGCGTGATGTGCTCACAATATGCAGACAGGGAACATCTGTGATGATGCTGCAAATGAGGGCAAAGTCTGCATGCCATCATGCAAGTAAAGCATATGCTCACCAGGCTGTTGCAAGGACTCAGAGCTGTGGACACAAGATCAAAGTAATTGACCAAATATCCACCGTTGTATGCTTTTGTGACAAGACGCTGGAGCGAATGCAGCACAATTGTAGCAAAGGGGGTGCCATGAGAAATACAGGTCCTGCTTACCAGCACAATGGAGGCAATGGAGGCTCCGTAGGGCAGGTTGATTGCGTTGTTGCTGGCTGATGTAGCAAAGACAATGGCAACAGCAATCTCAGCTGCAAAACCCAGTGCTGATCCGCTGACCAGCAGCACTCGCCGACCAACCTTGTCCACAATGAACACGGTGATGATGGTGGCTATGAGCTGGACACCATTCACAATGATGGCTGCAATCAGAGAGCCTCTGTTGCCAGAGCCCAGAGCGTTGATGCCGGCAAAGATCTGAGGAGCGAAAAAGGAGACTCCATTCACTCCAGACCACTGCCTGCACCAGGCGAGAGACATCAAGTCAGCGGACGCTGCTGATGGGCTTGCGCTGCTAAGTGAAAGGAGGGCGCTGCTAAATGAAAGGAGGGCGCCTGCAGTGACCTGATTTGCAGTGGACTTGCTTGCACATAAGGTGCCACATGAGGTGAGACGATGCCCATCGACTTGGCCACGGATCCACAGCTCATGCCTCTAGGCAGTAGTGACTGACACAACAGCATTAGCACATGCAGCCAAAGGACATGCAAATGATGCACCAGCAAGGCAGAAATGGCTGGGATGGTGAGAGGGGCGGCCATACTGGAAAAAGGGCATGGCGATAGCCAGAATGAGCTGAGGGCGGTTCCGTCTCCTGAAGATGGCCTTCCAGGGGCTCTCCATGCCCTTCAGGGCCTCATTGGCCAGCACTATGGTGTCAAATTCCACATCCACATCCTTGGTGCCTCGCACCTTCTGTAAGACAGATTTGGCCTCTGACAGGTAGCCACGCTCTACAAGACTATTGGGAGTCTCTGGCAAAAACAGTCCACCTGCATGTACGTGTGGCTCTTGGGACGCTTCACAGCTTCTGTATAATGCATGTGTCCAGTGTCCTCCCCTGCCAGAGTCGGACAATGCTCTGAGGTTTTATGGGCATGCAACGCAGGCCTGTGATGATGAATGAGTGTTGGTGCACAAGCCACAGGTCGATGAGCAAATTTCTGAAAAGCAGGCAGCAGGAAGGCTGCTGCTGTACACTTGTAATGTGCAGCATTTCAATGATGGTAGCTGAACGCCAGGCACATAGTGTGCAGCATGCATACAGAAGCTGCAGCCAAAGTGGCAAGCAGATGCATGTAAGCGGCATGAACTCAGCTCACCCATTAGCAAAATGAGACCAGGGACTGCAGCCAGCCCCAGGGACAAGCGCCAGCCCCAGATGAGGTTGTTTGTGCCAATATTGATTGCATTGGCAACCACGATTCCACCAATTGTCCCAAGCTGCACTAGAGTGTTCAGGCGGCCCCTCCACCTGGGAGGCGCCATTTCAGCTGTATAGATGAATGCGCAGTGGTCACCAAAGCCAATACCTGCACTATGGCATAACATTGAGCTATTTGCTTGATATGGCAAGCTGTCTACTTTGTCCAGCTGAAGCACAAGATAGCAGTGCTGACAGCAATACTGACATGCTGGCGCCTGAGAAGGAACATACCAATTCCCCAGAAGACACGGCCGATGAAAAGGAGGGCAATTGTATTTTTGGCCGACGCTTGAAAGATTGCGCCTATGCAGAACGAGGTGCCGGCAATGATCATAGACCTGCAAACGCGAGCCACTTTGTCCGTGCCGTAAACACACGGCCGTGCGATAGTAATTTAGCAACGTCACGGCTTGACCCACCCTTTCCGGCCCCAATGCTGGGTGAAATAGGAGGCAGCGATGGACGCCAAACTGCCCGTGAAGTGCATAATGGCGGAGTAAGCCTGCAGAGGCTTGTTGTTGTACTTGCAGTAAAAGCTGCTGTTACCTCCTCCAGGAAAGAACCATTGTTTGAACTGGGTCATGGACTCCACACCACCTGTCACGCCAGGGCACAGTGAGATCGCGCGTGCAGCTGGCAGCTGCAACAGTGTATACTGTTTGGCGGCGTCTACAAGCCCATTTTTTCAGTCCTTCCAGCACCTGTGACACCTCCATCGTAGCCGAAGAGTACCCCACCGCTGGCTGCGATAATGCAGGCCAGCACGACGTATGTTGTGGTCTTTGCGTCTACATCGATGACACCAGCTGCGGCACGTTCAATATCCGCAGCGCTTCTAATTTTGCTAGACGGCACGTATTGCTCGTCGCTTGACCTCTTCATGCTTGCAATACAATATTGCCGTATTGGGTTGTGCTTGCCGTTGTGAGCAAGCCTTCTTAGAATTGACTAGGCCCATCTTTTACTAAGCAATTTGTAACCACGACAGTTGCAAATCCACGGACAGATATCTGCGTGCTCATGACGGACTCCGCTGAACGAGTCAGAACTTTTCCAGATGTACTTTTTCTGACTCAATTCATCAGAACAAAACTCTGTTTGTTGGCCCCCAGGACATTTCACATAAGCAATACAATACAAGCATGCAAAATGGATATCTGGAGGTCACAGAACATAGCAACATCGCAAATGTCGTTCACATGCATATGCACGGATGGTATCATGGCACTGCCGTTGTTGCAGGTTCTAATTAAACATCTTTCACGTCGGTGCAATCGTGCAGTGAGAGGAGCATTGCCTACCTATAAGCACAATCAATACACATGTGACCCATCCCTGCTGTTGGTACACAGATTGTACAAAAGGAAAATACAAAGCGATCTGATATGGTATACTAGTACTGCCACCAGCCAAATGCACCCTGACACAGCTAGATTGTCCACATACGTTGATGTCAAGCATGCCCGCTGGCTGCTTCTGTCCAGTTTTGTTGTAGCAGCAAAGCAACATCCCTGCGCATGCATAGAAGAACACTGATCATGATGGCAAAAAGTACACATGTCATCAATGCCAGTATGCACAGCATGGCACATAGAGGTACATTTGATTGCGTTGAGGCTGAACATTGGGATGCACATCATACGTATCATGCATGCAAATGTGTGCAGCTCCATATGTGACTCATGGTGGCCGGTCGCAATCACCCACCTGACTGTCAGCGGTTCTTGTTGACCAACTTGCTTGACACGAGAGCCAACTGCTGCTGACAGGTCCATTGCAGCTGCACGCTGCCCACTCAATCGCTGCACATTCTCTTCCACAGTTGCCTCAATCACAAACCTGCATGAGTGCAATGTTTGGACCTAGCCCAAATCAAGATCATGCAGTGATCAGGCACAAGTTGGCCTCTCAGCACTGTGGCTGAAGCTTGCCTTCTGTGCATCAGCAGAACATAAGCTTTTGGCTCAGGCGTCACGACTGCATGGTTGTGAACAATGACTGGCAAGCGTATGTGCATTCACTGCACACGCTGTCAACTGGGCTTGCGCATGGCTGCCATACAGGCAATGAGACATGAGAAGGAAGCATGAGAAGGACGTGTACCTGTGGACATAGGTGGGTTGGGTTTGGCCAATGCGGTGCACTCTGCCCACTGCTTGAGCCTCCACAGCCGGATCTAGAAGTGGTTCCGTCAAAATCACGTGCTGGGCCTCTGGACCACAACATGCACTCAGTCAGAATGTGTCTAAAAGTTACACTGCATACCGCGACACCATTGCCACGCATTCAAAGGCTGATGCCATTGAAATTTTACATAGCAGTGCTGGCACCTGTCAATGAGGTGATCTGCTGTGCAAATTGCGTGCATGGGCAGGCTGTCACAATGTAGCTCTGACATATCGTCATCAGAAACTCTTACAGGTCAGGTGAGAATCATGTGCCTGTCAGCGTGCCTGACCTGTCAGATTCAGGCCATTGGCGCCCTGCTTCACAAGTAGCAGCAAGATCTGCACAGCCTGGGAATGGCTGCTGTTGGTCTGCTTGAAGTCAGCCACAGCAGCATCAAAGGCTTTGCGCCCGCGTGCATAGGCATATGGCATCTTGTTGGTTTGGAGAGCGTGCGAGACCAGCTCTAGGACGTCCTGCCAAGAGGAAAACACCAGCACCTTTGCTGCAGCATCCTGGTGCATGAGGTGCTTTATGCGCCTCACCACTGCCTCCAACTGCAGCAAGCGTCCATCAGTCAGTGAGTGGGGTACTCTTTGCAGCAAAGTGACATGCTCACTCAGGTAGCATGGCCAGGGAACATAAGCATGGTTTCAGACACAGTCCCACCAGGACCTGCATTGGATTAGTGGATTAATGCACTTGAGAATAATTTGGCCAGCTATGATATAAGGTCATCTTGGGCATGCTGCCATGTTAGTAGTTTGATCATTACCGTCATCTGTCAGCATTGCAGCCTACATGAGGTTCATGGGAAGATACAGTGAAACCCTGTTGCTGTCTAACGTTTGCCATGGCCAGGTACGCTGAGTCAAATCTTTGGGTAAACCCCATGAACTCAATCTTGTAGCACTCAGCTTCATCTGCCTGTCTGACTCTCTGACCTTTGTGCTGACCGACCTGCTGTGCTATAGGTATGAGGCCATGCAGGATGTGGATGAGGCAATCAAGCGGCGCCTGGCAGAGGCATCACAAAATGCCATGCTGACTGAAGAAGTTGCTCCTGAAGAGGTTGCGCAGATAGTCAGCAGTTGGACCGTCATCCCTGTCAGCAAGCTGCAACAAGGGCAGCGGCACTGCCTGCTGCAAGTCAAGAATGAGGTGCACCAGCATGTTGTGGGCCAGGACAAAGCTGTGGAGGTACGATCCTGCATCTCTGGCTAACCCTTTCTGCCCTTCAGTGCTTCATCAGCTGCAGGAAAGCTGGGCATCCATTGATGGCTACATTTCTGAGTAGACTAGAGCAGGGGCAGTTGGCTGATACCTCCATGCAGCATTACATATGCAGCTGCTGGCAGCTCTGCGTCGGCGTGGCATTTGCTGCAATGCAGCAGCAGACAGGCTGGGCCATGTCTTTCCTGTCCTCTTTATGCATGCAAGTCTTAGCATTGCTTTGCGTGATGTCAGCAGAGTCAGGAGTCCATGCGTGCTCGAGCTGCATGCTGATGACGGCAATGGCAATGCTGAGTCACTCATGAGTAATTGATTCCAATTGCACCTGGGATGTAGGTGATTGATCACAGCAGGCCATGACTTGCTGGGCGCCCTTCATCGTCTTGTGGCCCCACTTAATAGCCAGACTCTGGGACAGCTAGTAGTGATGATGTGTGCTTGAGATCTTGAGAAGAACATGTAGAGAAGGAGGTCAAGAGATATGTGGGCTACCACACTAGTCATCCTGGTCTTGCTTCTCAGTGTACAGAGGTCTCGAGACCAGGATGACACTGTGTGTCCGATAGCCGTTTCACTTACATCCAAAGGGTGGCAGACGTACTAGAAAGAGCGCTTTTGCGAGCTTGCTTTTTTGGCAGCAAGCTTTTGTAAAGATTCCTTCGCGGTCATATTGCTTGGTGCATTGTTGCTGACTATCTTTCTCACATGCAACGCTGGCTGTGTCAGCTGTTGCACAATCAGCTCATATGCCTGCTGTGACTGGAGGCAGCATTGGCCAGCGCTTGTCCTCTGCATGAGACTTTGCTGCTGCATAATGACTCGGGCTGAACTCCTGGCTTTGGCCATGCATACCAACAAGGAGTGTGTGGTGCTGACCTTGGTGCCATAAGAGCCCTCAACATGTATGGCAGCCTCCTTGGCTGCACTGCTGGAGGCCTGCCCCTCCTCCCCTTCAGAGTAGCCCCTGCCATTGTCCACATACGCCACATCTGTCACCTTAGTGCAAGCCCGGCATGTTGGACAGCTCATCTTCTTGCCCTGTATGGCACCATTCAGATGATGCCGCACAGCATCCAGGAAACGTCTGCATGTTGCCTGCGAGTATATTTTGGAGGAAAAAGACGACGACTCTTGGATGCCAGCATGCACATCACAATCTGTGACTGGACAGACTTTGTAATAGCAAGGAAGAGCAGCTTGTAATTGCATAGCAATGACTTGATTGGTGTTGTCACTCAAATGCATGTGTGTTTTGTGTACCAGTCAAGCCAGCTTGCATGTTGGTGCTACTGGCAGCTCAATGTGAACATGTTTGCATGCGTTTGAACACAGGGCAACGCCGGCAATGACGTGTTCAGGAAAATCACAATCTGAATCAGTCAAACGGCCTGTGTGAAATGTAAGTGCACCTGTGGGGAAGATGTGTGAGGTGCCCTCTCAATCATGATCATGCTGCATCTACAGCAGAGCTGATGACCACAGGGCAGCATGACCAGCTCACTTCCAAGAGGATCATGGCAAACTGGACAAGAGCCCATGCCTGCCAACAAATACACCGTGGAGTTAGTACCAGGTGAATAGAGAGTTGCATGCAGCTGAGTCTAATGCTGGAGACAACAGCGCAAGAGCGAAAGGCAAAGCAGTGCAACAAACAAGTTCAGACACAGAAGCCAGAGTGATAACAGAATTTGTGGAAGCGTTTGGCTATAAAGGCAATCTGTGGGGACTGCGATGACCCACTGTGACTGATGCTGGCAGAAGAGTGGTCAGCAGCTGCTCCAGCAGCTTCGGCATTGTTTGCTGCACCAACTTCCACTTTCTGGCGTGCAACTTTTAAGCTTTGCAGGTAGCGCAGCGTGCCCAGCAGCCTGGCCAAGTCAGCTTCTGACACCAGTCTGTCATTGGTCAGCTCCTGTGCACAACAAATATTGTCTACCAAAGAAGTGTTGACATGCATGCCCCTAACTGCAGAAGGATTGGCACATGACAACCCATTCAACTGGAAGTCACAAAAGTACGCAGCATTCATCCTAACAAGTGTCCATGTAAAGGTGCGCTCCAGCTGTGATGTGAACAACTGGCTTGTGCTGATACATCCTGATGAGCTATGAAGCACAGTAGTCCATGATCATAACACAAGATCATCATGAACAGCAAGACCGGCACAAGACTCACAGCATGACACAGCTACAACCAACCTGGCCAAGATGGGCGTCAGTGATTCGTTACCCTATTCACATGAATTGCTTGGTGTCTGTTACGTGTGCCTGATAGAAAGTAAGCCAGCACTGTAATAACAGAAAACCTGTATGGAAACTGTAGTGCTGCCTCATGGCTTTGCGGATGCTCATGCAGGGCGCAACACAAGATCTGCGCGATGGGCGTTTGCCAGAGGACGATGCAGCGTGTAAGGGACTGACCCTGTTCTTAAGAGGCACTTCAAAGGGCTGCAGCCTGAAGTGCTGCTCATGGGGCTTGACAACGTCATGTGCACTTCTGAGCTGCATCCTCATCATGGACATGTCCAGCTCATCGTGGGCATACAGCAAGGCACGCTGTGCCAACGACAGAGCCCTGCTGCGTAGGTACAGCTTGCGCTGCCCTTCCAACAAGTCCAGATGGGCCTTGCTCTGGGCCACCAAGGCTTCCCTGGCCGCAGCTGCACCATGCACACCATTCTGAAGGTGATGCTGAAGCATTGAAGAAGCAGAGACCATATAGAGCCGCATGTAGGCAGAAATCCTGACATTGCTCTGGTGCAGCTCAAAGCAGAGATACGTCATCGGCACACAATGCAAAGACCTGGACTGTTTGGCACTGCCAAGCTGGTCCAAGTGTGCAAAATATGATTGACGGCAGCATCATTTATGTGCTCCACGCCTGGCATATTAACATGAAAGGCTAGGACTCAACTTGTTACGGCCCTTGTGCCAATGACTAGATGCACTGTGACTGACCTGCTTGTGTAGAGAGGGTTTTGAGGGCTCTGAGGTGTGTTGCCAGGATGCGCAGCACCTGCTCAGTCTCACTGGGATGGCGCACAATCTCAGTGGTGGAGACCGCTGTGGCATCCCCTCGCCGCACCACCCCTGCTGCACCCTCATCCAGGCCGCTGGGGTCCTGACTGGAGGAGCCCGCCTGCTCATTCAGGCCCCCTCGCCCCACCTGGCGCAGGGCTGCTGCCTGGGCCTGCAACAGGGAGTGCCGCAGTAGGGCATCAGACTGAGCCCCACAGGGTTGTCAACATGCGTTGTCACAATGGCCCTATAGAGGGAACGACCAACACCACCAAACGTATGGGATTGCCGTTTCACTCGCACACCTGTCTTGTTTGTGCACTCACTGGCTTATTCGAGGGGGGGG
>JAABUP010001742.1_pt1 | contig 44709 bp, 42 predicted proteins | sample 5559201 | NCBI WGS metagenome assembly JAABUP01 (sample SAMN10711887, study PRJNA513373) | rock metagenome | isolation source: Antarctica rocks | place: Antarctica
ATGGACTGGCTGCGCTGGCCATCAGCCACCCGAGGACTGGCCCTGGCGCACCACCACCGCCCTCGACTAGTCAACTACAACTCACGTGCTCAGCCGGCAGTGAAATGGATAACCCACCTATCTATATCAGATCGCAAAGCCGGCAGCGTCACATTTTTAGAACGATTCCAGCGCAACCCGAAGAACAGTAATAACCGACCGAGGCCCGGAGGAGTGGATGTCTGCGGGGTCAGTAGGTCGGGCCGGACTTCGACGACCACAGGGCGTCGTCGCGCGGCGAGTGGCGGACTGGTCGCACGTGGTAACAATTTCGCCAACCCCTCCCGATCCAGATTCAGCGCCTCACCCATTTTGCTCGCAGGCGTGTTCACGACGGCCACCGATCGTCGCGCTCCGTCCTGAGCATCCCACCTGGTCCCGAGGGCTCGTGCGCTTCGACCTGAACGCTGCTCGGTCGTCCTCCGCATAAACCCCAGGGATGACTGCCATGCCGCCCGCGGACCAGCGCGGTTCTTGTGCGAGACACTGTCCCCGCGTTACCGTTCCGCCAAGCACAGTTAATCTTCCGCATCGTGAAATCTGAGTTCCCGGTGGATGGTGCACCGGTCCGAACCCATTAAGGAGTGTCAATGACCCTGCAGCTACCCGATGGTGTCGAGATCCGGGGCGAGGTCCAGGACGGCTTCGAGAAGGTGTTGACGCCGCAGGCACTGCACCTGGTGGCCGACCTGCACCGCAGCTTCGGGGCCCGCCGACTGGAGCTGCTCGAGCTGCGCAAGGAACGACAGGCCCGCCTGGACGCCGGTGGCGGCCTCGATTTCCTGACCGAGACCGCCGACATCCGCCTGGACGGCAGCTGGAAGGTGGCCCCACCCGCGCCGGGACTGGAAGACCGCCGGTGCGAGATGACCGGACCCACCGACGCCAAGATGACCATCAACGCCCTGAATTCTGGCGCCAAGGTGTGGCTGGCCGACTTCGAGGACGCCAACACCCCGCTGTGGGAGAACATGGTGGCCGGCCAGCTCAACCTGCGTCGCGCGTTGGATCGGGAGCTGGACTTCACCGCCGAGAACGGCAAGCGCTACGAGCTGCGTCCCGCGCAGGAGTTGGCCACCGTGGTCGTGCGCCCCCGCGGCTGGCACCTACCGGAAAAGCACGTGCTGGTCGACGGCCAGGAGATCAGCGGTTCGCTGTTCGACTTCGCGCTGTACCTGGTCAACTCCGGTCAGAAGCAGATCGACGCCGGTAAGGGCCCCTACTTCTACCTGCCCAAGATGGAGGGCCACCTCGAGGCGCGGCTGTGGAACGACGTGTTCGTGCATGCGCAGGAGGCCGTCGGGATCCCCCGCGGCACCATCCGGGCCACCGTGCTGGTAGAGACGTTCCCGGCTGCCTTCGAGATTGAGGAGATCCTCTACGAGCTGCGGGAGCACTCCGCGGGCTGCAACGCCGGCCGCTGGGACTACCTGTTCAGCGTGATCAAGAGCTTCGGTCACCAGGGTGCGGACTTCGTGCTGCCCGACCGCAACTCGGTCACCATGACCGCGCCATTCATGCGCGCCTACACCGAGCTGTTGGTGAGCACCTGTCACCAGCGCGGCGCGCACGCTATCGGGGGCATGGCCGCGTTCATCCCATCTCGCAAGGACCCCGAGGTCAACGCGACCGCGATGGAGAAGGTGCGCGCCGACAAGACCCGGGAGGCCGCGGACGGCTTCGACGGTTCGTGGGTGGCTCACCCGGACATGGTCGGCCTGTGCACCGAGGTGTTCACCGACGTCCTCGGGGATCGGCCCAACCAACTCGACAAGCTCCGCGAGGACGTCCGGGTGACGTCGATGCAGCTGCTGGACATCAAGTCCACCCCCGGTGATGCCACCATGGACGGGCTGCGCAACGCCGTCAGCGTGGGCATCCAATACCTGTCGGCGTGGCTGCGCGGGCAAGGTGCGGTGGGAATCTTCAACCTCATGGAAGACGCCGCGACCGCGGAGATCTCCCGGTGCCAGGTATGGCAGTGGCTGCACAACGATGTCACCCTCAGCGGCGGGCAGCAGGTCACCCCCGAACTGGTGGAACAGACCGTGGAGGAGGAATTGGCCATAATCCGCGAATCTGTCGGGGACACCGCCTACGCTCAGGGCGGCTACGAGCAAGGCAGATCCCTGTTCACCGAGGTCGCCCTGGGCAAGAATTTGTCGGAGTTCCTCACAGTCCCCGCCTACGCCCGGATGCCCTGAGTCACCGCAGCCGTCAGTCACCGACCGAGGAGACGCCATGGACAGCGCCGTTCTGGCCCCGCCAAGCACCACCCCAGCGCACGTGCTGGCCGCCCGGTTCCGGGAGCAGCTCGACGAGCGGTCGGTGATCACCGATCCCACCCGGTTACGCACCTACGAGTGCGACGGCCTGGCGCACTTCCGGGTCACCCCGGCGGTGGTGGTGCTCCCGCAGAACGCCCAGCAGGTGCAGCACTGCGTGCGGGTCTGCCACGAACTCCGGGTGCCGTTCGTGGCCCGCGGGTCGGGCACTGGGCTGTCCGGCGGTGCGCTGCCGCACGCCGACGGTGTCCTGATCGTCACCTCCCAGATGCGTCGCATCCTGGAGGTTGACGTGGCCAACGAGCTCGCCGTCGTTGAGCCCGGGGTGATCAACCTGCAGGTCACCCAGGCCACCGCACCGCTGGGCTGGTATTTCGCCCCGGACCCTTCCAGCCAGCAGGTGTGCTCGGTGGGCGGCAACGTGGCGGAGAACTCCGGCGGCGCACATTGCCTGAAGTACGGCTTTACCACCAACCATGTACTCGGGGTGGAGGTGGTCACCCCCGACGGCGAGCTGGTCACCTTCGGTGGACGCACCCGCGACACCCCCGGTTACGACCTGCTCGGCGCGTTCGTCGGCAGCGAAGGCACCCTTGGCATCACCACCAAGATCATCGTGCGGTTGCTCCGCAAGCCCGAGAGTGTGCAGACCCTGCTGGCGGGTTTCCATTCCACCGACGCCGCCGGTGCTGCGGTGTCGGCGATCATCGGCGCCGGGGTGGTGCCCGCGGCGATCGAGATGATGGACGCCCTGGCCATCGAGGCGGCCGAAGCCGCCGTGCACTGCAACTACCCCGACGGTGCGGGCGCCGTGCTCGTGGTCGAACTCGACGGGCCGGTCGCCGAGGTGGAGCACACCTTCGACGCCGTGCAACAGCATTGCCGCGACAACGGTTCCTTCGAGATCCGGGTGGCCGCCGACGACACCGAGCGCGCCCTGATCTGGAAGGGACGCAAGTCCGCCTTCGCCGCGGTCGGGCGGATCAGCCCCGACTACATCGTGCAGGACGGGGTCATCCCCCGCACCAAACTGGCCGAGGTGCTCACGGCCATGGGTCAACTGGCCAGCGACGCCGGGGTACGGGTGGCCAACGTGTTCCACGCCGGTGACGGCAACCTGCACCCGTTGGTGCTGTTCGACGACGCCAACCCCGGCGAGGCCGAGCGGGCCGAGCAGGTCAGCGGCGGGATCCTGGACTTGTGCCTGAGCCACGGCGGGTCCATCACCGGTGAGCACGGGGTCGGCTCGGACAAGGCCAAGCACATGCCCAAGATGTTCACCGCCGACGACCTGGACACCATGCAGCGGGTGCGCTGCGCCTTCGACCCCGCCGGGCTGTCCAACCCCGGCAAGGTGTTTCCCACCCCCCGGTTGTGCGGCGAGGTGCCGCGCCGGGCCACCGAAGCCCACCCCCTAGTCCAGGCAGGCCTGGCCGATGCCTTCTAGCCGGGGACGGACCTGATGGCAGACCTCCGCGCCGCGCTCGTCGACGCCGTGGGCGCCGAGCACGTCAGCGGCGACGGTGTCCCGGGCGCCGAGCACGTCAGCGGCGACGGTGTCCCGGGCGCCGAGCACGTCAGCGGCGACGGTGTCCCGGGCGCCGAGCACGTCAGCGGCGACGTCGTCGTCGTACCGGGCAGTACCGAGGAGGTCGCGGCCGTACTGCGGGTGGCGACCGAGCACCGGGCCACCGTGCTGCCGGTCGGCTCCGGGCGGACAGCGCGGTGGCTGCCAGGCCCGAGGGTCGACGTCGAGTTGCACACCGGACGACTCGACCGTGTGCTGGAGCACTCTGCCGGGGACCTGGTGGTGCACGTGCAGGCCGGGGCGCTGCTCACCGACATCCAGCAGGCGGTGTCCGGGGCGGGTCAACGTCTGGGGCTCAGCTCGCCGGTCGAGGGTGTCACCATCGGGGGTCTGCTCGCCGCCGACCTTTCCGGCCCGGCTCGCTACCTGTACGGCACCACCCGTGACCTCGTCATCGGCACCACCTCGGTGCGCGCCGACGGGACCGTGACCCACTCTGGCGGCAAGGTCGTGAAGAACGTCGCTGGTTACGACCTGGGCAAGCTCTACACCGGCTCACGCGGGACCCTGGGGGTCATCACCGACGCCTGGTTCCGGCTGCATCCGCTGCCAGAGTCCACCCGCTGGGTGCTCGCCCAGGTGGGTAACCCGGCCGCGGTCGGGCACGTCGTCTCCGACGTCCGCAACTCCCAGACCGCGCCGACTGCTATCGAGGTCGGCCGGGGCGTCACCGGGGGGCTCACCGTGGCGGTGCAGCTGGATGGGGTGAGCGCGGGCATCGACGTGCGCGCCGACGCGGTGGCGCACGTGACCGGCGGGTCGGTCACCGACATCCAGCCGTCGGGCTGGGGCACCTGGCCTGACGACGACGTACTTCTCGCGCTCAGCTACTCCCCCGCGTCACTGCCGGCCGTGCTCGATGCGGTCGGCGACGTGGCGCTGACCGGGTCGGCCGGCGTCGGGGTACTGCGGGTAGGTGCCAGCTCCGCCCAAGCAGCCGGAGTGCTGAGCGCCGCCCGCGCGGTGTGCGCCGCCCACCACGGCACCGCCACGGTAGTGCGCGCACCTGCCGACCACGAGCTGGACGTGTGGGGTCCGCAGGACCCGGCCCTGCTGGCGCTGATGCGCCGGGTGAAAAACGAGTTCGACCCGGCGCACACGCTGGCACCCGGACGAGCAGTCGGTGGCATCTGATGCGAAAGAAGAACCGAGCATGACGGATATGAACCTAGGCGTGCCCGCCGTGGGCTACCGGCCGACGGACAACGCTCGCACCGCGTTCGACGACCACCACCCGCCGTCGGACGAGCTGATCGACGACTGCGTGCACTGCGGCTTCTGCCTGCCCAGCTGCCCCACCTACGCGCTGTGGGGCGAGGAGATGGACTCCCCCCGGGGCCGGATCCACCTGATGAAGACCGGTCTGGAGGGCGCCGAGATGACCGACACCATGGTCGGGCATTTCGACGCGTGCCTGGGCTGCATGGCCTGCGTGACGTCGTGCCCGTCAGGTGTGCAGTACGACAAGCTGATCGGCGCGACCCGTCCCCAGGTTGAGCGCCACCACGAGCGCCCCCCCGGCGAGAAGTTGCTGCGCGAAGCTATCTTCCGGCTGTTTCCCTACCCGAAGCGACTGATGCTGCTGCGCGGGCCGCTGCGGCTGTACCAGCGGACGCCGCTGTCGCGCCTGCTGCGCCGCTCCGGGCTGCTCGACCGCATCTCGCCACAGCTGCGGGTGATGGAATCCCTCGCCCCGCCGCTGGCTAAACGCGAGTCGATCCCGGTGCGTACCCCGGCAGTTGGTGAGCGTCGGGCGGTGGTGGGCATGCTCACCGGTTGCGTGCAGAGCGCCTTCTTTCCCGGTGTCAACGCCGCCACAGCGCGAGTGCTGGCCGCCGAGGGGTGCGACGTCATCACCCCGAAGGCGCAGGGATGCTGCGGTGCGCTCAGCGAGCACATGGGCCGCGAGGAGGAGGGGCTGGCCTTCGCCCGCGCACTCATCGAGACCTTCGAGGCCACCGGGGTGGACCACGTCGTCGTCAACGCCGCCGGGTGCGGCTCGCAGATGAAGGATTACGCGCACCTGCTGCGCGATGATCCCGACTACGCCGAGCGCGCCGCGACGTTCACCGCGAAGGTCCGTGACGTTTCCGAGCTGCTGGTGGAACTAGGTCCAGTCGCCCCGCGTCACCCGGTGCAGGCGGTCGCTGCCTACCACGACGCCTGCCACCTCGCCCACGCCCAGGGCATCCGAAGCCAACCCCGCGAGCTACTTGCCGGGATCCCCGGTCTGACGGTGCGGGAGATCGCTGACGCCGCCCTGTGCTGCGGGTCCGCCGGCGTCTACAACATCCTGCACCCGGAGGCCGCCGACGAGTTGGGCGACCGCAAAGCGGCCAACGTGCTGGCCACCGGGGCGGAGTTGCTGATCACCGCCAACCCGGGTTGCTTGATGCAGATCGCCACCGCCACCGAGCGGGCCGGGAAGACGATCGCGCTGGCGCACACCGTCGAAGTTCTCGACGCGGCCATCCGGGGGGTGCCGTTGCGTGCGCTGTAACACCCCATACGAACACCCATGCGCAGGGCCTGAGCGGCCCTCGCCAACGCCCCACCTGACGAGTCCCCCTCACCGGCGAGGAGCCGCCCCGTGTACACCCAAGTCCTGGAACATTTCAACTCCATCGGGCTGACCGCCCTCACCGCGGCGCTGCCGTTGCTGGTGCTGTTCCTGCTGCTCGGCGTCCTACGAATGACGGCCTGGCAGGCGTCGCTCATCGCGTTGGTGGTGGCCATCGGGGTGGCGGTGACCGTCTACCAGATGCCCATCAACCAGGCGTTGCTGGCTGCCAGCCTGGGCGCGGTGTTCGGCTTCTTCCCGATCCTCTGGATCGTGATCAACGCGATCTGGGTCTACAACATGACCGTGGAGACCGGGCACTTCGGTGTGCTGCAGCGCAGCTTTGCCAAGGTCAGCACCGACCAACGCATCCAGGCGGTGATCATCGCGTTCTGCTTCGGTGCATTGCTGGAGGCGCTCGCCGGGTTCGGTACCCCGGTCGCGATCACCTCGGTGATGCTGCTGGCGTTGGGGTTCACTCCGATGAAGTCGGCGGTGGTCGCCCTGGTGGCCAACACTGCGCCGGTCGCGTTCGGTGCGCTGGCCGCCCCGATAGTCGCGCTCTCCACCACCAGCGGCATCAGCCAGGCCACCCTGGGCGCGATGACCGGTCGGCAGACCCCGGTGTTGGCGGTCTTCGTCCCGTTGGTGCTGGTGTTCCTGGTCGACGGTAAGCGCGGTATCCGGGAGACCCTGCCCGCCACGTTGACCTGCGGGCTGACCTTCGCCGTTGCCCAGTTCGTCGCCTCGAACTACCTGTCCGTCCCGCTGACTGACATCGTGGCCGCCCTGGCCGCGGCCGGTTCGGTGGTACTGGTGCTGCGGGTGTGGACCCCGGTCAACCCCTACACCCTGGAGCACGCCAGGGCCGCGGCAGCTGAGGAAGAGGGCCCGGTCGGCGGCGGTGGCACGACCATGACCAAGACCGCCCCGGTAGCCACCACCAGCTCCCCCGCGCTGCCCGACACCCGGGCGAACGTGCTGCGGGCTTACGCGCCGTACCTGGTGATCATCGTCGTGTTCAGCCTCGCGCAACTGCCGGTGTTGAAGACAGCGCTGAACGCGGTGACCGTCAAGTTCGGCTGGCCGGGCCTGGACGTGCGCAACCCGGCCGGCAAGGCGTTGGCGCTGTCCACCTTCACCTTCAACTGGCTCTCCGCGGCCGGCACGCTGTTGCTCATCGCCGGTCTGATCACGATCCCGCTGCTGGGTATCTCCCCTGCCCGTGCCGCGGCCCGGTACGTGGGCACCTACGTGCAACTGAAGTTCGCGATCATCACGGTGATGGCGGTGCTGGCCGTGGCCTACGTGATGAACGCCTCCGGGCAGACCGGGTCGCTGGGGCTGTTCCTGGCCGGCGCGGGTGGGCTGTTCGCGCTCATGTCACCGGTCCTCGGCTGGCTTGGCGTGGCCGTCACCGGGTCGGACACGTCCTCCAACACGCTGTTCGGCGCGCTGCAGGTCAGCGCGGCCAACCAGGTCGGTCTGAACCCGAACCTGGTGGCCGCGGCCAACGGCTCCGGCGGTGTCCTCGGCAAGATGATCAGCCCACAGAACCTGGCCATCGCCGCCGGTGCGGTCGGCCTGGCCGGCCGGGAGGGCGACATCTTCCGCAGGGTGGTCGGCTGGAGCTTGCTGTTCCTGGCGTTGATGTGCGTGCTGGTGTTCCTGCAGTCCACGGCAGTCCTGAGCTGGATGGTGGTCACCGGGAAGTGACCTGACGGCGCGTCAGGTACGCGCATTCAGCGAACGGCCCAGCTCCACCGCTGCCCGCTGCATGACACTCACCACCCGGTCGCGTACCTCGGGGGTGAACCGGGCGCTCGGTCCGGACACCGACAGAGCGACCGGCGCCGGGGCGTCCGGCACCGGCACCGCGACGCAGCGCACCCCGAGTTCCTGCTCCGCCTCGTCGGTCGCGAAACCTTGGTGGCGCACCTGCCGCAGGTGCGCCACCAAGGTTTCCGCGCCGGTGATCGTGTTGGGTGTCTGCGCGGGCATCCCGGCGCGTGCCAGTAGCGCACGCAGCTCGGCCTCGGTCAGGTTCGCGGCGAGTGCCTTACCGACCGCCGTGCAGTGCACGTGTACCCGCCGGCCGACCTCGGTGAACATCCGCATGGAGTGCTTGGACGGCACCTGCGCCAGGTACACCACCCGGTCACCGTCGAGCACCGCCATGTTCGCGGTCTCTCCGGTGGCCTCCACTAACGCAGCCAGCGCCGGCTGCACCCAGGAACCCAGTAGCCGTCCCGCACCCTCGCCGAGCCGCACCAGCCGCGGACCCAACGCGTAGGCACGGGAGGGTTCCTGCCGCAGGTACCCGCCCTCGACGAGGGTGCGGACCAGGCGGTGAATGGTGGGGGCGGGCAGGCCCGACCGGGTGGCCAGTTCGCTCAGCGTTGCCCGCCCGCCCCCGTCGGCAAGCAACTCCAGCACGAGGAAGGCCCGCTGCACCGACTGCACCCCGCTGGTGCGGGCGTCCTCGTTCACCGGCCCAGCGTATCCAGCACCCGGGTGAGCAGTCCTCGATCGCCAGCGTCGAACCATTGCACCCTGCGGTCGCGGCGAAACCACGAGCGTTGGCGCCGAACGTAGCGGCGCGTCGCGGCCGCCGTGGCGTCCTGGGCTTGCGTTTGATCAAAGGATCCGTCGAGCATCGCCAGCACCTGCGCGTAGCCCAGCGCGCGCCGAGCAGTCACCCCACGCCGCAACCCCCGCTCCACCAGGTGGGCGACCTCGGCCGGCAACCCACCGTCGAACATCGCGGCCGTCCTGGCCCCGATCCGCGCATCGAGTTCAGCAGTGTCCCGGTCCAGGCCCACCAGCACGGTGTCCCAGCGCGGGCGCCCCGGTCGCGGCGCGGATGCAGTGTAGGGCCGCCCGGTGAGCTCGCCGACCTCCAGCGCCCGCACCACTCGTCGCCCGTCGCTGGGCAGCAGCTTGGCGGCTGCCGCCGGGTCGCGGTCGGCCAATTCCGCGTGCAACGCCGCACTGCCCCGCTCGGTCAGCTCCCGCTCCCACCGGGCGCGCACCCCGGGGTCGGTCGCGGGAAACACCAGCTCGTCCAGCAGGGCCTGCACGTACAGGCCCGATCCGCCGACGATCACCGGCCGGACACCCCTGTCCAGCAACGCGGCAATGTCCGCTCGGGCGTCGCGCTGGTATCGCGCAACCGACGCGGTGTCGGTGACCGCCAGCACGTCCAGCTGATGGTGCGCAATCCCCCGGCGCTGCGCTGGCGGGGTCTTCGCCGTGCCCACGTCCATGCCCCGGTACTGCTGCATGGCGTCGGCGTTGACCACCGCGCCGCCCAACTTCGACGCCAGCGCCAAGGCCAGCTCGGACTTGCCGGTGGCGGTCGGACCAACGACGGCGACCGGCCTGATCAGCGCCGCCACACTGCCACCGTGTATCCCACTCCGTAGGGCGCGCTGCGGTGCAGCAACCTGCCGTGCCAGCCCGCGCCCACAGCAGCGGCCGCCACCTGCCACGCCACCCGAGCGCCCACCCCGAGCTCGGTACACAACGCCGGGTCCAACCCCGCCAGTGCTGCGATGTCGGCGGCGCCCAGCGCGGTGTCCAGGTCATCCTGCAGGCGAGGTGCCCGGGCGTCGAACGAGCCGGGAGCCGCTGGTGTCAGGGTGGTGCACCCGTCGCCGAGCACCAGGAGGCCGCTGGGCACCGGGTCGCCGGCCCAGCGGGCGCGCAGGGTCCCGGCGAGCTGCGTGCAGCGGTCTGCGCTCGCATCGCGGGCCACCAGCTCGGTGCGCACCGAGGTCTGCGGGGCGCACGCACCGCGCAGCCAGCCGGCGACCAGGGCAGCCAGCGGCAGCGCGGGGTCGGGGGCGTCCCCGGTGCCCGGTGCCAGCCGCACGCCGACATCGGCACCGAAACCGAGGAACGAGCCCGCTGACTCCGGCCCGCACCACCCGTCGCACGCGTCGGTGCCCAGCGCAGACCACCGGTCACCGAGCTCGGCCACCGCAGCCGACACCGCCGCGCGCAACGGCGCCGTCTCCGAGCGGGCGTCCCCTGCGAGCTCGGGGACCAGCAACGGTGTCGTCGGCACGAACGCAACCGTGGTCAGCACAGGCTTCGACGCTAGTGCACCACCGTGGACGCCGCCGTGCTCCGCTGCGGAGGTGGACCTGTTTCAATGGCTGCCCACACCCACCGCGCAGCGGCCGGGTGCAGCGATGGGCAGCCGTGGCGCGCGGCAGGGATGAGGCCACCATGAGCGAGGACACCCCCAATCCGAGACCTGTGCCCGGCCCGCGGCCTGGCGGTCCCCGGCCCGGCGGTCCTCATCCCGGACCGCCGTTACCAGGTGCGCCGCGACCTGGTGCGGGTGCACAACCACCGCCAGCCCCGCATCCCTCCGCTGTGCGGCCGCCCACCGCTACCGACCCCAACGCGTTCGGCCGGGTGGATCAGGACGGGGTTGTGTGGCTACGCACGCCGGCGGGTGAGCGCGCGGTCGGCTCGTGGCAGGCGGGCGAACCCGCCGAGGGGCTGGCGCACTTCGCCCGGCGCTTCGACGACCTGGCCACCGAGGTCGCCATCCTGGAGCGGCGGTTGGCCGCCGGATCTGGTGACGCCCGCCAGACCCTGGAATCCGCGCGTGCGCTGCACGAGGCGCTGCCCACTGCGGCCGTCGTCGGTGATGTCGCCACCCTCACCGCACGGCTGCAGGACCTGTTAGTCGGTTCGGCGCAAGCCGCCTCGGCGGCCCGTGCCGAGCGCGACGCAGTGCGGGCACAGCAGGCCCAGCGCAAGGAGGCCCTGGCCGCCGAGGCCGAGCAACTCGCAGCGGAGTCCACCCAGTGGAAGACCGCCGGTGACCGGATGCGGGAGATCGCCGAGGACTGGAAGACTTTGCGCGGGGTCGACCGCAAGACCGACGACGTCCTGTGGAAGCGGTACTCCCGGGCCCGCGAGCTGTTCAACCGACGCCGCGGGGCGCATTTCGCCGAGCTGGACCGGGAGCGGGCGGAGTCCCGCAGCCGTAAGGAGGAGCTGGTGAAGCAGGCTGAAGCGCTGGCCACCTCGACAGAATTTCCTGCCGCGGCGGCTCAGTACCGGGAACTGATGACGCAGTGGAAGGCGGCCGGGCGGGCACCTCGCGAATCCGACGACGCCCTCTGGCAACGGTTCAAGGCTGCCCAGGACCGGTTCTTCGCCGCCCGCAACGCCGAGGTAGCGCAACGGGACGAGGAGTTCCTCGGCAACGGCGAGGCGAAGCGGGCGTTGCTGGCCGAGGCCGAGGCGATCGACCCCGCTGCGGATCTGGACCGAGCCAGGGCGGCCCTTCGCTCGGTGCAGGACCGTTGGGACGCCGTCGGCAAAGTGCCCAAGGAGCTGGCCGCAAGCCTGGAGGGTCGAATGCGGGCGGTGGAGGACCGGGTGCGCGACGCCGACGCGGCGCGCTGGACACGGATCGACCCGGAGTCGCAGGCCCGGGCGCAGCAGTTCCGGGCGCGGGTGGCTCAGTTCGAGGAACAAGCCGCCAAGGCGCGGGCTGGTGGCGACGAGCGCCGGGCGGTGGCGGCCGACGAACAGGCCGCCCAGTGGCGGGAGTGGGCGGCCGCCGCGGAGGAGGCGGTGCGGGCCACGACGAGGAGGTGACGGACCCCGTGGCGCTACTCGCCGATCCGGAGCTTCGGAACGAACTGCTCGCCCGCGCGCGGCGCGGCCGGGGGCACCTGGGTCCACACCAGCCGCACCCAGTGAAACGCCACGACCAGGGTCATCAGCCACATCACCAGTAACCCCAACCCGGGACCTGACACCGACGCCGCGGTTGGCACCGTCTGGCGCGACCACACCGCGAACAGCCCCAGCAGGACGGTCAAGCCGCACCCCACCGTGGCTACCCACGCGATCGTCCACCGCCGCAGCACCAACGCTGCCGCGCTCACGGCGACGGTGAACATCACAGCTGAGGTGACGAACAGCCGCGACGGCAGCCCGATGCCTGCCGCCTGTGCCCTTGCGTCGAACAGCAGCACGTCCCACCCCGACGCCGAGCCGGAGTGTGGGGCCAGCATGGCCGCCAGCAGCACGAGCACCGCCGCTGCGATACCCACTCCCCGCAGGCCGGGTTCGACCTCACCGGCCACTTTGCGCTCCAACTCCGACAATTCCGCGCGCACGCCTTGATCCAGCTCCTCGCTCATGCCCGGCATCCTGCCGACACCACCGCCGCTGCGCCCGGTGCCGGCAGGTGCTCGCCCAGCGGCCCCATGCCGGGCATACCCAGACCGACCCCGCCCCGCGCCGGTAGTTGCATCGATTGGTGGGCATCCCCGGCCCTGGTGCGGCGGTGACTGCGCAGGACTCCGTCGGCCACCAGGTGATGCGGCGCGGCGTGGGTGATCACCGTGGTGACGACGTCACCGGGGCGGACCGGCGACTGACCGGGGGTGAAGTGCACCAGCCGCCCGTCCCGCGCCCGCCCGCTCATCCGTGCGGTGTGCGCGTCCTTTCGGCCCTCACCCGCGGCGACCAGCAGCTCCACCTGGGTGCCGACCTGCGCCTGGTTGCCCGCCAACGACATCTCCTGCTGCAGTTCGGTGAGCCGGAGGTAGCGTTCGGAGACCACCGCCGCCGGCACCTGCCCCGCCATCGTGGCGGCCGGGGTGGTAGCCCGGGGGGAGTATTGGAAGGTGAATGCCCCGGCGAAGCGAGCGGCACGGACCACGTCGAGGGTGGCGGTGAAGTCGTCCTCGGTCTCGCCGGGGAACCCCACGATGATGTCGGTGGTGATGGCCGCATTCGGGATCGCTGTCCGGACCCGCTGCAGGATGCCGAGGTAACGCTCGCTGCGGTAGGACCGGCGCATCGCCCGCAGTACGGCATCCGAGCCCGACTGCAGGGGCATGTGCAGCGCTGGCATGACGTTGGGTGTCTCGGCCATCGCGGCGATGACGTCGTCGGTGAAGTCCCGCGGGTGCGGTGAGGTGAATCGCACCCGTTCCAAACCGGGGATCGCACCACAGGACCGCAACAGGTCAGCGAAGGCCCCACGGTCGGTGCCCGCTCCCGCGCCACGGTAGGCGTTCACGTTCTGCCCTAGCAGCGTCACCTCCAGCACCCCGTCGGCGACCAGGGCCGTGACCTCGGCGAGGATATCGCTCGCCGGACGGTCGACCTGCACCCCCCGCAGGGCCGGCACGATGCAGAAGGTGCAGGAGTTGTTGCAACCCACCGAGATGGAGACCCAGCCGGAGTAGGCCGATTCCCGCCGGGCGGGCAGCGACGACGGGAACTGTTGCAGCGCCTCGGCGATTTCCACCTGGGCGGCATCGTTGTGGCGGGAGCGTTCCAGCAACACCGGTAACGACCCCAGGTTGTGGGTACCGAAAACCACGTCCACGTAAGGGGCCTTGGCCAGGATCTGCTCACGGTCCTTCTGCGCCAGGCACCCACCGACGGCGATGCGCAGATCGGGGTTGGCGGCCTTCACCGGGGCGAGGTGGCTGAGGTTGCCGTACAGCTTGTTGTCCGCGTTCTCCCGCACCGCGCAGGTGTTGAACACCACCACGTCGGCCTGCTCACCCGCGGCCACCCGCCGGTAACCGGCTTGCTCCAGCAGGCCGGACAGCCGCTCGGAATCGTGCACGTTCATCTGGCAGCCGTAGGTGCGCACCTGGTAACTGCGCGGCGCCCGCTGCTGGCCCAACACCTGCTGATCCACGCCACGAAGGCTACGTCGTTCGGTAACAACCGGGATACGACCCAGCAGCGCACCCAGTTCAGCAGCATTTTCCGGGTAGTTTGCCGCTACATGACCGCTGCTACGTCCGGTGCCCGCGCCGGAGCGCCCCTGGTGGTGCTGAAGGGAGTGAACAAGCACTTCGGCGAGCTGCACGTGCTGCACGACATCGATCTCACCGTGCACAGCGGGGAGGTGGTCGTGGTGATCGGGCCGTCCGGGTCGGGTAAGTCGACGCTGTGCCGGGTGATCAATCGGTTGGAGACCATCGACTCCGGTTCTATCACGATGGATGGGGTGGCACTGCCGGCGGAGGGCAAGGCGTTGGCTGCGCTGCGCTCGGAGGTCGGAATGGTCTTCCAGTCGTTCAACTTGTTCGCGCACAAGAGCATCCTGGACAACGTCATGCTGGGACCAGTGAAGGTCCGCAAGCTGGACAGCGCCGTCGCGCGGGCACGGGCGATGGAGCTTTTGGAGCGGGTCGGTATCGCAAGCCAGGCCGACAAGCTCCCTGCCCAGCTCTCCGGTGGTCAGCAGCAGCGGGTGGCCATCGCCCGGGCGCTCGCGATGGACCCGAAGGTCATCCTGTTCGACGAGCCCACCTCCGCATTGGACCCGGAGATGATCAACGAGGTGCTGGACGTGATGACCACCCTTGCCAAGGACGGAATGACGATGGTGGTCATCACCCATGAGATGGGCTTCGCCCGGCGCGCCGCCCACCAGGTGGTGTTCATGGACGGCGGGCAGATCGTTGAGCAGGCCAGCCCCGAGGAGTTCTTCGCCAACCCGCGAAGCGACCGGGCGAAGGACTTCCTGTCCAAGATCCTCAGCCACTGACCGCGATCCTCAGCCACTGACCGCACGAACACGTGACCTCAGCGGCAAGCGCACCCCAGTGCCACCGGGTGCGTCCGACGTGCACCGCGACCCGCGGGCACGAGCAGCGAACCGAATGGAGCACACAATGAAGGTTCGAGCCCAAACCCTCACCGCAGGCCTAGCAGCGCTCGCGTTGACGGTCACCGCCTGCGGGCAGAGCGGCAGTCCGCAGCCGGCCACCCCCGGCGGCAGCGGTGCGGCCAGCAGCAGCACGGCCGCCAAACCGAACTACCCGGTAGCGAGCAACGTGTCGTTGACCGGCAGCCCCACCTTCGACAAGGCCAAGGCGGCCGGCAAACTGGTCGTGGGAGTCAAGTTCGACCAGCCCGGCCTGGGTCAGCTCAGGGCCGGTCAGTCCAAGCCGCAAGGATTCGACGTCGAGATCGCCACCATGCTGGCGGCGAACCTCGGTTTCAGCCCGGACCAGATCACCTTTACCGAGACCGTCACCGCCAACCGGGAACCCTTCTTGCAGAACGGCACCGTCAACCTAGTGGTGGCGACCTACACGATCAACGACAAGCGTAAACAGGTCGTCGACTTCGCCGGGCCGTACTACGTCGCCGGCCAGGATCTGCTGGTGGCCAAGAGCAACACCGATATCACCGGCCCGGACACCCTGGGCGGTAAGAAGGTCTGCTCGGTGGACGGGTCCACCCCGGCCAGTGCGATCAAGACCAAGTATCCGACCGCGCAGCTGATCACTTTCGACACCTACTCCAAATGCATCGAGCAGCTCACCACCAACGCCGTCGACGCGGTGACCACCGACGACGCCATCCTTCGGGGGTACGCCGCCGCCCAGCCCGACGCCTTCAAGGTGGTAGGCAAACCCTTCAGCGTCGAGCCCTACGGCATCGGCCTACCCAAGGGTGACACCGCGCTGCGCACTTTCCTGAACACTGCGCTGAAGGCCGACGAGGACTCCGGACAGTGGAAGCAGGCGTTCGAGTTCACCCTGGGCCCGGCGACCGGGGTCAGCCCGCCGCCGATCGTGCAGTACTGAGCCCAAGGGAGTAGCGCCAGCACGGGGAGCGGGGCCGCAGTGGCAAACCCCCCGCCGCGGTCCCGCCAGCCCCGGCGGGGGCACGCATTGCCTGCTAAGGAGCCTGAGTGGACATCATCTCCAACAACTTCGGCGTGTTCGTCGACGGATTCGTCGGCACCGTCGTCCTGACCCTGTGGTCAGCGCTGGGGTCACTGGTGTTCGGCACCGTCCTCGCTGCCCTGCGGGTCGCTCCGTCGGTCGCGTTGCGCGCGACCGCCACCGGCTACGTCAACCTGGTCCGCAACACCCCGTTAACGCTGGTCATGTTCTTCACCGCGTTCGGCCTGCCCTACCTGCAGATCCGCTTCGGAACCACGGCGGACTCGCAGTTCCGCATCTACGCCATCCTGGCCCTGGTCGCCTACACCTCCTGCTTCGTGTGTGAGACGGTGCGCTCCGGAATCCAGACCATCGGAGTGGGTCAGGTCGAGGCGGCACGCTCGCTCGGGTTGACCTTCGGTCAGACCCTGCAGCACGTCGTGCTCCCGCAGGCCCTGCGGGTGGTGGTGGCACCGCTGGGCAGCGTTCTTATCGCCCTCACCAAGAACACCTCCATCGCCGCGGCGTTCAACAACCGTGAACTGATCTCCGCGATGCGCGGGCTGATCGAGAACAACGGCAACGCCGTCCTGCAGGTCCTCGTCGCGACCGGATTGGCGTACATGGCGCTGACCATCCCGATGGGCTACGGAGTCGGACTGCTGGAGCGGCGCACGGCGGTCGCACGATGAGCGGTTCAGTGCTCTTCGACGTGCCCGGCCCGCGGGCGCGCCGCCTCAACCTGGCGCTGTCCGCGGTCGGGGTTGTGTTGGCAGTCGCAGTGCTCGGTTTCATCGTGCTTCGCTTGGCGCAGAACAATCAGCTGACCGCGGCCAAATGGACGCCCTTCACCTACACCGACATTCAACGAGCTCTATTCAACGGCCTGCTCGCCACCGTGAAGGCTGCGCTCGCAGGCACCGTACTCGCCCTGCTGCTCGGTGCCGTCCTGGCCGCGGGCCGACTCAGCGAACACCTGCCGGTGCGGGCCGTGTCACGGGTGGTGGTGGAGCTGTTCCGCGCCCTGCCGCTGCTGCTGCTGATTTTCTTTCCGTTCTACCTGGGCAGGGGCAGCGTCAGTCCGTTCGCCGCGGTCGTCATCGGGCTGACGCTGTACAACGGGTCAGTGCTGGCTGAGGTGTTCCGGGCCGGGATCCTGGCACTGCCCCGCGGTCAGTCCGAGGCCGCCTACGCCCTGGGGATGCGCAAGACGCAGGTCATGACGGAAATTTTGATCCCGCAGGCAGTGCGAGCCATGCTGCCCTCCATCGTGGCCCAGATCGTGGTGCTGCTCAAGGACTCCTCGCTCGGCTTCATCATCGCCTACGCCGAGTTGCTCAAGGCGGTCCAGTTGATCGGCGGGCAGTACTTCAACCTACTGCCGACTTTCCTGGTGGGTGCCAGCATGTACATCGCGCTGAACCTGGCCGTTGCCGGGATCGCCAAGGTGCTGGAACGGCGCACCGGTGCCACCGCGACCGGGCGCCGGGTGGCGGCGGCCGAACAGACCGCCGCGACGGCCAACACGGGCGGCTAACCGCGACGGACGTCACCGCCGCGCGCAGCGTCATGACCGGTAGCTCAGGTCCTCGGCGTCGATACCCAGCGCCGCCAGCTCGGCTCGCACCGCCGATCGCACCACGTCCGGGGCGAAGCCCCGCCGGGCGAGCAGTCCGGTGAGCCGGCGGGCAGTGGCGGCGGGCGTGGCTGGGCCTTGCCCGGCCGTGCTGCGCAACTTGCGGCGCAGCAGCTCACGCGCCCTGGCGTGCTCCGCCTCGTCGTCGACCTCGCCCAGCGCACCCTGGATAAGCTCCTCGGCGACCCCCTTGCGCTGCAGTTCCACCACCAGCGCACGCCGACCCCGCCCGGAGAACTGCTGCCGAGACCGCACCCAGTCGTGGGCGAAGGAGGCGTCGTCCACCAGCTGCACCTGCTCCATCCGGTCCAGCACACGGTGCGCCATCTGTTCGTCGACCCCATCGGCTCGCAGACGCTGCAAGAGTTCGGCCCGGCTGCGAGGACGCACGGTGAGCAGTCGCAGGCAGGACTGCTTGGCGGCGTCCTCGGCCTGGGTCAGATCCGGCGACGGTGACATCACAGCGTCGTGGTCAGAAGTCGACCGGGGCCGGTAGCGGCTGCAGGTCGTCGACGGTCAGCACGGCTCCGATGCCGAGCTTCTCCTTGATCTTCTTCTCGATCTCTACACCTACGTCAGGGTTCTCCAGCAGGAACTTGCGGGCGTTCTCCTTGCCCTGCCCCAGCTGGTCACCACCGTAGGTGTACCAGGCGCCGGACTTGCGGACGAAACCGTGGTCAACGCCCATGTCGATCAACGAACCCTCCCGGCTCACCCCATGCCCATAGAGGATGTCGAACTCGGCCTGCTTGAACGGCGGGGCCACTTTGTTCTTCACCACCTTGACGCGGGTCCGGTTGCCGACTGCATCCGTACCGTCCTTCAACGTCTCTATCCGGCGGATGTCCAGCCGGATAGAAGCGTAGAACTTCAGCGCCTTGCCCCCCGTGGTGGTCTCCGGCGAGCCGAACATCACGCCGATCTTCTCGCGCAGCTGGTTGATGAAAATGACTGTGGTGCCGGAGTTGCTCATCGCCCCGGTCATCTTGCGCAGCGCTTGGCTCATCAACCGGGCCTGCAGACCGACGTGGCTGTCGCCCATCTCGCCCTCGATCTCGGCCCTAGGCACCAATGCCGCCACCGAGTCCACCACCAGGATGTCCAGCGCACCGGAGCGGATCAGCATGTCGGCGATCTCCAGCGCCTGCTCACCGGTGTCGGGCTGAGAGACCAGCAGCGCGTCGGTGTCCACTCCGAGCTTCTTGGCGTAGTCCGGGTCGAGGGCGTGCTCGGCGTCGATGAAGGCGGCGATACCGCCGGCCTTCTGCGCCTCGGCTACCGCGTGCAGCGCGATGGTGGTCTTGCCGGAGGACTCCGGGCCGTAGATCTCCACCACCCGCCCGCGCGGCAAGCCCCCGATGCCCAAGGCGACGTCCAGTGCGATGGAACCGGTAGGGATGACGGCGATGGGGACGCGGGCCTCATCACCCAGGCGCATCACCGAACCCTTGCCGAAGTTCTTGTCGATCTGGGCCATCGCCAGCTCGAGTGCCTTGTCGCGGTCTGGTGCTGCCATCGTCGTCTCCTCGTCGGTGCTGCGGCTGTCTTGGTGGGGCGGTCGGTGGCAACGGTAGGACCGGGGACCGACATATCCGGGCCAGCCACCCCGGTTGTGGACAACGTGGCCGGTGTGGACAACCCCCGCTCGAGCAACACCCACCCTAGACGAACACGTGTTCGAGTGTGCTAGGTCGGGCACGACACGCCAGGAACCCGGTGCCCGGCACAGCCCGCGCCCGGACTGCAGGATCCCTCGCCCGGCCGCACACTCGAAGACGTCACGGCTGGATCAGCACGGCGTAGAACTGCCAGGAGGTTGCCATGGATCGGTCGATCCGGGTCCGCTCCCGTCGCCGTACCGCCCCGGCCACTGTGCACCGAGTCGGCGCCGCCGCGTTGGGTCTCGCGTTGTGGGTGTTCGGCATCCTCGGCCTGGTTGACCGGCTGGGCTTCTTCGAGACCACCGGCCAGCCCGTGCTGGGGTTGAACAGTAACGGCCTGCTCTCGGTCATCTCGCTGGTCGTCGGCGCGGTGCTCATCGTCTCAGGTGTCCGGGGCGGGCCGACCGCCTCCACCGTCACCGCTGTGGTGGGCGTGTTGTTCCTGATCTCTGGTCTGCTCAACCTGGCGGTACTGGACAGTGGCCTGAATTTCCTGGCGTTCACCATCAGCAACGTGTTCTTCAGCCTGGTGTCGGGGATGTTGTTGCTCACCCTGGGCCTCTACGGCCGGGTCAGCGGGGGGCTGCCCGCCGACAACCCTTACCGCCAGGCGCGGGAGGCCAAGACAGCGCAAGGTACTCGCAATCCGGACGATCTGGCGCCCGACCCTTCGCGCGACGCCGAGCGAACGGCCGAACTCGACAAGTTCGCCCACGCCGAGCAGCTGGTTGCCGAGGGTCTGGCAAGCCAGGAACAGGAGCGCATGGTCGAGCGTGACCGGCGTGCCAGGGCGCAGGCCGAGCACGACCGGGCCTGGGCGCACGCCCGCCGCGACCCGGGCGCAAACGTCGACCGCGAGCGCACGACCTGAGCGCCGGCGATCGCAGCTGGCTGACCGAGGCCGTCACGGCGCGAGCACCGCAGCCGGTGCGCCCGATACTCCTGCATCAGTACTGGGCGGACGTCGTGTTCCTGCACTGGCCGGTGGCCGCCGAACTAGTCGCCCCGCTGCTGCCAGCCGGGGTGGCACCCGACATCCACGACGGGACCAGCTGGGTGGGTCTGGTCCATTTCCGGATGCGGCGCCTGGGCTTTGGGCCGCTGCCTGGGCTGCCGTGGTTGGGCGATTTCATCGAGACCAACGTGCGGCTGTACTCGGTGGATCGCCAGGGCCGCCGCGGTGTGGTGTTCTGCTCGCTGGACGCCGATCGGGGGCTCCCGGTGCTGGCCGCACGGGGGGCCGCGGCACTGCCATACAACTGGGCGCCGAGTGAGTTCGGAGTCGACGGGGACGTGGTGTGCTACCGGAGCGTGCGGCGCTGGCCAGGACCCCGTGGAGCCAGTACCAGCACCCGGCTGCGCATCGGCGTACCGATCAGTGAACCCACTGCGCTGCAGCACTTCCTCACCGCCCGCTGGGCGCTGCACACCTCTCGAGCTGGGCCCACCGGGACCAGCACTGTGCGCTGGCCCAACGAGCACCCACCGTGGCAGCTGCACCACGCCGAACTCCTGCACCTGGACGAGGACGTGGTCGCCGCAGCCGGATTGCCGGCGGTCAGTTCATCGGCGCCGGCCAGCGTGCTGTACTCCCCCGGGCTGCCGGTCCGGTTCGGGCCGTGGCGGCGGCTGCCCGCTACCGCACCCGCGGGTTAACGGTCCGGGCCCAGCTGACGGTCCGGCGGGACGTCGAACTCCACGCACAGCGCCCGCCAGACGTCCCGCGGATCGGTGCCACGCTCGATGGCCGCCGTCGGGGTAAGCCCACCCAGGCTCAGCAGGGCGTGGTCGGACAGGATCGCCTCGCCTCTGGCTCGACCGAACTCGGTGTGGACCAGCTCGTGGAACTGTGTCAGACGCACCCGTGCAGGGTAGGAGGCCCGGGCTCGGCTCGGTGCTCGCGGCGGCTTAGCCGGCTGCCGCTCTGCACACCAGAACGGGATCGTCGCGTACGTCGCGCACCGAACACGCCGCCAGGCGAGCGGAGGTGGCGAACGCAGGCTCGGTCAGCACCCGGCGCACCGCCAACGCCAACGCGGACGGGGTCAACGGTCGGACCACGAGGCCGCTGCCCTGGCGCGCTGCGCGCTGGGCCAGCTCCCACTGATCACCCCCGCCGGGCACGGCCACCACGGGCACCCCGGCCAGCAGGCTGCGAGCCAGCATTCCGTGCCCACCCCCGCAGACCACCACATCGGCCGCGGCCAGCAACGCATGCTGGGTACCCGCACCGACCACCGCCCAGTCAGCCAGGCGCCGGGGTTCGTTGGCGTCCAACTGAGTCACCGCCATCCGGACGCCGGTGAGCCCAGCCAGCGCGGCCTCCACCAGCCCGGAAGCGCCGCCCGCGGCCGTCGACGCGCTGAGCAGTACCAACGCGCCGTCGCCGGGCGGTGGATCCAGCACGGTCGTCACCGGGTCCCACAGCAGCGGGCCCACCAGGTGGCACCGCGGCGGCCAGTCCGGTCGGGGCAGTTCCAATGCAGGCAGGGTAGCGACCAGCCGCGCCGTCGGGCCGGGATCCTGCGCCGCCAACCCCACCCCGAGCCGCGCCAGACGTCGCTGCTGGCGACCCTGGCGCCAGGACCGCGCCGACAGCCCGCGCATCGCGGCGTCACGCACCATGCCGAACATCCCGTGGCCGGGCGCTAGGCCGCTACCGATCGGCGGCAGTCCCCGCGAGGGCAGGTACAACGGGTGCGGCGACAGCTCCACCCACCCGAGCCCGGCCCGTTCGGCGGCCAACCCCCCGCAGGCGGTCAGCGCGTCGGCCACCACCACGTCGGGACGGACCTGCCGAAGCAGTTCCAGCAGCGGGGTGGACATCTGCGCTGCCCGCGCGTGCAGCCGAGCCCCGGCGTCGCGGTCCGCGCCGCTGGCCCGCAAGCCAGGCAACTCCTCGCACCACAGGCCCTCGGCACGGACCCGGTCCAGCCACCGCGTCCCGGTGAACAGCACCGGTTCGTCCCCGGCATCCCGCAGCCGCAGGCACAGCGCGACGGCCGGGAACGCGTGGCCCGGGTCAGGTCCGGCGACGACGGCGACGCGCACCTGAGGGGTGGATCAGCGCTGTCCGCCGTTGACGTGCAGCGTCTGGCCGCTGACGAAACCGGCCTCCTCGCTGGCGAAGAAGGCCACCGCGGCGGCTATGTCCTCGGGCTTACCGACTCGTCCCACCGGGATCTGCGCTGCGGCACCCTGACGGAACTCCTCCGGCTCCAGGCCGAGGCGCCGCGCCGTCGCCTCCGTCATCGCGGTGTCGATGAAGCCGGGTGCGACCGCGTTCACGGTGATCCCGAAACGGCCCAATTCCAGTGCGGCGGTGGCGGTGAACCCGATAACGCCGGCTTTGGCCGCGGCGTAGTTGGCCTGACCGCGATTGCCCAGGGCGCTGCGGCTGGACAGGTTGACCACGCGGCCGTAGTTGTTGGCCACCAAGTGCTGCTGGGCCGCCTTAGTCAACAGGAACGTCCCGCGCAGGTGCACGGCCAGCACCAGGTCGAACTCGGCGACGCTCATCTTGAACAGCAGGTTGTCTCGGGTGATGCCCGCGTTGTTGACCACGATGTCGAGCCGGCCAAACTCGCCGACGGCCCGCTGCACGGCGGAGTTCACACTCTCCTCGGCGGAGACGTCGGCGGCGATGCCGATGGCCGTGCCACCCCGGAGGGTGATGGCGTGCGCGGTGGCGGCCACCGCGTCGGCATTCAGGTCCAGCAACGCCACTGCCGCACCTTCGTCGGACAGGCGCTGCGCGATACCCGCACCAATCCCCTGCGCCGCGCCGCTGATAATCGCCACTCGTCCGTCGAACCGTGCCATCGCCTGCCCACGTCCCTCTCTCGATTGTCGGTCTGCGCCCGCAGCCTAACGTCGTGAGGTTGGCACCCGACGACGGACCAGGGATCACCGAGACCGGGCGGACTGTCGGTGCCGGGTGCAGGATCTCGTCCGTGACGCAGACACCGGTGGCGCAGGTGGGGGCAGCGGACCCCCTCCGCGGGTTCTCCCCGTCCGTCCGCGCCTGGTTCACCGGTGCCTTCCATGCCCCCACCCCCGCGCAGGTCGGGGCGTGGGCCGCGGCGCAGGCCGGGCAGCACGCCCTCGTCGTCGCCCCCACCGGCTCCGGCAAGACCCTGTCGGCGTTCCTTTGGGCGCTGGACCAGTTGGCCTCCGATGCCGTCCCGGCGAACCCCCAGCACCGCTGCCGGGTGCTCTACGTATCCCCGCTCAAGGCCCTGGCGGTGGACGTGCAGCGCAACCTGCGTTCGCCGCTGGCCGGCATCCGCCAGCAGGCCCAGCGTCGGGGTGAGCCGTGGCGGGAGATCACCGTCGGTTCGCGCAGCGGCGACACCCCGGCGCTACAGCGCCGCGCCTTCCTCCGCACCCCACCCGACATACTGGTCACCACCCCGGAGTCGGTGTTCCTCCTGCTGACCTCCGCCGCGCGGGAGTCGCTGCGCGGAGTGCAGACGGTGATTGTCGACGAGGTGCACTCGGTGGCATCCACCAAGCGCGGGGCGCACCTGGCGGTGAGCTTGGAACGCCTCGACGAGCTGCTGGAGCGGCCCGCTCAGCGCATCGGGCTGTCAGCCACGGTGCGCCCGGTGGACGAGGTGGCGGCGTTCCTCGGCGGCGGGCGCCCGGTCCGGATCGTGCAGCCCCCCTCGACCAAGACCATCGGGGTCACCGTGCAGGTTCCGGTGGCTGACATGGCCAGCCTCGGGCAGCCGACGGGAGAGGTCACCGGCTCGGCAGCGGGTGCGGAGACCCGGACGTCGATCTGGCCGTCGGTGGAACAGCGCATCCTGGAGCTCGTCGCGGCGCATCGCTCGACCATCGTGTTCTGCAACTCCCGGCGCCTCGCCGAGCGGCTGACGGCGAAGCTGAACGAGCTGGCCAACCAGCCCGCGGAGTCTGCTGGCGCTTACCCGGCAGAGCTGGCCGGCGCGGCCGGAACCACCACCGGCGGGCAGGTGGAGGTGATCATCGCCCGGGCGCACCACGGGTCCATGTCCCGCGAGCAGCGCACCGACGTCGAGGAGGCACTCAAGGGCGGGCGGCTGCCGTGCGTGGTGGCCACGTCGTCACTGGAGCTGGGCATCGACATGGGAGCCGTCGACCTGGTGGTGCAGGTGGAGGCCCCACCATCGGTCGCGGCGGGTCTGCAGCGGGTGGGGCGGTCCGGGCATCAGGTGGGCGCGGTGTCCACGGGGGTGATGTTCCCCAAGTATCGCGGTGACCTGGTGTCCTGCGCGGTGGTGGCCGAGCGGATGGCCGCTGGGGCGATCGAATCGATGCGCTACCCCCGCAACCCGTTGGACGTGCTCGCGCAGCAAGTGGTGGCGATGGTGGCGCTGGAGCCGTGGACGGTGAGCGAGCTGGCCGGGGTCATCCGCCGAGCCGCCCCGTTCGCCGGGTTGCCCGATTCGGCGCTGCACTCGGTGCTGGACATGCTGTCCGGGCGCTACCCCAGCGAACAGTTCGGCGAGCTGCGCGCGCGCATCACTTGGGACCGGGTGACCGACGAGCTGCGTGGGCGCCCGGGGGCGCAGCGCCTAGCCGTCACCTCCGGGGGCACCATCCCCGACCGCGGCCTGTTCACCGTGATGACCCCGGGTGGTGACGACGGCTCCCGCGGGTCGCGGGTGGGCGAGCTCGACGAGGAGATGGTCTACGAATCCCGGGTCGGTGACACCTTCCTGCTGGGCTCCAGCGCGTGGCGGGTGCAGGACATCACCCACGACCGGGTGATTGCCGTGCCCGCTCCCGGTCAACCCGCCAAGATGCCGTTCTGGCGCGGGGATTCGGTGGGCCGCCCGCTCGAGCTGGGCAGGGCGTTGGGGGCGTTCGTCCGCGAGCTGGTGGCGTTGGATGCCGCCGAAGCCCGGGCGCGTGCGCAGGCCGCCGGGCTGGACGCGTGGGCGGTGGACAACCTATTGGCCTACCTCGGCGAACAACGCGAGGCCACCGGACGGGTCCCCGACGACCGCACCATCGTGGTGGAACGCTTCCGCGACGAGCTGGGCGACTGGCAGGTGGCGGTGCACTCCCCGTTCGGTGCGCAGGTCAACGGGCCGTGGGCGCTGGCCGTCGGCGCCCGGCTGCGCGAACGCCGCGGGGTCGACGCCCGGGTGGCCAGCGCCGACGACGGGATCGTGCTGCGGTTGCCCGCCGCCTATGACGGCGGGGCCTTCGACGACGCTGGTGCAGAGCTGATCGCCGGTGCCGAGGACGTGTTGTTGGACCCGGACGAGGTGGCGGCGCTGGTGGTTGCGGAGGTGGGTGGGTCGGCGTTGTTCGCCGCCCGATTCCGCGAGTGCGCCGCCCGCTCGTTGCTGCTGCCGCGTCGCGATCCCGCTCGGCGGTCGCCGCTGTGGCAGCAGCGTCAGCGCAGCGCCCAGCTGCTGGAGGTGGCCAGCGGCTACGACCAGTTCCCGGTGGTCCTGGAGGCCATGCGGGAGTGCCTGCAGGACGTCTACGACCTGCCCGGCTTGCGGGAGCTGATGGTCGACATCCGGGCTCGCAAGGTCACCGTCGTGGAGGTCACCACCCCGACACCATCACCCTTCGCCCGGAGTCTGCTGTTCGGCTACGTCGGGACCTTCCTCTACGAGCTGGACGCGCCACTAGCCGAGCGCCGGGCAGCCGCGTTGAGCCTGGACTCGACGTTGCTGGCCGAGCTGTTGGGCACCGAGAGCGTGCGCGAGTTGTTGGATCCGGAGGCGCTGGCCGAGATCGAGGCCCAGCTGCAGCGCACCGACCCCCAGCGCCACGTCCGCGACGTCGAGGGCACTGCCGACCTGCTTCGCTTCGTGGGCGACCTCTCCCCAGCGGACGGCGCGGCGCGGGGTGCCCAGCCCGGCTGGTTGGACGACCTGGTGGCGACTCGACGCGCCCTGCGAGTGCGCATCGCCGGTGAGGACCGGGTGATCGCCATCGAGGACGCCGGACGCTACCGGGACGGGCTCGGGGTGGCACTGCCCGTCGGGGTGCCCGAGGTGTTCACCGAACCGGTGGCGGATCCGCTGGGTGAACTGCTGGGCCGCTACGCCCGTACCCACGGCCCGTTCCCGCCCGCGCAAGCAGCGACCCGGCTCGGCCTGGGGGTTGCGGTAGCGAGCGGGGTGCTTGACCGCTTAACTGCCGCCGGCCGGCTGGTGCGAGGCGAGTTGCGCCCGGACGGGACGGGCACCGAGTACTGCGACGCCGAGGTGCTGCGGCGCGTGCGGCGGTCCTCCCTGGCCCGCCTGCGCGCCGAGGTGGAACCGGTGGAGCAGGCGGCGCTGGGCCGGTTTCTGCCCGCGTGGCACGGCATCGGTTCCCCGGTGCAGGGCGCGGTGGGCGCGGAGGACGTGCTGGGTGTGGTGGAGCAATTGGCCGGGGTGCCGCTGCCGGCCAGCGCGTGGGAAACGCTCGTGCTGCCCGCTCGGTTGCCCGGGTACTCCCCCGCCCTGCTCGACGAGCTGACCGCGGCGGGCGAGGTGACGTGGACCGGGTGCGGCGGGCTCGCCGGCGGCGACGGGTGGCTGGCCTTGGCTCCGACGGACGTCGCTGACCTGCTGCTGCCGGAGGTGGACGTGGAACTGGTGGATTCACCCCTGCACCGTGCGGTGCTGGTCGCGCTGGAGGGCGGGGCGCTGTTCTTCCGTCAGCTCGCCGACCGGGCCGGTGCCACCCTGGTAGCCGGCGAGGAAGCCGCCCCGGATGATTCGGCTGTGGCTGGCGCGCTGTGGGATCTGGTGTGGGCCGGGCTGGCCACCAACGACACCCTCGCCCCGGTGCGGGCGATGCTCGGCTCACGCGCTGGAGTGCGGGTGGGGGTGCGCACAGCCCGCCGACCGGCCGCGCGGGGCCGGTACGCCCGGATGCGTGCCGGGCGTCCGGCGCCAGCTTCGCGGGCCGGCTCGCCCACGGTGGCCGGGCGCTGGTCGGCTGCGCTGCCCCGGGAGAGCGATCCCACCCGGCGCGCAGCGGCGCGCGCCGAGGTGTTGCTGGAGCGCCACGGGGTGTTCACCCGGGCAGCGGTGGAGATCGAACGGGTCAGCGGCGGGTTCGCGGCTGTGTACAAGGTGCTGCGGGCGATGGAGGACTCCGGGCGCTGTCGACGCGGCTACGTCGTCGAGGGCCTGGGCGGCGCCCAGTTCGCGGTCCCCGGCGCGATCGACCGGCTGCGCGCCATGTCGCGGGTGGCGGACGGCGCTGCGCCGCAAGCCCTGCTGCTGGCCGCGACCGACCCGGCTCAGCCCTGGGGCGCTGCGCTTCAGTGGCCGACGGTGGTGGACGCCGCGGAGGCCGACCGCACCCGGCACCGTCCGGGCCGCAAGGCGGGCGCGGTCGTCGTGCTAGTGGACGGTCGCCCCGCGCTGTACCTGGAACGGGGCGGGCGATCACTGCTCAGCTTCACCGCCGACAGCGCACTGCTCGCAGCGGCCGCCCGATGTGTGGCCGCAGCGGTGGCCGACACCAGGCTTGGGCCGGTGACCGTAGAACGCGTCAACGGCCACCCGGTGCTGGGCTCCGAGCTGGGTGCGGTGCTGACCGACGCCGGTTTCCGGGCGACCCCGAAGGGCATGCGGTTGCGGCGCTGACCTGGTGCTCGGCGGTCAGTAGCGCGGCAGCTGCTTCTGGTCGCGACCCTTGATGGCGCCGTAGGCCGCCGTACCAGCGGCCAGTACCACCCCCACGACCGCGATCCAGAACAGGCTCTTCACCACGAACCCCACGACGGTCACGGTGATCCACAGCGCCAACAGCGCCCCGATGATCTTCCACAGCATGACGTTCCTCCGCACGCACCCAGGCCACGCCCGTTACGGGCGGTGCTCCTCATCGAGAGTGCCACGTTGTTGCCTGCGGTGGTGGTGGCGTTGCTGCGGCGCGTGCTGGTCCTGCGTTGCAGCTGATCGGCGGACCCCGCTTGCCCCTGCCGATGCCGGGTCGGACTCGGGCCGGACTCGGGTCTGTGCCGGGTCAGCCGGAGCTGGCTGGGCGTACCACGAGGGCAACACCGACGGTCGCCACGACTATCCCCAGTATCGACACCAGCGCCAACGTCTCGCCGAACAACAGATACGCCTGCACCGCGGTGGCGGGGGGCACCAGGTAGAACAGCGACGACACCCCGGACGCGCTGCCCCGGCGCAGCAGCACCAGCAGCAGCAGCACCGCGCCCAAGGACAACGCCAGCGTCAACCACGCCAGCGCCGCGGCGAACTGCACCGTCCACCGCACACCGGTGCCCTCCGTCACCACGGCGAGCACCCCGAGCGCGGTGGCGGCGCTGGCGTACTGCACCGCTGTGCCCGCGAGCAGCGGGATGCCGTCGCCGTGCCGCTTCTGGTGCAGCGTCCCGGCGGTTCCCGCGCACAACGCGACTCCGCACGCCAGCAGCCCGGACACCGGCTCCGCGGTCGCGGCGAGCAATCCGGGCGTCAGGACCAGCCCAACGCCCACGACACCCAGCACCAACCCAGTCCACTGCACCCGCCGTAACCGCTCCCCCAGCACCCGGCTGGCCAACGCCGCCACCACCACAGGTTGCAAGCTGACGACCACTGAGCTCACCCCGGCAGGGAAGCCGCGCGAGATGGCCCAGAACACCCCGCCCAGGTAGCCCGCGTGCAAGAGCAGCCCGGAGATGGCCGATCTGGTCCACTGCGTGCGTCCGCGTGGCGCCGGCGTGCGAAGTACGGTCGCTAGCCCCGCGAGCAGTACCGCGGCCAGAATCATGCGAATCGTCAGGAAGGTGAACGGCGGGGCGTAGGGCAGTCCGTACTTCGCGCCCACGAAACCGGTGCTCCAGAGCAGCACGAAGACGGCGGGAGCTGCGGCGGTGGGCACACCACGGCTGGTACTGGTTTCCGCCACGCGGGCACGGTAGCCCGGTGACACGATGTTGCTCGTGCCCGAAGCAGACACGGTGTGGCTGGCCGGCAAACGGTTGCGGACCGCCCTGGTGGGCCGGGAGCTGACCGGCGGAGCGCTGCGTCACCCCGAGCTCGCCACCGTGCGGCTGGCCGGGCGCACCGTCACCGCTGTGGTCAGCGTGGGCAAGCACCTGCTGATCCGCTTCGGTGACGGCGCGAGCCTGCACACCCACTTCCTGATGGACGGGTCCTGGCATCTGTACCCGCCGGGTGCATCCTGGCGGGGCCCCGATCACCAGGTGCGTGCGGTGCTCGTCCTACCCGAGCGGGTGGCCGTGGGATTCCGGCTGCACCAGATGCGGCTCATACCGACCGCGCAGGAGTCGCGGCTGATCGGTCACCTCGGGCCGGATCTGCTTGGCGACGACTGGGGTCCAGCTCAGGAGTCCGAGGCGGTACACCGGCTGATCACCCAGCCTGCTCGCGAGCTCGGCCAGGCTCTGCTCGATCAGCGGGTGCTGGCTGGGCTCGGCAACCTGTACCGCACCGAGATGTGCTTTCTGCTGGGGGTGTCGCCCTGGGTGCCGGTGGCCGACGTCGACCCCTGGGCTGTGGTGCGCCTGGCACGCGAACTGTTGCGGCGCAACGCTGATCGACCCGAGCAGTCGACTACAGGTGCGCTCGGCCGCGACGCCCAGCACTGGGTTTTCGAGCGCGCCGGTCGGCCGTGTCGTCGGTGTGGCACCCGGATCCGGGCCGCGCTGCAGGGGCCCGGGCACCACGCTCGGATCACGTGCCTGTGCACGACGTGCCAACCTGGACCACACCCCCCGCTGCGCGGCTAAACCCCGGCGGGAGGCAAGAACGGGGAGTGAGAGGTCAAGGACGGCCGGTGTGCAACCCGGCCAGCTCGGTCAAGGCAGCGGTCAGCGCATCCACCCGGTCGACCGCAGCGATCAGCGGCTCGGAATGGCCGTCCGAGCCGGAGCCAGCAGCCACCGCCCGCGCGGCCGCCGCGACCAGTCCGTCATAGCTGTGCACCCCACGGCACAGCCGATCCAGTGCCGCCGCCACCACTGGCTCCAGCTCTGCGGCCGCGGCCGGGCCGGAGTCGCGGGCGCGTTCCAGCGCGGCCACGTCACCGGCCGCCGATCGAAGCGCGGCCGCTGCCGCCCGAGCCGCGGTCCGTGCCTCGCCGACCTCCGCCGGCGGAACGGCCGGGTCACGCCCCAGCAGGGCCAGCAGCTCTGTCACGCTCTGCTCTGCCGCGTCCAGCCGGCGCAGCGGCTCGTGGGCGGCCGATCCGCGCCCGGGACGCCGCGGGGCAACCAGCCGAGCTGACGGCAGCGGTGTCCGCCGTAACCGGCGCCACCGCACCGCAGCCGCGACCGCTGATCCGGCTGCCACAGTGGTCATCCCACCGCCGCCCAGCACCACCCATTGACCGGCGCCCGCCACCGCCATCCCGGCGGTACTGACACCCAGCGCGCCGGTGCTTCCGCCGAGCACGACGCTGGCCATGCGCGCGGTACGTCGGGCGCGTAGTGCGCGTGCTCGGGGATCGGTCCAACGCCACACCCCCGCTGCGACCGAGCCCAGGTGCGCGCCCACCTCGACAACGGCGGTCTGGGTGCGTTCCCAGACCACCGGCAGGTCAGATCGGGCGGCCACAACGCTCCTCAGCGCCTGCGCGTCCTAGCTCTGCTGTTCTTCCTGCGCGGGCTGCGGCGCGGGCTCGGCCGGCGTCTTGGACATGCCGATCGCGGGCGCCGCAGAGGTGCCCGACGGCAGGGCATCGGCCTTCATCGACGCCCGGATCTGCTCCAGGCGGCTGTGCCCGGCCATCTGCATGCTGGACTCCTCGATCTCCATGATCCGGCCCTGCACCGAGGTCTGCGCGAGGTCCGCCGAACCCAGCGCAGTGGCGTATCGGCGTTCGATCTTGTCCCGCACCTCGTCCAACGACGGCGTGTTGCCGGGCGCAGAGAGCTGACTCATCGAGCGAAGCGATGCGCTCACCTGCTCCTGCATCTTGGCCTGTTCCAACTGGCTGAGCAGCTTAGTGCGCTCGGCGAGCTTCTGCTCCAACCGTACGGCGTTCTGCTGCACGGCCTGCTTGGCCTGCCCGGCAGCCTGGATCGCCTGGTCGTGCAGCTGCTTGAGGTCTTCGATGCCCTGTTCCGCGGTGACGAGCTGCGCGGCCAACGTCTCGGCGCTCTGCTCGTACTGCAGCGCCTTGGCGTCGTCGCCCTTACTTCGCGACTCTTCGGCGAGGACCAGAGCTTGGCGGGTATTCGCCTGGTACTTCTCCACCTCGCCGAGCTGACGGTTGAGCTTCATCTCCAGCTGGCGCTGGTTGCCGATCACAGCGGCGGCCTGCTGGGACAGCGTCTGGTGCTGACGTTGCGCGTCCTCAGTGGCCTGCTGGATCTGGATCTTGGGGTCGGCGTGCTGGTCGACCTTGGCCGAGAACAGCGCCATCGTGTACTTCCAGGCTTTCACGAACGGATTGGCCATGATCTGAGCCTGCCTCCATCGAGTCTGCGCCGCTCATCACGGCTGTGCACGACTCTCGCGCACCAGGTGGGGACGTGTGCCCCCACGCTTGCGACGACTATCATCTCAGCACGCCGCCCTACGGTTCTACTGCGGGTTTCCACCATCCGGGCCGGGCAGGACGACCTCAGGCCGCCCGCGCCGCCACCCGCACGACGGCAGGCTGCGGGATCACCATCCTCGGTACACCAGCAAGCACCTCGACCGTGGTGCCCGGCACCACCCGCTCACTCGCGGCCACCGACTGACGGACGTCACCGAGGACATCCGAGAGCGGTACGGCAAGCGCGTCACAGATCGCGGCCAGCAACTCGCTGGACGCCTCCTTGCGGCCCCGCTCCACCTCGGACAGATACCCCAGGCTTACCCGGGCGCTGCTGGAGACCTCCCGCAACGTGCGGCTCTGCGCCGTCCGGACCCGGCGCAGGCTGTCGCCGATTGCCTCACGCAGCAGCACCGCCATGTTGTTCTCCCCATCTCGTGACCGGCTGTGTGCCCGGATCCGTTGTCCACCTGACACTCATTCTGCACAACGCACCGACACCGGCGCTCAGTTCCCCCGCACCGGTCGCCGGGTCAGCAGGGCGGCCTGCTGGGCTCGCATCCCGGAACGCCGCAACCGCATGGCGCGGACGACGTAGTCCACCCCGGTCACCACCGTCAGGATGAGCGCTGCCGCCATCACCAATTGCGCGAGCGGGTGGAACCCGGCCGGCAAAGGCAGCACGTACAGGCCGATGGCGACGGCTTGGGTGAACGTCTTCACCTTGCCGCCGCGGCTCGCGGGGATGACGCCGTGCCGGATCACCCAGAAGCGCAGCAGCGTCACCCCGACCTCACGCACCGCGATTACCGCAGTGACCCACCAGCTGAGCTCGACGAGCACACTCAGACCCACGAGCGCCGCCCCGGTGAGGGCCTTGTCCGCGATGGGGTCCGCGATCTTGCCGAAGTCGGTGACCAGACCGCGCTTGCGGGCGATCTCCCCGTCGACCCGGTCGGTGAAGGACGCCACCGCGAACACCACGAACGCCGCCACCCGCCACCCTGGGGCGCTGCCGCCGTCGGCGAGCAACGCCAGCAGGAAGACCGGCACCAGCGCCATCCGGAGCATGGTGAGCAGGTTCGCGACGTTGAGCACGGGCGCCGGTTGTCCAGCCGGGCGCGCGCTCACCCCGAGCGCCCCGACACCTCGAGGGCCGCCACCACGATGTCGACCCCGTCGCTGCCCACCACCGCGCAGCGCACCAAGTCGCCGACCCGCACGCCGCCGACCTCGGTGAACAGGCACTGGCCGTCCACCTCGGGCGCCTGGTGTGCGGCCCGCCCAGCGGCCAGACCGACCTCACCGTCGACCAGGTCGGTGAGGTCGTCGAGTTCGGTGCCGTCCCGCTCGACGAGCACCACGACCTCAGACCCGATGCGATCCTCGGCCCGCTGGCTGGTGAGCTCGTCGACCAGGCTGCTGATGCGCTGCACCCGCTCGTTCACCACCTCCGGCGGCAGGTGCCCGTCCAGGCCTACCGCCTCGGTGCCGTCCTCGTCGGAATATCCGAACACGCCTACCGCGTCCAGGCGGGCACCGATGAGGAATTCCTCCAACTCGGCCAGGTCGTCCTCGGTCTCCCCGGGGAATCCGACGATGACGTTGGTCCGGATCCCCGCCGCCGGGCTCAACGCCCGGATCTGCTCGCACAGCGCGAGGAAGCTCGCCCGGTCGCCGAATCGGCGCATCCGGCGCAGCACCGGGGCGGAGGCATGCTGGAAGGAGAGGTCGAAGTAGTCGGCCACGCCAGGGGTCTCGGCGATGGTGCGCAGCAGCGCGGGGCGGGTCTCGGCGGGTTGCAGGTAGCTCAGCCGCACCCGGTCGATGCCGGGCACCTGCGCCAGGGCGGGCAGCAGGGTGTCCAGCAGGGTGGGATCGCCGAGGTCCTTGCCGTAGGAGGTGGAGTTCTCGCTGACCAGGTACAACTCCCGCACCCCCTGCTCGGCCAGCCACCGCGCCTCGGTCAGCACCTCGGCGGGGCCGCGGGAGATGAAGCTGCCCCGGAAGGAGGGGATCGCGCAGAACGCGCAACGACGGTCGCACCCCGAGGCCAGCTTCAGTGGCGCGACCGGCGCGTCGTCCAACCGGCGGCGCACCACCCGGCTGGCCGGGCCCCACGCATGCCCGGGCACGGTGACGTCGGCGGACGCCGCCGGGCGCTGCACCGGTGAGAGGGGCAGCAGTAGGCGCCGGTCCGACGGGGTGTGCGAGGCGACGGTGCCTCCGTCCAGGATCTCGGTGAGCCGGGCAGCAAGCTGCGGGTAGTGGTCGAACCCGAGGACCGCGTCGGCCTCGGGCAGGTCCGCGGCCAGTTGCTCGCCGTAGCGCTGCGCGAGGCAGCCCACGGCAACGACTTTGGCTCCGGTGTCGGCGGCGGCGAGCAGGGTGTCGATGGAGTCCTTCTTGGCCTGCTCGACGAACCCGCAGGTGTTCACCACCACCACGTCGGACTCGGCGCCCTCGGCGACCAGTTCGAAACCGCCCGCGCTCAGCCGGCCGGCCAGCTCCTCGGAATCCACGTCGTTGCGGGCGCAGCCCATCGTGAGCAGGGAGACACGGGGGTGGACGAGGGGGGGTGACACGGGTGCAGCCTATCCGGCTGCCGGTCACTACCGTGGCGGGCATGACATCGCCGGACCTGCTGGTGCGGCGGGCCCGAACCGCCGACGTCCCCCAGGTGAAGGCGCTGGTGGACCGGTACGCCGGCCGGATCCTGCTGGAGAAGGACCTGGTCACGCTGTACGAGACGGTGCAGGAGCTGTGGGTGGCCGAGGCCGGCGGGGTGGTCATCGGGTGCGGTGCGCTGCACGTCCTGTGGGCAGACCTGGGCGAGGTCCGCACGGTGGCGGTGGACCCCGCGATGGTCGGCCGAGGTGTCGGCCACGCCGTGGTGACCCAACTTGTGCAGGCCGCCAGGGAGCTGGGGCTGCACCGGGTATTCGTGCTGACCTTCGAGGTGCAGTTCTTCGGCCGGCACGGGTTCACCGAGATCGAGGGCACGCCGGTGGATGCCGAGGTGTATGAGCAGATGCTGCGCAGCTACGACACTGGTGTCGCGGAGTTCCTCGACCTCAGCTACGTCAAACCCAACACCCTGGGCAACACCCGGATGCTACTGACGCTCTGACTGACGCGCTGACCCAGGCGACGTGCTGCTCTCAGTCGTCGGCGACGTCCAGTGGGTCCCCACCCTTGACCGACCAGAGCAACCCGTCCAACTCCTCGGGCTTGACCAAGACGTCGCGCGCCTTGGAGCCCTCGCTGGGCCCCACCACCCCTTTGGTCTCCATCAGATCCATCAGCCGCCCGGCCTTGGCGAAACCCACCCGCAGCTTGCGCTGCAGCATCGAGGTGGACCCGAACTGGCTGGTCACCACCAACTCGACGGCCTGCAGCAGCACGTCCATGTCGTCGCCGATGTCGGGGTCCACGTCGCGCTTGTCCGACGCCTTCTGTGCGGTGACCCCCTCGGTGTACTCCGGCTGCGCCTGGGTCTTGGCGAAGTCGACGATGGCGGCGATCTCCTCGTCGGTGATGAACGCGCCCTGCAAGCGCACCGGGCGCCCGGCACCCATCGGCAGGAACAGCGCATCCCCCATGCCGATCAGCTTCTCCGCACCGGGCTGGTCCAGGATCACCCGGCTGTCGGTCAACGAGGAGGTGGCGAACGCCAGGCGGGAGGGCACGTTGGTCTTGATCAAGCCGGTGACCACGTCCACCGAGGGCCGCTGGGTGGCCAGCACCAGGTGGATCCCCGCGGCCCGGGCCTTCTGGGTGATCCGCACGATCGCGTCCTCCACATCGCGCGGGGCGGTCATCATCAGGTCGGCGAGCTCGTCGACGATGGCCAGGATGTAGGGGTATGGCCGGTATACCCGTTCGCTGCCCAGCGGCGCGCCGATCTCCCCCGAGCGCACCTTGGTGTTGAAGTCGTCGATGTGGCGGACCTTGTTGACCTGCATGTCCTGGTAACGCTGCTCCATCTCCTCCACCAGCCAGGCCAGCGCCGCGGCCGCCTTCTTGGGCTGGGTGATGATCGGGGTGATCAGGTGCGGAATGCCCTCATAAGGGGTCAGCTCCACCATCTTGGGGTCGATGAGAATCATCCGGACCTCGTCCGGGGTGGCCCGCGCCAACAGGCTCACCAGCATGGAGTTGACGAAGCTGGACTTGCCGGAGCCGGTGGAGCCGGCCACCAGCAGGTGCGGCATCTTCGCCAGGTTGGCGGTGACGAAGTGGCCTTCGATGTCCTTGCCGAGCCCGATCACCAGCGGGTGGTGGTCACGTTTGGCCGTTGGGGCCAGCAGCACGTCGGCCAGGCGCACCATCTCCCGGTCGGTGTTGGGCACCTCGATGCCCACCGCGGACTTGCCGGGGATCGGCGCCAGCAGCCGAACGTTGTCGGTGGCCACCGCATAGGCGATGTTGCGCGCCAGGGCGGTGATCTTCTCCACCTTCACGCCGGGACCCAGCTCCACTTCGTAGCGGGTGACGGTCGGTCCGCGGGTGAAACCGGTGACGGCGGCGTCGATGGCGAACTGCTCCAGCACCCCGGTGATCGCCTCGATCATGGCGTCGTTGGCGATCGAGCGGGTCTTGGGTGGGTCGCCGGCCTTGAGCAGGGTCACTGGCGGCAAGGCGTAGTCCCCCTCCACCACCCGCTGCAGGCTCAGCTGCTGCCCGTCGGTCGAGGTGGGGGCGGGCGGCGACGGCACTGGCCCGGGCTCGGTGGTTGTCACTGCCTCGACGGCGACCGCCTGGCGGCGGCGAGCCGGTGCGCGCAGCTTCTCGGTGGGAGCGGCGGCCGACTCGACGGCCGGCGGCGCGCCGTCGAACAGGTCCAGGTCCCCAGCGGGGTTTTCCACGGGGTGGCTGCGCCGCGACAACGCCCGCAGCCGGGCAGCCAGCTGACGGACGGTCGTGCCAGTGAGAACGAGCAGCCCAAACAGCCCCACCAGCACCAACAATGCTGCGGCCAGCCAGGCGGTGACGCCACGAGCCAGTGGGTCGGCCACCAGAAAGCCAAGCACGCCGCCGGCTTGTCGCCACCCGACGAGTGCGGTCGGCGACCCGGCGCGCAGATGCCACAACCCCAACACGGTGACGGTGATCAACACCGCGCCGAGCACGGTTCGGGGCCGCTGCTCGGGCATGGGGGCACTGCGCATCAGCGCGATGGCCAGGACTCCCAGCACTACCGGGAGCAACGCAGCGCCAGCACCGAGCAGGGTGCGCAGCGCGACGTCCAACGCTGCACCTACCGGTCCACCTGCCTGCCACCACACCCCGGCGCCGACCAACCCGGCGACCGCGAGCAGCATGAGCGCCAGCCCGTCGCGCCGGTAACCGGGCTCGATCTCTCGGGTGCTCCGCACCGCCCGGGCGCTGGCGCCCGCGGCCCGTGCCATCGCGGTCCACGTTCCCCGGGCGGCTCGGGACCCGATGCCCGGCCCGCGTGGCGTGCTCACGGTGCGCACCCCGCGCTTGGGTACCGTAGTCGCGCGAGTCGATCCCGAGGCCCGCGCGGGTCGACGACCGGGGTTGCGGGTACTCGTGCGGCCAGCCATCCACCAAGATTAGTCCCAGGTACATCACAAGCCCCGGCAACAACACGTGGTGTTGCCGGGACTCGTGATGGCTGTGCGGGCCTGCCGCCGGCACCGGCGTGCCCGCCTCAGGCGTGAATCACCTTGCGATCCTCGCCCGCGCTGACACTGATCTCGCGGGGCTTCGCCTTCTCCGCCACGGGGATTCGCAGGCTGAGGACCCCAGTCGCGTAGTTCGCAGTCACCCTGTCCAGGTCGAGGTTGTCACCGAGGATCAGCTGCCGGCTGAACACTCCGCGCGGTCGCTCGGCCGCGACCAGTTCGTGGTCGCCGTTCAGCGCGGGGCGCTCGGCCTTGACCGTAAGCACATTGCGTTCCACATCCAGGTCCACCGAACTCGGATCCACTCCGGGCAGGTCGAATTCGACGATGAACTCGTCACCGGAGCGCCACGCGTCCATCGGCATCACGGTCGGCCGGGCCGCCGTACCCGGAGCACCGAAGACCTGCTGGGTCAGCCGGTCGAGTTCACGAAAGGGGTCGGTGCGCATCAACATGGGGTCCACCTCCACAGTCGTTCGGTTGTCGGGCGTCATCCGCTGGGGTCGCCGCTCATTGCGGTACCGTCGATGTGTGGCGGACGACATAGATTTTCTAGCACCATGGTGATCGCCACGCAAGTGTGCGGACTGATAACTTGAGGTGAACGCATGATGACGACGACTGGTCCCAACCCCGAGGACGGGGTCTACAGCATCTCGGTGGCCGCCGACCTGGTGGGGATGGGCATGCAGAATTTGCGGCTCTACGAACGCCGCGGCCTGCTACAACCCGACCGGACCGACGGTGGCACTCGGCGCTACAGCGCAGACGACCTGGACCGGCTCCGCCGAATCGGCGAACTCCTCGACGGCGGAGTCAACATCGCCGGGGTTGCCCTGGTACTGGGGCTCGAGCAAGACAACTCCCGCTTGCTGGCCGAATTGGCCGACGGCCGATTCGGAAGCGAGCCAGAATGATCTCGCGTCCGGTCAGCCGTGGCCAATCCCGGCTGCGCGCAGGTCGTCGGCCAGCATGGCCAGCTCGGCTGGCGACGGGGCGACCAGCGGCAGCCGCGGCGTCCCGACGTCTTGACCCAGCAATGCCAGCGCGGCCTTCACGAACGCCACCCCGCCCGTCCGCGCCATCGCATCCACCAGCGGCAACGTACGCTGGTGTAGATCGCGCGCCCGGGAGACCTCTCCTGCCTCGTAGGCTCCGATGAGCGCGCGAAGCTCGGCCGTCGCCACGTGGCTAATCACGCTGACGAAACCGACGGCACCGACGGACAACCACGGCAGGTTCAACGGGTCGTCCCCGGAGTACCAGGCCATCCCGGTTTCGGCGATCAATGTGGCGGCCTCCCGGAGATCGCCCTTGGCGTCCTTCACCGCGCAGATGTGGGGGTGCTCCGCCAGCCGCCGCAGCGTGTCGGCCGCGATCGGCACCACCGACCGGGTGGGAATGTCGTAGAGCATTACCGGCAGGTCGGTGGCGTCGGCGGCGGCGGTGAAATGCGCCAGCAGGCCGGCCTGGGTAGGCCGGGAGTAGTAGGGGGTGACCACCAGCAGACCGTGCGCGCCGTCCCGCTCTGCCGCCCTGGCCCGGGCAAGCGTCTCCGCGGTGTCATAGGTACCCACGCCGGCCACCACGGTCACGCCGGGCCCGACCGCCGCCAGCACTGCGCGCAGCAGGTCCGCCTTCTCCACCGCGGTGGTCGTGGGCGATTCCCCGGTCGTGCCGGCCAGCACCAATCCGTCACAGCCCTGCTCGACTAGGTTCATCGCGAGCCGTACACCGGCGTCCACGTCCACCGAGCCGTCCGCGTGGAAGGGCGTCACCATCGCGGTGAGCAGTCGGCCGAACGGCCGGCCCTCGGTCCCAGCCGGAGTAGTGGTGCTCATGGTCGGGCACCGTACCTGCCCGCCGCCGCAACTCTGCGTTACACCGCGATCGGCGCTGAGATCGCGGGATGGTGCCGGTAGTCGAGCACGGCGACGTCGTCATAGCCATAGTCGAAGATCGACGGCGCCCGACGCAACTGCAATCGGGGCGAGGGGAAGGGGCTGCGGGTCAACTGGGTGCGGACCTGCTCGAGGTGGTTGTCGTAGATGTGGCAGTCCCCACCCGTCCACACGAAGTCACCCACCTCGAGGTCGAGTTGCTGGGCCACCATGTGGGTGAGCAACGCGTAGCTGGCCAGATTGAACGGCACCCCCAGGAACAGGTCGGCGCTGCGCTGGTAGAGCTGGCAGGACAACCGGCGCTCAGCCACGTAGAACTGGAAGAACGCGTGGCAGGGTGGCAGGGCCATCTGCGCAATGTCGCCGACATTCCAGGCCGAGACGACGTGCCGCCGTGAGTCGGGTTCGGTGCGCAGCGACGACATCACAGCCGCGATCTGGTCGACGTGCTCGCCGTTGGGCATCGGCCAGGACCGCCATTGCACGCCGTACACCGGACCCAGCTCGCCGCCGGCGTCCGCCCACTCGTCCCAGATGCTGACCCCGTGCTCGCGCAACCAGGCGACGTTGGAGTCTCCGCGCAAGAACCACAACAGCTCGTAGACCACCGAACGCAGGTGCACGCGCTTGGTAGTGACGAGTGGGAAACCCTTGGACAAGTCGAAGCGCAGCTGCCGGCCGAACACGCTGCGCGTCCCGGTGCCGGTGCGGTCGGCCTTTGGCGTGCCCGCGGACAGCACGTCGGCGAGCAGGTCCTCGTACGGGGTATGCACGCTCAGCTCTCCGTCGTGTACGGGCTCGAGGCAACCTCGGAACCGTCGGGCAGGGGGATGATCTCGAAGTCGCGGAACACGTTCGGGGCGACGTCGCGCAGTTCTCGCAGGCACGCGACCGCCAGCGCACGCACCTCCATGTCAACGTGGTCGGTGGCGCGGGCCGCGACGAAGTGCCGCCACGTCCGATAGTTGCCGGTGACAACGAGTTGGGTCTCGGTCGCGCCGGCCAGCAAACCCAGGGCAGCCTGGCGGGCCTGCTTGCGGCGTTGACCCGAACCCGGCTCGGCGTCCAACCCGCTCAGCAGGGCTGCCGCCAGCGCGTCGTGGGCGGCCCGGCTGGCGCCCACCGCTGTCGTGAACAGCGCTTCCAGCGCCGGGTCGGCGGCGACTGCCGCGGGTAGCACCATGCGCGCGCCCGCCACGTCCACGTGCCGGGGCGAGAGCTCCGAGATAGTGAAGTGTCGGTGGCGCAACACCTCGTGCGCGGCGGTACGCGAGAGCCCCCGGACGTACAGGGTCGCGCTGGCGTGCTCGAGCACCGAGAGGTGACCGACCTGCAGCAGGTGGTCTAGGAACCCCGCGTTGGTGGCGGTGCTGGGCCGCGATTTCGACCAGCTTTGGTAACACGCCCGCCCGGCGAACTCGGCCAGCGCCTGCCCACCCTCGGCATCGGTACTCCAGTCGACTCCCTGCGGCGGGCAGAATCGGGTACCGGCCACGAACTGCACCGACAGCGGCACGATCTGCGGCACGGCGGGTCCTCCTGCGGCTGGTCCGGGAACAGCGGTGACTGTAACCGGCGGCGCCGACGGATCCGCCGGCTCACCCTGGGGGGCGGTGATGTCACTCTGGCGCTTGACTGACGTCACAAATGGTGTCACCCTCGCGTCATGGACCTCACCACGTACACCGACTCCCTCCGCGAAGACCTCAACACTGCGGCAGCACTGGGCGACGATCAGACCCGCCGCACGGCGGCTGCGCTGGCCGCCTCGCTCGAACCTGCTGCCCGCCTAACCCTGATGGCGGCCTTGTCCGACCTAGCGGCCGAGGTCACCGCCACCCTCGGTGACCGCGTGGTCGAGGTTCGACTCGACGGTCGCGACGTCCGCGTCGTGGTCAGCGGTGACCAGCCCGCGCCGGAGACCGAGCCAAGTTCGCGCAGCATCGAGGACATGACCGGTGACATCAGCCGCGTCACCCTTCGGATGATGGAGCAGGTCAAGGCCAAGGCCGAGCAGGCCGCCAATCGCGAGGGTGTGTCGCTGAACTCGTGGCTTTCGCAGGCCGTCCAGGGTGCGTTGCGCGACACGGGCGGGCGCGGACCGTTCGACAAGGGCGGCAACGGCTCGCTTCGGGGGTGGGTTCAGGGATGACCACCCCCGCATCCGATCCCACCGCAGCATCCGATCCCACCGCTGAGGCCCAAGGCGCCACTGAGGCCGAAGGCGCCGCGCAGCCCCCGGAACGACACGAGCACTTCCCCGTCGACGGGCCGGTGGAGGTCGAGGTTCACCTCGGCTCGGGCTCGGTGCGCGTCGAGCTACTCGCCGACGCCACCGCCGTCGAGGTGAGCGTCGTTGCCGGGCAGGGCAGCTGGTGGCAGCAAGGGTGGTCGGGCGGGCTGTCTGGGGTGCTGGCCATGCTGGGAGCTCAGGCGACCGACACAGCGGCGGCACCGAGTTCGGCGGACGTCGGCGCCGAGGCGTTGGCGGCCACCCAGATCGCGTTCTCCCCCACCCGGGGACGGCTGATGGTCCGCGGTCCGCAGATGGGGCCTGCTCGGGCGGTGCCGCTGCACGTGCGCATCACCGCGCCAGCCGAATCCCACCTGCGGACGAGGACCGGTTCCGCCCCGGTGGAGGTGACGGGCACGGCCGCCAGCGTCGACCTCAGCGCCGGGTCCGGTGACATCACCGTGCACGACGTGCAACGCGGGGTCGATGTGCGCACCGGATCCGGCGCCGTCCGGGCGGGTCGACTGGCCCAGGGCGGTCGGATCCGAACCGGGTCAGGCGATCTGGTGATCGACGCGGCCCTCGGCGACGTGGACCTCACTACCGGCTCGGGTGACCTGCGGATCGGGATTGCCCCCGGGGTGTTGGCCGAACTCGACGTGCGCTCGGGTGCGGGTACCGCCCGCAGCGAGTTGCCGCTGATCACCGAGGCACCCACCGCCGGTACGGCACGGGTCCGCGCCCGCACCGGGTCTGGCAACGCGGTGGTGCACGCGGCCCGTTGACCAGTGCCAGACTCGCCGGGTGAGCTCGGAGATCCGTCGCAAGACCGCGAGGCTGCTGCTGCGGCCCTACCGCAGCACCGACCTCGACGACCTGCTCGCGATACGCAGGCGCCCCGACGTAGTGCGTTATCTGTACGCCGAGGTACAGGACCGGGGCGAGGTGGCGAACGTACTGCGCCGCAGAATGGTGATGGACCGGCTTGTGGCACCCGGTGACGGTCTGGTCCTCGCGGTGGAACGTCACGGGCGGGTAGTCGGAGACGTGTCGTTGGAGTGGACCAGCGGGGAGCACCGCCAGGGCGAGATCGGCTTCGTCTTCCACCCGGATGTGCACGGGCACGGTTATGCCACCGAGGCCGCCGGAGCACTGCTGGACCTGGCATTCGACGAGGTGTTGCTACACCGGGTCAGCGGACGCTGCGATGCTCGCAACACCGCCTCGGCCGCCCTGATGCGCCGCCTCGGGATGCGGCAGGAGGCGCACTTCGTGCACAACGAGTGGTTCAAGGGTGCGTGGGGCGACGAGCTGGTGTTCGCCGTCCTGGAGCATCAGTGGCGCGCCCGGTGATCACCCGGAGTAGCTATGCACAGCGTGCTGCAGTACGGCGGCGAGGTCCCCACCCCCACCCACAGCCACACCGCTCAGCCCCAGCCACACCGCCATATCGGTGAGGCTCTGGGCCAGCCTGGCGGCCACGTGCCCTGGCACCACCCCCGGCTCGGCGAACGCGCCGGGCACCGTCAGCACCCCGGCTGCCCGATCCGCCTTCAGGTCCACCCGCGCCACCAGCGCACCATCCAGCAGGAACGGGAACACGTAGTAGCCGTGTACTCGCCGCGGTTCGGGGGTGTAGATCTCCAACCGGTAACGGAACCCGAACAGCCGCTCGGTGCGCGGCCGGTAGAAGATCAGCGGGTCGAACGGGCACAGCAGGGCGGCACCCCGCACAGCACGCGGGATGCGGGCGTCGCGGTGCAGGTAGGCCGGCGCCGCCCAGCCGCGGACCCGGATCGGTGTGAGCACTGCGTCCTGCACCAGCTCGGCCACCGCGGCCCGGGCGCGTGCCGGCGGCAGGCGGTAGTAGTCCCGTAGATCCGGTTCGGTGGCCACGCCCAATGCTTGGGCGGACTGCTCGACGAGCGTGCGGACCGCGTCGGCGTCGGCGACCTCGCGCGTCATGACCTCGCCGCCGAGCACTCGTTCGGTGAGGTCGTAGTGGCGCTGGAAACCGACCCGGGTGGCCGTGGTGAGCACACCGGAGCTGAACAGGTGCTCGCACACCACCTTCGTGTCACTGCGGTCCCACCATGGCCCTGTGCGGTCTGGCCGGTCGGTGAGCAGGTGACGTTCCAGTTGACCTGCGGTGCTCGGGCCTAGTTCGGTGACCGCGGCCAGCACGTCTTGCACGAGCGCGGGGCTGCGCTGCAGGGCTTGGGTGTGCGCTCGCCAGCCCAGCTCGTGTCGGGCCCGCATTCGCCAGCGCAGCAGCGGCCAATCCTGCACCGGGATCAGGGCTGCTTCGTGCGCCCAGTATTCGGCCAGCAACCGGGGCTGGCGCTTCGTTGACGACCAGGCCGCCTCGTCCAGCAGGGCGCGATCGTAGGCGCCTACCCGACTGAACACCGGTGCGTAGTGCGCTCGGACCGCCACCGACACCGAATCCAGCTGCAGCAACCGGACCCGGGCGAGCACCCGCTGCAGGTGCCGGCGCGTCACCGGGCCGACCGGGGCGCGGTCGGCGAATCCTTGCGCAGCCAGCGCGATCCGCCGAGCCTGGGCGTCGGTGATCTCCGGGGCCGTCACGGTAACGACCCTGCCACGAGCCACCGACTGCTCCGGACAGGGTCGCGGGCGTCCCGGGGCGGCCGGGAGCCCCGCCGCCCCACGGCCGGTCTTCGCCTACCGGTGACACCGCGCAGTAGCGCTGGCCCCGACCGCACCGACGGCGGCGACAGTCACCAATCCGAAGCCGACAACATCCCCGTCGACGGCTGATATCGACGGCAGGCGTAGGCCAGCCAAGTACCGTCCAGCAGACGTCCGGGACAGCGGGCGGCTCCGGGTAGCCCGGCGGCAAGAGCGCGCCAGCCGCGACGGTGCTCGCGCACTTAGGGCTCGCGATGTATTAACTCAGTGTTTGGCTTCGGTGCGGCTACGTTTGCGTTATGGCGGACCAGGTGGAGTCGTTGTCGCGTCGGTTTGAGGTGCTGCGCCCTCA
>JAABUP010001738.1_pt1 | contig 44708 bp, 48 predicted proteins | sample 5559201 | NCBI WGS metagenome assembly JAABUP01 (sample SAMN10711887, study PRJNA513373) | rock metagenome | isolation source: Antarctica rocks | place: Antarctica
CTAGGCATTGTGGTGGTGGATAATGGGTGGTAGGTACGTCTATCTGATTTTTTATGGCACCCCTATATTTTTTGGTGGGGTGTGTGCTCGCTACGATTCTGGCATACATTTTCGAAATCCACTGTACACTACTAGCGTTCGGATTTCACAGTTGACAACGTTGCAGACAATGTTAAAAACCGGACATATGATTGGCAAAAGCTTTCAAATGCGAAGATGCATCATTCTTCTTCAGGATTCTGACATTCACATTCATGGAAGCTAAAACTCACTTCATCCTGCACAAATCCGTGAATGTTTTCTGATGGAGTTGCTTTCAGTGTATTGCTGTCACTCGCTTCTAATGCCTAGTCATGATGTACATTGGCATGCCTGAGTACTACGGAGCATGCTCGGCTCCCAATGCCCAAGTCCACCATTGTCCGCTGAGCTTCTTGGACCGTCAGCTGCAACTCTAGTAGTTGAAGCGGTCCGGAGGTCCATAGTTGTTAGGGTTGTACTCGTCGGCACCCTGGCCTTGCACGTAGTGCTGGTCGTACATGTTCTCTGCATTCTTCTTGGCCTAAAGAGAGTTATGAGCTCTAGAACGGTGGAAGAAGCGGTTGGTCAACAACTCACCTGGTGCTGAGCACGCTCGCGGTCGTAGGCGTCCATACCCTTGGTCTCTGCGAGCTTGTCGACCTCTCCACCAACAAAGCCGGCCAGGACTTCCTTGGCGAACTGGTGGGACACAGGTTTGCCTGCATGGTTGGATGAGTCAGCAGGTGCTTCTTGTACGGAGATTTAGGTGTGTAGACTTACCTTCCTTACGCTGGTTGTCCTCGAAGAGCTTGAAGCCCTCAAACGCAGCTCCACCTGCTATGAGCTAGCACAAGTAGTGTCAGTGGGGTTGTGTCAGAGAGTTGTCCGGCGAACGTGAAGCAGTACCTCGTGGGAGAACTCGGCCTTGTTGTTGTAGTCCTGGTTGTCACCATAGACCTGCTGGTGCGCATCTTGAGATTCATCTGCAAACAGTTGTGAGATACGTCAGCTACGCAGATGAAAGGTTTGGATAGTGTGATGCGTGGGTAGGTGAGGAAGAAGAGCTTACCCCAGCCGAACATCTTGACGATTGATGAGGATATGAACTAAGGTACTTGTTGAGATAGATTGAGTGTGTAAGATTGATCGAAGTATGCTGGGTTTGATTGTGGTGAGATAGATGATGCTGTGAGGAAAAACAGCAAGAAGGTGGGGTTCTTATAGGCAAAAATTCACATGGACCACTCAGATTCACTGGTACAAGTCAGTTTCACACCGGCGCCAGTCAAAACTGCCGATCAGCGCCGATGACGCTTCACTGCGTCTAATTCTCCATTCAGCTTGTGGAATCCTGTCTCGTTCCAGGATCGATGAAGCTGCTGCAGCAATATTGAGTAAGTCGTAACGAAATTATATCATCTCGTCAACTAGCTCTCAGACATCCCGGCACACGTTCTTGAGACAGAAACGCTGATGGGACATCGTTTTAAAGCGTGGCTATGAAGCCATCATTGCCCCGCTGTCAAGCCACGGTCAAGCATTCGGTACCTGTTTTTAGCCGCAATTCCAAGACCGACAATCTCTTGGCTGATGCTTGTTCGAACTGCCGGGGCAGCGCCGATTCAAATGGCAGTGAGGCCACATTTTGCTGACCCCACCATCAACAAATGACGATTCCTCCATCATTGTGCTCGTATTACCACTACCTCAATGCCCGGGACCCTCCCAACACCAAAAACCTTCCCCTCCAATCTCAACCTCACAATAATCCCACCCCCAGCCTCACATCCCGCAACCAACGTCCTCATCCTTCTCCACGGCCTAGGCGACACCCACGCCTCCTTCACCAACCTCGCCCGCCAACTCTCGCTCCCCGAAACAGCATGCCTATCCCTTCAAGCCCCGACTCCTCTCCCCTTCGACCTCGGCGGCTTCCATTGGGGCGACGACATCATCTTCGATCAGGCGAGCGGGAACATGGACTTTGACACTGGCTTCAACAAGTCCATACGGATCATCAAAGAGGACGTTATCCAGAAGGGATTGGTCGAAAAGTGTGGATATAAGCCGCGGGAAATCACACTCTTCGGCTTCGGGCAGGGCGGGATGGCTGCCCTCGCTGCCACATCATCACTACCCAAAGAGCTAGGTGGTGTCATATCCCTCGGCGGCCCGCTACCACTATCCGTCTCCACTATTGCTGCTGGAAAAGCAAAGACACCCGTGCTCGTACTCGGACGATCCTCAAACACACTCATCACACCATCCGCAATAACCAGGCTGAAAACCGTCTTCGAGACCGTGGACTACAAGCAGTGGAAGAAATCCGACGATGACATGCCGACGAACCGGGAAGAGATGCTACCGATTATGCGATTCTTCGCACGTAGACTGACCAGTCGGAGAGGCGTGCCGGAGGGCAGCGTGGAAATCGGATGAAGAGCATTGGCATGTTTATCGGATCAGAACCATGCGCGACTAACGTCTTCGCGTACTCTTCGACGAGTGTGAAGGTCGGACCGCTGCGCGATAGAGAATGGGAATTCATGCCTGGCAGACGCCGCGTCCGTTTCAGCGTCCTTTCGCCTCGAGGTTGGAGACTGAGTTTGCTTGGTCACATACTCTGATCTGGGTTGAGCTTGCAAAGGTACTAGCTAGGTGATGGATCACCCCCGGGCAATGGGATAGGTGTACTGGTGGCCCTCGTCAGCATACTCGTCGGAACAACGCAACAAACAGACCGTAGTCCGCGGTAGACCCAACGCCTGCATCCGAAGGAGGTGCCCCAAGAACGGGTCGAATTCTTTTCTCATGCGCATCTATTGCCCACTGCTGCAAGAATCAAACGCAGACATCACCCAACTCGGTACACTGGGACTAGGAACCAAATACAGTGAGGGCACCATGTCATGAAGGCCAATAACAAGATTAGAGCTTTGTGATATGGAGAGATGGTACTTCGATAGGTAGCATCAATGTATGGGTATACTAAGATACGTGTCATTCAAGAATGTCGTTCAAGAATAGGCAAAGAGTAACCTCGCACCGTCTTAATTGACAGGATCTGAAGTGCTCTTGTAATGAAATCCAGACTCCAGTTTTGCGGGTCAGTTGGCTGGGCATTGCTGGTCGGGGCCACGGCAATGACCATTCACCACTTCAAGATTGCGAGGAATCGCCGTAAGACTGTACTCCATCCCCCGGGCCCCGTTCATTGCACCCTCCTCAACGCCTCTCTCACCCTCTCAACCGCCTCCCCAGCAATCCTCCTCTCCTTCACAGCCTCCTTATCCAGCCTCGGTCTCCCGCCATCACTAGTAATCCGCCCCACAACACTCTCCGTCTCCTTAAGCACCTTCCTCCCCTCCTCCCTAACCTCGCCCTCCCAGAACCCCCTCGCGGTTTCCCATTTCTTCTGCAACCTTCTCATCGAATAGACGAAGCCGAACGCAGCGATAGCGCCAGCTTCATAAATCGAGGTTGTGGAGATGGAAACGTACATGAGAGCTGAGAGGGCGGATGTTACCGTTGTAGTCGAGAGAGTTTGGAGGACTAGGCGTTGGGCGAGGGCTTGGAGGGGTGGGACGGTGGTGGTGGATAGATGGAGGCGGGCGAGAGGGATTTGCATCGGCCATGGCTGGAGAGGTGGGACAGGTGGGACTTCGCCGGCGTCTATGTCAGATTTTTGAACCAGGTCGCGCAAAGTCGGAGGTGGTGGTGATCCACCCGGGGTTTGTTGTTTCCTAGGCGAAGGGACAACATCGACGGCTTCGAAGGTTGGCCTGTCTCCTTCCAAAAACCCCGCTTGTCCGATCCGGCCAGCAAGCCAGATGATTTCTTTCTCGGCTTCGACAAGCCATCTTCGCTCGAGGACTTCAAAGGCAATCATACTCACGTCATCGACGCGCCAGAATAATTTCCACCACCCTAGTCTTCTCCATCTTCGGCTGGTGAATGCGAGGTCCAGCTGATCTCGTAGCTCCGTATGTCCCTGCCCAGCCCAGCCCTTCAGCAACTGATTCAAAGTCTGCCTTGTCTCGTCTGGAACCGCTGCAGCGACGATTTCTCCTGATCTTCGAGCGTCCTCCTTTTCTATGTTTTCAGCCGTGTCGGCAAGGACTGACTCGGTCAGAGCTCGCACTGCTGGCTTCATGGCTCCATCCGTGACTTGAGAACCTTGAAGCAGCCACTCCGTCAACGCGGGCATGCCGCTATCCAGCCAACCGTGTTCATACGCTACTGAATTGTTCAAAGATTCGCGGAATACTTTGACTGCAGCTTCCGCAGCAGCCACGTTCACCACCAATACTTGGCTCTCGCGTCCATCCAATGTTTTCATTTCTGTTCCAAACGCAGCCTTGATTATGTCTGACGACACATCTCTTCTGTCTTGCCCCGCTATAAGTTCCGCATAGGTTATGACGGCGTCTATGCCTTCGCCAAAGACTAAGGCCTTATGCACTGGGTAGGTGACAATTGAGAACCTGCCACTAGCAGAGGCTGTCGTCTCCAACGCTGGCACCAGAAAGGTCTCCTTTGATCTGGAAATGCTTGCGGCGCTATTCGTAGTTATGATATTGGTATTGACAGACGATATAAGAATTTCGAGATTATGTGACCGGAGGGTTGAAGAGGGTATCGCAGTGGTCGAGACGAGGGGAGACTGCGAGCTTGTGCCTTGATCCTCGCCATACCTGAGGAGAAATGTTCCATAAGCCCCTATCCTATAGTTTTCGATGATTCTTCAGGTGTACCGTATCAACAGCCCTCTTCCGTCATCCTCTCCTGTAGTATCCAATTGCTTCTCCCAAGGCTGTTCTGGCGCCAATGGATCAGCAAGCAAGACCCGGATCAGTCTTCGTGCTGCTGCTTGTCCATTGAGACCAAGTACTATCCACAAGAGCCCAGTATTAGCTTCTATCGACGGAATGGAGTGCGCGTCCTTGCCGTACCAGCTACCCTGATGACAGCATCTTCCGTCTCCAAGCCCCGCAACGCCAATTGAAGCCTGCTGAGATTGACGTAGCTCGCCGCCTTGCTGTTTAGCTCGCTCAGAGCCTCATGTAGCTCCCTAAGGTTTGCGGGCACCTCTCTTGTGGCATTAACTGCAGTTGTTGAAGCTAACGTGGAAGATCTCCGCAAGCGCGAAGCTGAACGCGATTTTGACCTTTGCCGGGCATCTTGCCACGGTCTTTGAGCGCCGGAAAGACGCCAGAAGACGCAAGCGGTGCAGTACACTAAGCCGGATGACCTTTTAGAAGGGACAGGAAGCAATTGACGAAGAGTCGATAATCTTGGAGGCATTGGAAAGTTACAGTGTTGCGCCCATCCGCAGCCTGGAGCTGCTGTCACTAGTGCCGGTACCATACAGTACTTTACAGCGGCTTTACAGTAGGGGCAAAAACTCTGGGCCGTTCATGATGCTTGGAAAACCACTTTTTTTTTTGGATGCTCACGATTTTAAAAATCACAAATATCATAACTACTTTACAATCACAGTTTAGTTTTATAATCTGAGTATACAGAATGATGAAATATACACAGTTCTTTTAGTCCATAAAAAATTAAGTGTATCACTGAGCAAATGCAAATGTAGTTAATGAAATTGTATGTTTTTCAGAATTTTACCGCAAAAACATAGTATTTTTACTCAATAATCAGTGTATAACAACACAATAACAATTTATTACAGAAATCTGAGAGTACAGTATCAAAATATATATAAATTTCTTACATCTGTGAAAATTTTGAACTGATCATTACATAGATGATTGTGTTATTGAAGTTTTCAGTGAGTTTTACATATAAATTGCAACATATCAACAAAATTCTTAGTTTTGTCACTGTTACAGTGTTTATACATAATTTTATCAACTACATATGCATTTGCTCAGTGACACACTCAATTTTCAAAAGATTGAAAGATCTATATATAAAGTATGATTCTGTACACTCAGATTATAAAACTAAATTGTGATTGTAAAGTAGTTATGATATTTGTGATTTTTGAAATCTTGAGCATCCAAAAAAAAAAGTGGTTTTCCGAGCATCATGAACGGCCCAGAGTTTTTGTCCCTACTGTACGAATGGACAAGTTCCATGATTTTTTGCTTTATTTGCAGCTTCATACGTGGTCTCATATTCTGTCATATCTCCATTATTGCGTCTCACAGATCGCAACTTTTCTTACAAGACAGATCGTGGTTGTGAACCCATCGAACTTCGACAAGGCCCGCGAAGAGGTGTCCACGCCTGCAATTACTGTATACAAAGGAGATTCACTTTGTCGGATGACCAGCATGTACCAGACAATTGTACCCTTATTCCGAGAGAGGCAAGCAATTTTGTACCAAGGTTAACGGAAAAGTTAGTCTGAATAGCTTAGCTATTGCTGCGTCTACTTCTTCCTGACCCAGATGACCTGATTGACATCAGTGACCGTCATTCCTGCAGCGTTTCGAATCTGGCAGATGGACTTACATGCTGATTCTCCTCGCAACAGTAGCCAGACTACTGTCGTTTTCCGCTTCCATGCTGGCCCTCTCGAATGCCTGTTTCCGGTCCTCCTCGCTCTTCCGCGATACCTCTTCATGACTCGGCGGGAGGCGCTCATTTTGCAGATCGACCTTCCGGGCGTCTTCGAAATTGTGGATCGCCTGCTTGATACCCTCCGCTCCAAGCATCAGCGTACCAGCCGGCAAACGGCCTCCTGATGCGGTCTTCAACTCCGTAACCCGTTCAGACTCCTCACGCAAAACTTGGAAAACACGAGATAATCGTCCGATGGCGAGAATCTTATTCTTGATGGCTCGTCGCCTGAACTCACTGGATTCGGGATCGACGTTGGTAAGAGGCGGAGATGCAGGGGCTGAGGACACTGAGGACGGGGTTTCTTCTTCAAGCTCTTCCTTCGAGCAGGTATTGAGGATGGCGATGAGCATATCCGTAATCTTTTCGCCAACAAACGGTAATGACCATGTGAAGACGTCCATAAAGTTTGGTAACCAATACGGGTGGGGCGTGCAATTGAACTGTCGGATATTCATGACGTTGTTCTCGTACTTCAGTACTGCGGCCTTGTTGTTATACACATCCAAGTAATTGGGCGCGCTGAAGATCGTCATCACACTGGGAAAGCCGGTTGTTCTCGTCTTTCGGTACATGCGGTAACCAGCGTCCTGAGCCTCATGGGCGCGAATGACAGAAAGGAGATTGTTCCTTTCAAGAAATGCGCAAGCTGCAGGGTACGAGAAGAAGTACGAGCAGCCTCGCACATGGTTGTGAATAAAGTACTCTGAGGTCTTCTCTTGCCCAAATTCCTCGAGTGGATCTGCCCAGAGAATGTCGCACATGAGACCATGTGTGGGTGGCTCACGGAATCGATCAAGCTGTAATATGGTCAGCACAAATTTTCAAACTTCACAAAGCTACTTACGCTTCTCAAGTCATCTAAAGTTTGTAACTCGGGGCTTAGGCCACCATGAATGCAGAGGAATTGCTTGTTCATGATCGCAGCCAGAGGCAGAGCACAGAATGAGTCCATACATGCTTCGTAGATTTTCTCCGAGTACTTGTGCTTGCACTCCAGCTTGAAAGTGAAATAGTCCGTCAAGTGCCGACATTCGTGGTTGCCACGCAAGAGCCACAGCGTGTTTGGGTACCATATCTTCAGCGACCATAGGTATAGAACACACTGCGCGAGTCAGACTTGCACACCTCGCTGACGGAAGGACCCACCTCTATACTGAAGTATCCTCGGTCTACATAATCTCCCAGAAACAGATATCTCGTGTCTGCTGGGTCGCCTCCAACCTCGAATAACTTCATCAGGTCAAAGTACTGACCGTGCACATCTCCACAGACGGTGATTGGGGCATCCATATCGAGCAAGTTCGGCTCTGACCTCAGGACCTCGGTACCCGTATGTATGATCCACAGCGCCTGCTCCTCGGTGAGACGACCTTCACGATAGAAGTGTTGCTTAAGAAATTGAAGATTTGGCTTCGTCCGATCGTGTGGGGAGAAGAACTGGTCTTGACTGGGCGGATGGAAGGCTGGTGCCTGGACATCTAAGGAAGATTGCCCCATCAACGATGCGCTCTCCGGTGGATATGTTACGCTTTTCCTTACCTTTGCAGACCCTTTCCTGGGTGCTCACTTGTGTGCCATCCTCCATTGTGTGCAAGGTAAAGTCGATCTCAGGCACTGGCTTCTTCTCATGCACTGCGCGAATCGTGTTGTGGAGCTGGTTGGTGCTGTTCGCACCATGACCTGGAGATTCGCCATCCATGATTATGAGCCACTCGTGCGACTGGTTCTAGACGAAAGAGACTGCTCAGACTCGTTGAAGCTGAGGTGGGCACCGTCTAGTCCTTGTGCGGTTGAGGTTGAGAGTATGAGTGAGAGAGAGTGGAAGATCAAGGAGGATTCTGACGGCGAATGTCGCGCTATAGTACCCCTGGTAACCTTTCTTCAGTCAATGCTGCGATGACTGATAATCAAAGTTTATGGACTCTCCGAGGCCGTGAATCGTCGCGTGAATTGAAGCGTAATCCCGTACGGATTACTGGGTGTAGAGCTAGAATGCGAGGACCGAGTGTGAGAAAAGAGGGCTGAACGGGACCATCTAAGGTTCCGTGTCGTGGGCTACTAGCGTCCGGGGGTAGTTGCAGGGATGATGACAGGTATCAAGGAATGGAATTGAAAGAACCCTACAGAGTACATGTACTATTGAGGCAACTCGTTCTACATTCACATACAGCGCGTAGGTAAGTGAAGGACAGGGTGTTAATAAGTTGCCAAAAATACAAGAGCCTAACAATGTATCTTGGGTTCGTAAAGTGGTTGCGTCAGGGCCTAGATTGCGGCTCGAAGAGATCCATTTCTCTTATTCTAAGCGCGGGGCATCTCGCAAGCACGTGCCTCGGTCGACCTCTGCTCAATGCATCGATCAGCAAGACTTCCTTTCCTCTATGAGTGAACACATACATGTAGTCTCTCTGCATGATGCACGACGGACGTATGTGCGCTGGCTCTCCCTCAAAGCCGAGCCAGTCAGCTGCACAGGCTGACACCCGGAGCAGGAGCTCACCCACTACTTGCTCAGATCCCTCTGACAGTCTCGCCATTCATCGCCCTTCCAACAGCGACGACACTACCATATACCTATAAGTCACTGCCCTCAACGCTACCGCCATCATCTACAGGCGACACCATTGGCGCCGAGAAGCCAAAGTATGTAACTTCCTCAAGCGGCCACGCCGCGCGCCCAGAGGAAATCATTGCATCTTGCAAGGCCTTACAAGCACATCTGCAGCAAGTACAGGATGAAGCAGAGAAAACGCTGAAGGAGTGGGAGGAAGACATCAGGCAGCGGGAACTAGCGGAGAAGCGCAGAGTAGCACCAGGTTGGCTTGACAGGGATGAAAAGATCCTCGAGCCGGAAAAGAAGAGCACTAGCGCAGGACAGCACACTCGACCACAAGGGCAGGTTGTCGATCTCATGGACAGCCAGGATGCCAATGTTGGTGAGATGGGTATGGCGGAGTCGAATGAAAGCAGGGAAGGGGAGGAGCTTGATAGGGCTTTTGGCGGGCTCGGCCTTCGATAACAGGAGTCAAAGCACTCAAACCAACCAAAGCCAAATGATCTGTGTCTAACTCTGAACGTTTGTGATCGCCATATGCCAGTACCGGTCATCAATCTACACACATTTTCTTATATTTCCATTGCAAAAGTATGGGCTGATACGTTCGGAATATCTGTAAAGACAATGAAAACTCTTCGATTGAACTGAAGTACCTATCGTACTGTACCTGCTGCTATAGGAGCTGTTGATCGACACGGCTACATGTTTCGATCACAGTTACTCACAATTCGAAAAACCCCACCAAGGCTCTTTAATAACCCCATCAACATTACGCCATTCAAAGCAACAGCACATAGCCTGCCATGGAAGTATTGCACTCAGCTCCATCGGTCGACGCCTTCACCCCACTATCGACCCATCAATCACAAACACCAGACTCCTTCTACGAAGGTCCGCCAGTCCTCCACTACCGCAGCGAACGCGCAAAAGCTGTAATCCCAGAACACGACCTGAAAGCAAGCCCAGCTCTCGCCGGCCTAACCCACACCCCTCGTTCCACAAGCCATGAAGCAGCTGTGAACGGCGATGCGGACGAACAAGGACCGGATGTCGTGCTACAAGACATTGACGTCTGGGTCACCTCCGAGTAACTTTCCCCCCTCTCTTTCCTGCCCCTCGAACCGAGCATCGACACTAACGTCAAATCTACAGACGCTTCATCCTATTCTCCCCCTCAACGCTCACAGGCGTTTCAATCCCCTACCCGTCCATCTCCCTACACGCCATCCAGCGCCTGCATCTACCCCACACACCTCCGGCCAACCCCGAAGCTCAAGGCCTCTTCATGCAAATCTCGACGTCGGACGGCTTCGACGATCACGACGCCGGAAGCACCGTCTCCCTCACCGTCGTCCCGTCAACACCTACCCCTCCACCACAACCCGCGGATCCCACGACCGAGAGCTCGACAGCGTCTACACCGGCGCCAACACAGGAACTCTTCTCCGCCGTCACGAATTGCTCGAATCTGCACCCAGACCCCGTCGATCAAGGATCCCAAGATGGCGATGATCAACCGATGACGTTTGGGAGTGGAGATGGGGGATTGCCGCCGCCGGTGCCGGGGAGTGGAGGGTGGATTACGGCGGAGAACGCGGGGGAGTTCTTTGATGAGGAGGGGAATTGGAGGGGTGGGGTGTTGGGGCCTGGGGCTGGGGTTGTGAGAGCTAGAGAGGAGGAGGAGGATGAGGAGGAGGGATACGGTGAGGGTGATGCGGTGGAAGGAGAGGAGGTAGGGGAGGAGACGAAGTGGAGGAGGACGGGATGAATGAATGTTTAGGGTGTCCAGTAATCGTGGCGCTTGTTGATCTTCATCAACGAACGTCAGTTGGGCTTGCAAGAAGATCCTGAAACGCGTGGCCGGCGTTACTGGCTAGGAGAAAGATACCATTAGATTTATGCTCCCAGCGCAAGCACCAAGTTACAACACCGACGTGTGGTGAGCTAATTCGGGAAAATATCAATTATATAGATGCCCAGGACCCGCAGGGAACAAGAAGAAAGAAAGCTAGATCCGTTATAGAAGTCCATCACACGCAAAAACCACCCCTCAAAACCGTACCATTACTTCACCTTTCCTTCGAACTGCGCCGCCAGCTCAGTCCTTCAGAAACCCATCCCTATCATACAAACTCCCCGGCGTCCCCCACGGCACCCCCAATCCCAACCCGAGTCCCACCGCCCTGTTCTTCGGCGTCGCAGGGCTCACAATCGAGCGCGCAAACTCACTACCCTCATTCTCCACGCCACCCTCCCCTCTATCCACACTCTCCCCCACCCCGTCAAAACCCATCAAACTAGCACTCCCGTCCAACGGCGACCCCATGCGCAAATACCTCTTCGTCCCCACCACGCTCAACACCCGCACCTCGCTATTCATCCTCCTCAGCGCCAGCACGTTCTTTCGCAGATCCCTGGCGCTCGCACCGGGTGAGCTGCGCGAGGAGGTGTGTTTCATGGCGGGGGAGCGGGGCGGTTGGGAGCGGGGGCCGCGGATTGTGGTTGTGGAGGCGCGGGGGCGTTTTGACGGGCCGGAGGAGGGGGTGGGTTTGGTGTTGTGGGGGGCCTGGAAGAGGTGATTGTAAGGGGTTGTAGAGGATTGTGATGGTGCGGTGGGGTCTCGGGGTGCTTGGGGCGGCTCTTGGGGAGGGGTGGTGCTGGTGGTTGGGGGTTGGGGGAAGGAAGAGATGGCTTGCGGGGGGATGCTTTGGATGGACCACGTGGAGGAGGCAGCGCCGGAAGAGGTGTTGGAGAGGTGTTCGGATCTGGTGGTGGTGAGATTTTTGGGAGCGGCGAAGAAGTCGTCCTGTGAATTGGGCCGGCTGCGGTTGGGGGAGGTGTTGTAGTAATAGTTTACCATTGAGGAGGTTGGAGAGTGGGGCCGTTCTGGTGGTAATGCCAAAGCCTGGCTGGTGGGCTTCCGGTTAGATGGCGATGTGATTTGCGGGTCGAAGGTTGCGACAGATGGGGGCCGCGGGAGGAGGTGCGGCTGTGTGAGAGTCAAGCCTGGAATCCGTGGCTTGGGCGTTGGGGTGTGAGGGACTTCCTCCGGCTCTTCTGCCGTGGGCGGAAACATCATGGGACCGTGTATCACTGGCGCAAGCGTAGAGATCTGGACGCAGTTTTGACGTTTATGGCCCTTTCGAAATCCGTTGCCACCTTTCAGCGCAGAGGGTGGTCCTGACTGGGGAGAAATCCTAGAACAGTGAAACGAGTTGCTGCTCCGTCGTGATTGACTTCTTGTCGGACTCATTTGGTTCCCGGACACGTCTTGCAGGGTCGAGGTGGATTCCCTCTTAGATCTTGGGTCCTCATGTATGTCGAAGACTGAATTACGGTATGACAAGCGTCTAGCTGGATTGGATTCAAGAACGGAGTGTCGCCGACCAAAAGGGACATGACTGATACGCGTGTGTGTTCCCAGAGAGCCGTCGCCATATGTTGACGATAGCTCTTGGCTGAGCCTCTCCATTCTGCTCGCGTTGGAGTGGTTTCTCCTCGGTACTTGACTGTCCAGCTGGCCGACTAGAGACATAGAGAGACCACTGTTTCGATCCGTCTTGAGACTGTGCTGTCCGATACTCGTCTGAGAAGACATTGGTGACAACTGCTTCTGATCGAGGCCACGCATTCTTCTGTGTGGTGATCCACGACTTGTCACAGTGCGTGGATCCCACGAACTGATGCCACCGTCGTAAATACGCAGACCGGTCGAAGCTCTAAATGACATTGGAGGTGATGCTAGGTCAATCGACGTCAGGTCAGTTTCTGTCTGTGAGAAAGGCTTCGAGTCTCTGTCGTTTAGTATGGAGCTGCTGGCAGTGTCATAACTTGTGCCGGAGTACCTTGTTGGGCTTTCTTCGATGTTGACCTTGTGATGGCTGTGTTTCGCACTCGCTGGGATCCTAAGGGGTAGAGGAGGCATAGGCACATCGGGTGCAAGTCCTGACTTCTGGCTGCAGAGACTTATCGACCTTGAGCACGTGCGTGATGGATTGGGTTGAACTCCTCCCAGGCTCGCACTGCTTTCCACCGGCTTCACGACAGAAGCAATCGATCGATACTGCTCTGCCGCAGAGAACTGAGACACCCTTTCTACGGATCGTTTGCCTTCGGATCCGTGGAAGAGGGGCATTGGCTTCAATGCCGCGCTGGGCCAAATGTCAGAATGAGGGTTACTCTGGCCGTCCGGAGTGTGTGGCTCAACGTTCTTCTTAGGCGGCAACCTCGGAGAATTCTCTGCAGGAAGCTCTGCAAGATTCGTAAGATCCGGAGAAGTCTCGGTGTTGTTATTAGACCTCTCTGTAATAGCGGATAATGGGGATCCTTCAATTTGGGCCAGAGGAATAGCGCATCTAACGGTATCGCGTGTCGGCAACGGCCACGACTGGCGTGGCGAATGCCCATTTCGCTGGCGTCCGTCGGCCGTCAGTGCTTTGGAGAGCCCCTTGAGAAGTGGCTTGTGATGCAGGCTTTCTCTAGAGGATAATGCTCTCCAGCCATTGTTCGGGCTGTACTGGGTATGCGTGCTGCGCCGAAGGACAGTTCGTGGCCGTGGAACTGGCACATAGCTGCTTTCACTGATACTGAGATGGTCTCTCGGATACCGACTGAGACGCCATTGCCCTGCTGCTTGGGACGTGGCAAGTTGATGTCGCTGCCGGACCCGAAGAATAACCACGATGGCGATGGACAGCGCGACAAACAAAAAGACAGCTCCGCCGACTGCTATGGCAATGATGACCCCGGGGCTCAACTCAAGAGGAGCTAATCGGCGGGCCAAAGATCTCCTAGCCGCGTCATCTGGAATTATCGGCCCCTGGTGTAATGCTTCCCTCATCGTAGATGATGCTGAACTGATCACGCGTCGCAGCATCATCTCCACTCGACCCACTCCGAGAGGAGTATGCTGTCAGCAGATCAGGACTCTATACACAATGGCGCAGGCTAGTTACCACAAGCGTACGTTGTGGCGAAGACGCTGTGATTTGGCAGGACTGACTTCCGCTGACAGTATCTGCGCAGCATGTATGAAGGATACTGCAACAGTGCAGAGCGGAAGAATGTAGGATCAGAAGCCTCCACACATGATCATGATCTGCGTAGAAAGGCAGAACAGCTAGCAGAGGACGCGGTGAAACGTGCCAATGTTTTCACGAATCCTGAGAAATTGCAACAATGCCAAAGGCATGTGGGTAATTAACGTATGACCGGCCTCCCTCCCAGCAAGGGGCCAAGGAGGAATGCTACCATTCCACGAATTAGAGAAGCGCAAGAGAGCTATCGAAATAATACACAGGTTTGATAACTTTAGCTCCTCTTGATTTGAGATGGTCTAGAATAATTGAATATCTAGCATATCGTCTTCTCTAAGAAGTCGTTTCAAAGAATCCACTTCGTCAAGATAGAATCCAATTAGACAGCCTGTTGTGATCCAGCTACTTCCATCCAACATGATTATGGTTCCTCGCTGGACTAGCAGCGTAGTCAAGATGTAATGAAGAAGCTGTGTGACGTTTGTTCTCTGCACGATGAGTGAGAACAGACGGGCCGAGGGGGCCTTACTACCTAAGGTACGTAATGTTTACTAGCCTTTGGCGGAGTTTGGCGCGGTCTGCTTCGATTGGGATATTTCGAGCAGTTTGGCCACACCAACCTGAACGTGTCGCTTTGGCCGGTGATTCGATGGATCCTGTCCCTATATGCCTTCTTGTTCCTTCATGGAGGTGTTCAAGTTGGTACGCAATTCACCCCTCCTGACGGTAGTCGAAGAGTAGTACGGTCTAGGTGAAGACTTCTTTCAGGATGTTATACGGCCTTCGCATTATGCACCAAATATTTCGACAGTGTCAAGAAGCCAAAGGCCATTGAAGAAACTGCAAGGGTCGACAAAAGACTGACGATCAATCTGAAGCTTCTAAGGCATCGTAGGTACTTTCGTCGCAGCCAAAAGCATGGTGGACTTCAGCATGCAAGATACACAACTTCGACTCGTATTGGGTCTACCGCTGTCATAACAACAGAGGACACCTCGATGCCAGAGTTTGCCAACCCTCCGCAATGCCATCCAATGAGTTCTTGACGACCGCCACATGCGTGAACAGCACACCGTCCATCTCGGACCAATAATCCATTCCCCGGCTTGAAGGATCTGGACCTTCTTAAGACGCTATAACCATGATTTTTTTACTCCGGTAGAATCCAGCGCGAAATCCAGCAACTCCGGGAAAGGCTCACGAATAGCTCTAGTCTTGCATCAAAAGTTCACAACCCATCTTTGTGATGGTCCCAGCTCGAGTAAGTGTGGCAAGCAGAATGGTCAGCATTGTAGAAGTCGCCTAGAAAGAGCTCGATTAATTAGAGTCAAGCCGTGTCAATTTCCAAGGGACGCAAGAACAGGTAGTGGAGTCGAAGGAGCAGCACGAATTTAAGAAGGATGGGAGGACCTTGTGGAGCGGGGAAAAAACCCAGTAAAAACGGCTATGGATATAGCAAAAACGTGTCAATAGAGTACAAGTAGGAAGACTAGCTCGACGGAGAAGCTTTGGATTGAGAAACAAGATCCGGCCGAGTCCGATGGTGACGATCCGCACATGAAGAGTGCCAGCCAAGGAGCTCAGAGAGATTTACGGGTCTATGGACAAGCCATCAAAGTGGTAAGCTCGTCACCACTCGTAATGCTCTACAGCGAGCAGACGAAGTGCCTATTGCCTTACTTCCAAGGTACTGTGGACGCCCGGGAGCCGGCGTTCCGAGGAAGCCGGAACCTGTATCACGATATCCACGAACGTCTTGTCAGATCTACTATCATCACCGAGGAGTCTGATCATCAACGCCTCACCTTACCGATATTCTCCTCCCTTGACGAAGGCAAATCTTGTTGGAACCTGCAAGCGACATGATTGGTCACCCACTTGTGGCTTCGCCGGCTATCGGCGAGATGTTTATACTAGCGTCTTCTGTCCCACTATCTTGCATTCCCTTATCAACAAGGTACCTTAAGGTACTTCGCACATGTCATCAAGAGCAATCCTGCAGGCAGAGGTTGTGTAATGCTCCCGGAAGTCTCTGAACCTATGTGTACCATGTGTAGCCTAAGACGATAGGTACATTACATGTATACACCGGTACATGTACGAACTTTGTTGGTCGGATGAATAAGCCCAACTAACCTCTTTGTGATCCTGTCTGTGACCGCCGTCGTCACCCTTAGGCTGATGCTACTACCAAGGATAAGTACGCCCGCCCATCCTCAACCTTTTTCACCTTTAGTCAACCCCTCACCTACATCTCTTGCCCATCATAGCCCTCAATTGACTTTTGTTGCTTTACACATCACGGTAAATCAAGTCCATCCCAATCATCATGGCCGATTCTGCGATGAAGGGCGGTGCCTTCGCCCACGACAACACCGTTGCACCCAAGACTGAAAAAGTCTTACCTCTTTTCTCCAACAAGGGCAAGACTGCTATTGTTGCCGGTGCTGGTGCCGGTATCGGTCTTGCCGTTGCCCAAGCCCTCGCGGAGTCTGGTGCAAACGTTGCCATTTGGTACCACAGCAACAAGAAGGCTATCGATCGCGCAAAAGAGATCGAGCAGCATTATGGCGTTAAGTGTACGTCATTTCCTACACTGATTGCTACGGAGCGTTTACTGATTCTTGCTTATGATTTAGGCAAGGCGTACCAAGTCAACGTGGCGGACCCCAAGCTAGTCCAAGAATCTGTTGACGAGATCGTCAAGGAATTCAATGGTCGTCTCGACATCTTCATCGCCAACTCCGGAATCCCGTGGACACAAGGTGCTATGCTCGACGGCGAGATTGACCACTACCGCAAGGTCGTTTCTACTGACCTGGACGGTACCTTTTATTGTGCTCGTGCGGCTGGTGCTCACTGGAGACGCCAGAAGAAGGAGGGTACCGATTCGAATGGCAAGAAGCTAGAGAACTATACTTATGGTTCTTTTGTTGCGACGGCGAGTATGAGTGGTCACATTGTAAACGTCCCTCAGTTGCAGGCAGCCTACAACGCCGCTAAGGCCGGAATTATCCAACTGGGTAGGACATTAGAACCATTGCTTGCTTTAAGAGTGTTACACTGATGCTAGTGCTTTAGTCCGTTCTTTGGCCGTCGAATGGGTCCAATTCGCTCGTGCCAATTCCGTCTCTCCTGGCTATATGGCCACCGAGATCTCCGATTTTGTTCCCAAGGAGACCAAGGATATCTGGAGGGACAAAATCCCAATGGGGTAAGCCACACCTCCTTAGTTCATCTACTTGTCACAGCTAATCAATCGTCCTAGTCGTGAGGGTGAAGCCCATGAGCTCAAAGGAGCCTACCTTTACCTCTCCTCCGACGCAGCCAGCTACGCCACTGGTACCGATATTATCGTCGACGGTGGGTACTGCTTGCCATAGACGTATGGACAGGTGGAGATCCGAGGATATTCGACTATTATAGTTCGAAACCCGTTTCAAAATGGTTCTAGCTCAATGAGCTTTGTATACTTGAAAAGTTCGGACGGATTTAGGACAGCTTGACAACAGTGAAGACGCAGAATATTGTCGATCATGGTATTCGATATTCTCAATGTCCCCATACCAGGCTACGGACCGGATGGATGCTGCCAATGGTATTAATCTGAAGCTCCAATACGCGGTCTCATCGATGTTACGGTCAGTTCAACCAATGAAGCATCATCCCAAAGAATTGACTCCGTAACATTCTCGCCTCTCCGCCAAGTCCTTATGTCCATAGAATTCCGACGTCCCGCAATTCGACATCTTCGTACCCCAGAGCCGATCCCCTTCATTGTTTCGCGAACAACGCATATTCCAATCCAGCTGCGTACTCAAAGATTTTTCAAGCCATTCAGTTTCAGGTTCTCACCGTTCCACTTCCGCCTCCTCTCCCTTCTCACACCCACGACCACGCCCACGCCCACACCACCACTATCATCCAACCTCTCCACTGCCCTCACTCCCTCTCCACTCCAAACCGGCAACTCCATTCCCCTTTCCTCTCGTCACTCATTCCAATCCTTCTCTTCTTTCATATACTCAACAACGCCCTCAACGACCCAATCCACAAACCCATCCACCCTCTCCCTCACTCCCCTCCTCCTCTTCCTCTTCGTCTTCACCGTCCCATCTCCCTCTCCGCTCCCATCTTCCGCTCCACCCCCACCACCTCTATGAACCACAGCAAAACGCCTCCCGTCCTCCCTTCCCGTCCCCCTCCCCTCAGCAGGAACGTATTTCTCATCCGGAGTCGAGGCACTCACCGAGCTCTCAAAACTCCGTCCCGAACTAAGACCAAAACTAACACTAGGGCTGCTGGTAAAGCTCCCCTCATCGTCTTCCTCCTCCTCGTCCTCGTCCTGCCAGCTTCCATCACTATCCTCGCCATCGTCATCGTCGAAATCGTAAACCTTGTCTCGGCGACGACGATGACGAGAAGCTTCCACATCAACACTCCGCAGCCGCCACCTACGACGACGACGACGTATGAAGCAGGCGACAAAGAAGAAGAGGCAGAGAACGAACAAGGAACCGATAAGGAGCGTGAAGAAACGGACGGGTGTGTGATTTTGGCGGTCGAGGAAGTTGACTTCGTTATTGTTATTGTTGTTATTGTTGTTATTGTTGTTGTTGTTGTTGTTGTTGTTGTTGTTGTTGTTGTTGTTGTTGTTGTTGTTGTTGTTGTTGTTGTTGTTCTTGCTGGTGGTATTTTGATGGTCGATCGTTTGAGCCGGAACTGGAATTGGAATTGTTGGGAGAGAGTTGTTTGTGAGCATGGAGCGAGATGGTAGTTGCATTGGGATTGGGATTGGGATTGGGATTGGAGCGTCTGGTGTTTGGGCAGAAGAGTGAGTGTTGCGTGCGCGAGGTGTAGGGCTTGGTCGAGTCATGTCATGTCATGTCATGTCGTGTTGTGTTGTGTTGTGTTGTGTACTCAAGGAAACCAGACGCGATTGTTCGGTGAATGGATAGAGAGGTGTTGAATGGTTTAGTTGAGTGAATGTTAAAGCTGGATTCACTTCTGCGCCGGGATAGGACGAAGGAGGCTGAGCTGGGTCGAGGACGTGCGGAGATTTGTAACTCCAGAGCTGGGGGCGAGATTGGGTTCGTAGCACGACACGGAACTTGAGGTGCATGTAGTGATTGAAGAGATGGTGAATTCTATGTAGCTAGTATCTAACATTTACAAAAATCCACGAGCAAACGCCAGTATCGATCAGAGACCACGACGCATCGAGGGCAGGGCGGCCGACCTAATCAAGAAATCTATGGAAGACCACGCTGGAGAAGTATAGAAGAAACTTTCGTAGAGCACGTAATCAGGGAATGCAAGTGAGACATAATCTACATCTCTCGAGCATCGGGGTGTGAACTACCGACGATTGAAATTGAGGTATCGGGACTGGTAGCCTTGTCAATAATGGAACTGTTGAGACGAACAGAGTTGAACTTACGCCGATAAACAGAAGCAGCAGATTGCTTCCGATGAATGCAGCGAAGATACCCAGATCTCTCCACCGATTGTCGAAGCTGAAGCTCAGTGGTTCATAGAACTGGTCTCCAACCTTATATGCGCAGTATTGACACATATCCGTCGCGTTCTGCGCAAGGTAGCCAGCACCTCCATTCTGGAAGAAACTGCTCATGTAATCCCCACAGTTCTGTCCAGGTGGCGAGGTAAAGATGTTGAACTCGGCAGGGGTGCATCGAACGGGACGATCATGCAGTTCCGTAACCACCATACCTCCAATGAGGCGAGTGAAGGGGTCGAGCTGGTAAAGCCATGCACGCCAGAAGCCCGGGATTGCCGATTTAGGGATGGTGACGCCGCAAAATAGTGCGAAGACAATGATCAGGAACGGGTTGAGTAACATGCTGATGAAGCTGCTCGGCGTAAGTGCTGCGACCATCTGGCCAAGCGTGACCGAGAAGAACTCTGTGATGAGAATCATAAAGAGTTGGTATCCCGCTCTGCTCGATGCGGATTGGAAGCCAGGGATGTAGTACAGCGGGAGGAAGAAGCCCACCGCACAGAGAATGCTGTAGGGAACTTCGGCAAGGACCATTGATAAGGCGAATGGGAATTGCTTGTAAGCCTTGGCAGCAGATTCGCGGTAGAAGATCAATCGAGAGAAGTCGTACTTGGGCTCGACTTGTGCAAGAATCAGGGCCGGCAAGACAGTTGCTTGAAAGATGACGAAGACACGGTACTGCAGTGAAGACCGCGAATCATCGAGCTGGAGATATGCCAAACCCGTAAGAAGGGCAATGGCAACGTGATTGAACAGCCGCGTGAAACCGTAATTAGGGGACCGCCAGAAGGACAGATGTGTCCGCCGATTGACCATCTTGATCTGGTGCCATAGCGGTGTGGCGTATTCCTTTTCATCGGTTTTGACGTTCGATCCGACCTCTTGCATGCGCTGACTTTTCATTTTAACAATCTCTTTCTTGATATTGGCAAGCTCAGGTGATGAGCGCCAGCGATCGCCCCAGTCACGATCACCTATGCGGGGTGCTTGTCCTGCGCCTATAGCATCCAACATCCACTCCGCAGGGTTTGCATCAGATGGACAATCGGCACCGTTATGACGGAAATAGCTCAGCAGCACATTGGCATCCTTTCCAATGTCACCGAAGTAGACGCATTCGCCGCCACGTTGGAGTAGTAGCAACCTGTCAAAGTTCTCGAAAAGAGCAGAGTTGGGTTGATGAATGGTACAGAGGATGGCCTGACCAGCGGAAGCGAGCTTCTTCAGGAAGCGAACAATGTTGAAAGCTGACTGCGAATCCAGACCACTACATATCCGTCAGCGAATAAGTACTGCAATGGACAAAGGTTCGCGTAAATGCTGTAGAATGATTCCCTGGTAAATTGTGGCATTAAGGTGATGAGGCGCACACCTCGCTGCCACAATACATGTGAAGGGGTATTGCAGATCTGCATCGTTGGGTTGCTATTCCAGCCCCGGGGTGATCATCTTGCACCGGTAACAAAGCAAACGTTACAGTGAAAGCTTAGGCAAATCAGAGGAAGCCACTCACCTTGTAGGCTCATCCAGAAAGAGCAAAAGTTCGGGCTTGGCTGCAAGCTCGACTCCAATAGTAACACGCTTTCGCTGCTCGACAGCAAGACCACTTTCAGGCTCGCCAATTATAGCGTCAGCAATACTCTCCATCTCTAATAGCGAGATGACTTCCTCGACGTAGGCATATTTCTCTTCGCGCGGGACTTCATAGGGCTGTCGAAGGTCTGCGGAGAATCGAAGGGCCTCCCGTACAGTTTGGGTCGATTCGTGGACATCGAGCTGCTCAGCGTACGAGGTACCTCGCTGGAAGGCAGTTCCAGGCTTTATACCATCTACAAGAACATCGCCAGAGATCACTCCAACATTTTTTCTGGCCGCAAGGACGTCGAGTAAAGTTGTCTTGCCTGCTCCACTGGCACCTTTTTCGACTGTTAGCATAGGTGTGCAAACTATCGAACCCAAGAGTGAAAATCTACCCATGAGAGCCGTGAGCTGGCCCGGAACAACATAACCAAAGATGTCCTTGAGCAATCGGAGTTGCCCGGACGGCGTAGGCACGTCATAGCACAAATTCTCCCAGGTGAGTACGGCCTTGGAAGTAATCTTGAGATCGGAACCACTTTGGTCTGCCTCCTTTAGCTGTCTCTTCTCCCGTTTCTTCATTAATGCTTCGTTCAGCCGCTTGCGCTCCTTATCTTCTTTTGCGTAGTACGTTACCGTCTACAGTGTTCTCAGTATCAACAATATTAAGAGGGATCAAGGCTAAACTAACCTTGCCACCCGCTCCGAACTGAAGGGCCTCCCCTAACGTCGCGTTCAAGAACAGGAAAGCGACGATCAGAACGACGATGATGCCCCAGTTGCGCCAAAGATCGGTCGGATTGTATGAAAAGGAAAGGTTGATGTAGTTCGGGCCAGGAATCTGGTTTGATCCAGGCGAGCTACCAGGTAAGGGGCAGACCTGGTGAGCCAGATCGCTGTATCCTGGACCCGAAGGTACCAGAGAGTTCGGCGTGCAGGTTAGTGTAAGTCGCTTGAACTCGTTCATCATTAGTACGGAGAACCCCAGTCCCAGTGCGTTGACCCAAAATATCCACCGTAGCCACACTTGCTCGCCCTGATACTGGATCAAATAACCAGAGGTCAGAACAAACATTGTGATGATGACGGCGGCGAACTTCATCGCGTAATCGAAGTCTGGACATAGACATCCAATGGTCCTAAAGAAGAGCGTCATGGCAAGGTAGCCGCTGAGTATGACCAAGACGAAAGTGAAGAAAGCCCCGGGTGTTCTTACGAGACCGCACATGAAATAGACGATGATGCTGAAGACGAGGATCTGTACTGCGGAAAACGCGAGGTCGACAATGATTTGAGCAATCCATAGGGCGCTGGCTCTACAATCCTTATATCTCAGTCTACCTTCAAAGAAACCCTCGAAAGGTTAGGGGTGTGGACTGACCTGTGGAAAGTATATGCTCTGTGTTTGTTCACTATGTACTATGTCAGTCTAACCTCAAAACAACCCCATCCTAGCCGTCTTCGCTCGAAACCCAAGTCGCTGTCCAAAATTATGAACTTACCTATAGTTCGACCCAGCATGGTAGAAGCCAACTCTCCAAAAGCTTGAAAAGCGTTGAACAATAGTGATATGAACAACAGTCCGCCTCTGGTGAAAGCTCCATTACTGGTTGTCGGAAGGTTCAGCCACACAGTACCGAGGACAATGGCGATGACGATGGAGGTAATCCAAGAAACAGTTAACGAGAACTTATCTTGCCACTTGATGAGAAATTGCCGCTGCATCAATGCCCAGACCTGTAAGTAGAATGGAATTGAATAGACAGACGATTTGGAAGTGTGTTTGCGTTTTGCTTGCTTCGTTGCGGCCTCGAAATCTGCGTGCACCTCCTTCTCATGTTCAACGTCCAGTCTATAGGCAGCCATCTCCTTTGAAAGAGAAACAGAATATATCGAGTCGTTGAATGCTTTTTCGAGGGAATCCGGAGACCCTGGAGCGTTTCCGCTGTTCCAGCCATCTTTGTATTCTCGCTCAAAGGGATCGGTACAGCCAGTCAAGTAGTCCGGCGTCGTCTGCCGGGGCTTTTCTTTGAATCCGAGACCCTCAAAGTACGCTCGAGCTTCTCCGGTCGGACCAAAGAAAACCTGTCTGCCTTCATCAATTACCATTACTTTGTCAAACTGCCGGTATATGTTCTCGCTGGCTTGGTAAAGCGATACAAAGGTGGTGGTCTTATAGATATTGGTCATGATTCTTAGAGACTTGGCGTAGTCTAGTGCTGTGGAGGCGTCCAAACCCCGAGTCGTGTTGTCCCAAGCGCAGACCGTGGCGGATGTTATCATCATTTCTGCAATTGAGACACGCTAACGTTCTCCCCCACTTACTCCACGGAGAAAGGGGTTGCCAACAATGGTGTTCAAGGTATGTTCGATATTGAACATCTTCAAGAGAAGGTCGATCACCTTGTTCTTGAACTCCTTCTTCGACATGCCACCAGGTCTCTTGCCGGGTGTTTTGGTGTCTAGTGCGAATCCAAGGGTCTGCCCAACAGTGAGTGTAGGGTGATGTACATCATCCTGCCGGTGTTGTCAGCACAGGCCCTCTATCCATAAGCTGCGTTGTTCATCCTTACCTCCTGATTGTAGACCGCCTCGCCCCGATATTTTTGCTCGAACGTTCTCGAGTCGAATGGGCCATATGAGACTTCACCGCCCACCTTTGTGTATCCGAACCTAGTATACATGTGAGAACAAGAGATGAGGAAGAAGGAGCTTTGCGACATCGTTGCTCACCGTTGGTTCGCGATGACCTTCAGAAACGTGGTGCATCCTGAACCTGGCTTCCCGAGTACTAGGACCATCTCCCCAGGTTTTGCAACGCCCCTGAAGTTCTTCAAGATATCGACCTCTCTCCCTTTCTTGCCATAGCCAAATATATGCATCACGGTCTCAGGGATGTTGAAGAAAGATACGAAGGCGTCAGGAAATGTCTTGATGATATTCTTGACTCCACCAATACCGCTGACAGTGAGGTTATCCCATATCACACCTATGCAGCAGCAATGCTCAGCACAGGTGATGGTGGGGCGTGATCAAAAATCCTACCTATCCGTTTTGACTTGATCCCCGCCTCGTACTCCGCAGCTTTCGATCCATGTAGAACCTCCTCGAGATCCCACCGTTCCGCTCCAGAGTCCTCTGCGCTTACGGTCTTCTCGACATCTGCCTCCCTCGTTACGCTACGCCGATTCTGTCCAAAAGATAGCCGCCGAGACACTCGTGGGCTTTGTCGTGAAAATCCAGAGAGCTCCCTGCTGAGCTCTGCAAATACCGATTCCGCCCAGAGAACATCCACTCCGCTCGCTGGCCGAGACAGGCCACGCGGATTGTTCGAGCGCACATCTTCTCGCTGCCTCTGGAGATCCTGACCAAGTGTGTCTGAGCTTGATGTGTTGGTCGATAAGGGTCGTCCAGAGGTTTGTTCATTTGCTTCCCGCGTGCTTCGCAAAGCGTGCTGGTGCTCGGAGTTCTTGAGCTCGTCTATGACCTGCATCCTGGGCAGCTTTACCCGGGGTTGATGTTTACCTCGGTCGCAAGATCCTCACGTCAATCAGTGAGGATGATGATGGAAAAGAAAACTTCTCGCTTTCAATAATGGGCGAGAAGAACGAACTGAATAGCCAAGTCACTTATGAAGATGAATTAAAGGTGCTGGCAAACACAGCGAGATACGTACTTGTACCTTAATATTGCTTACCAATGCAATGAGCCCGGAACCTTTTTGTATAAAGATACCGAGAGCTTGAGCGGGCACAATTCTCAGCCCGGTCAACGCTCAAATAGGGTGCCCCGAGGCACGCTTGGGATGACGACTATCTTTTGTGAACATCGATGTATCAAGACTGGCAGGGGCTGAACTCTCACTCAGCGAATACTATTATGTCTCCGGCCCCTGCAGAAGTAAGCCGCAAAACGAGATGAGTCAGTCACTTTCTAAGCAGCTACGAGGTCTCAGAGACCTTCATTGGTGGTCCTTGCCTATCGACGAGTCGTAATGACAATGGCGGGGCGGGTATGCCCATGACCCGAACATCCGGAGGGAGGACCTGACTCAAGATTGAGCATACATACAGTAACGACAAATTTGCATTGTTATCGGTCTTAAGGGCATCCAGACTGCGCCATGTCACCGAACGACCCTAAGTAGGCGGCTGCGGCTGCCTGAGGGGTGCGGCTACGAACCCCTTCCGCAGTCGACTGGAGCTGAAGCACGCCATTTGATCACAATCCAAAAGCGCTTTGGGGATGTGCGGTGGACGTCGTTCAGTTCTGATGGCAAAGAAGCAAATGTGTATGGCTCCTCCAAATGATATCACCAAATATTACCCATCCTGCTTTCTTATCCAGTGAAATGAAGGCAGTGTGTCATGACGTGAACAGGGTAGCATCTGTAAGAGGTTCTACAGCTTTGTCAACCTGATCGTTTTGCTGGGAGTCAAGACATGTCGTCATTGCTGCCTCCTCTTGCATCTGCTCGTAGGCTTTGTTACCGCCAGCCCTAACTTTTGCGGCTTTCTTCGTTTGTCTTCTACTCGTTTTCTCGCCATCCTTCGCTATGATCTGAGCCTTTGGGCGCCACCTCTGGCGGCAATCCTCCTCGTCCTCCGCCGTCCATTCACGAGGCAATAGCGCGAACACAAGGTACGAAGTATGCGTCTTGAGCTCCTGCTCGGCCCGATGCACAAGTCGGCCTTCTTTGTAAAGTTTACGATCCGCGAGCGCTTCCCTGATGTTTCCGAGACGTTGTTGTTTGGAGACATTCACGGCTGACAACGGCGCACGGCTGTCAATTGTACTGGAGTCAGTATTCTCCAAAGGCTGCGAGGTGTCGTCGTGGAAGGACTTGAAGCGACCTTCGACCTCCCTGAGCCTTGTCACGGCTTCAGCGACGGATGCTGGAGAGGCATTGACACCTCGGAGGCCTTCTTCGTGAAGACCGACTCGCTCGCGGCGGATCTCGACTCGCTTGGCTGCGATCTCGACCATCTCGATTTCTAGCCAGCCAAGTTGGCGCAAGGTTGACGTTGTGCGTTGAACTTGCTCTATGCAGGGTGAAAATGTACAGAGGTGGACTGCTGTTTTTGGATCGAGAGGCGAATCGAAATTCATGTTTCCAACGTCACCAGGTTGAACATTGTCTAAGAATGTCTTGCTGGCGTCCACGGTAGGCTTGGAGCTATCAATACGTCGTTCCGGACCAGACTCATCTTTGGCCGAGGTCTCTATAGCTTTATCTAGTGTTCTAGGCGATAGCATAGATCGAGTGAGATGTCTCAAGGCCAGCCTTAGCAGAAATCTGTCAGACAGACAAACACTTAGACTCGCTCAAACGTGTGAGACTACGTACCATGGCGCGGGAAGGTCCAAGAAGATAGCATCAGCTTGTGGCTCGATAGCAGTAGTAGCTCCTCCTTGTGCATCTCCGTTCGAATACTGCTCTTTCGGCGGGAGTACGAAGCCGTCCTGGCACACGTCTCGATGTGCGACTTGGACAACGCCATCAAGCCCATGTTCCCTGATCTCAGTCTTCAGCTTGTCCACCCTTTGCTCATGAAATTCATAGCTCCAAACTTTGCCTTTCCGTCTTCGCTTCCTTGATCTGGACTCATGCTCATATTGTTCGCCATCGAAGACTGCTCTTGCCGCAGCGTGTGTGAATGACCCGCTCCCAGCTCCTGCTTCAATTATTACGCTACCTGGTCGTACTCTCAGACGGTGCAGTATATAACTGTAGTCCGGAGTATACACGACCTGCGTCCTATGAGGTAGCGAACTAGTCCATGACTCTGGTGTTGGGGGTAGCAAATGTATGAAGCCGGTCGCGGCTGTGATCGCTGCTTTTGGTGTTGAAGGTGTCTCTTCACCTTCTGCATCAGGCTCTTCGACTCTTTTGCGCTTGCGTCCTATCTCTGGCTTGCCATTGACGCCCCTTCGGCCTCTTGACCCAGTGTCAACCGCCGATGCCCTTACTTGTGTTCCCCACGGTAGGCCAATCAAAGTGCTATGTGGAAATGATCCAAAACGAGTATTTGTGACCTTCCCTTCAGCATAGCCTTCATCGTTGTCGTCGCGGTCCTCCAGTGTCACAGGCGTTAGCAGGTCCCTCCTGAGATGCAACACAGCCAATGAGTTTGCATGAGCCACGGAACCGGGATGGAGAAATGGCGACGCACGATGTGAGGCCATGGTGGTCGGCTATGAGGGTAACTAGAAATTTAAATTAATCAAATCTAGGAAGTCTTTGGCAGACTACCGCTTCTCTCTTTTATCATCGCAGGTTTTGGATCTTCAATCTTTTCGCTATCATCAATTTCAATCAAAGTTGACGTTGCCGCGAAAGCTTTAGTGGTGATCGACATGGACCCTGACGCTAGCTCGGCGCAGCCCGAAGGGACACTCTGGGAACATTCTTGACTCACCCCCACGGCAATGCTCATTCCTCTACCTTCGTCGCCCCTTGATGTCATTCTCCTTACGACGCTGCCTCGTACTGGTACGGCGAACACCCGTCTTTCCTTGTACATCGTCACCAGAACTCACATCCCTCCACCGAGGAATGGCAACAACAGCGCGCCAACAGCCAACATGGCAGCCTCCGCCACAACCCAATCCAGGAACCAATCTACCACCTCTCAAAATTTGGAACTCACTGACGCGATCTAAGACTCCGTTCGTACCTCTCGATCGGAAGGGCAAGCGGGTTGGCTGGTATGCTTGCGGTCCAACAGTCTACGATGATGCCCACCTGGGTCACGCCAGAAACTATGTTAGCACGGATATAATACGCAGGGTATTGCGAGATTACTTCCAATACGATGTAAAATTTATTATGAATATAACTGATGTAGATGACAAGGTGATATCCGGAGTGTTTCCATGCCTCGCAAGGCCCAGCTCATGCTGTCTCAGATAATAGTACGCGGTCGGCAACAGCACTTGTTGGCTCAATTCTTGTCCAAGCATGCTAATGCTTCAGACCCTGAGGTCCTCCCGACAGCCCTAGCCGCGTATAGGGCCTATCTCCTCAAGAATCTTGAGCGTATACCGCCCGATGAATCCCCGGAATCATTCGAAAAAGCGGCGCAAGAGGCCTACACAAAGATCCTAGATGGCGGGAAGCCAGGGGGAGTCAGTACGTCAGGAGACAAGGAAGCGAAAATCAAGATGCACATCAAGACCATGACGGCGGCCTCCAATGCACTCACACAGCTGAAGGAATCTAGTATTTCATCAACCGCATTTTATACCGCCACGCAAGATACCCTGCTCCCATATCTGGATTCACTCTACGGTGCATCAATCGATGCACATGATCATAGTATATTCACGAAGCTCACGACGAAATTTGAAGGAAGATTTTTGGAGGATGTGAGGGCCCTCAATTGCTTAGATCCTGATCAGATTACCCGTGTCACCGAATATGGGCCCCAAATCGTGGCATTTGTGAGCAAAGTGGTGGATAATGGTTTCGCCTATGCCACTTCCGATGGGTCTGTCTATTTCGATATCAATGCATTTGAAGCCGCGGGAAACAGCTATGCACGCTTGGAGCCCTGGAACCGGAATGATAAAGAACTGCAAGCCGATGGAGAGGGGGCGCTGACAAAGAAGACATCGGAGAAGAGATCTGATTCTGACTTCGCACTGTGGAAATCGTCAAAGCCTGGAGAACCAAGCTGGCCGAGCCCTTGGGGTAAAGGCAGACCCGGGTGGCATATTGAGTGCTCAGCGATGGCTTCCGATAAACTGGGAGAACAAATAGATATTCATTCAGGAGGAATCGATCTTGCTTTTCCGCATCATGACAATGAGCTGGCTCAAAGCGAGGCGTACTGGTTGGAGAAGAGTCATTCGCATCAGCATCAATGGGTCAATTATTTCATGCACATGGGCCACCTCTCAATACAAGGTTCGAAGATGTCCAAATCCCTCAAAAACTTTACAACAATCCGCGAGGCTCTCGAAAGGGGCGATTGGACTCCGCGAGGCCTCCGAATTGTGTTTCTGTTAGGAGGGTGGAAGGAGGGGGTTGAAATCACTGATGATCTCGTAAAGGCTGGAAATGCATGGGAGGACAAGGTCAATGTAAGTAAAACCTCCCGGCGCCTCTAGCATTGTCGCGGCCGTGCATTGGTACATCTTCACTATGAGATCATGCCCTGCACTTTAGTAAAAAAGTACTTACATGGTCTGATATCATCCAGAACTTTTTCATCAATGTCAGGGAACAGATGACCGGCGAACCCCGGAACGTTAAAGCTGACCCGGAAGACACCCTAGCTGGTGACTTCAAGGCAGCAAAGAATGCGACCTTCGAGGCCCTCTGCGACTCTTTCAATACACCTGCTGCTATGAATGTTATATCCGACCTAATATCCAAGTATAATTCCACTGACAAGGCGACATTGAGGACTCGGAACCCTGGAGATGTTGCTAAATGGGTTACTTCCATGGTGAATATCTTCGGCCTCAATGGCTCGGCAGCACCCAACGAGGATGAAATAGGCTGGTCTGGCATCGACGTTCCTGAGGTTGCCAAACAATACCTACAACCATTATCATCGCTGCGGGATGAGCTCCGTTCTATCGTAAACTCATCCAAGCAGATCGGTGCGAACCAGCTCCAACATATCTTGAAGCAGCCAGCCTTTACCATTGACCATGAACCAAAGGTAGAAGGGAAGGCGTTCTATTTGGTTTATGAATCTTTCCGTCGAAAGATTGCTGAGCTGAAGGATTCGAGCAACCTACCGAAAGAGATCCTACAATCGTGCGATTCGGTTCGGGATGTAGAGTTGTGGAATCTCGGCATCTACCTAGAGGACCGCGAAGGTCGCCCTGCGCTAGTGCGACGTGTAACCAGAGATCTGGTGGCAGCGCGGGAGGAGAAGGCCAAGCGGGAGCGGCAGAAGCAGAAGGCAAAAGAGGACCGAGACTGGGAGGCACCAAACAAGGTCGAGAAAGGCAGATTAAGCCATCTGGAAATGTTCCGCACAAGCGAGTATACAGCTTGGGACGGTGAAGGCCTTCCTATCAAGGATGCAGAAGGTATGGAGGTTACGAAGAGCAAGGGAAAGAAATTACGGAAGGATTGGGAAAGGCAAAAGAAGCTGCATGAGGCCTGGTCGAGAACGGCGGGGGGGTGATGTACCGTAGATTCATAGCCACGAGCTGGACTCGAGGGAAAGAAACCCACCACAACAACCGTTTTAAGACTTTCGCAATGCCCCTTCGAAATACTCCTGTGATGTCGAGGTATCTATGAGCTTCTTCGTGTCGTAAGACTTTATCACAGCATTCAGCCATCCCTGCCCACTGCCAAGCAAACTATACATCTTGAACGGCGGTCAGGCGACTGAACAACTCAAACTCCATCCTTTCCGCGGCCATTGGGCCGTCACGTATTTCTCCAAGCATGTCCAAACCAGGCGGGAAGTCATGCTCGAAGAATGGTTCGCCATTACGTCGCATGTTAGCCAGGACCGACTGTCTGAAATGCCAACGCAATAGCTGATCGACAGGTCGGTCAGGATCATTGAGGAATCTCTGGTCAAGATGTTGGCCGGCAATATTCTTTCCATCTCGCACAAAGAACATGATCCGATAGTTATCCTATAATAATTGTCAACTATTACAACTTTTTAAAGAAAATAAAAAATTGCATACATCAGGGTTAATTGAGACCTCATAACTGTCAAATGACCCATGAATATCACTTCGAAGTAACAGCCCATTCTGCACAGAATTGATAGATCCTCCCTTGACTGATGGCTCTGTGATCCAGCGATCAAAGTTGTGCTGTTTCCAGTGACCTTCATGAGCTAACGGAAATATATGTGCGGCGTCAAAGCCTGTCCAGGAGCCAATATCAGCATTGATGGCCTCTTGCCCTGTTATGACACATCGATGATCTCGTAAACGGATAGCATCACGAAAAGCTTGAGTGCGAGTTCCAGTAGATTGCGAAATGGTACGGACAAGCCATGACTCATCACTGACCGAGAAGGAACCTATTTTGATAACTTAGCTATCGGAATTATAAATAAACGGTTGTTGATGTAGAAGCTCACGGGAAGTGATGATGTAGTAATTCCCTGCTTGAAGCGGATTACCGTCCCTTGGAATTATTGCGTTGCCTTCATTGAGCTGCAGTTCAAAGGTGGTTGTGAAGATGAAGAGGATTTCTACCATGAAGTAGAAGTTCGCATTTGTGACACCATTTGTCAGGATTAGCCCTCCAAGCACCTTAGTTGGATTTTCAGAATCGTAGATGAAAACGTTCCGCCCTGCTGAACGGTTGTTGGCAGGCATAGTGTCCAGGAGGAGAAATGAGCGAAGAGCGCAGTGGGAGGTTTGAGAAAATGAGAAGGTTGAAGGAAGATTGTTGATGTGAAGAGCTCCTTGATATGGCTTGATGCGGGTTCGTGAAGGAAGAACTGATTGGATAGCTGTGATGCTGGATAGGAGCAAATCATCAGCCTTGGCGATGATAACTGGTGTACTAGTGTGCGTTTTGCATGAGGTACATGTAATCTGTGTACGTCGTGTCTGGCTTAGCGGTATTTCCAAGGTGCGATGGACACAGGACTTCAGGCAAACAGCGAGAGAAACGTGACCTACATTCGGTAGCTGTCATGTAATTTACATACCTTGGCGATGATCCGCATCAAGGTTACTTTGACTAAGTTAGCGCGGCGGCAGCGGGATCGCAATGATTACTATGTAATCAAGAACAAGTACTGTTACGAGTACCTTACACGAAGCCATTCACCTTGTTACCTGAACTGTATGTATAGGACAAATTGTATTCCTAACTTTGTCAGGTGAAGCAGATATAGTTGAGCTTGGATCCATTTGCATTGGCATTCGTTGCTTTGATTCCCATCCGCCTCGATTTGAGCTGGTGTACGACTGCGGTCATCTCTCCGAAAGGGCTGTGAGTGATAGTGACTCCCGCATGAGATTATGTGCTTGTGCGGGCGGACTAAGTAGCCTGACAATTATAGACACTTGTGCGACACGCAGAACGACCCTGATGCGTTGTTCCAAGGCAGTCATGCACCATCGCTTCGCCGCCTCACTCCGACTTTGCTCACCAACACCAATTGTCTGATCTGATTTCGCTCGTATCCTTGAGAATCGTCTTAATTGGAGATTATCTCAGATTCAGACTACGACATGCGTGGCATCTGAAGGTCTTTCGTCTGTCCGTTCGATCAGGCTGTTGAAGGCCGGTCCGGGCACACAGCCGCAGGCATCTTCCACCTTTTCTTAAATGCCATACCTGGCAATCTTGGGACCTATCACTACGGGTACCTACCTCGACATTTTGGTGCACGACCTCTGCTTCTCCTTACCATATTGTCCGGCACTGGGACATCTCCTGTTCTGACGACGACGATTCGGTTTTCTCATTATAATCGGGGTCTCGGACTCGAAGCTACGTACCGGCTTTGCTTCTGGCTGTGGAAAAGAGACATATGAACGCCATGGATTTCCAAAGCATGACGGGCCCTGGCGGAGGGCCACTTGGAGGAGGGCCCAGTGGAATGCAGAGACCGGCAACCCAGATACAACATCAAATATACGAGCTACTGCGGCGACAAAACGAGCCGCAAGGCTGGCAGACTGCCGTGTCGATTTCTGAGCGAGGAGGGAAGGTCCTTGAGCTGTGAGTACATTGAAACCCTTTCAGTGATGGGTTAGTTTTAGTTTTTGCGCGCTGTGTTAGTTGCCTGACATGTCGAACCCGTCAAAAAAAGCTAGCCCACTCTAACGATGGTCGCGGTCTTCAAGACTTTCAAGGTTGCCCTAGCTGACATGCAACAAACCAGAGTTTCTTCATTACGTCTGATCAGACCAAATATGAATGCTGGAGAGGCAGTCTCAGTCGCGATCAATTTCGAGCTCAAGGCATTCCAGGACTCAGCAGATAAGGTAAGTTGGCAGGCTCCATCCTACTACGTAGTCGAACTGCTGAGTGAGCGCATATTCTAACGTTGGCTTGCAGGCATCATATGAGACACAGTGCAAGGAAAAACTCATGCAAATTAGAGACACTCGAGCGAGACATACTGCCAAAATGCAACAGTCTCAGAACGCCCAAAACACTCAGATGGGCATCGTTCAGCAGGCATCTATGCAAGGGATGATGCCGAAGCAAACTCAGAATCAATTACAGCAAGGCTTTCCTAACCCTCAGCTCCAGCACCAGATGCAGGCTTCTCCTCTCCCTCCGCAGCTCTCGCAGCAACAACCTATGTCCTTGGGAATGAACATGGCGAATCTGCAAGCGCCAGGTCAACTACCGCAACAGCAGTTACCAAACACGGAGCGACAGGAGCCTCTGCAGACGAGCCGTGACGACGTAGTCTCTTTCACGCCTCAAGAGAATCAACAGATCAATCTACTGGCGCAGAGAATGGCCCAAGGCACACCAAGAGCAGACCTAGAGAAGATCAGAGCGAACCTTCAGAATATCACCCCCGAGCAAAGGCAACAGCTTGCAAGACAGAATATAGATCCGCTTGACTACTTCTTGCGCACGCAAGCTGCTCGACAGTTCAGAGCCAACAAAGCAAAGATGCAGGCACAACTCACGAACTCTCAGCAAAACCCTGGAGTGGGCGGTAGGGTCGGAGGAATTCCCCCGGGAGCCAGTGCCATGCCGCAGCAGGCAAAGCCCCGCTCGCAGAACGCCGTGAATGGTCAAGGTCAACAAATAGGAGGAATGAATCCGAATCAGACTTTTGGTCCTTCGTTCATAGGCAACATACACCAAATCATCGGGCAACAAGCGGACGCTCAACGGTCTCAGGATGCTGGACAGCTCGTGGTTCCAGCGAGCAACAACCAAGGGATAGCACAACAGCCGGTGGGAGGTGCGCTTGGGATTACTCAATCTCAGGCGAGTCAGAATACTGGCAAACCTGGTGCTGCTCGGGCAATGGCACCGAACGCTATGGCTCAGTCCCAACAGCAATTTATGAACGCGCAGCAAGCTCAGCAGGAAAAGATGCAACAAGCTTCTCATATGCGGGCTCAATCACAAGCTCAGGCTCGCGCCAACCTTCAAGCCAAAGCGCAACAGATTGCTTTACATGGACAATCCGACACCATGAACTCGCACATCGGTCAAGTACCACCTTCGCAAAGTCCAGCGATGCCGAACATCAATCGCCCCCTAGGGCCTGCGGTGCAACAGTCGCAGCCTCAGGGAACGCCTCAACAAAGATCTCAGCAGCGAATGCCACAGATGAGCCAGCAAGCTGCACATCAAGCGCAACAGGAAGCTCTGCAGCCGAGAAACGCGATGACTCCTCAGCTACAGACGAATAATCAAACACAGCGACCACCAATACCACCGAATATCCCTCCTACTATACACCAGCAAATGGCTAATCTTCCAGACGATCAAATGAGGGCCCTTCTCGCGAGATGGCATAATCCGCCAAGGAACGCTCAGGGCCAGCAGCCGAATAGCAGATCGACTATGCCTCAAGGGCCCATGCCCATGCAGAATCAGGTACCACAGGCTGGGCAGCAGCTTCTTGTGCAGGGCATGCAACCCGGACAAGTCATGAGCCATCAGGTAATGACCACATCGAATCCAAATTTCCCGCAGCGTCCACCATCGACGCAGCAGCATGCCGCTAAAGGCATGATGAACCAGCAGGAACTACAGCAAAGATCTCAGCACCAACAGCAGCAGCAGCGGGAAATCTTACGTCGTCAAGAGATTCAACGACGACATGCTCTGCAGTCGTTGCCCCCAGAGAAGGCGCAGGAGATGGATGATATGGATTTCCCAACGGGCATCCTCAACGCGCAGAACAACACAATATCTCAGGTTCCGAACAACGTCAGAACATGGGGTCATCTCAAAGCGTGGGTTGCTCAGAATCCCCAGATCATGCCCAGTGGAAGCCTGGATAAGCTGAAAGATCTTCAATACCTTCACTACTCTAATCTTTCGAATCCCAACCAAAGAAAAGTAGCACAGCATGCAGTGCAGGCAATGCCGATACAGATGGCTACGGGCTCGATGCCTCCGAACTATGGTCCCGGTCTCGCTCCGACCGCTCCAATGATCCCCCAAGGATCGCAGAATGGACAGGCTCCACTACAACGACCAAGCTCACAGCCTTTTCGGATGCCTAATGGCATGCCTCCCTTGCAACAGCCCACTATACAGGAAGTTCAAAATGCCAGAATGCGGCTTCCCGACCACTTAAAGGACGTCACTGATGAAAAAGTCAGAGAATTCATTCTGAGGACTAGGTATAGACAGGCGATGACGCAGGATCCCAATGCCGTACAAGGACAGAACACCATGCCGCAACAGCAATCTCAACACACTCTTGTGCAAAGAGCTCAACAGCAAGAAGCTCAACAGCAGGCAATCCAGCAGCTACAAGGCCACAATCAGCTGCAGAAAAGGCAAACCAACCAATTTAGTCCCAATGCGCGGCAAGTACAGCAACAGCAGCAGCAGCGCTCACGCCAGCCATTACCTGCGCAGAATGCGCCTGACAACAAGAGTGGCAAAGCAGGGAAACCAGTACCGCAAGGCCGGGGGTGTGTGATTCCTCCGTCTCAAATGTCGCAAGACCAGAAGGGCGTTAAGCGGCCTAGCAATGACGATGTGGTGGAAGTACCGAATCCCAATTTGCCGCAACCTCAGCGAGTCCCACAGCCGAAATTAGAGTCAACTCAGCCTGAGAGGAGACCACCGATATTTGGTTCCACGGTCGAGCAATTGGCGTTGATGCCACCGCAGCAGAGAGCCCAGATCGAGGCGCGTTGGCGAGAACAGACGGCGCAGAAGGCGAAAACTGCCAGTCTCCAACATGTCAACCAGCTGGGACAGGCTCCTATCAACGAAGACCCACTTGAAACCGACAGGCAAAAGCAGGACCGTGATAGGAAGGATGCTCGGTTGAAACAAATCATGCGGGAAGTTCAACAAAGCAACCCGAAACGGCAGCCCATCGACATGAGCCCGGAAGTAAAGGCTATAATGACACAGAAGCTTCGTGATGCAAAGGACATGGTTCATAGAATGGAGCAGTCACTCCCAATGTTTTTCAGGATGTTTACTGATGAAATGAGAACAAGAGAGCTCATTACCACTGTAAGAAACACCTACTCTCTTTCATCTGACTTCTAACTTACAGTCCTCTAGCGGCTGTCGTTGGTACAACAGTATAACAACATTGACTACAATCTGGTGGATGGGTTCACGATTAGTCCGGAAGAACTCGATACATCAATCAACAAGTTACGCAAGTACTTCAATTTTGTGATGCAGAAGATGCTCCCGCAGAAGCAGAACACTTGTCAATCTCAGGCTATCGCTCAACACCAACAACCTTCCCAGCCACAGCGTCCTCAGCAACCCCCACAAGCTCAGATGCATCCGCTCAATGCAGCGAACTTGCAGCAACAGCAGCATGACTTGCAAATGGCCCGTAGAGCTTCACTGCAAAAGCACCACAGCACCCGAGACTCCCGTCCTCCTGCTGCTCCGACGTCTGCGCAGCCGCCTTTCCCAATCGGGGCTGCTTCTCCGCATGGTATACCGCAAGCTTACGGACCCAATGAACTTACCCAGGAAAAGTTGAAATTCCCGCCTGCGAAGAAGCGAAAGGGCAATCAACAAGAAAGCGCAGCATCGACGCCGGCTCAAGCTCTTGGTACACCCGGCTCAATTCCATCTCCTCAATTAACAAAGCTTGCGTCGCCGGAGACACAAAGACAGCAAGGTATCAAAGCAGGTGTGGAAGCAGCATTGACCTTCAAATGCCCAATTGAGATCTGCGAGCACAACAAGAAGGGGTTCACTTCTCAAGTGGACTTAGACCATCATACAGTTGAAATGCATGAAACGAAGGAGCCACTCATCGATGATCCTTTATCCTGGGCTTTAGAGAGCGTAGCTTTTGGTTTGGGCCTTGACACCAATGGGAAGAGGAAACTACCGATCGATGATGCAACTGCGACAGAGAAGGCCGGAGGAGCTCAGAAGATGCAGGCAGCGCCCTCAAGACAAGGACAGACGCCGAAGCCAAAGCAAGGGGCTTCAACACCAGCAGCCGGAACCACAACGCCTATGGCTAGACCTCCAACTCAAAGCGCACCATCACCTACTTCTAGCCTGCTAAAGACACCGCAGGCGACAACCATGAAAACGGCCGGTTTCGGCATTTCTGGCACGAAAGCCTTACCCAGCAGATCTGGTAAAGGTGCCCATGTGGAAACACCCGTCCAGAATGTTGGCACGACCGTTACGGGGTCCCCAACACCACCTGATCTGTGGGTCGATAGCTCCATCCTTCCGGAAGATCTGCTGCAATGTTTCGACGGCCTTGATGCTCTGCAAGGCATTGGTTCTTTCTCGCACACGCAAGCTAGCCTCACGCCTGCCTCCACGCAGTCAAGCAGCAGCAGTAAAGGCGACAAGAAAGACAGCCCGAGAGAAAGCGACATCTCCGAGAATGATCAGCTCCAAATCGACATCGCAACTGGCGAGGATTCGATCTGGAACCCCTTTGGCTTGTACGACGGGCTGACGGCTGACATGGAGGAGATGAAATTTGAAGAGGAGCTGATGACGATGGACTGGGAGAAATGGCTCAAGAGGACCAATAACAGTACTACGACCAAAGAAAACGGTACGGACGAGTGGGCGACGAGTCCGGCTTGGGACCCGAGTCTGTTTTCGATGGAGTAATTTATCTACAGAACCGAGTATCTCGGTGGGAGTTGGAGGGGAGGGAACGACATAGAAATCAGTCGGGATCTCAGGTTTTTTATCTTAGCGAAGGGCTTCTATCATGTGTAGGAAGTAGCATCCAATCTTGAATCTAATGCCAGGTTTGAGGCGCACCAAAAATTCACAGACGTGTTGAAGGCACTGTGATTTGATTTGATTTGATTTGATGCGTCTTGTCTACTGGCGAAGCAGCGCGTTTGCTCTTTCTTTCGGTAGCAGTGACATCTTATTAACTAAATTCAACTCTGAAATCTCATCTGCAGACAGTATATACAGGTAGTGCCAAGCCTACGAAAGCCGCATTTTGCAGGTTTTCGGGCGACCAGTGAACGGCTGCACTGCAACTATTGCAAGATTCTCTGCCTGTAAATATCACAGGGCATCTACGATCTCAACAATGGACTCTTACTGTATAGCTGATATCTCTGCATTTGAAACCCGTTGTGTTGTGGTAGTGTGTGCTGCCAGTCCGTTACACTGCTCGCCCAAAAGACTAGGTCAAGCCTTGGCCTTCTATCGTACAAGATAACCTGGCTGGCGGGTACACGACCTTCGGGAGTAACCTTCCTGCACCATTCGACTCATGTCACGAAGTTTGCGGCAGCTCTCTGCAGATTGTTTGAATCTCAATCAACATCCGGCTCAACCGTCGTATCATCACTTGCTATGAACTCATTTCACCGCATTCTGTTCTTCACTCTATTCTCACTCCGGCAAGAATTACATCACGATTTACATGTATTCGTGCGCGGCAATACATGGGTCTTCCCGAGTCCCGGTTCTTATGCATCAGGGAACATACATGTACATACATACACATACCATAACTCGAGTCCAGTCATGCGCTCACCGCTGACCTACAGTACATCTAAAGATCCTTGGCCCCCACAGACCCCGCTCGTTTCACATTTTCTTTATCGCACTATCTCATCATCCTTACTTTCACTCTCCTTCCCTCTTTCTTCTCTTCATTCTCCTCTTCAGGTCCATCTTTCCTTCCACTGTCACTCGAACCAGGTCCTGAAGCAGTACATGCACCATGTCATCCAAAAAGCTCAGCAACCGCGAGCGCTTCCCCGAGCTCTACAAGGAGGACAAACGCATCGATCGACGTACCTGCAAGCGCGAGGTCCCTATGAAAGTTCTCGTGCTGGGTATGATGCGGACAGGAACAGCATGTCAGTCTCTCTGTTTTCCTCCGTACAGCCATCACTGCTCTTGGTCTCTACCAACCTCAATGGCCACCTTCCTCATGCTTACAAGATTTGTCACGAATCAGCAATGAAGGTGGCTCTCGAACAGCTCGGGTACAACGACACCTACCACATGCTGTCTGTAATGGAGAACCGAATGGATTGCGGCATATGGATCGAAGCGTTTGACGCCAAATATTTTGGCAAGGGAAAGCCATTCGGGCGTGAGGAGTGGGACATGCTGCTCGGACACTGTCAGGTGAATCCATCACCTACACACCAATCAAGCGCCGAACCACCCGAGACACCAAGTCTACCTGAGCATTGCCCTTGCCCACCACCCCACATCGGCAAATCAATGGCACAGCTTACTGACACGTGTGGGCGTATGTGTGTCTGACAGGCCGTCTGCGACATGCCCACCGCAGCCTTCATGCCCGAGCTCATCGCCGCCTACCCGTCCGCCAAAGTCATCCTCACCCAGCGCGACCCAGACACCTGGCACAAATCCTGCATGGATACCGTCGCAAGGTTCACTTCGAGCACGTGGATGGACATCCTCCGCTATCTCGACCCGCCGACCAACGCCATGTTCTCCATGATCAACAAGATGTTCGACGGCGTATTCGGCGGTCACGACCGCTTCGCAACGCACGGGAAGGAGGTATATGTGGAAATGCACGACGAGGTGCGGAGATTGGTGCCGAAGGAGCGGCTACTGGAGTACAAACTGGGCGAGGGGTGGGAGAGGTTGTGTGCGTTTCTGGGCGACGAGGTGCCCGAAACCCCGTTTCCAAGAGTCAACGAAACGGCGCACTTTGCGGAACGGGCCAAGCATATGAGCCAGATGACCATGAAGAGAGTCGCGAGGCGGGTGTTTCTGCCTGTCGGCGCCGTGGTGGCGGCTGGGGTTGCGTGTTACCTCTACCTTTGATGGAGATGAGGGAGCTTTGCAGGAAAGTTATGGACGGAGATTGTGCACGCTTCTGGTGCGCTTGGCACGTCAGCTAGCATCTCGCTCTACTCTGCGAGATCCTCCCTGCCCTCTCTCTACTCAATCTCTCCCCACACTCTCTCTACTCAACCTCTCCCAGACCTTACGATGCTCAGTCAAATCAGTGCCATATCCTGTCCATAGTAGCCACGCCCTGATCGTAATAGACTCCCAGCGTCCCAGCCGCTCCCCTCACAACGACGAGTGATGCGCGTACAAAATTGACCACAGAAGCTACCTTCCCTATCTCTTTCTTCTGGGCTGGCTTCGTTGTCTGACTTTTTTCACGTGGGATTGCTGTAGTGGGACTGCTTTGGGAAGGAGGTCGCTGATGTCCTCTTCCTCAATTTTTTCCTCTTTGCGTGATGTTGAAGGTGGAGGCTTCCTGTTTAGCTTTTTTGGTGATGTGGTGATTTGGTGAGACTTTGCATCTACTGTTGCATACTGCCCGACTTCCAAGATTGGTAGTGTGTCTTCGGAGTTCATTGGGATATACTCTATCTGCTCACTCACATACCCATCATCAAGATAGGAAGAGAACAAGATATAGTCACATCACTCGACACCCAAAAAACACCACCCGAATGCCCCAACCAGACACCACCCCATGCATGCTCCCCCTCCCGAAAAATCGCCTAAACATGCTCAATCGGCTCCTCCGGCAACAACTCCTCCCTCCTCTGCCCGTGTCTCCTCACGCAAGCCTTCAACGGCGGCCTCACGATATCATTGAACAGAAAAGTCCCGTAGACAAGCAAGGCGAAGCCGAGGATTTGCAGCGCCTTGAACGACTCCCAGCCCAGAGCGAGGGAGACGATCCAGATGAAGAGGGTGCGGCAGGTGTCGATTGTGGAGCGGGCGGTGGCGCTGACGGTGCGCGTTACGGAGAGGCCGAAGAAATTGAAACCGCTGTGTTGAGAGGGAGTCAGTCGGTGAGATGGGGAATGTGGGATGGTGGGTGGTAGAGTGGAGGTAGAGGTAGGGGTGGGGGAGATTACCCGATGCTGAACATGATCAGAACGCTTGAGATAGCGATTGCTTTGTAATGCGTGATTTCCCTCAATCCTTCTCGCGCGTCGAAATATCCGTATCGCCCCTTCTCCGTCCTGCCAATGGCGAGATGGAGGATGAGCATACCCAAAAGGGTGACGGTGAAACCGAAAACACCTTCCCAGCCGACTACCTTCAGAGGTTCGAGCGCGTATTGCTCGAGGATATACTCTTCTAGCACGAATTGCGTTGCGGTGAAGATCTGCGCTCCGGCAATCAAGAGCACTCCGATGATGGTTTGCATTGCTTCGGGCGTTTGCACTGTTGTCTTGACATGCTCCCCAGCTGCTCGGAGCAAGAGCACACCGGTTTTCACCACAGACTTCGGGTCTGGCTTGGCCTGAGGGTTGGGAGCAATGGCGCCTGCTAGCCCCACAATCCCGACACCAAGAACCACGATGAAAAGTGCAGACCACTGGTATAAGTAGAGCTTCCTCCGCAGGAAGATGACGCTGAATAGCCCAACGAATAACACCAGCGCGCCCCTCGTCATCTGATAGATACTGGCCGCCACGAACAATAGCCCTACATTCATCAAAGTCGTCCCGGCGATATCGCAGCACGCCGGTAGCGCAAGCAGTATAACCCTCCATCCTACTAGTGGTCTTCGTCCGTCAGCGTTCGGTACAAGCGGCTTCACCGCAGGACTCGCTGCTTCCTGCGCGGACTGTGTGTGGTTGAGCGGTGCGCACTCATCGTCCGAATCTACTGCGCCATCGGCAGAAACACTAGCGACAGGTCGATATCCCCCGTGCGGCATCGGAGCTGCTTTGGCGAAGTAGCGCTTGTAAATGGTGAAGCCGCCCACCACCAGCCAGCAGCCCATTTCGCCGATAAACATCTGCGCTCTGTAGCATCTATTAGTGGTCCATCTCATCCGACGACGAGCAAGGTAGACTCACGTTTGAATAACTGGTTGTTCAAAGTGTTGCCGCTTCTTGAGATCACTGGAATGACAGTTACGAACACATTGAAGGTCCTGGACACACACGTGTAAGCCTGTGGTGCTCTGAGCAGCAGCACGGTCCGGAAACATACTTGGTACTTTGTGAGCAGTGTGTTGCACACTCCGGTCAGCAACATCATCGCGACCAGGAAGGGCACGGCCGTCTTCGTCGTCATGGCTGCGGATGGTGACGCCCTGCGCTTCGGACGTCGTGAAGAACTGGAAAACCGTCGAAGTGTTTATGTCATGCTTGGCGATGATATGCTTCGACCGTATCATTTTAGTCACACGGCCACACTTCCTACAGCCTGTGTTGTGGTGGATGTGGCAGTGTTGCGCCTTATTGAGGTCAGCTTCCGGAGTCAGCTGCGGTTGTGTTCATTTCGACATTATTCGGCTAATTACAGTAGGGGCAAAAACTCTGGGCCGAAACGAAAATTTAGCGAAACCTCCACGAAAACAATAGGAAAATCCTTCCTACCCACCATTCCACCTTCTATAGTCACCATTACTGCCTTCATTGACCCAGAATGCCTAAGGCACTGTCAGACAATGTCAGAGATCTTGTTGTCAGTCAATTGACATGTGAGCTGAGCACCTCATCAATCCACATTGATACTCAGATGTCTCATTGTCAGATTTGATGAATGCAAATCAATCAACAGACTTGAGATATTATTACACTCTCAAAACTCATTAAAAATGAACATTCAAGAGCTCTGACTAAAGCAATAAAGAAGGCACTTATTAAGTATCTTAATGAATGACTCACAGCATACTGTAATGAGATGATCTGATTTCTGTGAGATAAATTCAAGATTACTGTCATTAAGTCAATGCTTACAAATGTGTCATGAGTTGAACCCATACTAAGGTCTTATGATCTAGTTGCTTACTAAGACTTTAAGACTAAAGCACATTATCTTCTCACTTCTGTATGAAGCTCTTCTTTCTTCTTCATAGTATTCTTTTTATATTTAGAAATTATCAATTGAGCATCAGTCTCATTGCAAACCTGTGACATTAAAATACTATTCTCATTTAAACCTGACCTACACTAAAGGCCTTATTATACAATTGTTAAAATCAGTGCAGAATGAGCACAGAAATCTTTATAACAGATAAAATAAAGATTATTGCTGAGGAAATTCTTTCTTAAGCATAAATATTTATAACAAAACTACACAGCATGAAGAGTCATACAAAAGAGAACATACAAAACATGAAGACTTGTACAAATCTTCTTTACATCTTTGTGATGAATTGAGACAATCTCACATCAGCTACATCAGTAAATACAGTTATCTTAACATCAGCTGTTGCAACATCATCTTCTTCTTAAAAATCAGTCAATTGTACAAACAGTCTCACTTTAAAGCAGCTCACTACAGCAATAAGAGTGAATTGACACTTAAAGTGACATCTCTCTGACCCACTCAGATACAGAGAAAAAAGAGTGAATTAAACTTACTCTCAGCAAAAGCTTTTCTGTTTTATATGACTGTTTCTGTGAATTCAATCATAAGAGAGGCTCTGTCTGCATTCAATATGATCTTATTCTGCTTCATTCATGATAAACCTAGTATAAGGTTGTAGAACACTAACTTAAAAACAATGTAAAAGTATGTTCTTGACTTCTGATGATTGTTAATATCAATTTGTATGACAGTCACCTCATTTACTACTGAGTTTAAAGACTTATCAAACTCTGTGATTGTATGAGGCTTAATCTTAATACACTGTAGGTTGTAATTTCTAGCAAAGTGAGAAGTGATTATTTTATAAAACAGGCATTCTGTGTCATACAAGGTATGCACATATGACTTCTTATTAATTAATGTTGACATAGTGAAGAGAACACTGTTCATCTGTTTCTCAAACTTCTTTCAGCTTTTATCACATCTCATACACTCTCAGCTGCAACTTCTGCTAAAAGCTACTTTTTTTTAAAGTTTTCTTCTTCTTCTGTCATCTTCTTTACAGTCTCAGCAGTGACAACATTGATGATGTGAGATTGTACAGCAGACAGAAATTTGCAGTTCTTAATGAAGTGATCTTTGTCTCTGCAGCACATGCATAGTCATTTCATACAATGTTTCATTACTTTCTTCTCTGACACTCATTGTGCTCTGCATCTCTCTTCAGTTTCTGTAGCTGTGATAATGATGTGCTCAGTGAGTTCTCAGTTCATGTTGTTTGTGTGAGACTGTTGTGTGATGATGATAGTTGTCATACAACACTCTTGAGTAACAGTCTTTTGAATTGAGTTGAAGTTGTGATTGACTCACTGCAGTAGAATAATGTACTCATCATATGACACAGAGATTGAGGTAACAATCAGAGCTTGTGTGTTATAAGTTGAACTCATACTAAGGTCTTATGATCTAGTTGCTTACTAAGACTCTAAGACTAAAGCACATTATCTTCTCACTTCTGTATGAAGCTCTTCT
>JAABUP010001743.1_pt1 | contig 44703 bp, 47 predicted proteins | sample 5559201 | NCBI WGS metagenome assembly JAABUP01 (sample SAMN10711887, study PRJNA513373) | rock metagenome | isolation source: Antarctica rocks | place: Antarctica
GAGATCTCGCGCCGAGAATAATCTTTAGGAGTAAGGCTATCGTAGAAAAAAAAGTCGAAAAAATACGTCGGTAGTTAAGGTATTTCTAGTAAAAATACGCGGTTTTACACTTAGACGTGCTGCGCACTAGGTTTTATATAAGTAGAAAGCCACTTTTGTGGCTTGGCACGTCTAAGGTCCTGAGGCAAGCATGCAGCGCACTCAACTCTTAGTCCCACCAATCAGTTGACTTTTTGAGGTGCCAGGCATCCTACCGCCTGATGGGGGTGAGTAAAGCCGAATGATTGGGGCTTAGGTATTGCTCCCTTCATGCAAGAGCAAAGCCGATGCGAATTGAGGAAGGTGATATTCGCGTTGCATTACCGAGATCCCAACCACACCTCCTCGAGCCGAGGATGACATATTGCACTTGTGGCAAGGTTATCCAACCCATTCTCCGCCGTCTTTGTTTGCTTTAGCTTTCCTCGTCTTTCATCTGGCCTCGTAAGGACTACTGTTTCCGTCAACGCTCCAAGATGGTTTTCGCGTTAGAACTTTGTGAACCTAGCGACATGCAAAATGCGTTTCGTCTCGTTTCCGAGACCTTTGGGCACGTTCAATCTTATATTGATGCCGTCTTTCCAGCTCACTGGACACCGATTGGCCGCAAGCAGGGTGGAGAGCGTTTGCTACATGATCTGACTTCCGATCCCACAGTACGGTTCCTAAAGGCTACAGACACGGAAACGGGCAACCTTGCTGGCCTGTCGAAGTGGTACATTTATGAGAAAGACCCCATTGAGGATGAGTTGGAGGGTGATTATTGGGAATCCGATGATTCGAAAGCGTACGCGATGCACCTCTACAAGGAGTATTACTCGAATCGAAGAAGAGTGATCAGGTCATCTGAAAAACCAATACTTAGTGCGTACACCTCTTGAAAGAGTTTAGTCTAACCATAGCTGAAACCCTCGATCATTTCCAATAGCACTAGATATGATGACCATTCATCCCGATTACCAGCATCATGGTGCCGGAACCCAAATCATGAAGTGGTCAACGGAGTTGGCTGAGAGATTGGGAGCACAGGTAAATCTCGACAATGCCCGTTCGGCGAGGATGATCACGGCATACACTGAATCTCGGCAGATGACCGTGGAAGCTTCTGAGGCTGGTCGTCATTTATATGAGGAACACGGATTTCGAGTTACAGAAACTATTGAGCTCTCAGTGCCAGAGAAATGGGCTGAAAAGCCGAAGGTTAGATTTGATTTTATGAAGAGGCCGGCAAACGGGACCTCATCATGGAAGAGCATCGATCAGGTGAAAGTCCTGTAGTCGCTTCCTTGGTCATCATTATCAAAGTTACGATGCTGTGCTGCTCCAAAGAGACGGACTCTGCTTTTCAAGTGCCTTCAAATCTATGCCTAGAAAGTTTTGTACACCGACCGATATGCACAGACATACACCTTCTGTATTTTTGTTGGATGGCAGATTTCTCCTCAGATTTAGTATCCACTGTATCCGAGTTCTGGTGCCGCGGTGACCTATTCCTCAGGCATCCATCTGCACTTCAAGATGCATTTTGGCAGGCAGCGCCTAAAAGGAGCCCCTACAAATTAGTCAGTAGGGAACACAATTGAAGAATAGCCAGGGCCGCAGGGCCCAAAGCATGAGGTCAACCCCAAGATAGGTCACCCTGCCAGAGCGTAAGATAGTATAAAGTTTGCAATTTTCAGCCATGGGCATTTACCTAATTGGATGTAAAAACGCAATGTACGTATGGGTGGCTTGCCATAAACAATACTAGCTAGACACATAATCACCAGACCCAAATCCTATGTTGGGAGGACTGCATAGCTAGGAAGTATCTGATTCTATACTCTTCTCAGCGCGTCGAAGACGCGTGGCTTGAATAACAGTACACGGTACGATTTAGTATTAGGCCTTGTGATGGACTGCGTCAAGAGGTCAATCCAAATTGACGAGGTGCTTCTGTCCCACCACACATAATTCAGCCCCGAGTGAGGAGACTCAGAATTTTATTGGGCGCTTTAAAAAGATTGCCTGCTTTCCACACATGACTGATGTTATCTATTCGTGCCAGAACGTTGATATCTTCCAAGGGGCTCTTGGACAGCGCAATCAAATCGGCATCATAACCAATTTTTATCTGCCCTGAGAGCGGTGCTTGAGGACCCAATGTAGCAGGTGCATTTGCAGTCCCTGCCTCAATTGCCCGTAGGGGACTCATACCAGCTTGGACGGCATAAATAAACTCTTCTGCATTCATGCCGTGGCAATGATCCAAATTTGGCCCGTTGATGACTCCTAAATCAGTGCCCAAAGCCATGCGTACTCCAGATCTAACTGCTAAGTCGCATGACCGTTTATTCGCCTCTCCTATAATTTGTAGCTTGGCGGCAACGTCGGCATTCAGTCCATCAGCATGTCGCCACGCAAAGTCTATAGCATAACGCGTGGAAACTAAGATCGCGTCTTTCTCGAGCATCAAGGAGACACATTCTTCATCCAAGAAACTGCCATGCTCTATAGTCTTGCAACCAGCCATTAATGCAGCAATGATTCCTTTTTTACCATGACAGTGAGCAGCAACAATCCTATCAGCTTTCCCCGCTTCTTCCACTATAGCTGAAAGCTCCGCATGAGAGAATTGCGCTTGTTGGACATCGTCGATCAGACTGGTAGCCCCACCAGTTGCGCAGATCTTTATGACTTTTGCTCCACGGCGAATTTGCATTCGTACCGCTTTCACACACTGGTCGACGCCATCACAAACATACACAGGCAGGCCATGTTGAGTCGCATGTGTAACAGTCTCTGATGAATGGCTATGCAAATCTCCATGGCCAGCAGTCTGGCTAAGGAGGCTGACAGAGGAATAGATTGTGGGACCAGGTATGGAGCCTTCCTGGATTGCTTTGGCAATTTCCACGCCATATCCACCCAATTCTCGAACGGAGGTCACTCCTGCATTCAGTGTCGCGGCAACATCTCGGGCAAGCCGTGCTCCAGCCAAAGGTTGCGAAACAGTGAGCATATCGTCTAGTAGTGAGCTTGTAATACCAAAGTAATGAACATGAGTATCCCACATTCCCGGCATCAGCACTCGGACAAACGTAGCTTCAAGATAAGCGTACTCAATTGGTAGAGCGTCTTTTTTCCCAACCCAGAGAATCTGTCGGTGAAGATGATTGCTGCCTCTTCAATTGGGTCTCCACGACCACAGATTAATAGCTCCGCATCGATACGTCTATTGTCTGCAACTTTAAGACAGTTTCTATGTATTCCAGACATGGCAATGCTAAGAATACTACAATGGGCGACTTTCTTCTAGACCTCAAATGCCAGACTCGATGCGTCGCTGAGTTTGGCTCGAAACATCAGCCAGTGATTGCAATGCGGTCTCATCTTGGACTCAGCAAGAATTGTCCTCACGTCTTGATCACGGGCAACGTTGATTGACAGACCAAAAAGAAGGATGGCTTCGACGCTGCCCACCCTTCAAGTAAAGAAATTTGAGCAAGGGTGCGAGCAGTCATTAACGAATGCAGGTGGGCCGCAAGCTGATGACCTGGCAGCCAGTTCTCCTTCAGGTGTCATGTTTTCTTGGCCCCACCTAACCTCTCGCCTGCCGTTGCCAATTCTGGGCGGCCTTATCTAGAGGGCGCTATCCCGGCCAAGCCAGGCCCAAAGCTCTGGGATACGAGAAAATGACCGGAGGCCCTGAGACGTCAAATTCCACACTATTACCCTCTATAATACGAGAGGTGATTGGAGGCTGGGGCACCTCAGATTTCGCATGCCTCCACGCTAATATATCCGATACCATTAATCTCCTACAGACCTGGAACTACGCCAATGGCCCTCGCCTTCGCTTTGAGCAACAAGTCGCATGCGTCGGGGCTACAATCCTGCTAGTGAACAAGCAAATATCAAATGAAGCTCCAAGAGTCCTGTATGGCCAGGCAATACTACACCTGAGATGCGATCTAAGCCTACGGACTCCGTTTCCAGCAGATCCTTTACAGACAATCAGGAAGCCGATGAATAATCTGAACAACAGAGGAGATAAACTATCTCCACAGGTCTTACGGCGTTTAAGAAGGATCAGACTCACTTTTCTAGTGGGCGCTGTGCATGACTCTGAGCCAGATTCGAGAGACATTCAGTATGAGGGCTACAAGTACGCATATACGCCGTGTGACATGCAGCCCGGGATCAAGGGCTTGAAAGATGTCCTGAGCGCTTTGACGGACGCGTCTGAACCTACGGATAAAGCTAGTGGAAAGATTGATATCCAGAGGAAGGCGAGCGATGTCTTACAGGTGGACCTCGAGTGGCCAGCTGTGAACCTTGTCAAGAGATGCAACGCAGATGAATTCGACGAGCACTGGAGGAGTGAAGGCATCTGGGCTCAATTGAAAGAGATTCAGAGCATTGGGAGAGTGGAATTCCGGGGAAGCGCCAATACCGCACTCAATCGCAAATGGTTATCAGCCAATCCAAAGCCATAGCTACTCACAAACGATTCGATAATCATGGAATCCCCAAGACAACCTACTGCAGGTTCCGTTTTACTGGGGGATGAAACATGACCAAGGCCGCATTGCGATCTTATTTTGGACAATCTTTGTGGCTACTAGGGGCCGCTAACTACCGCTAAGCTTTGTGGAAGCGATTTTCGACGCAGCTTCGTTCGGAGGCGCAACGACCTGACAGCGGCCATCAACCTTAATCTAAGCTATCAAAACGTAAGTCTTGTGTGCAAGGAGCTCATTGATAAGAGAGCTCCAAAAAGGTAGGAGGCGCTTGCGTCGAAAGTTCTGTAGCATCAAGCACCCACATGCTGTTCTACCTCTCTCCTCCTACTTGATTCCTCTGTGATTCGGACTCGAAGTGATCATGATACACCTCAGGATCAATTTGCTCCTCATCTTTGCGTCATTTTCCTTGCGCTCGGCTGATGGGAGACTTACCCCTCTGGTCCTTCCATCAGTCAGAAATTCTTCTATCTTGGCATCTAAGTATGCTTCCTCCTGAAAAAAGCGGTCCACTTCTGACAAGCTGCACTCTACTTACAGTCTCACATTCGGTGCCAACCTTCCCCCGACACCATTTGTATACAAAATACCCGACACTTCCCTTGCCCTTACCGTTTTCTCCCCACACATCCCTCTACACAGCGTTACTGATTGCCTTACGGTAATCCTCGATGCTACCCGCTACAACATGATGATTCTTGCAACCGGTGGTAGAGACACTGTCATAGAGCCATACATCACGTATGAACATGGCGAGATTGAATTGCATTTCCAGGCCACTCACCCACAAATGACGACTGGCTTTCTGGCGTGGATGCTTGAGGGGTGGTTGGATCTCGTGGGATTCTATGGGTGGTGGGAAGAAAGATTGGAATTGAGGCATCCGCGGCTTGGAATGCTCGCTATAGGAACGATAAAGAAAGCAAGTTGAATACCAAGGAACGGCCATGCTGCTATACTTCCGTAAGCTCTCATATCGTTTCCGAGCGTATTGCTAGTAAAGCGAAATTGTCGAATCACTTACAATTTTGACCTGTATTGGACCGGCCTTCAAGCCTTTTCTGTTCTAAATCTTCGAGTTTGTCATGCTTGAATTACCTCCGCTTGGAACGCGACTGCTTTAGATCCCTACCGTCTTATGGCCCAGCGTTCTTTCATGGTGCGCATTACATATTGGAAGAACAATTATCACAACCCCAGACTTAAGCATATGAGAGCGAATCCTTGAGATTTGCTTCATTTAAGGTATCTCAGAATCCCAATGCAACAAAGAACGCCGCTGCTAATCCCTTCCCTCGCATGCATCTCAGAAAACGCCCTGCTCGAGATGGTACTAATCCCGAGGTATCTCGTCACCCAAAGTCAAACAATGCCCATTTATCGCTCCCCATATATGCTCAGAAAGCAGCGCTTGTCCCATGCGCATCCATCACCGAGCAATCCGGCCCTTACAGAATTATACCCAAGAAATCCACCGAACCCCCAACCACTTCCCATGGGATCTGAGTCTCCGCTTCAGATGAATTTCCCACCTCCTCTCCTCTCCCTTGTTCCTCTCTCCGACGCGCTTCCTCCTCTTGCCACGCAGCGATCGCTCTATATCTCTCCATATCCCCAACCTGATACAACTCATCCAACCCCAACTCCTTCAATCCCGGCAATCGACACGGCCCTCGAAAGCCCACCCAAGCCAGCAGCTCATCCCACTCCTCCATGTCGCGCTGTCCGCCATCCTCCCCGTACATGAGCATGAGCAGTCGCTCTGGTGGCATAAGCCTATCTCGCAGAGTCTCTGCGGTTGGGGGCGTTGGATTTTGGGGTAGTGGCGGTGTGATGGGCGACCATGGCGGTGCTTGTGGCGAGTAGCTGGCATTGGGGACGTCTCTCGCTGTGGTTGTTGGTAGTGGGCGTGGTGGCGGCGTGATGGGAGACCAGGACGGAGCAAAAATAGGGGTGTGAATCCTATGCTCAATGGTCTCCCGGGCCAGGTGCGTGCTCTGTTCAATTGATGGAGCAGCGGGGGTCGTGGGAGCAGACTCCGTGAGGTCGATGATCTCCGGGTGACCCAATGTACTTGGCCGCGAATGATGGATCTTCGCCTTCTTCCTATGCCTCGACCCATCTTCCTCTCCATCTACTCCATCTCCACCTTCCTCTTCTCGCCCACGCTTCCTCCCGGCCGGAGAGTCCGTAAGGTCGATGATCTTCGGCCCTAAAAGCCTGAGTTTCACCTTCTTCCTAGGTGCCACTCCACCCGTTTCTCCAGCTGCCTCGTCGTTGCTATTCACTACATCCTCGTGTCGTCGCTTCGTCCCAGCTACGACAGGAGATGATGCTGTAGGTGGCTCATATGCCGGTGAATAGGCCGGGCTGTTCGGGGGAGGCTGGCTCGTTGGCGGCTCTCTGCCTGGTAGCTGAGCCGGAAGATCTGAGGTTGGTGACGATGGTGGCGTAGCTCTCAAGTTTCTCGTAGTAGACTCTGAGGCGCCGAATTCATCAGGGTCTACGAAGCCCTCCCTGATGAGCTCAGCGTTGAGATCCGGGACTGGAAGAGGATCGACTGGCTCTGGAGGAAGTCTTAGCCATGACTTATATGTGTATATTTATTGATAGGGAGGGGAAAATGAGCAAAGAAAAGGTGCAGGACTTGAGTGAGTGTTGAAATACGGAACGACAGGTAGGAAGTCATACCGAGGAGAAGAGAAAACGGTGTGTCTTTGGCGACATGAATGATCGGCCTTTGTCTCTGAGAATGACGCTCTCCGAACGAGGACATACGATGAGGAATCATTGCTTCTGTATTTGATCAGGTATCGCGTGAATATGTGAAGAGGTTGTGGATGAGAGCAATGGTGTGAAGATGATCGTGAAAGAGAGATGGTTTATGAAGAGCTTGATGTGTGATTGTAAGACCTTAAGAGCGATGTGTTGAAAGTATTGGATGTTAAAGGGATAACACGTAAATGCGGCCTAGTGATGACCGTTCCGTAGAAAGAGGACCAGATACTGCAAGCAAAGAAATACTTGTTCCACACTGAGGCCTGTTTCTTAAGAAAGTTGAAAGTTGAACATTGAGGAGATTGTAGAAATAGTAGGCAGTGAGTACAGTCTTGGAGGAATTATTGTGCTGTGAATACACAAAAGAATGAAGGTCTTAATGGACTATAGTCTTGTCGTTCCAATTGTCAACGCCACACACTCCGCTCCAGCTGGTCGAGCTGCAGGCGTGGTGAATAGGGAGACTGAACGTGAATAGCTATTGTAAGTCGGTCACTCCACGAAGTCCATCACGCAGTAAAGACAGCCAAAGTGAAGAGACAGGTGCGACAGTGATGCAAGGCCAGTGTCAAAGTCACCATCCGTCATGACACTGTTTGCTCCTCAAGCTGCTAGCTAAGTGTGAGTCCCTTTCTCGTGCACATATGTACTTTAAAGCCCCCCATCATTTCATTGCGCTCACACCTTCACTTACACCAGCTCCACATGCCTAAAAAGGACTACTGTTTGTCGATAATGATCCTGCTATGGACCTTTTTCTGAATATGCAATGCAATGCTATGCCACTCAAAAAATGCAAATCGTAATGTATCGATGTCGCGTAATATTGCTCGGGGTATCTTAGATAGCACATCAACTGCTCAATCGAAAATACGTATGGAAAATGATGCAAACGTGTATAGAGGCCGTTGCCGCATAATGATAGGTACTGAATTCAAAGGCGATTGCGGTGTTGCGAAGAGGATTTCAGTCATCCGCGATCATTTCGGCATCTCCAGAGCTGTCATAAGGATCGGAACCCTCCCTTCCTTCAGCGTTCACGACGATGCGTTTACCACGCTTATGTTTGGGGACTCCGTCTCGAGACGCGCCGAAATCCAGCACCTATGTGGACGGTTAGAATTCGGTCAGAAAAGTAAGCTGGTGGAGAAGCTCACCTCAATATATGTCAGGTTGTTACGTTGAACCGCAGCAACGCATCTTCGCTCATTGAATTTGACCTGCCATACACCGCTCAGATCTGTGAGCAAGTCCTTGGCAAACTCGCCATTCGCTACGTTCCACATCTTGAGGGTACGATCTGATCCTGATATGACTTTCTGGCCGTCGTGCTGAAAGCAAGTAATGGCACCGGTATGCGCACTCAAGGTGCTTTTGCATTGTCCATTTTCCGGGTCCCAAATTCGCAGGGTAAAATCTGCTGCAGCCGAAACGAGACGATCTTGCTGCAAATCCAAGAGCCCCACCAAGGACGAGTGACCCTCGAGATTGAATAGACACGACCCAGTTTCCAGCGACCATACTTTGACGAGGTTGTCCATCGATCCACTGATGCACCTATTTCTTTTAATATCGAGGACAACGCTGTAGACCTTTTGATTATGTCCATTTAAGCGATGGATAGTCTCCCCCGTTGAGATCCTCCACACTCGTACACTGCAATCATAACTTCCGCTCACGAGTGTATCGGCATGTGCTGCGATTGCGCGGACGGAGTGGTGATGACCAGCCAGAGTACGGACATAGTAAGGACACTCAGCCGAGTCATCTGGTGCTGGCGCGGTTTGAAATGATTCTGGGTCCCCAGGCTTTGGCAATTTCCATACACGGAGATTGGAGTCCCGAGATCCAGTGATGATCAGAGGCTGCTTTGGCATCAAGATCGATCGCCCATCATGCATCTTTCCGACCGGTGTTGGCATGAGAATCTGCAGACATCTGACAGTCGAAGTATGGCCTTGGAATGTATGGGTATTACGGCCGTTGGTGATATTCCAGACCCTGACAGTCCTGTCGGTGGACCCAGATACTAGAACGTTGCCCTCGTATTGCAGTGCCCACACACCGCCCTCGTGCCCTTGGAGTGTGACTCTGAGCGCGCCACTCTTCGTATCATACACATTGATGTGTGCATCGTCACTGCCTGTAAGAATTTTGTCAGCATCGAACTGAAGGCATGTGACTACATGGCGCTGATGCGCTCTAAAAGCTATGTGTCGGGGTGAGACTTCGTCAGCCATCCACGTTTTCCGAATGATATGATGCCTCATGTAAATAGACTTGAAGAGGTGCAAGTTTTCTAGACTTCGTAGCCCAATGTGAGGAGGTGGTACTACAGCATTCGCTAATTTGGCAGCCGCGTAAGGACCCTCGGCTGATGCCGTATCGAGGAGCGCTTTCTCATCGAGGTGTAATCTTTTCTTCGAGACGATTTGGCTCGCAGTCTGAGTTTTTCGACTACGCGGCTTTGACTTGGACTTTGGTTTTGCCTTGGAGCGCTTCGTTTGAGAAGTGGATGAGCCGCTGTTCGAAGCAAGTAATGCATCGCTCAAAGAAGGATCGTATCGCGCAAGCGAGGATCGAGACAATTCCTCGTCTGGAGAGTTCCCGGCGATCGTGCTGAGGTCTTTCTCAAATTCACTTGACTGCGAGGGATACTGCCACCCCCAACCTTCGTGAACAGCTCTTTGGAGTTCACCCTCTGGAAGCACATAATTATCAATGTCGAATAGGAGCTTCCACACTGTTTCAGAAGAATCAATTAGCTGTCTCCATCTCTTGGACACTTGAGCTGCGCGGCAAAGTGACTTCGCATCGAGATTGCCAATGATATTAAGACAAAGCTCTACAGGCAGAAGGCTCAAGAAATCGCACTTGAGAGCCGGATTGACTACATCGGCCACGAAATGAAGTACAGGCTTCGAGCTACGACGCAGGAATTGGTAGACGAGATACTTCTGCATCTCTTCAGGCAGAGCTTCGAAGGTATCGACCATGGATGGTAAGCTCATCAAAGACAGGTTCGCAGGCTGTGCATTGGCTGTGGTAGGTGCCGGATCAAGCGTGCTCGCATCCCGAGACCCGTTTGGGCTAAGGTCACGTTGTTTTGTAGACATGCTGCTCTGACTTGCAGAGTTCAGAGATTGAGAGCTTTCGCGGACAGTTGTTTGCCCTGAGCTGTAGTGCGTGTGCCCTGGGTTAGGATGCTCGAAATATTCTCGACGACTTTGTATGTTCGCGGCCGCAGTGACTGGAGAGAGACTTGGGCTGGGCAGACTGACATCCTGGGCAGCAGTAGTATCCAAGACCATCGGTCTTGGGCGGACTGGCTGTCGAAATTGTGAGAAACTTTCCTCTCCATCGAGTTCCATGCAAGGGGTCATGGCAGATTCTACGCCCAGAGCTCGCCATGTTGTATGAATCTCGGAGTCTTCAAGCTCATCCCTGTTGGCAGTGTTGGCCTCGCATGCGGACATGCTCCGGTTAGTTTCTGACCTTGGACTGAGGATCTGAGGATCATCCTCGTTATCCTCAATCGCCGCACAAGTGCTTGATGTCCTACTTGACGTCGCATCATCAAATTCGTATTCCCGGGGCCTTTCTTTTCGCCACGCCGCGGCTTTCGGGAGAAGAGCATTGCTTTTATCGATCTGTGGAGTCAGAGGTGTCGAAGTTTGAACAAGGTGTAGTCTTGAATGTGATGCTTTCCGCGTCGAGGGCTCAGGATGCAACAGGCCTGGACTTGATTTTCCCGTTGAGACCATCCGCCTTTTACGAGAGCCATGTTGGCTTGCTTTGGCAGCAGCCTCTGAGATCGAGACTGGTGAAGCTGCCCGCTTACGCCCGCTGTTCGTACCAGTATTTGTTGTCTGCCGAGGCCTCAAAGTACTAAAGCTTCTCGTTTTCGACTTATAAGAAGTAGGCGCCCCAAAGTCAGGATCGGGTTGGTCAGTCGACCGTATAGCGCCTTGGGATTCTGTCAAAGCCTTCTGTTGATGCTTGAACTTCAGACAAGCACGATTTTGTCAGCTGGAACTTCCAATGACACTTTCATGTAGGTAAATACACACCTTCTCAAATGTACCAAGAGTGTCATCTGCCTCTTGAAACAACGCTGGCCTGCCTTCAACATCGAAACTGAGTCTCTTTATCGAATGCGGGGTAGGCGAGAAAGCCAAAGGGTATTGTTTAGGATCTAATTCATGTAGATGCTGTGGAGCCTTCATCCTAAGAGGTGGAAATTTGGTTGTCGTGGTTGTAGTTGTAGTGACTACAGTAGTTTGTGTCGCTGGGGCGTATGAAAACTGCCCTAAGGCATCCTCTGATTGAACTTCTTCCAGCGGTATGAATGGTATTTGCTCTTTCTGCGTCTCTTTTTCCGCGGGCATTGCCGGCAAGCCTTTCTTAGGGAGAGATCTGGACAATGCAGCAAACGGTGGATTTGAGGGACCTCGAGCACGTAAAGATGACGCTGTGGTGTCCTCAAGGATTCCTGAGGGAGTGTTCATGTTTCGAGGGACCGTCTTGCATGTGGAGGTCGAACACGAAGTTGACACGGGCTGTTCTAGGGCGGGTGAGGGCGCGCTATCTGTCTGTGCGAGCAGCCCCTATCTGCAATCTCTTCGTGGGCTCATTATATGCACTTTGGCGTAACGTGTGGTGAGGATGTTGGTTTGTTCGAAGTGCCCAAAGTGAATCGCGTCTGGGTTGAGGGTAGAGTGCTAGTAGGCAAGTCGCATGGGGGAAATCGCGACTCGGACAATACTTTGGCAATGGTCTTCGGCTTGAAGACCAGGCTCTTCCAAAGGCACAGTGTCCAGCACGGTGCGTTGGTCTTCCTCTAGATCACTCGAGATTTATAGAGGTTAACCGTCGAGATTGTCCGAATGCTTCGAAATTGAGGGGCGAACGAAATCGGAATCGGGCTTACAATTAGCGTACTTCTAAAGCACCGTCACTTTACCGCAGCCAACATTGTCAGATGCTACTATGTATTTGATTATTGACTTCCATCATATGTCGCTACAAGGTATCTTTGAAAAAGTGATCAAGAGCTAGTGATCGGCTGAGGGCTTTCCTTGTTCTTCTACCTTGATTAGAACGGCTTGCTTATGCTTACGCTCATGCTCACACCCAGCTTTTCCCAACAGTGGATTTAGGGAATGTGTCGCCACCTATCATAAAATTGAGCAAACTCTTCCTACTTAGATTGCGTCCTCGGTTTTCTCAGCCTCCTTCAGTACAATTCAATCGCAGCGGTTGAAATCGAATGGCTGATGTGACTTCGGACGGTGAGTTCACGAGAAATGCCATCTCCTATTACTTCCGAGGCGACATTTCCCCTCAAACCTTCCCATTGCCATTCAGGGAGAAAGGATCATTCTATTACATGAAGGTTTGCGAAGCTTAAGTACATAATGGTTCTTCTTCCGCATTTACAAGAATTCTACCATCTCCGTCAAACAGATCTCATTTCTAGGGATGTGCTCATGGCCATTGGAAAGGAGGGCCACCTCCATAAGTTGGGTCAAACATCCAGGCGTCGGTAAGAGAACCAGTTGGCGCGAATCCAGGCTGGAATGTGTCGTACGTAAGCGGATAGCCGGGATGAGGTGCGGATGGTGGATAGCTGGGTTCTCCATATCCCGAGTGTGAAAAGGGAGGATAACGTTCATCAGCAGACTCCATCACCGGTCTATAACTAGGCTGGTCGTTACGGTAAGGCCCCACATCTTGAAGGGGCTGAGTATTTTTAGGCCGCCTCTTCCTACGGCGTACAGGAGCATAGGGTACCGCTTTATCAGGGTGAATCAATGCCGTGCTTGCATGTTCACATTCGAAGTAAGTTTGGAGCAATCGAATTCCAGCTTTTCCTGGTATCCTGTCGTGGAAATTGAGTCAGTACGTGACATCTGATGCAGATAGATTGACTGACACGTTTGCATTTCGGGTTTCGGTGACTCTCTGGCTGTTATGTTTCAGATGGTCGAACACGGAAAACTCGACGTCTTTAGCAACAATCCAATGCACCGGGATGACTCCCTTCATGTCCTTGAGTCCTTTAATCCAGGTTCGGGGATCTGCGTTGGGGTCAAAGGGCCCACCCATTTCCGCCATTCCAGAGAACATGTACATCGGTCGCGAACTGTTAAAAATCACTTCATCAGTATCTGTTGCCGTATAGGAGCTATCTTGCCTACTGGTGTGGAATTGAAAACAACAGGACAATTTTCTCGTCCGCCTGTTTGTCCTCCCAAGCCTTCTGCAACACTTGATTGACACCTGGTGATGAAGACCAGACTCCGGTGGCCACAGATGCTCGCAAGCTGGGAACGTCTTCAACTTTCATGAGATAGATCTTGGACTATATATGTATCAGCAGGCGAGCACTCAAGCGTGAAGGCTACTTACACCGAGAGGAAGTTGAAACGTGGCAGGGTCAAAGTCAACATTGATTGGGGTTGTAAGGACGGCTCTTTTTGTTTCTTGACGGCGTACAGGTTGAAAAGGTGGTCCCGCTCGATGCCACACAGGTACAGCCGGAGGGCCCAAGACGTCGGCTCCACGTTCAAAATCTTGCGGCTCAGCAGGTCCGTCAAGTCCGAAGTTGCTCATTTCTTCTGGATGTACCTTCGTGGATGCTGCAAACATCTGTGTTTCGCGAGATTCAGGGGCCTTGCCACCTTCAAATCCTGGAGGCTCGGCGGGGCATTCCAGCCTAGACTCGTTGTTCTCCTGTTGAGGTAAGCTCGCAGGTACCGCAATCGTTTGTGACTCAGGACAGCTGGAATCCTCGTCGCCTGTCTTCGAAGGGACGACACCTTTCTGATTTTCGACTAGATCCGAAAGCGATCGGCGACGCGAAGGTAATAATGGAAATTCCGATGGCGAAATAAAGTATGGCGCTGTATGTTGACGGCATGGTCCAGTCTCGCCGACGATCAACAACTTATATGGATCCTGATCAGGTATTGAATCAACCATAAGATCAGCAAGCGGAGATTGTCCCTTAGGATGAGCACCCGAGTACTTTTCGGCTGATTTGTCTGGCTGGTCTTCGAGCAGTACCGAGAGCCTTCCACTTGACAAGGAGCCTGTCCTCGCCGATTGTAGGTGGTCCCCTACTGCGCCGAAGCTGTTCATTGTTCTCCCACTTGAAGAAGAAGAGGACACATATGTATAGATGATGGACTTGCCAGAAAAGGGGCCGCCATCAGCGACGGACACCGGCCCAACTGCCTCGCGTCCAGGGACCATGATCTGCAATCCAGTCCTAGACCGCCCAGTCGTCCGATGCGTGGTCCTACACAAGTATTCGAGTGAGCATAATTCATCGAGATTTGTCAACAAGCGCAACTGCAATTGAGGTGGTTTCCCATACAACAAAAATAAACAAAAGAAAGGAACCGGTCCACTAAAACTGACAAGCGCCAAATGTCAAAAAAATCACTTTGATTTTCCACGTAATTCTACAATGCGAGTCTTGGGGAATGACGAGAATCAATTGATTCTGAGACTTGATTGAGGAGGAAGATTGATGCACCAAAGAAGGCTGGACTCGAGATGCACGTACCCCCATCTGAACATTGAGACAGTTTGGTCACTCGGGACTTTTCGTATAGTGTTCGCTCCGTCATCGCCTGGCTCAGCTATCCGCAGGCCTTGAAGGAGTATCTGGTCATCTCGCAACGGGTCTCTCTCTTCTGTGGATTTTGTTGCGAAGGCTTTGAGAAAGTCAACCTGGGTGCCATTCCCTGCAGCATTCTCCATCTCATTGGAAGCTGCTAGAACAGGTGATGATTGTCGGAGTCGAGGCTCGCCGAAGTGTTTGGAGTCCTCCATTGCTATGTCCAAGCAGTCAGTCGTCTATGTTTTATTCAGGTCAGCATTGGGTATCATGTGTAAAAGATGGCTTTATTGGGAGCAAGGGGTGGGAATGGAGGTTCTGTACAAAGAAGTGAGCGAATGCTTGTGTCCTAGGTCAATGCCTAGGTCAATGCCTCCTCAAATGGTTCGCCGATCCCAGCAGTCTTTAATGACAGTGAGATCAGTGAGACCTCGTTGAGCATCACCTCACATATTGGGTGAAACGAGAGTGTCAAGATGGGTCAAGAAGATGAGGCATCATACTGCTGAGGTCGTGATCATGATGTGGATGGAAACATCTGTTGATCAACAGATGTCAGACCTTGTCTCCGTGGCGATCTCGCTGTATGCTGTTTGTAGGTTGATCACAAGTGCAATTTTAACATCCCTTAGCCACGTCTAGACCAATAGATTTTCAATTCACATCAACACTCATTTATTAGAGTTTCATCATATCAATTTAAGAATAATGACAGTACTGCCATACTCTTAAAGATTACAGAGCTCAAATTGAGTTTAGTGCATACCTTTCTAGGAAACAAACCGAGTCGCAGCCTTTCCTATCATTCTCGACTTTCAAAATGCTGATATGATGACTGGCAAAGAGACTGACCTGTACGTGGTGCTAGCTACGAATTTCCTACTAATTAGAAGATTTATTAGTCTTATCGTCCTAGAAGACGCATTGTCTCATCATTCGGACGTTTATAGTATGTAATATTTTTATGTTAGTCATTTTCTTATAAACGACTCTAAGCATAGGTATACTGGCTAAAAGACTTTATATAGAGCTAGGGAATGTACTAAGTATAGCTTTCATCGCTCGATATTTAGCCTCCCTACTAAGGTACACTACGGCGATAATGCTCTAGAAAGACCTCAGAAGGTCATTAAATATCTATAAGCTTATATCCACATAGTTGTCGGAGATTATAAAGCTAAGGTAACTATCTATACAGTTACTAGCGTCGGTAGTGACGCTAACGTGCTATCAATGAATACTCTACCGCTATTCCCTTATGCAAAACGTCAAGCTACTCACATGACTTTTACACAAGTTGCTAGGAGACTTTCCACTGGTCTACTGTCGTTGGAGCGACCGCGGAATTTTGCTACGCTGCAGCATCCGATACCGGTTTGGGCCACTATTCTGACGCCGAGACTTGTTCAATCACTTTGAGCTGATCTTACTACCAGTCTCTGAACAACGCTACGCTCCTCCGCTGATTTGGACTCGGCATTTTGCTCCCTGCGAAATGCTCCAACAAGAGCTAATCTCACCGCAAAAGCAAGAACAGGCAATCTTGCAAAAACAGAGCTTTGCCCTTGTGCAAATACTGCTGCAAACAACCGTGTGTCAACGTTCTCCAGGCTTTGGATTCAGACTTCTGACGAAAAGACAAACTCTAGGTTGCTAAGATTGCCTATCTTCGGCGAGTCCTCTTGTATTGGTCTTACTGTACAGCTGTGTTGACTCGAAATCAGTGAGCTACTTCCAGATACATGTTTCGAGGATCGAGATGCAATGTCAATCCGTCGGGATTCTGATCGCTTCTGGGAACGATCTGCCGGTACCGAAGACGATGGTGATACCATAGGCACCCATATCGCAGGGATAGCACATGGAAGAGCCTTCACCGTTTTGGCCAGAAGTGAGACACCCAGTGCTGGAGTCAACAGAATCCTTGACTGGCTAGTACGTTACATTTATGCTAGCATAAGCACGACACATCGCTTATCTCCTTCTCAAGGAGGTTGTCTTTGAGGGTCTGCTACATTGTGCTCTGGATGGTTTCCGATTATGCATCTATGCAGATAAGGCCAACCCATTCAATGTGCTGGAAACATATACGTTCTCGTTCCAGTATACTAGCAAAGTCATTGGTACACAGGAGGAGATTGTCAGCACCGCGTCCTTGAGCTCCAGTGGAGACAGTTTGCGGCAGCCTAAATATTTTGGCGATGCTTCGATGTTTGTTGGAGGGGCCTGGTCTAACCTTCAGAAATTCATGCGTGGGCTTCATAATTTTCATCAAACGCTCCCAGATCTTCCAAGTCAATCTAACACTCCGCCATAACTTCGTCTTGTACTGACTGTATGTTTCATAGGGGAGCGCTATCTAGCATGTCACCTCATTCATTCGCTCGATGATGCTCTGTCACCACCACCATCTGGTTTTCAAGCTTATGTTGCTCCTCAAAGCTTCTTCTTCCCAAAGGTCGGTTTTTGGCATCGCGAAGCGCAGGATTATGGCAGTTCAGAGATGGGCGTCTACAGGTGGACTTGCCCCACTATTGGAGGTTTAGCACTAGCTGACACCGACAGCGTGGGCCTCGTTGCATCCCAAATGACAGTGACAGGCGCCGCCGAAGAAGTTCTATGCGAGTATTGCATTCCAGAAAATATGAGCTATACAGAGGGTCTTCAGAGCCGTTTCGATATAAAAGGCGCTCCAATTCCCCGAGCACCGGTTACTCCCTCACACTTGAAAGAATGCTCCAGCAAACCACCTCAGAATGTTGTTCCGCAGTTGTCAGGAAGGAAAAACTCAGATCGCCGTCGTGTGGTCATCGACACAGACACCGGTAGAGGAAAAAAGAGACTTCGCAGAACGTCAGATTCAGAGGGAACGCAAAGTGTCAGTGAAGTGACCTCCTTTGTAGCATCATCTTCCATCACTCAACTGACGGTTCGCTTGTCTAGACGCTGAAAAGCTGGGAAAGTAGTAGCTCGACCCTCACACAATCCTCGGATCGGCATGATGCTGAACCTCTGGTTATGCGCTCCCTGAAGCTTCTGCCAGGAAAGGCATTGAGGATGAAAGCGAAAAGGGAATATGATCTAGGCCATCAGGATGCATCAGAGGCCCAAAAGAAAGACCTTGTTCGGTGCGAATGCGGGTGCATGAAGGAAGAGGGTGACATGGTAGGTTTACCATGATCCCCGTCCACATTTGATGCTCTGTTGACGTTAAGCGGAGCAGGTGCAATGCAACTGCTGTGATACGTGGCAGCACTATCACTGCTATGGGTTCCTTTGTGAGGCTCCTGGAAAAGAACACTTCTGCTACCAATGTCTTCTCGAAGACTCCGACAAGTCTCGACTAGACGACCTCAAACGACTCGCACATTTCCGTAGGGCTTTGTTCATACTGTATGAGAACGAGCCATCTTCTCAAAGTACCTTTATGAAAGAACTGGGTAAGCAGAGGGACGAGATGTACCGGGCAGGCCTGACAAGACAACAGAATCCGACGCAAGAACAGTGAAAGAGCTTGTCAAGCGACTGAAGAACGAAGGCTTTTTACGCCAAAGTTCAGGAACCAAAATGTCACTAGTGAAGACAGTGGAGCAAGAAAGAATACGACATCGTGGGTATTCCAACCCTTGGACATATGTCAACCAACATGTAGGATACAATCTTCTCATTCTGTCAGATTCCGCAAGCCGGCCACTTGGTGCTAATTTCGTCAGTATGAACGACCAGAGACTCCTGCTAGGCTCGTATCCCCATCGAACGGTCGAAGATGTGGACGAAAGCGCGTGAAGGCGAGGAAGTAGCGATGCACAGCATGTGGGCAGCTGCCATGCGTGACGGTTTTGGAGTTCAGCGCCCTTTCTTCATTCGCGTGTTTGGCTCCAACTCGTGTTCATCTGTATCGTCATTACCAGTCGGCAGGCCTGTATTCGATGCAATTCGGTAGTCCCGTTAGTCGAGCTCATAGTTCAATTCTGCATTTTCGCTGTGTCTAAGCTTTTCTCTCGCGTCCGCCTTCTTGACAAAGGGAGTGTCCAGGCTAGTCTGAGATGAAGACAACGACAACCCTCTTGAGAATATTTGCAGGACAGTATCTCAGACATGATTTTGCGAGATTGGCCGATGCTGCATCCTCATCTCATCACCTCCCACCTTCTCTCGGCTTCGTGATCTCATCATCCATGGAGCCGACCGGCTCCGAGTGCTTCAAGGATACTCTCCACTCGACAAGCGAGAACGCGTTCGACCTTGAGACAGCAATGACAATAGAATTCATACGAGTATTCCCATTGAATTGGATGATCTCGAGACGTCAAGGACCCAAAGCGTCAGGTGTTAAGGATGGAAGGCTTCCCCCTTTTATCCTCGGCCCAGCGGTGTTGGCGTCGCTAAGTTCTATGAAGGTTAGCCCCAGGCGTCGAAAGCCCCGATGTGGTGGCTGGAGTGGGGCCTCATCTTCGGCCATCGGCCATCTTTCCCCAACCTGCACAGCTGGATGAATGTCATTCTTGTCCAAGCTACGCCCACGCAAGACGAAAACAGATCAAACCCACAGATACGCGAAGGGAGAGAGGAAATTGCGAAAAGGCCCGATGCAGAGCATGACGGGTTCAAGTGCACCGTCTAGTGCGAGCGGGACATCGGGTTGAGCACAAAGCGTCCAAACCAGTCCTCCCAGAGTCCCTCGCCTCCAACAGCGATGAGCGATCCAACCATCCAAAACCCACCGTCGAAGTTTCATCAGCCAAATTGGACGGTCCTGGAGTAGCTCCCAGCCCCCATGTTCCTCCTCAGCGATTCTTCCCGATTGTGGGGGACCGGTTCTGACTTCTGACTTCGTGCTCTCTGCCAATCTGCCACACCCGAGCTCCTCCCATTAGAAGAAATGCGAGACCGATGGTAACGACATACTCTATGCAACGTTACAGCATGGCTCCACGAGGTCTCCTATTAATCAAGGCCTGCATCTGACCATCAACACAGTGACGACGACGGTGGTGAACAAGCTTCAGGAACGCCCCATTCAAAGCCACAACCAGAGACCACCACGGTGTGGAACCGAGCTGGCACACGTGCTTGACATTCCCTCTCCTGACCCAATGCCTCCGACTTCAATTGATTCTGTTCTCTGACGTGCCTGCCACTCCACCCACCACAATGGCTCGCAGCTTCAAGATCTCGTTTCCTCTTCCCCGACGACCGAGTGCCTCGCCCAGCACCGCAACACCGGGCTCCCGGTATTCCAACCAGAGCAACCACGATGATTCCCCAATTCTACATCCAGGGTCGAAAGCTGAGAGGACTTTGGGCGCCTCAGAGCCAGATCGATCGGGACAGAAAAAGAAGTCGTCAAGAAAGGAGAGGAAGCAATTGCGCAAATCCCCAAGCTTCATGAGCGTCACCCTATCCGAGATCGACGGCGAATCTGTTCAAGCCTCAGACGGCTTTCCTTCCCCTGGCATGCAGACGCCGCGCGAACCCCAACGACCACCTACACAGTATCTTAGCAGACAAGGATCCTCGCCGTTGCTGGGAGAATTGTATTACAATGGATCTACGAATACCGACAACATGAGCAACGCCACAGCCTCACAAGCCCGCCGCGCGGATTCATCATCGACCTTGCGCTCTCATTACGATCCCCAAAAGGTTCCTCTTCCCATATCACAGCAAACATCAGCTTCTTCGGCAAGGGATATGGCATTAAGGAAAGGGTTCCCACCAATCTCTGGCCCATCAGGACTTCGCAAAGTGGACGGGATTACGCCCGCGGATGCCTTGCATCTTCGCAGCATTTCGGGAGAGTCAAGGGGGTCTGCGTCCTCCAAATTGTCGGGGAACTCTATCAAAAGGATCAACGGAATACCCCGGAGGAGGCCTTCGGTTACAGATCCGCCAACGCTGTATCCAAATGCGGATCGAGCGTTTCATGCAGTTTCCCCCCCTCCAGCTCTCATGAATTCAACGTTGCCGAAGACTTTGCCTCCCAATACCCTACCGACTAGACCTAAATGGTGGCAAAGGAAGACCTCTTCCCCCGAGGTGTCTCCACCAATTCCTTTTGAAAGTAAAATGGATGGCGATACGCTCGAAGAGAACTTTTCGTCGATCAAGGCGAACGTTAAGAAACCCAAGGGAGGCGTTACGGGTAACCGTAATTGGTTCGATGGTCTCGAAGACGAAGAACAGACGCTTGAAGATTTGCAGCATCCTGAGACATCAGGGCAATCTGTCTATGAGAAGTCAGAGCCTCCTCTAAGCATCTATGAAATCATGGCGCAAGAGGCTCGTCCATCGCAGCTTACCTCCAGAAAAAGCTCTTTCAGCAACAAAAGCCAGAAGGCCGGCCCATCCGACCGTAAATTGAGCTTTCGCCTCGATTCTCCCCCATATTCAGACACCATGTCATCGCCACCACAGAAGCCTTCTGGAAACATACCTAATAGTCCTCAAGCTAAAAGCATTCAGACAGCTACAAGCAGCAGAGGTCCACACTCGGGGATGGATTTGCAAGTTGAGAGTTTCCTCGAGCTGTCTTCCTCGGAGGATGAAGGTGGTGAAAGCAGCGCACTGTCCGAATTACAGGAGCCTACTCGCCGCCATCGCATTAGAGCGAGTATCGAGCGGAATAGCTACAACAACGAGGTTTCAGTCGGTAATGCGCAACGCGCCCAACCCGTCAGACCAAGATCGATTCTCAATAGGACTTCCAGCAGGCCACTATCCAAACGCTCAACTAGCTCAGAATTTGTCCCACCGGTTCCAAGAATACCCAATGGACCGAGGCTCAACCAGCGAACTTCGTCAACGCGATGGCGCGAAATCATGGAAGAGAAGGCTGCAAGTACCGAAAGTACGATTGACAGCGGAGCAAGCTCCTACAACGAAAACGCAAATGTTGGACGAGGCCAGCCAACACGGACAAAGAAGAAGCAAATTATTCGTGGGAGTAAGCTGATGAAGGTTACATCAGAAGAGGAAAATCTCTTAGAGGCCATGCGAGACAAGAGAGCTAGCATTGCGCAAGATGACTTTGAAAAGGGTTTCAAAACTGCAATGCAGTTGCAAGATATTGTTGCGAGGCCGAAAACTGCGGGGGCCGATGGGCGAACTTCACGGTCATCAACGCTTTATGGATCGAGGTCTTCAATCTCGCCTCCGCCGCAGGACTATGGGCTCAGAAAGCAATTAGCCGGCTCACGTCTTTCAGCCTCTGCAGATGATCTACTATTGGACGACGCCTATCCCTTTCCTGAAGTACCTCCACGACAACCCAGAGAAGGGACCTTTTCGAGGGAGAGGGTTCCCCCCAGTCTGAAAAGCCCGATGGATGCTGTCTCTCCCTCCAAAGCTTCACCAAGCCTGAGCTTCGGCCCCTCAGATATCTTGCCATCAACGCCGGCGAGCCGCAATTCTCCCCTCACGCCTCCTCCAGGTCACGTTCCTCTGGGATATGGTCGCAGCAGTCCGCTGAGCCCCCCGAGAAGTGTCATGGCTATGAATAAGTTCAGTCACGACCGGAAGAGAACGATTAGTAGTAGTGTTGTGATGCTGGATGGAGTTGAGCAGCATGCTCAGCAGTTGGACGAAGAGAATTGGGCCATGGATCGATGGTGATCCTCCGCGTCTTCACCTTGCATGGAGGTCTCTTTCCTTTCGGTGTTCTTGTACGGGGGTAGGATACTAACGGAGTTTCGTCGGAGGCGTATTGTGTAGAAAGTTGTAAGGAGGGATAGTAATTGTAGCATCTAATGAACCAGCCATTTGCCGATGACGCCAATGCTCTTGAATTATCCTATACATAGCCTTACAGTCTGCACTGCAGAGTTTCCCGCAAGCCAGCACGCGTCCCTTTGAATCGCAGTAACCACCTCGGTAGGCTCCATTCAACAACTCTGCATGACCGACGTCATCGTGCATATCATCATCGAACATATCAAAATCCTTAGAGTAGTCAGGCACCGGCAGTACTGCTCGGAGTCTTATGAGTGTTCTCGGTTTTATCGTACTACCAAAGTTCTCGAGACATAATTCTATTCTCGTCGCGCTACTCACTCTTATATCTCTCTGTCTTCTCCTTTCCACGGCGAATATGCCGAAGAAGACAGGACAGACATCCGATGCGAGCAGCCTCAGCAGTCTCGCAGAGCAAGGCCTCGCTCCTGATACCTTCCTCGATGGCTTACCTCTCCCTAAGATGCTCGTCTTCGACCTCGACTACACATTATGGCCCTTCTGGATAGACACCCACGTCTCCCCACCATTGAAAGCGAAGGATGGTGGGGCGAAATCGGTGGATCGGTACGTCGCTTGTCCTCACTTCTCATGTGTTCCTAACCTGGCACTCTTGATTCCATACGCTGACTCTAACGTATCGCAGATGGGGAGAGTCATTCGCCTTCTACCGCGACGTTCCTGCCGTTCTCGCCTCTGCAAAAAGTCGCCCCAGTCCCCTTCTCCTCGCAGCCGCCTCTCGCACATCAGCCCCCGATCTCGCCAACACCCTGCTAAAACAACTACACATCCAACCCGCCAACAAGCGTGCTGTGGAATATTTCGACTATATGCAGATTTTCCCTGGGGATAAGAAGTCGCACTTTGCCAAGATCCACAGGTCGAGTGGAGTTGATCATGAGGAAATGTTGTTCTTTGATGATGAGGTGAGGAATCGAAACGTGGAGAGTTTGGGGGTGGTGATGTGTTTGGTGAGGGACGGGGTTACGAAAGCTGAGGTGGATAGGGGGGTGAGGGAGTGGAGGAGAAGGAAGGGGAGGGAAAGCAGGGAGGATTGAGGGCTCTGCAACAGTCTTGAAAAGGCCGCGCAGCGAGAGTGAGCAACTTGGATTGTGGAAATGATATGTTTGCCTGAACATAGGGCCTGAGTCAGGATCACAACGAGGTGGGTATCATCCGAGACGGACGTCTTTCATGATTGTCATCATTCCAAGCAAGGCGTTCCGGCGGCTTCCATCTGGAGTCTTTCTTCACTCAAGATATAGACTATAGAAACACCCGTTGCATAATCAATAATGGCTGATGAATCATTTCCTCTCGGACAATACGTTTTCATTGAGGCTTTTCTGAATCAAACTACCTCCAGACACAGCCATATACCAAAGAACGAGGGCATTGCAACCCAAGCTTCCCAAGAAAATCCCAAGACATCCTGATCAACGAAAGAAGGCTGAGTATCAAAGGTCGTAGACCATTCTGGAACAGTCATGAATTCCGAGCGGCTTCCGAAAAGACAAACATTTGCCGCAGGCATGACGTTGCTGCGCCACCCAGGATTTGCATAAACAGTCAAAGGCGCATACACCATACATATATGTCCATATATCCATCCTCCAACCATTCAACTCAATCTCCTCTCAACAACAACAACAACAATGTCACAACCTCACCACCACCAACCAGCCTCACCCCCAACATCCACCCCCGCCACCCGCTCCTCCTCCACCCCCCTCTCCCTCTCCCTCACCTCCATCCCCCCCCTCATAACCCCCTCCCCCCCCTCCAACACCCTCCTAATAACGAACCTCAACTCCCCCCACACCTTCACCCCCTCCGCCCTCCAAACCCTCCACGCCCTCCTCTCCGCCCCCGTCCCCCTCAACTCCTTCTCCCCGCTCCCCTCCCTCCACCGCCTCATCGTCTCCTACCCCACCACCTCCGCCGCAATCGACATGCGCAAAGCCCTCGACGGCACCGCATTCGGCGCCGACGACCAAATAAAACTGTACTTTGGGGAACATACGCCCGTGCAGGGGGAGGAGGACGAGGGCGATCGACATCTACACCCGCCCAGTTTGGGGAAATTGCTGTTTATCAGTCCGCCGCCGAGTCCGCCGATGGGGTGGGAGATCAGGGAGGAGGAGCCGCCGAACCGGGATGTGCATGCGGAGGATTTGCAGAGGGCGCTGGCTGGGCTTAATGGGTTTACGAGGGACGACGACGATGGCGAGGAGGAGAGGGAGGAGGGCATGAGTGAAGAGGAGAAGGAGAGTTTGGAGCAGTTCCGACATGGGGGGTGGGGAAGTGGTGGTGGTGGGGGGAGGGAGAGACGGGGAACAGGCAGTTTGATGGTTTATAATCCGGGGGATCATGGCGGGAGGGGGGATTTGCCAAAGGTTATGGTGGAGGATACGGAGGGGGAGGGGGTGAGGGAAGAGGGGGGTGGGAAGATGTTGACGCATACGGCGAGGCCGCCGGTCGAGTTGATGGGGGATGCTTGAGATGAAAGGGGAACGGGGGATTGATATGTTAGCGTGGCGTTGGGGTTGGGAATGGGAGCATTGATTATGTTGTTCTGTGATCGTGTTTCCCGATAGAGAAGCTGAGCTGTGATGGTTCTGACAATTTCATCCATTGAATTGTATCTGACATGGTCACTGCAATCGTTCTGCGCTCCGCACGGTATGGGTATCTAACCCCATCTCAATTGCTGTGAACTACATCGGTTTTGCTCGGCCATGTGCCTGTGTTTTCAGTCCCTCGATCCTCGTGTGTGTACCATCTCTTGCCATCCGGGTTTTGTTGTCTCTGGGATCTGTCTTCCTAAGCTCGGAGCAGAACATCTCTCTCAATCCTTCTCCAACGTTGTATCGAAGCAAATTCGTCCGTCGAGATTGGATATCCAAAGCCTCGGTTCGGCGTGCTGGCTGTTCGCATAATACGTAAGAGAAGTGTGACAGCGAGGGGTAGCGTCCCGATGTGCCCTGCGCTCGTGTTTAGGATATATTAAGGGGCCCCTCCCTCCTCCCACTTCTCCGGAATCTGGCACCACCTAGAGCGATGAGGCTTTCTAGGGATCGCTTCAGATTGAATGAAATGCTGCCGAAGGGTTCCACGTTTTGTCACACTTGGAGCGACGGTCGAATCCACCGCTAAGCCCAGGGCAAAGACCCTCCTCCCACCCAGATTGGTCGGCTCGAGCGGATAGCCCCGGTATGTTCCTTCCCTCTAAAAGTCCTGCTGCAGCTTCTCCAGTGGGGTTCTTGCAGCGGCATGAGGCCGTGGCTAGGAGGCAGATGCCTGAAAAGAAGTCACGGCAAGACGATGAAGGTTGTCTCATGCGAGCACCTTCGATGTAGAGACACGATGCGAGGCAAGGGAGGGTATCGATAGAGGGACGGAAGAGGTTTGGCAATGCCCGTCAGTGATGCAGGTGCGTACAAGGGATAGGATCGAGAAGGGAAGGGCGAGCGACATATAGCAAGCGGTAGCGAGTGCTTGGTTGGCGCACAGGGAGTCTCGCTCGCGTCATAGCCACAATGCAAAGTCCCTTCTTGCAGATCAAAGCGTCCGACACGACGAAGGGATGTGTCTTGGACCGGAATCGCTCAGACGTCAGCATCATTGCGTGGGAGAGTGAGGCGCAGCTGTCATAGCACTCGAGGGCAAGGCTTTCGAGGCTTTCGAGGCTTTCGAGAACGCTGGAGTTCTAGAAACCTGATTGGTCAGCTCAGGCAATACCCACCATGTACATGGATTTGAAATGTATTGTAGAAGAACTTCGCAGTCGCTAGAATGGAGGCCAGGTGAGAGACTTGACCAAGCGCTATGACCTCCATGGTCGACATTAGGCCGCAGTCACAGCAGGGGCTACAGGTTGTTAAAGGGAAGGCCCGAGGGTGAAGGTTACCTCCAATGAACTCCGAAAACAATAATCGCAGGTTTGAAACTCCTGGAACCATCCCGAAGGTCGTACCCAATCATCAAGGAAAAGAAACAGACAGAAGGCCGGCTCCGTCTGAAAAGGAAATCTTGCCCGGTGGCAACAAAGCAGACTTCGTCACGGAGGCTGCCGTGTCCGATCAAGCCTGGCTTTCGCCCCCTTTTCCACAAAGAAACACGAGTGGCGATATCCAAAGACCAAGTTCTACTCGCCTCGCCAGACTCCACCCTAATAATCCGCAATACCTTTTTGTCCTTCTGTAACTCCTGGATTCCTGCGTACATCGACCTGACGTTCGTCATATAATCGGTGAGGATAGTTTCGTCATCCTCTATCAGACTAACGATGACCCCTTCGCCTATCATGCCTGCGTTCATTCATAATAGCTACCGGTCTGGCAGTTGGAACGAGAGGAGTAGAAGGAGGTGAACTCGACCGATCTGATGGAGGAGGAGAGGGATTCCCGTGTATCATACGCGATCGATCCGGTGTATTCCCTCGAATCTCACGATATACTACCTCATCGATCAGATGAGTCTCCCAAAGGTAATTGAAGAGCTGAAAGTCTGGTCGTGCGTGCGCGAGACTGTGTCCGATCCGATGATGACCTGCAACGTGATCCATACGCATACGCCAACTGCGCATACCACTCATCGAGAAAAACGTCTGCGAGCAGAAGCAGCAGCCATTGTTCGTTGGAGGCATCACGACTGCCGGCCCACTCATCGCCAGTCTGGACCCGTCGGTATAGAAGTGGTGCACGCTGTGCATGAACCAATCCTGGACATTCGAGTAATCGAGCTGGCATCCGAGCGTCCGGAAGGGACACTGGAAAACAGGCCGACCGGGGGGACGCGTGTCAGCCACCAGAAGATCATCGGACCGAATGCCTAACGTCCTCAAGCGATCCGAGAGTTGTCTTTCTGCCATGGACGAACGTGCCGAGCTATACGCCAACGACTCGACGCTGCTGTTGAGGTTGGGAAGAGAGCCATGCGAACCATCGCTTGCCTCCACCAGTACTGAAGTGTCGATGCTTCGTGGAGAATCCCCCCGATATTGGGGTTCGTGGTGTCGGCGTGCGTGGTGAGGAAGGTTGATAGGTGAGGCGAACCGTAGGGGAAGGTAAGGGTCATCTTGGGAATCGATGTATTCGTGCAGAGGTGGATACTCGACTTGACCGGACGTCCTCAGACTCGGCACTGTAACTTGACCGGACGTCTTCAGACTCGGCACTGTAAGGATGAGCAGGGTCTGGTCGCTTGCAGCCTCCCTCTGGTGGAGAGCTCACTAATGCCTCTTTACTGCCTGTCCGTCAGGTGCGTGGAATCGGCGGCGTCGGGGTCTGCGATTCGATGTTTGGGTGAAGCTGCATGCTCCGAGTGCGTCACTTCCTCGTTGAGAGGGAACGTTGCAACAATGCTCGCACGGTGGATGCTGCTGTCGATGGGCCTGCTGGTTTGAGTGGGTTACAGCGAGAGCGGTATGGGAGTGCTAGGGTCTATGCTTAAAAGGGTGAAGACTACCCTGCGTCCACGCACGCTCCCCAAGTCTGTCTACGAAGAAGCATATTTGCAGCTCTCACGCATTGGCAGCGAGCAGCGAGCAGCGAGCGCGAGGTTTCAATGATGCGGTGATATGGGGTGTGCTCGGTGCCAAACATCCTCTGTAGTTGCCACAGCAGAAAAGCATCCAACATTCCTGGCGCCTCCTGCGAAATCCTCGGCCGCTACCGTGCCGTTGAGATGGTAGGAGAGTGCAGAGTATCGACCATGATCAGAATTGTAGCTCATCGCTTCTCACTCCGTCATCTGAAATTCCGTTCCTCGAGCGGTGGTGGTTGGCTGTACAATGGAGCTGACGTTCAAGCTGAATACGGAATCAGAAGTGCAGCCGTGTCAGCTTCACCTTCACCTTCACCTTCACCTTATCTCTATCACACGTCTCATTCCGACCATTCCGACCCGCGGCGGCCATCCGCATGGCCTAACAGCCTAACGGTCGGCCTAAGGCCCGCCGATTTCCCCCAGACTGTGGCTGAACGCTCCCCACAAATACCATGGAAAGCACCCGGGACAGTTGGGGAAAACGGTCGCCCCCACAGATCGGGCAGGGGAGGCAGGTTCTACGATGACTGACTGTGCAGCGGAATGGTTCATGCGTATATACATTGCGATGGAGCAAATTAGCTACATGAGTCCCTACATAGTGGAGCAAGTGAGCACTTCCCCTAGTCATTAGCAACAGGCTCAGACAAAGTCGACAAAGTCCTGCCATTCCGCAATAAATGCTGGATCAAATTCATACACCCAGGCCGGCTGGCCTGGTTTGATCGTCGCAGCCGCCGGTGCGACCTGGTGCGCTGTACGCCATGAAGGCTGCAGGGCCGCATCTGCCTGACCACACATCCTTTGCCTTTTGGGGGCCGGCGCTGACAACGATAACGAGTCCTCTGCCTCGTTTGCCTCGGAGACAATCACCTCTGGACCCTTGTCCGGCCCATCGACCAGCTTCTCTGGGCTGTCGGTGGAGAGAAAGAGTTTGCTGGATGCATTCGAGTCGTTCCTTGCGGGAAGACTGGCAGGGCTGGCAAAATGTCTGTCCTTTGGGGGCAGCCTCTCCGCTACAGCCTTGTCCTGGTAACCACCGTTAAGGGCGACCGGTACCTGCGAATCTTCGTTCATGGTGATTGAATCGCTGAGCCCGACCATGGCGGCCTCCAAATCCGATCTTTCGTCATCCTGATTGAATTGAGAAAGGTCAAAGTCTTCCAGAGAATCGTCGTCGAATTGATCTTGAGTCGTTACGGCACTTTTGCGTGGACGATCTAAGGGAAAGGGGCATCCATCACGTTCACCGTTGAAGCAATTCGCCGACTCGCGAAGGAATTGCTCACCTGACTCGGAATCTTTACCTAAGAGGGCTGTTGGGGACGGCAAGCCCGACATCCAGTCTCCGTCGTAGTCGGTCGATAGCCCATCATCGGTATTCGTTACAGGCTTGTTTCGGGTACGGGCAGGCAGTTGAGGCCGGCCTTGCTTATCACACTCGTGTGAATGCCTCCTCCTAGCTATGACCGGAGTTGCCGGTCCTTTCACCACACTGTCGTGCAGTCGTTGGAGACTTTGCAGCTCTCTAGATGAAGTAGATTGCGTACGTGTTCCTATGTAAGGATCATGTGCGAGATCTAATGTTTCGATCTTTGACTGATCCTCCCTTGCGTTGGTTTTAGATGGTATGGCCTTACCTTTTGATGGGAGGGGTGGATGCGTGTCCTTGCGCCCAGGAAGCATCGAGGCATCTACCAAGGATCCTGCAGATACGAAAGCGCTCTTGGGGGCCTTGGGGGCCTTGTCCACACCCTCACGGCAACACATGTGCTTGCAAGTCGTTTTGTCCTTGCACTTATGATTGCATGCCCATTTTCCGTTGTCAAGCCTTTCCGGGTTCCAGACATTTCCTTCAGCGTTTGCTACTTTTTGTTCCTGCGGGTTAGATCTTGACTTACGCCCAAGCGATCCCGTTGCAATGTTGTCGACATGACGAAAATCCACTCCTGCAACCACGTCGACCATGTCTTGATCCTCAATTTCGCACTCGCCAAATTCGTCGTTCTCCAAAGTGACCGGGCTTGTACTCGGGCCTCCATCCCTTTGAGCGCCCTCATTGTGTCCTGAATTCCGCTGGGTATTCACTGGCCCCCGGCGCTCAGGCTGCAAAGGTGGGAATAGGTGGGCCGGTAGGTCAGGTTTGAGCTCAGCATGGCGTATAGTTCCAGCAACGGAATCACACATCACGTAAGACGTGATATACTGAGTATGACTCAGTAACTCAGCAGACATAAGAAAATCTTTACCTTTGTTGAGATTTCTAGCGCTGATCCGCTTAAAATCCACCAGCTGCCCATCAGACCTCTCAGTCAAGAGACAGATGTACAATTGCTTCCTGTGAAAGGTCACTGGGACCTTTTCGTTCATGAAGCCGCATTCGGCCTTGATCTTAATCTTAACTGGCAGACCTCTGCCGGCCTCCTTGCCCATCAACTTCACAGACACTCGCAACTTCGGGAAATCCACCAGATTTTCAAGCAGCTTCTGACCGAAAGGCGGATTCCTGCTCAAATGCATCTCGATCTGGTGGGGCTCTGCTGCTTCCAATGCTTCAATGCTGTTGATTCCTGCAGTCGCAAGCTTACGAATCGCGACCAGTCCGATCTGTGCGATTTGCTTCAATTGATAAGGGGAATTGTCCCAAACTCTAGCACTGAAACTACGTGCAAGTTCCAACGCGTGTCGTACAGCCACAGCATCCTGCAGGTATAATTGACAGTCGATAACGCAGTGTATCAGCCGATGTATGTGCGAGAATAACATTGCCTTGTCTTGATTGAATTGCCGTTTGTGCTTCGCGTACTGCTCGTCTGGGGGAAATTCGACGCCGCCAAGTTCAGCTTGCAGGATCAGACTCCTCTTATGCGCATGCATCGCTAGGTCTACTTTTATAGGAAACTTAATTCCATTCGCGCCATTGATTTGTTTGTACAGCTTCTTCTCATATGATTTTAATCGTATGCCGTGAAATTCTTTGGCTTGTACCACTGCCGATAACTGAGACTGTCAGCAGTTCTATCCTAGTTCCCTTTGGCACAGCTCATTTGGCACAGCTTACTATATCAGATAATTTTGCACGAGGCTGTAATCGCAGAAAAACTTGCATAGTCTCATATTCCACGTAGTAGCGAGCCATAGCATCACCCAACTCTGTAGCCTTGAGCCGGCCATCCTTCGAGTTTATCAAGCCTGAGGTTTCTAAGAGAGCTAGATCTCGTTTGCAGACACACTCAATCCTATCATCCAAATCCAGGTCTGTTGCGCCGCCATCTAGCTTATAATGTTCTGGGTTTTGTCCAAGGCGGACATGAAGAAAAGTTCCTCCTAGCCATCTCTTCGCGGTATAAAGATCGTAGATAGTGCCGAGCCCAATCTCTGCGTTCAAGTGATCAATCAAATTCAGATGTAGACAGCTTTCTAACAATTCTTCCCCGGAGACTAGCCGTTCATATTTCGTGACTTTTTCTTGTTTCGTGATAATGACTGCGACTGCAGTTGTATCGAACTGGGGGCGGCCGGCACGCCCAAGCATCTGCATTATTTCAAGATCCGCATACTCTTTGAGGCCGTCATCTGACCAGCTCATGGTATTCTTGATGATGACCATATGACAGGGCAAATTGACGCCAACGGCCAGAGTTGATGTACAGCAGATCACGTTGATCTGCCCCTCAAGGAAGCCCCTCTCGATTGCGTGCCTATCGCAACCGTCAAGGCCTGCGTGGTGAAATGCAACGCCAGATGTCAAAGTCTTTCTTAGCTCTAGATCCTGTGCGGCAATCTTTTGGGTGGGTCCCTCCCATTGACGCTCTCTTGGCCCTTTACTAGCCCATGTATTGGCGAGGATCTTTGCCGTGCTAACCGTCGCATTCCTTGTAATGCAGAAGACCATGATGGGTTTCTTCTGGGAGTATTTCGAAACTATTGCTGGCAGCTTCGGGTCACAAGCGGCTTCAAAGCCAAAGTCATTGCCTCTGTACGGTAGGCCAACGACATGTTTCTGAAGTCTGACTGGCCTGAACTCTTCTCCGAATCTCTCCCGCTGCGCCGGCATGTGTGGGTTGGTGGGATCCTTGCCTAACCATTTCGCAATATCCTCCGAGTTAGGCACCGTGGCACTCAGAGCAATAAAGCGCACATTTGATCCAACAGACTTCATCCTGGAGACTACAGCCTCCAGTGTCGCACCCCGTGTGTCTTTGAGTATATGAACCTCGTCGATCAGGAACAGCTTGACCATTTGCATTAGCCTGGCATGATCCTTCCACTTTCGAGTCATACTGTCCCATTTCTCAGGAGTCGTGATAACAATGCTCGCACTCTGCACCTTACGAAGCTGGCCGTGTTCAGTATCACCGGTCAACTCAGCGCATTGTAAGTCGAGAGCAGCAAATTTGGCTTGCCAGTCTCTTTGTCTCTCGGAACAAAGCGATTTGGTAGGCGCCATGTATACGATTTTGTACTGGTCTGTCTTGAAGCCAGCCACTAGGCGGCAGATAGCCATTTCTAGAATAGCTGTCTTCCCACCACCAGTAGGTGCAGATACAACGAGATTATCATTCGATTCATAAGCGATCGGAAAGCATTTCGACTGGATAGCGTTGAAAAGTGGATGACGAAAGACAGACCTGAGCCGATCCGGTAAGTGATTCAATGAGACAAGCTGAACACCCTGAACGATTGGTGGAGCATGATTGAGCACGATTTGTTGGTAGATGGGAGGCTGGGGGTGTGTTGAAGAGGAAATTGGGGGTTGTGGCGGAGCTTTGTTGCCCTGAGAGACTTGAAGACTTCTCCTTCGTGTACTATTGCAACGATCTTCAGATGGAAGATAGGAAGGAGAAGCTGTAGCTGAGGCGGCAGAAGGTCGGGTTGCATGAGCAATCCGTCGCTGTTTGACCTTGAACGATGGGCTGGACGGTGGACCATTTGAAGGTGAGCTATGATGCATTTGAGCAGGTGGTGTATGCACATATTGGGCTATAATTGAGGTTATTCTGATTCTATCTCCATCAAGAAAGATGAGGCAAACCTAGTTGTGAGCGGAATATTTGGGGAGAAGGCAAGACTACGAGTCATCAGTCTCTGATGATCAGTAGCCTCCTGTAGCACTGACCATGATGACTCGACTTGGGCTTTCGCTGTTCGAATGGGTCTGAAGGCGTGGTTGTGTGACTTGGCAAAGTGAGACGCCTCGCAGGTCCTCCATTCATACCATCCCTTAATTGCCATGACGGTATTAGTGGCTCAGCCAAAAGATCTGTGTCTTAACAGGAATCAATTTCGCACTATCGAACGTCGTATTTCGCTTGCTCACCAAATTTATCAAGGCTGATATCCTCGCGAGGCTGGTAATGATCAATTTCCGGTAGCGTCATGGGCATGGCAGTGGAAAGCTGCTGTTTGTCATATATTGGAGCCGATGTCTGTCGTGAATATGTCGGCTGAGCAATATGAGGTTGGTAAGTATTGAGATTAGGTCTTGAGTATGGCAGAGGGTACTGCTCCTTTTCATTCTTTCCATAGTCCGAGTCGATGTCTTGGAGCAATGCGTGAATCCCAGCTTGAAAGCCATCCATTACGTCTGTTCAGGTCAGCAATTCAGATGCCTTGACTTTCTTGCAACATGTCAAGCGACTGGAGGAGTGCGTTTCTTCATGAAATGTATAGAGGACGAGGAAAGCTGGAGAACGGCTCCGGGAAGCACTTGAGATAGCACCTTTGGCCCTAGCGGAACGTTACCCGTTCATATAACTTTTGTACACCTTTCCTCTAACACACCCTCATATGGAGCACTGGTATGGAGAAATTTGTTAAGGATGGCATTGCCTTGATGGCCATACGATTTGTCATTCTTTCCGAGATCGCCATGTCTCTTCTCGATCGATTGTGTGGACGATGTACTCCCAACCTCCACACTTCATGCACACTACCAATGTTCTGGCGCATGGAAACGCCATCAAAATGCAGAATTGCTGCCGGACCACGCGTCTTGATGCAAGACAAAAACACGACTGCGCTTTTGCAAAATGGTATCTCCCTTTCATGATGCATTTCCCAAGTAGCCTCAAACACCGTTCTCGCCATCAAAAAGTCGCAATATAGAACGCTGGGCCGGCCTGAACTGTGCATAAATACAGGCTGTGAGCCGGGCAGATATCAGGGGTCGAAATATGTCCACCAATCTAGAGGACCATCGAGCATATCCAATGGTTCTTTGGCGAGCCGGGAGGCTTGCAAATTTGAAGATTCTTGCTACTGTAACTGCCATCCTTTATGATAGCAAGCCGAAAATCTTACACATAGGGTGAGAAAATTATTTCAGTCGTCTCGATCCTTTGAGCCGAAATATGATCTTGATGACCCGACTCTGGAATGATGGGCTTTTGGAGAACCAGGTCGAGACGAAGACAGCCCTTCGCCCTTCATTGGCGTTATGGGAAGCTTGAGAGGCGGATCCTTTTCATTCGTACGGGGCTTCTCGATGATCGTCTTTTCATAGCTGTGGATCCGTATTGGAGGCGGTCGTGGCGCTCGTTCGTGACTGCTATTGTATAAATAGGTAGAGAACATGACAATGGATGTACCAATAAGGAACTGTAAATCAAACATCAGCCGAGATACCTATGACCATTATGCGAGGACGCACATTGGTTGTCACAGCGAAGTTGAAGAACCATACGCTAGCGCACAGGCTTATCAGGATGCTAATGCCCATAGCGAAGCTTTTTGCGATGTTGTCTGCGTACTTGACGCAAAGAGACACCAGGATCCCGCCACAGGACTGTATCACAATAGTGGTCCAGACGAACCAATTATAGCCAACGAAGAAACCGTGCTGGGCGATCTCCTCTCCGTCGACAAACATGACACCAATGAAGAGCGCCGGGAACAATGAGTAGAACGCCAATTGAACGTTCCGTATCCACAACGAAGCTTGAGTATTCGAGTCCTTCAATATCTTTTCAAAATATACCGACGCGCCAGCGGAGACAATAGAGCCCCCAATGGCGGCGGCGAACCCCAGCACTGCGTTCATTTGAGGATCTATGAGGAATTCATCCTCGGTAATTCCCTCATAAGTAGCTGAACGCTTGTGCACATTGTGTACAGGAACAGTGCTAGAGCTTCCAATGTTGCGCCATTCACTCAACGACCGAGGAAAGTGAAACTTGGATTGCGTATGTTCGAACGGCGCCAATACAGGATCGCGTGCTGGTATCTGCACAATGCCCACGCCGATCATGAGAAGGGCCAGTGAGACCCATTGTCTGCCGGTCAGAGATCGGCGCAGCAATATGACGCTGAAAATTGCAGTAGGAAGAATTTTAAACTGGTATGTGACCTGAAATGTCACAGAGTCGAGATTGGAGATGGCTATATACTGTAGAGAATTTTGTAGGACATAGAGACTGGCAGGAATGGCAAGTTTCCAGCTGTCGCCGGTGAAAACGGCGCCCATCACTCCACTGAAAAGGGAGGTCGCTGGCATCGAAGGTGGCATGGTTCGTGCAATCTCGTATAGACTGAAAGTGAGGCATACTGTAAGCTTGAGGACCTCGTTCATGAATACAGCAGTCGATGCAAGGTATCTTTGGCCAGCGATCAAAGGCATGATACGCGAGTAGTGCAAAAGCTGGACGATTGTCAGACATGCAAACTACTCGGGGTCTGCTGTGGCGGGTGTACCAGTATCAGCGCCGAATTCTGAAGGGTAAGCTGTGACTATCTTAGCGAATAGACCTTCTTCCTCATCAGAAACAGCTTCTCACCGTAACCAAAGACAGCTGTTTGACAGGCAAGCCTAGCCATGTGGCTTCATATGAGCGACGGGGGCCAGAGCCCATCTCGGCGGGTTGCACAGCGTGCCTTCAGTCTCGCTGGTCGTCAATCACACAGTCGCAATCAATGAGGAGAGCGAGCTAGCTCTAAGGTCGTGCAATTGAAGGAGCGACTATTGTATTTGGCAAAGAAGAGTGGATTATTTCGCGTCTTTCAGATCTCGTGGTTTGCTGGCGCGCCTGGTTAAGCCGCATCTTATCTAGATAGATTCAGCCCTACAGGGTCAGGATGCATGGTGCAGCTAACCTCAAGGCACATGACGGGAAGGCTTGCATTAGTCTCTACAAAACATGCCGTAGCCTCAGCGAGACAAGATAGCAATGGTCTGTAAGGAGATTCACCCTGCATTCGCTGAACAACATCTATGCTCGTGCCCGCAGAAGCCCTAAGTGAGAATGTTTTCACTAAATATCCATCTCGTATGTCAAACACCCGGTTGCTTCAAGGATTCGCCAAATTTGAGTAGCGACAGTCAGGCCTAGGGCCTCGCGCTCCCTGCTCAATGTGCTCCGATCTATTGCATAATGCAGGATTGAGAGCTGTTGGTCAAAACTTAAAATACTCTCTGCGTCGACGGTGTACCCTAAAATCTTGGCCCAGGCATGCTCAGAGAAACCACAAGGGAGCCTGGTACGGTATATTTTCTCTATCCTGGGTGGCCGATTTTTCTCAATTTCTGTCTTGGGAGTGAGAGGTGTTGGAGGGATGACTTTAGGTGTAGGTGGAATTGAATCGCTCTTCTTGCGGAAGCCGGTGTTCCAAGGATTCGACGGCTGATTAGGGTCTTTCTCAACGATCAATGGTGTCAGAGGCTTTAGCGTCTTTGGCTTGCTCACACCGGGTATCGTGAGTGTCTTGATGATCGGAGCCTTGGCTTTTGTTGCTCCTGTTGCGAAAGATGGAGCTGGCAGTTTCTTACTACTTTGTGGTGGTACTTCACGACTTAAGACAAGCAATCTCAAAGCAGCGCTCCATAGGTCATTGGAAGAAGGGCCTGCGTCCTGGAGTGTGTTTCCTTCGATCCTACTTCTCGCTCTGTCTAAATCAGGCCCAATGCCACCTTGCTCAAGAACTCCTATTTGCGTGGACCTTCGTCGCTTAGCCGTTGTGGTGATATTGGGGATTGAATGAGCCCCGGACCCCCTCCTTGGCGATCTACTTGATTCTGAAGGCATTGATAATGGCCCAGAATCTGCTTCGGTGGAATCATGATACTGTTGATCCCGGCTCCTTTCAGCAAGTTCCAACACTTTCAACCCCGCATTGCTTAATGGCGCATTTGACTGATAGATGATGCCGCGACATTGTGATTGATCATAAGCCATGATTTGTTGTGCTGAGGATCCAGCTTTTGCTGGAGGTACTCGCGAGAGGAGTTGAGCAGGTGTGTGATGGCTCTCGACGATAAAGGAAAGATGTAGAGCACAGGTGTCGGTCATTGCGGTATCACACAAGACTAGATAAGGCACTGATCGAAGTCCTCGCACTGCAGCAAAGGTAGACTGCGAATCTGCCTGTACGCTAATTACCCCAGAATCCTCTGGCGATTTAGAATCTAAGGAGTGTATCAGCTAAGCTTGAAATCTCGTGAGACAATTGCAAGTAAGGTCAATACACTTACGGTGAGTAGAGCCATTGCCGATGCCGCAGCGACATTCACCAGGCTCTGAAATGAGGCTCATCTTTCTCAACCGAAGATCAATGTGGTCCGGAGATGGACTATGCAGTTCATCCTGTCTTCTTTGAAGCTCGGGCGGTAGTATTAGATCTACTGGTCTCTCTTTTGCGTACACTCTAAGTAGCGCCTCAAAGGCTCTAGGTCCTAACGCGTTTCGGCTGAGATCAATTCTTCTCAAAGTGCAGCACTCTTCAAAAGAGGTCAAGAATTCTTCCCATATGGCGACTTCGTCATGAGTATGGATGTGAATAAGATTACCCGAGAGGTCCAAGTCTTTGAGGTCGTGACAAGCCAATTTGATGATTGGCGTCAATGCTTGTAGTGACGGGAGACTCAATTCATTGTCCTTCAAACAGAGCTCTTCCAGCCGCGTACAGCGGCCTTGGGTGCCATGATATTTTAGTGCCTCTACCAATGCTGAGGCTACTTCTGAGAAGCCTTCATCCGTCAGGGCTTTACCAGATATATCTAAATCTATCGTTGGATCTCTGAACGCTGCCTTGGAGCCCGCATGAGGTGGAATGCGCTTAAACTTGCGAAGCGTGAGTCTTTGCTGTCGGAAAATGTGGTGATTTCCCTACCAAGTCTTTATTGACCACCTGCCCGAGTTTAAGACCTTCTATCTTCCGCTACCAAATGATCAGTATTTGCCCCTTACTACCAAGATATTGGGAGCCTACGTTCGTATAGTGAAGTCTACCCATGTTTCGTATCAGATAGATGGTCTGAAGAGTTGATGTTTGATGGCTGCAAATCCCAGATCCGACTTGTTTTCATTCATGTTTGCTTGTGTTGAAACCTCGGCCAACACGGAACCCTTGCCGATATCTTGTTGGCTAAGGGGAAAGTGACAGTCACAACAAAACAAACTTGAGTCACGTGCGGTGACCGGTAAGACATACTATAGCGTTCCAAATGTGGCAGCGCTTGATTGCTGATTGGAAAAGTAGGCAAGCAATTGGGAATGTACAAAATGATCCGTTGGTACAAACTCATTACATTAGGCTCATCATGGCATAATGTCGAGCAAATTTGGGGCAATCGCTTGTATTTCCGACAGTGAGTCCTCTGAGCTGCCAAATTATGAGGCGCTCAAGGGATGCTTCGTACTAGGCAACGACGTATGGCGGCACAGTCACCTTACATGTCTCAGCGAATGAAACAACTTGCCTGTTCAGAATTTAGGGAAGACAAATAGAGCTGGCAGGAGCGTAATGAACGGAAAATATGCCACTCCACCTCCGAGGATTGAACTTTTGATCAGAACGCCGTCTCTTCTATGCCATCTACCAGATTAATCTTCTCTTCCTCACCATAGCCATGCAAAAGCTCAGCCTAATCCTCATAGCCAACGTGTCAAGCATTATTGACAACAGCTTGCGATGGCCCATGATCAAAATTCGAGATCACTTCACTATCGAGCTTCGGTTGAGAGCATCTAGCAGCTCGGGTCTTGGAGTCAGAGCAGCCTTGGCTTCTGAATATGACATCCACTGCCTTCCTCTCTTATGCTGCTCAGGCCACTTCGCTGCCTCCTTCTCCACGCTGACTTCATAAAACTGAAATATCGCTTTCGGGGCGTGCGCCGTGAGTTGGCTAGCTGGGCGTCGATCGGGGATTTTCCCCAGGTCCTTTTGTATCTTGCACTCTATACCTGCTTCTTCCCAGGCTTCGCGGCAGGCAGCCTCCTCCGCGGTTCCTTCATCAGTTTCCCACCCACCCTTGGGCAGAACCCAACCGCCACGGCGAGTAGACTGAATGAGTAGCACCTTAGTCTTGTCACCCGAGAGGGGCACAACACCTGCGACCAATCGTTCGCCTTGAGCGCCGTATCCTATCAGACAATGTAAGCATAAGTCCACGCAACCATGAGTGCAAGAGCCTTGTCGATTCGTCTTCTGCTTGCTCTTTGATTTTTTCTTGAGACCTAGGAAAATGTCTTACGTTGGTTGTCTCTCCCGGTGCGAGCCGTAGAGGCCAGCTTCTGGGCCATTGCTCGAGTTCAGCAGATGCTTGGTGGCGATCTTCGGAATGCGGTATCGTGATCTTGGGTGTATAGGCACGTGGGCTTGTAACAAGAAGTCGAGCGGTAGGTACGATGCCCGCAAAAGGAAGGAGTCGGTAGTTGAGATTCAACGTATCTAACGCATCCAGCTTGATGGAGAACAGTCTTCGCAGAGGTTGGATGAGAAGGCCGGGAGTCGCCGGGTGGAGGTAGACTGCAAGTGTTGTTTGTGTGGTAAGGTTGGTGCTGGTAGCCTTGAAGGGAGGTTTCCTTCAAACCCGCGGGGGACGGGTTTGAAGATGAGGTTGGAGCATTCCTTCGTCACGAGGAAGCGGCATATTTATGATGGACGGAGTGGTGAGTCAAGTGGCTACGTGACACTAAGGGAGATGTGGGTAATGTGCGCGCGGAGACGAATTGTGGGAAGCTTTGCATCAGATCGGATTTGGGGAATCGCCGCGTGAGAAAAATTCAATGGCTTCCACCGTCACTCTCCCACCCCCACGTACGTTCTGCGTCGCGTTCCACTGCTGCCTTTTCTACCATCGTGCTTCAATCTGTAGGCTCGCTCTTGTGTACGTAGCGTATTACTGGGCTAAGCCCGTCCACCAAACCAACTTGCAAAGTCATGGTTGAGCAGACGGGAGACAGCCCACTTCGCCCCTGATTTTCTCTTTCGGTCTCCTCTTCCGAATTAGAGCATCTTGGCTGGGCAGATCTGTCTGATGGCGAGTCCATCGACATGCAACACAAATGACAATGACAATGCGTTGTTGGTGCTCTACTTGTATGCGACACCGGATCGCTTAACAAGACCCACATTCTTTTCCCCCACACTATCGAATCGGGGAAGAAAATGCCAAATTCGCACCTATCATCTGTCGTGGTCTGGCCTTCTGGAATTTCCATGCATGAAACCAATGCAGGTGGGCATCATTCCTTCCTCACCAAATCTGCCGGCTTGCAAGGGCAGCCACAGCCTAGACAGAAGGTGCCGCCTGCTCTCCAAGGGCTGTCGACTGCTAGGGGACCGTGCGTTGTGAAGGCGGCCTCATAGCTTCGGAAACCCTCTTGTTCGAGTCTGAACACGTCTAGTACCAAATTGGGCATTCTTTGGCATCTGTTGACCAACCCGAGTATCTAAGCCGCCGTTCATCGTAGGCCTGACCATCGTCGAAACGGCCGTTGTAACTCTCGTTTATTCCATCACTTAATAATACTTTTAGTTTCTGCTTTATTGCCTGCTCTGTGAAGGCCACTGCACAAGCTCCCGCTTGTCAGAAGACATCACTTCTCCATGCCAGCTCGGACATCTCCCGAGGCAAAGGATCGCTCTTCATTGCTCTCGCCCACAGGTAGGTAGGCTGCCAATAGGCTCCAATCCTATGCAGGTCGACCCCCGTGCATCTTCCGCTGGACCACAACGCTCGATGCCCGTTCTCGTGCACTCAATAGATGAAACAATATTAAGGAGCGACTCTAGGATACCGGTGGTCTACATGCAACTATTGCAATGTAAATCAACGTCAGCCTTCCAGCACCACTCTCGCTCCCACATCCTTTCCGACACCCTTCTCGCCCTCACCCTCGTCCGGTAGCTGAATCTTTGAAATTCTTCAGGTGCCACTGTAGGGGTGGTTTCCTCCTCGCTAGAACCTTCTCTCTATCAAGATTTGGTAAATCGAGGCTGGCGCCGGTATGGTTCTCATTTCAACGCATCGGAGGCTTTCCTTGAAAGTGTCTTCGATATTCTGATTTACTCCTGTGTAGCTCGGGAACATACTATTACAAGCCTGACGGTACGAATCAATCAGTGACAATATTCTCCGACCATGCTGTAGTGTGAATTACACGATTTGCCATAGTCGTGGTTGCTCCCACTCTCCTTCCCAAACATGTTTTCAGGCCGGAGGTAAACCCTAGAGAAGAATTGCTGACTGCAGGGTGGATGAGCAGCCCGACATTCATGCTGTGTGCATTACACCATCAGGTATCTCAAGACTGTTGCCTTTGCAGCGCTCTTTGCTAATCTGCAAATTTCCAGACTCGATGCCACGGAGTTTGTCTCAAGAAGAGACCAACGCCAAGCCCTCAATCGATTCAATAAGTACGTCTTGGGTCAAGATTATGGACAGAAAGCTGCAAGGTTCTGCCCCAAGACTCGAGAGTAAGTCAAACATCTAGAGCCGACAGAGCTAGCCAGAAACAAGATCAGATTGCAAACAACGTGCTTCGTTGACTCCCATTTGCATTTTCCAGAGAGAAGAAACGACAGAAAAATAATTTTGACCTCTCTCTGGCCGTGCATCTTTCCGAATATCAGAACGTGAAGAGGCCTATCGACACCCGGACAAGAGAGTCCCTCGAACCGGCACACAAGCTTGAAATCACATTAGAGCCTGATGGGTTCACAGAGGAGAAGTGCGCTGCCAATCTTGGCCAAACCCCCCTCGAAAGCTGAATTTTCTGGCAGGTTCGCCCTCTTTGAGAATTATCAGAGGGTCGTTCACCATGAAGGCCCGTTTGACATAACACGACAAGGATTCAAAAGATTTCTTTGCTCCGGTTTTCGTCAAACCACTTACATGTCAGATGGGAGAGAAAGGAAGATTGGCTCTTACCACCAATGCTACCGCTTAGATGGGAAATTAGTGGCCTTGGGAGTGCTTGACCTGCTACCCGAAGTAGTGAGCTCAGTCTATCTTTTGTACGTACACCGTCGTACTCTCCCAAATTCTGCCAGGAGGTTCATGAAATTCAAGATACCATGAGGATGTCCATGAATGGAACTTTAGTAAGCTCAGTGCATTGCGCGAGATTGCGTTGTCGCTAGAAGATGGCTATCGATACTATTACATGGGTCAGCCACTATAGTATCTCCGGGTGGGCGTCATTGGTAACTCTCATCCTAGGTTACTACATCAATTCTTGTATCAAGATGAGGTATAAAGCCACCTTCCGTACGCAGCAAATTTTAGGTTAGCAGTGAATGCAGAGCAGCAAGGAGCTCGCTGACCGAGCCTAATTCAGACCCACTCACAAATACTTGGGATGCAATGGACACAGATCTACTCCAAAAGATGAATCATCGGCGATGGGTATCGATGTCATTAGAGAGAGCCTGGGCTAACTCTCCCACCAATCCCATGAGCTTCCTGCAATCTGACAGCGCGGTTGGCGCTGACTTTCAGAAAGAGCTCACTATGTCGCCAGAAAACTTCAAAAGTGCGCTTGAGTACTTCTATGGGCCAGAGGAGGATATCGAGGAACAGTCCATGCGTTATGCAACTGTTTTCCAGGCCAAAACACCAGGTGCCATGTCATTAGAGGATGTGGAGAACCAAATTGATCTTGGGCAATGGAAGTTGAAACTGGGTGACAGATTTGTGGTTCTAGAGGTAAAAGCAATTGACTGATATCACAAGAAGCCAAATGCTAAGATAGGAAACAGGATCTTATCAGCTGGAAGGATGATGACATTTCGGAGCCAATGACGATCAAATGCATTGCTGCAGAGCTGGCTGCGTGCATAGGGCCGAATGTGGTCAATCACTCTGCGTTGAAGCTCAATTGAAACTTGAGCCCGCCATAGACTGCGAGGTCAGCGCATAGAATATTCTTAGCAGATTCGTTGCCTCAATAAATTTCCGGTACAGTTTCACAAAAACCCGATCGCCCCAGAAGTCAATGGAATTTTGACCCCAGTCCAGCTTGGGATCCTTCCCTCCGGACCGGTTATAGCTACTGACCTGGTTTCCTTTCGTTCGAAAACCTTCTGAGCTGCTCTCACCAGACTTTCCTTGTGCACAGCATCGTGGTGCTTGCTCGCGTCTAGGTATATTGTTGACATGTACGACTTTCGGCCCCAACGCTAAGACCCAAATCGATGCAAACCCTGGTGCTTTGCGTCATTTGCTGCTGGTATTCAGGCGCATGAGCCAAAGTAATTTTTGCGGATTCGAATAGAGAGCATTCTTGACCATGGGAAGCTGCTCTTCAACCCGCCTCCTTCCAGAACCTGTAACTTTGACTAGGCGCATTCTTCTCATCACTCTCATGGCTTCTACGACATATCCAAGTCTTTCCCTCGTACTGGACCTTGTCGTGTATGACGTAGCTCATCCTTTCTGGCCGCCAATCCTTAAACACGTCCTGGTTCCTATGCTTTGGTTTCTTTGCAGAGACAAGAGCGTGCTTGTTTTTCCACATTCCACCATACTTGTAATATGGATGATCCGATGTACCATCAGGGATCCCGCCAGAAACACCTTTCCAGCAGCTCTTAGGGCATATGAGATGCCATTTAGCTGTGTCATCGATTTGACAACGAACCAGAACGTCGCAGGTTTTGTGACAGAGATCACAGTATTTGCGGAAAGCGGAGGGCGATGTAGACCTTTTGCCAGGCTTCGTGGTGGTGTTCATCTGATGAGTCTCACGTGACTGGCGCCTATTCACACATTTGAACATCTACGAGTAGACGGGAACTATTACCTCAGAGACAGACAGGGAATTAGCATATGCAAGTTTATCGGGATTCCTTGGCATTACCTTCTGCGGAACACGTAACTAGGATTTTAGTGGGTCCACCACCAAAATCCTGGTACCTTTGACCATCAACCCCATAACCACTACCACCACCACCACTACTTCATTAATAGTTAACCCATATATCCTAATTAGGCAATCGTGAGGCTCTTAGCGATAGATAACTTAGTGTAGTAATCGTCGCAATCCGAGTATGCTACGAGTCCCACCACCCTCGCTGTCGCTAGTAAACCCACTACTACTATATCGAAAGGATTCCTCTATTTATATACGCGCGAGACTCCTTCTCGAATCTTACTAGCGGCCTAATACGGTAGCCTTAAACGTCTATTATAGTAGAATAACGGCCTAGAGGTAGGAGAGAAATATTACGATATATAGCGATACTAAGATACCT
>JAABUP010001744.1_pt1 | contig 44569 bp, 41 predicted proteins | sample 5559201 | NCBI WGS metagenome assembly JAABUP01 (sample SAMN10711887, study PRJNA513373) | rock metagenome | isolation source: Antarctica rocks | place: Antarctica
GCCAAGTACGACGACGACATCGCCAAGGCGGACGCCCAGTGGACCACCACCGAGGCCCAGGCGTCGGCCAAGTACGACGACGACATCGCCAAGGCGGACGCCCAGTGGACCACCACCGAGGCCCAGGCTGAGACCAAGTACAACTCGGACATGGCTCAGGCGGACGCCCAGTGGACCACCACCGAGGCGCAGGCTGAGACCAAGTACAACTCGGACATGGCTCAGGCGGACGCCCAGTGGACCACTACCGAGGCGCAGGCTGAGACCAAGTACAACTCGGACAAGGCTCAGGCGGACGCCCAGTGGACCACTACCGAGGCGCAGGCTGAGACCAAGTACAACTCGGACATGGCCGACGCCGATGCCGCGTGGCATGCGACCGAGCAGAGCGCCTGGGACGCGTACCAGAGCGCGTATTCTACCTCGACCGGGACCGTCTCCGCGAACGCCGCCGGCGCCGCGCGTGGCGCCGGCTCGGGGGGCTCGCCCGAGGGGTCTCGCGAAGGGTTCTCCTCGTTCTTCGACGGGGCGATCAAGGGCGACTTCAGCGAGAACGATTCATGGAGCACGTTCGCCGGGCAGGTGATCGGCGGCCTCAACCCCGTCGGGGACGCGCGCGACGTTGCGGCCAACGCGAAGAATGTCTGGCAGGGGAAGGAAGGGGGCTGGTTCGGCCTCTTTATCGCCGGGGTCGGCGTGATCCCCCTCGGCGGCGACGCGGCCAAGGTGGCGCTCAAGGGCACCCGGAAGGGGCTCACGGGGGCCGCTGGGGGGCTGGCCCAGCAAGCCGCCAAGCATGCCAACGACGCCGGGGATCTGGCCAAGAGTGCCAAAGCAAGTGTTCAGAGTCCACGGGCGGCTCGACGGGCGGCGACGCGAGAAGCGGGTATTCCCACCAGTCAGCAGCCGATTTCGCAGAAAAGCGTTCGAACCCCCCAAAGGCAGCCAGCAGGCCGACAATATACCTACGAAACGCCAAAACCTGGAGGAGGCACAAGGACTAACACTAACTCAGTTCAGCACTCACTCACAGATCAGGTAGAGGGTCATGGTCCACACTGGGAGGCCGGCCCGGTTAAGCCAGGCGGTCAGATGGATTCTCTGGGACGGCCCCGCATCCAAGGTGGAAAAGTTAAGGTCAACGAATGAAAGAAAATTTGCGTTTGATTTCAGCGATGCGTCGAAATCGCCAGTCGCGTGGCTTGGGGAATTTTCTGACAGACTTCAATCAAGCTACAGGGTTGACTCTGACTGGTTCCAATATTGTAGATCCGGATCTTTCTGTGCGAATCGAGCGTTCGCTCGCTTCCGTCATCCAGCAAAAGTTGACCGACGGTTCGTTGGTTCGGTCAACCGAACTGGACTGGGAGGATGTCCAGAACCGAATCAACAGTCATACCGCCATAGATCACAAGGACCGCATTTTTTTGTCACTTTGTCATTTTGAGGATTTTATGTTATCTCTCCATTTATTTGAGTTCACAGAACACGTCAAGGCGATTATACAATTCGACAGCGACACGGTTTATGCGTTGATCGAAAATCTCGAACATGGAATTGGATTGGATGTTTATATTAGCGAAATTACTGGCGAACGACGTTATACGGTTGACCTCTGGTGAGGAGGCGAAAGGGGTCAGGAGTCGATCCTGTGATTTAAGTAAGACCTGGAGTTTTGCAAACCGCTGGGCGACGGCGATAAAATAGACATTTAGTGTGCAAATTAACATGGCGAAGGAAAAGAAGTCCGTCAAAATTGGGCAATTCGACCTTGCCCGAAGCTCGGCTCAGCTCAGCTCAGGAACGCCCCGCGCGCGACCCGGTTCATCGCCAGGGCGGTGACCAGCGTGGTCACGGCGACAATCGCGGTCGCCTCGCGGTCGACCGGATACACCTGCCCGAGCCGGTCGGCCCGCTCGGCCAGGTGGTGGATCAGTGGCCGGGTCCGCTCCGGAAAGCACCCGGTCCAGCGGAAGACGTCGGCGGCCAGCTCGCGCTCGATCCTCCGGATCAGGCCGGAGGCCGGGGCCCTCGGCGTCTCGGCGGGCAGCGACTCTGGCCGGCCCAGGTCTTCGAAGATCGACCGGATCGCCCCGTCCAGGTCGGGCGACGGCTCGCCCGGGTCGGCCGACAAATTCCGGTAATGGTCGTCGACCGAGTAATCCAGCTCGCCGACGTCCTCGTCCAGGTCGTCGGCGGTGACGGCCGGCTCCTGGTCGGCGAGGGCGGCCATCGACCGATCGCAGTAATGGAGCTTGGCCAGGGCGACCGGCCAGTCGGCGTACTCGGACCGCCAATCCAGGCCCGGGGTCAGCCAGACGGCGAAGGTCTCGGCCCAGTCCTCGTCCGGGTGCTTCTGGGCGTACCAGCCCGGGAGGTGCCGGACGAACCGCCGGCTGAACGGCTCGGGCTGATATTCCTCGCGATAGGGCTCCGACATCCGGCCGAACGCCTGGGACCACTCCGGCGCCTCGTGGAGCCGGTAGGCGTAGTTGATGACGTGCCCCATCTCGTGGCGGAGGTAGCGGAGGATGTCGAACCGCCCCGACCCCTCGACGTACCCGAGCCGCTCGGTCTGGAGGGCGACCAGGTCCGGCCGGGCCAGGTAGAACGGGATCGCGATCGCAACCGTCCCGTCCGGCACGCCCCACTCCGTCGAAAGGTAGAACCGGGGGACGACCCGGACGATCCCGGCCCGCCGGAGTTCTTCGCGGAACTCCGCCAGGATCGGCTCCAGCGCCGAACCCTCGATCCCCAGCTTGAGGTCGCGGATCGGCGTGGCCCAGGGGGCGGATTCGTGGAACTTCGGTTCGTCGGTCGTCATGCACACCAGGCAGGGCAATCCTCGTGCCGCCGGGCCCGAAGCTCGCCGTCAGAAGAGATCCACCATCGCATTCTCCATGGCACCCTCGCGGACAGGACGCGGAGGATTGGGTCGGACAGGACACCCCATCGTACCAGCGCCTCACCGGCGGGCATAGCCTTGGCACCGGGGTTGCGGGAGTCCGAGCCTCACGACCCCCGCCGCGGCTTCCGAGGGATTCATGAAGATCACGATCATCACTTATCTCGAAAAAGAAGACGCCAAGGAATACGACGTCGTCGTCGACCAGGTGGCCGAGGCGCTGAAGGCCCGGAAGCACAAGCCGTCGATCCTGGGCGTCCACGGCGACGTCCGGAAGCTGATCTCGGGGCTCTCCCGCCGGAAGCCCGACCTGGTCTTCAACCTGATGGAGATGTTCGGCACCAACGTCCGGGCCGACGTCCCGATCGTGGGGCTCCTGGACCTCCTCGGCTACCGCTACACCGGTGGCGGGCCAAGCGAGCTGGCGCTCCGGCAGGACAAGGGGCTGGCCAAGCGGGCCCTGGCGTTCGAGAAGATCCTGTACCCCGACTTCGCCGTCTTCTCGCGCGACGACCTGGAGACCGGCGGGAACCTCCGGATGCCACTGTTCGTCAAGCCGCTCCGGGCCGACGCCTCGATCGGGATCGGAACCGACGCCCTGGTCCGCGACGCCACCTCGCTGATGAAGCGGGTCGTCGCCATCCACGAGAAATTCAACGACTCGGCTCTGGCCGAGGAATATATCGAGGGCCGCGAGTTCTACATCGGCGTGCTCGGCAACCGCGACCCGGTCGCCTTCCCGCCTGCCGAGATGGACTTCTCGGGCCTGGCCAAGGGGGCCCCGCACGTCCTCGACTCCAAGGCGAAGTGGGCCAAGGACAGCGCCGAGTACAAGGGCACGAAGTCGATCATGCCCGACCTCCCGGATGAGTTGAGGGCCAAGCTCCAGAAGGTGTCGCTGGAGGCTTATCGGGCCCTCCGGGTCCGCGACTACGGCCGGGTCGACCTCCGCTACACCGAGACGGGCGACATCTATGTGATCGAGGTCAACGCCAACTGCTACCTGGAGAAGTCCGGCGAGTTCGCCGTCGCCGCCGAGGCCGCCGGGATCGGCTACGAAGAACTGGTCAACCGGATCGTCGACCTGGCCGTGGAGCGTGCCGAGAAGGACCGCTGAAACCGGCCGGGAATCCGCGTCGCCGAGGATCGCAAACCCGCGGACGGGGAGTTATCCTGGAATGACGGGCGAGGGGAACGGGTCCGGGCGATTTGAGGGGTCCGGCGATGATCGAACGAGGCGGCGGCAACCGCGGCGAGAATCGGCCCCCCGCCAAGGGCCGGGGCGGTCGACCGCCGGCCCCCGGGCGGAAGCCCGGCGCAGGCGGCGCCAAGGGCGGGGCGTCGAGGCGCGGCGGCCTGGGGCTGAAGCGGCTGGGCGGCGACGACTTCGTCCTGGTCCACCCGAAGTGCGTCCGCGAGATGGAACTCGATTTCGAGGAAGGAATCGAGCTCCGGAAGGCCGGCGACCCCGAGGCCGCCCGCGACGCCCTCCGGTTCGCGTTGCAGGGCTGCGGCGATAATCTCTGGGTCCACGTCGCCCTGGGCCGGATCGCCCTGGACGACTTCCGCGACCCCTCGCTGGCCCGCAGCCACTTCGGCTACGCCTTCGAGCTGGCCGAGCGAGCCCTGCCCGGCGGCTTCGACGGCCGGATCCCCCGCGAGCATCCCTCGAACCGCCCGCTCCACGACGCCGTCGACGGCCTGATTGCCTGCCACGAGGCCCTCGGCGCGGCCGACCTGGCCGACGAGTTGAAGAAGCGGCGCGATCGTTGGTCGAGGCCGGTCGGTCCCCGTCGGCCGGGCTGATTTTGCATTTTCGACAACAAGCCGTCGTGGTTCCTCGGGAGATTCCGACTTGAGGACTTTTCGGCTTGCGAGGATTTGGCGATCGGGATAATGTCCTCCGCACAGGGCACGGAGCGAATGGATTCGCCCCCCGGCCCGGCCCCGATCGCGGGCGTCGGGCCGCGTCACTCAGGACGAGATGATGGGTTTCCGGTGCGACACCATTTCGCCGACTCCCCGCTCCTGGAACCGCCCGGCCTCGGGCATCAACCGGACCCCGGACCGATGATCGTCCGCTCGATCGCCGGCGGCGTCGAGGCCCTCGCCCCGGCGAAGCTGAACCTGTTCCTGGAAGTCCACGGCCGACGCGAGGACGGTTACCACGAGATCGAGTCGCTGATGGTCGCCACCGATCTCTTCGACACGCTGAGATTCATCGACGACCCCTCGGGACGGATCGAGCTGAGCTGCGACGACCCGGGCCTGAGCACCGGGCCGGAGAACCTGGTGGTCATGGCCGCCGAGCGGCTCAAGGCCGCCACCGGCTGCCGCCGGGGTGCCCGGATCGACCTCCGCAAGGCGATCCCCGCGCAGGCCGGGCTGGCCGGCGGCTCGTCCGACGCGGCGGCGACGCTGGCCGGGCTGGACCGGCTCTGGGACCTGGGGACTTCGCCGGGGCAGCTCGACGACCTGGCGGCCTCGATCGGGAGCGATGTGGCCTTCTTCCGCCAAGGCCCCTGCGCCGTCTGCCGGGGCCGGGGCGAGGTCGTGGAACCGTTTCCCCTGCCCGGATCACTGCATTTCGTGCTGGTCTGCCCGCCGTCGGGCGTCTCGACGGCGGCGGTGTATCGGAAGCTGACGCCCCCCGAGCGGCCCCGGCCGATCGGGGCGATCCTGGAGGCCCTGGCCGCCGGCGACCTCGCGGCGGTGGGGCGGGACCTGTTCAACCGGCTCCAGCCGGTCGCGGAGTCCCTGGAGCCGACCCTCGGGGCGGTCCGGGACGCCCTGGCCGGGCTCGGCCCGTCGCTCGACGGGCATTTGATGAGTGGGAGCGGCTCGGCCTACTTCGGCCTGGCCCGCGACCCCGACGCGGCGGAGGACGCCGCGAGTCGCCTCGGATCGCTCGGACTGGGTCGGGTCCGGGTCGTGTCCTGCGGACCTTGAGCCATCAGAGAACGCCACGTAAAGGAGTACTGGCTGTGGAAATCACCGAAGTTCGCATCAAGCTCATGGAAGACAACTCGGGCAGCAACGAGCGGCTGCAGGCGTTCTGCAGCGTCACGTTCGACGACATGTTCGTCATCCGTGACCTGAAGATCATCGAGGGGGCCAAGGGCTTCTTCGTCGCCATGCCCTCCCGCAAGCTGACCGACCGGTGCGGCTGCTGCGGGACCAAGAATCACCTCCGGAGCCGCTTCTGCAACCAGTGCGGCAGCCGGCTCGACGAGAATCGGGCCATCCGCGACGCCGACGGCCGGGCCAAGCTCCACGCCGACATCGCCCACCCGATCAACTCGATGTGCCGCGAGAAGATCCAGGGCGCCGTACTCGCCTCCTACGCCGACGAACTCGAGCGGTCCAAGCTCCCCGGCTACGTGTCCCGGTACGACGACCTCGACGGCGGCGAATTCGACGTCGCCCTGGGCGCCCAGGCCGCCGATCCGGCCGCCGCCGGCGGCGAGCCCCCGGTCCGACGGGGACCACTCCGCGGTCACACCCAGCACAACCGGGGCGGCCTCCGCGGCCCGCACGTCTCCCCCCGCAAGGATGCCCCCGCCGAGGGCGTCGGCTCCGACCACCGCGGCGAGACCTCGCAGGGCTTCGGCGGCGGGCTCTGAGCCCACCACCAGAACCGACCATCAACGGCCACGGCGCCCGGACTCGGCGCCGTGGCCGTCCCCCTATTCGAAGACCGGGCCGTTGGCTCGAAGTTTGCTGCTGGATCACGCCCGGGCCGGCGTCGGACCCCTCCGAATCGGGGGATCCGCCGGGATCGATCCAGGCGAGGATCGGGCGATGAACGACCTTTGGCGGGGGGCCCTCGGCGGCCTCGCCGGAACCCTCGGGATGTCGGCGGCGATGGCCCTTTCGCGGCGGACCCGGGCGATGGGCGGGCAGGTCCCCCCGCGCAAGATCACCCGGAATGTTGAGAAATTGGCGGGAATCCGCGAGCACCTCTCGGGGCCCGCCTTCGAGGCGAGCTGGGTCGCGCAACACCTCGCCTACGGAACGGCGGCCGGGGTCGCCTCTGCTCTGGCCGAGGATCGGCTCGGACTCCCCCCGCCGGTCGTCGCCGGCCCCCTCTTCGGGGCCTCGCTCTGGGCCTTCAGCTATGCGGGATGGCTCCCCGCCGCCGGCCTCTACCCGCCCCCATCCCGGGACAGGCCCAGCCGGGTGGCCAACATGATCGTCCACCACCTGATCGACGGGACCACCACGGCGCTCGTAACGCGGGTGCTCCGCCCCCGCTTGGTCGCCGAGCCGAGCTAAAGGATGAACGAAGTGTCGCAATCACGAGACAGCATCGCGGACGTCTGGGGGGAGCGGACCCCGTACCATGGCGATTGGCCAGAGCGGGTCGATCAGCGGACGACCGAGGAGCCCGACCGCTGGGTCCAGTCGTGCTGCGTCCTCTGCTCGAACGGCTGCGCTTGCGACATCGGGGTCAAGGACGGCCGGATCGTCGGCGTCCGGGGGCGGGCCGATGACCGGGTCAACAGGGGGCGGCTCGGCCCCAAGGGGCTCCACGCCTGGGAGGCCAACCAGAGCCCCGACCGACTGACCAAACCCCTGATCCGCCACGGCGGCAAGCTCCTCCAGGCGACCTGGGACGAGGCGATGGGGCTGATCGTGGAGCGCTCGGGCGAGATCCTCCGGAAGTACACCGGCAACGCCATCGGGATCTACAGCACGGGCCAGCTCTTCATCGAGGAATATTATACGCTGGCCATCCTCGGCAAGGCGGGGCTGGGGACGCCGCACATGGACGGGAACACCCGGCTCTGCACGGCGACGGCCGCCCGCGCCATGATCGAGTCGTTCGGGACCGACGGCCAGCCCGGTTCCTACACCGACCTCGACCACGCCGACGCGATCCTGCTGGCCGGACACAACATGGCATCGCAGCAGACCGTCCTCTGGATGCGGATCCTCGACCGGCTGGCCGGGCCGAACCCGCCCAAGCTCGTCGTCATCGACCCCCGGACGACCGAGACGGCCCGGTATGCCACGGTCCACCTGGCCCCCCGGGTCGGGACCAACGTCGCGGTCCTCAACGGGTTGCTCAACCTCATCATCGAGGCCGGCCAGATCGACCAAGCCTTCATCGAGGCCCACACCCGAGGGTTCGCCAAGCTCAAGGTGACCGTCGCGAAGTACCCGCCGGATCGGGTCGAGCAGATCACGCAGGTCCCCGCCGCCAGGCTCCGCGAGGCCGCCCACGTCCTGGGGACCGCCCCCCGGCTGATGTCGACGGTCCTCCAGGGGTTCTACCAGTCCAACCAGGCCAGCGCGGCGTCGGTCCAGGTCAACAACCTGCAACTGATCCGGGGGATGATCGGCAAGCCCGGCTGCACCGTGCTCCAGATGAACGGCCAGCCCACCGCCGAGAACAACCGCGAGTGCGGCTGCGATGGCGAGATGCCCGCCTTCCGGAACTGGGACAACTTCGAGCACATCCAGGAGATCGCCCGGCTCTGGAACGTCGAGCCCGACCGGATCCCCCACTGGGCCACGCCGACCCACGCCTTGCAGATCTTCCGTTACGCCGAGGCCAGCTCGATCAAGTTCCTCTGGATCATCGCCACCAACCCGGCCGTCTCGATGCCCGACCTCAACCGGGTCCGCAAGATCCTGGCCAAGGACGACCTGTTCCTCGTGGTCCAGGACGCCTTCCCGACCGAGACCACCGCGTTCGCCGACGTCGTCCTGCCCGCCGCGCTCTGGGGCGAGCGGACCGGGACCTTCACCAACGTCGACCGGACCGTCCACCTGACCCGCAAGGCCATCGAGCCCCCCGGCGAGGCGAGGTCCGACCTCGACATCTTCCTCGATTACGCCCGCCGGATGGACTTCCGCGACAAGGACGGCGCCCCGCTGGTCAAGTGGTCCGACCCCGAGGGGGCCTTCGGAGCTTGGCGCGAGTGCTCCAAGGGCCGCCCCTGCGACTACAGCGGGATGACCTACGCCAAGCTCTCCGGCCCGGGGATCCAGTGGCCCTGCAACGAGGACTTCCCCGACGGCAAGGAACGCCTCTATACCGATGGCAAGTTCAACACCCGATCCGACTACTGCTCCGACTACGGCCACGACCTCGACACCGGCGCCGCGATCGACCAGGCCAGCCACAAGGCCGACGACCCGATCGACCGGGCGATCTTGAAGTCGGTCGACTACTCGCCGCCCTTCGAGGAGCCCGACGACGACTACCCCTTCTGGGTCACCACCGGCCGGGTGGTCTACCACTTCCACACCCGGACCAAGACCGGCCGGTCCCCCGAGCTCAACGCCGCCGCGCCCGACGCCTTCGTCCAGATTGCGGACCAGGACGCCGCCCGGCTCGGGATTTCCGAGGGGGACATGCTCGAAGTCGAGTCACGCCGGGGCCACCTCCGGGCGCCTGCCCGAGTCGGCCAGATCATCCCCGGTCACCTCTTCGTCCCGTTCCATTACGGCGACTGGGACGAGCCCGGCCGCCCCCGGGCCGCCAACGAGCTGACCCTTTACGACTGGGATCCCGTGAGCAAGCAGCCCGTCTTCAAGTACGCAGCCGTCCGGGTCCGGAAGGCCGGGTTGGTCGATAAGGCGACCGAGCTGGCCGGAGCCCTCGCCGGCCAGATCGCCGGGGCCGCCAAGGCGGTCCAGGAGGCCGTCACCCCCTCGCCCAAGCCGGGCCCGGCGCACCTCCCGGACTACCTCGCGCTGGTGGCCGGGAGCGAGCGCGAGCTGGCCGGAGCCCTCGACCGGATGGCCGAGCGGCACAAGACCGAGCCTGACATGACGCCGATCCTCCGGCTCCTCGGCTCCTGGTCGCAGGAGAACATCAAGGCCCTGAGTCCGGTCCTGGCTCGCCACAAGTTGCCGGATCGCCCCGAGCCGTCGCTGCTGGCCGGAGCGTTGTTCCACGGCAAGCGGTCCGGCGGGTTCGGCCTGCTCCGCGACCTGCACGACCTCTGGCTCCTGGCCAGCGAGTCCCACATCAGTTGGGAAGTCCTCCACCAGGCCGCCAAGGCCCTCCGCGACGAGGAGTTGGCGGCGATCTGCCAGGCCGGGCGGACCTTCAACAACCGCCAGGTCGCCTGGCTCCGGACCCGGATCGACGCCGCCGCCCCCCAGACGCTGGTGGTCCCGACCTGAAAGGCTATCCGGTATCAAAGATGGTTGATGGCTAATGAGTGATGGTCGATCAGCGGGGCCAGATGCAATGCCGGCTCCGGGGATATCGTCCTGGATTTCTCGTCCATCAACCATCGTCCACTCGTCGTCAATCGTTGCCAGGTCAAGGAGATGTTTCCGGATAGCCTCGGAAAGGCCGGCGGGTCTCAGTCGGCGAGTTCCCGGAGCCGGCGGATCAGCTCGACCGCCCGCTCGGGCGAGAGCCCGACGGGATCGACCCGGCGGAGTTCGTCCAGGATCGGGTCGGGCAGGGCGGCGAAGAGGCTGTTCTGCAAGGCCCGGCCGGTTTTGACCTTGGGGAGGGGACCGGGGGCGGCCTCGGGGACGTGCTGTTTCTCCAGGAAGGCGAGGATCTCACGCGACCGGGCCAGGACCGGGGCGGGAACCCCGGCCAGGCGGGCGACGTGGATTCCGTAGCTCTGGTCGGCCCCGCCGGGGACGATCCGGTGGAGGAAGACGATCTCGCCCTCGTGCTCGCGGACCGCGACGTTGGCGTTCCGGAGCCTCGGCTTGGTCTTCTCCAGTTCGACCAGCTCGTGGTAGTGGGTGGCGAAGAGGGTCCGGGCCCCGACGTGGTCGTGGATGTGCTCGGCGATCGCCCAGGCGAGCGAGACGCCGTCGAAGGTGCTGGTCCCCCGGCCGATCTCGTCGAGGATCACCAGGCTCCGGGGCGTGGCGTTGTTGAGGATGTTGGCCGTCTCGGTCATCTCGACCATGAACGTGCTCTGCCCGCGTCCCAGCTCGTCGGTGGCCCCGACCCGGGCGAAGAGGCGGTCGACGATCCCGAGGGTGGCCCGACGGGCGGGGACGAACCCCCCCATCTGGGCCAGGACCGCCGTCAGGGCGACCTGGCGGATGTACGTGCTCTTGCCCGCCATGTTGGGCCCGGTGATCAGGAGGATCTGGCCGCCCTCGGGGCCGAGCTTGAGGTCGTTGGGGACGAAGGCCCCCGGGGGCATCAGGACGTCCAGGACCGGATGCCGACCGGCCTCGATCTCCAGGACCGGTTCCTCGGACATCTCGGGGCGGCAATAGCCCTGCTTCGCCGCCAGCTCGGCCATCCCGCAGAGGACGTCGATCTGCGCCAGGACGGCCCCGGCCTGGACCAGGCGGGGGGCGTCGGCGGCCACCCGGTCGCGAAGAGTGGTGAATAGCTCGTATTCGAGGGCGTTGGCGCGATCCTCGGCGTTCCGGACCTTGTCCTCGTATTCCTTGAGTTCGGGCGTGATGTAGCGCTCGGCGTTCTTGACGGTCTGCTTCCGGATGTAGTCGCCGGGAATCTTGGCGCCGTTGCCGGACTGGGCGTGGGTGACCTCGATGTAGTAGCCGAAGACCTTGTTGAAACCGACCTTCAGGCCGTGGATCCCGGTCCGGCGGACCTGCTCGGCCTGGTAGCGGGCGATCCAGGATTTGCCGCCCCGGGCCAGGTCGCGCTGCTCGTCCAGGTCGGCGTGGTAGCCATCGCGGATCAGGCCGCCTTCCTTGATGGCGAGCGGCGGGTCGTCGACGAGGGCCGACTCGATCGCCGAGCGGACCTCGGGGCAGAGCTCGATCCCGGCTTCGAGTTCGGCCAGGCGCTTCGAGGCCCGGGCGGTCAGGCGGGCCTTGACCTTGGGCAGGAGCCCGAGCGTCCGGGCCAGGGCGACGAGGTCGCGGGGCGAGGCCCGGCCGGTCCCGATCCGAGCGGCCAGGCGTTCGAGGTCGTTCGAGCCGCCCAGCGCCTCGCGGAGGTCGGCCCTCAGTCCGGGGTCGCGGACCAGCTCGGCGACGGCGTCGTGCCGCTCGACGATCGCGGCCAGCACCGTCAGCGGCGAGGTCAGCCAGTCCGCCAGGAGCCGGGCGCCCATCGGGGTGCAGGTCCGGTCGATCGCGTGCAGGAGCGAGCCCTCGCGGCGAGCGTCGCGGAGGGTCCGGGTCAGCTCCAGGCTCCGGCGGGTCATCTCGTCGAGGGCGAGGACGTCCTTCCGGTGGTAGGGGGTCAGCCGGGCGATGTGGCCGATCGCCGTCTTCTGGGTGTCGCGGAGGTAGGCGATCAGGGCCCCGGCGGCCTGGACCTCGGGGCAGTCGTCGTCGATCCCGAAGCCGGCCAGGGTGGTCGTGCCGAACTGCTCGTTGAGAACCTTCCGGGCCTGATCGGCGACGAAGTCCCACGACGGCCGCGAGGTGACTACCAGCGGCGAGCCGACCCGGAGCGCCCGGACCCACGGGGCTTCCAGCGAGGTCTCCGAGATCAGGACCTCGGACGGGCTGAGCCGGGCCATCTCGTCGACCAGCTCGGTCCGCGAGACGCAGGTCAGCGAGAACCGCCCGGTCGACAGCTCGACCCAGGCCAGGCCGAGCTTGCCCCGGACCTCGACGATCGCCGCCAGGTAGTTCGCCGACCGGGGGTCCAGGAAAGCGTCCTCGGTGAGCGTCCCGGGCGTGACCACCCGGACGATCTCGCGCTTGACGATCCCCTTGGCGAACCGGGGGTCCTCGACCTGCTCGCAGACCGCGACGCGGACGCCGGCCTGGACCAGCCGGGCCAGGTACGATTCGAGCGCCGGATGGGGGAACCCCGCCATCTTGGTGGCGTTGGGCCCCTTGTCCTTGTCGCGGGTGGCGACGGCCAGGCCGAGGAGATCGCTGGCCCGCTCGGCGTCGTCGCCGAACATCTCGTAGAAGTCGCCCATCCGGAAGAGCAGCAGCGCGTCGGGGTCGCGGGCCTTGAGCTCGCGATACTGCTGCATCATCGGGGTCGTGGGGAGGTCGCTGCTCATGGCGGGCGGGGCGGGGGCGGCCTGAACTGGCTCGGTGTCGGGACGCGCCGCCCCGGCTTTGCTGGCGAATCCCGGCTCAGAACTTGTCGAGCGCGGCCTGTTCTTCGGAGTGGATCTCGAAGACCTGGTCGAGCCGGGTGATCCGGAAGACCTCCAGGAGGTCGGGGTGGATGCAGCAGAGCTTCAGCTTGCCCTTGACCACGCCAACCTTCTTCTTGAGGTTGATCAGCTTGCCCAGGGCGGCGGAGGACAGGTACTGGACGTTGCCAAAGTTGAGCAGGAGCTGCCTGTGGCCTTCGTCCTCGACCAGGCTATAGAGCTGGTCGCCGACTTCCTGGATGTTCTCGTCGGTCACGATCTTCGTGTCCACGAAGCTGACGACGGTGACCCCATCCACGTTCTCGAGGCGGAGATGACGGCGTGGGGCTTGCGACATCGAGGCGAACTCCTGTCACTGGGGCGGACACCGGCGGATCGCGGACCGGGCATGGAACCCCGGCGGGGCCGGCCACGCGGATGAGCCCCCGGCTCGGCACCGGACCGCTCGACGCTCCGGGCCAATCCACGATTGTCCCTCTAGAGTTACCAGATTGCGCCGGGGAATCAAGGGCCGACCGGCCGCCGCACCCGCTGCATCCCCCAGATTGACAGCCGCCGGGCCGGTGCCCTAGACTCGCGACCATGAGCACCATCGACCGGAGCCATCGCGACGCGGGGGGCGAGGTGATGACCTTGAGCATCACGCTCACCGACCCTCAACGTCAATTTCTCGAAGCCGAGGTCGCCAGGGGCGGCCACGTCGACGCCTCGGAATATCTCCTCTCGCTGATCGAAAAGAATCGCGAGCGGGCCGATATCCACGAATTCCACGAGTCGCTCCGCCAAGCCATCGAAGGCCCCGGCACGGTGATGACCCACGAGGAATGGGACGAGATCGAACGCGAAGCCCATCGGCAGCTCGCCGAGAACGAGCGACCGTGAACGGCATCGTGGAGCAGAGCGACCGGGCCCGGCGCGATCTCATCCGGATCTTGATCGTCGCCGGCCAATCCAAGCGAAGCGCCGTCCGCCGACTCCGGGCCGCGGCGGAGACGACGTTCGGTCAGCTCGCCTCCATGACCGGCGTGGGCGAACCGTTCGACCCGGAAATCCTGGGCCTGGCTCCCATCCGCCGCTGCCTGATCACGGGTTACAAGAACGACCTCGTTTATTCCACGCCGATCGAAGGCGGGATCCGGTTCCTCCGGGTCGTCCACGCCGCCCGCGAGCCGGAAGACCTCGTCGAGCCCGACGACTTCGATTGACACGGCCATCGGCTCCGCCCCGCTTCCATTCCCGGGAGTTCCCCGCATCATGATTCGCCCGCTCGCGCTCTCGATCGGCCTGGCCGCCTGCCTGGCCGCGACGTCCCCCGTGCTCGCCGAGGACAAGGCCGAGGCCAAACCCGCGCCGGTCCCGATCGTCGTCGACCTGACCCTCAAGGGCGGGCTGACCGAGGGGCCCGCGGCGGTCGGCCTGGACGGCTCGCCGATCAAGGACAACCTGAAGGGGTTGATCGACCGGATCGCCAAGGCCAAGGCCGACCCCAACGTGAAGGGGCTGGTCCTCCGGATCCACGGGCTCTCGCTCGGGCTGGCCAAGGGGCACGAGCTCCGCCAATCGATCGGCAAGTTTCGCGAGTCGGGCAAGAAGGTGTATGCGTTCCTGGAGAGCGGCGAGAACGCCGACTATCTGGTGGCCACCGCCGCCGACGAGATCGTCATGCCCGAGAGCGGCTGGCTGATGATCAAGGGGCTGGCCGCCGAGGTCACGTTCTACAAGAGCCTCTTCGACAAGCTCGGCGTGACGGCCGACTGGATGCAGGTCGGCGAGTTCAAGTCGTACGGCGAGCCGTTCACCCGGACCAAGATGAGCCCCGCCTTCCGCGAGGAGATCGCCTCGCTCCTGGGCGACTCCTACGACCTGATCGCCGAGTCGATCGCCCGGCGGCAGGGGATCGCCCAGGCCGACGCCCGGGCTCTGATCGACGGTGGGCCGTATAGCCCTCCGGCGGCGAAGGCGGCCGGGCTGATCAACCGGATCGGCTACGCCGACTCGATCGAGGACGCGGTGGCCAAGTCGATCGGCGTGGCCTCGATCAGACTCGACCCGAAGTACGGCAAGAAGAACGAGGCCGTGGACCTCAGCGGGTTCGCCGGCTTCATGAAGATGGTCCAGATGCTTTCGGGCGAGGGGCCGAAGAAGCCCGAGTCGTCGGCCAGCAAGATCGCCCTGATCTATGCCTCGGGGGCGATCGAGACCGGCAAGTCGACCTCGACGATCCTGGGCGAGGCCACCATCGGCTCGGAGTCGCTGGTCAAGCACCTCCGCGAGGCCGAGAAGGACAAGACCGTCAAGGCGATCGTTCTCCGGGTCGACTCCCCTGGCGGGAGCGCCCTGGCCAGCGACCTGATCTGGCGCGAGGTCGTCCGGATCGAGAAGCCGATCGTCGCCAGCATGTCCGACGTGGCGGCCTCGGGCGGCTACTACATCAGCATGGGGGCCGAGAAAATCTTCGCCGAGCCCGGCACCCTGACCGGCTCGATCGGCGTGACCGGCGGCAAGTTCGTCCTCTCGGGCCTGATGGACAAGCTCGGCGTGGCGACCGACACCGTCACCGTGGGCAAGAACGGGACGATCTTCTCGATCAACCAGCCGTTCTCCGACACCGAGCGGGCCGCCATGAAGCGGCTGATGGACGACACCTACCGCCAGTTCGTCGCCAAGGCCGCCCAGGGGCGGAAGATGCCGTTCGAGGCCCTGGAGAAGCTCGCCGGCGGGCGGGTCTACACCGGCCGACAGGCCCAGAAGCTCGGGCTGGTCGACGAGGTCGGCACCCTCGACGACGCCATCGCCGCCGCCAAGGAACTGGCCCGGATCCCGAGCGACCAGGCGACCGAATTGCTCGTGCTCCCCAAGGCCCAGGGGTTCCTGGAAGCCCTCGTCGGCCCCTTGGAGGATCGCGACGTCTACGCCCCGGCGATCCGGGCCGCCATCCCCGAGCCGCTCCGGCCCGTCCTGGGACGGCTCGAAGCCTTCCGGCGGATCTTCGCCCGCGAGCCGGTCGCGGTGATCCTGCCGTTCGACCTGAAGGTCCATTGAGCGAGGCCGCCGGAACGCCGCGGGCCCGACGCCCCGCCCGAAAAGGCCCGGGCGTCCGGGCCCCTCGACTCTCCGGCGGGATGGCCTTCGCGCTGGCGGCGATGTGGCTGTCCAGCTACCGCTGGTACACCACGGCGGGCTTCGACTTCGAGCGGCCCTGGGGTGATCGGGTCCTCGCCCGTTACGTCCGGGTCCGGTGGGACGCGGGTTGCTTCTGGTTCGGCCAGGCCGAGCAGCCGCACGCCCCCCGGGGGACCTCGATGGATTGGTGGGACCCGGGCGGGACCCTGTTCGCCCGCTCGATCCCCCCCGAACCTCGGAATCTGGCCAACCGGCTGGGCTGGTGGCTCGTCGGCGACGTCGCCCAAGACCCATACGAGCCGATCCGCTACGGCGGGGCAATCTCCAGCCAATGGGTCGGCATCCCAGGGTGGATCCCCCCGCTCCTCTTCGCCGGGTTCCCGCTCGTCCGGAGGCGTCTCCCCCCGATTGTCCGACGAACCCCGGCGGGTTAGGCTACCGGCTGGAAACCTCGCCACGCCCCGGAGCCTCGCCGATGCCGACGCCGCTGTCCCCCGACCAGCTCGAAGCCCTCAGGAAGTACAACACGCCGACGATCGCCAACGCGATCGAGGTCTTCAACCTCCGGGGGCGGCACCTCGGCTTCCTCCCGCATCGAATCCGTTGCCTGCTGCCCGACCTCGGGCCGATCGTGGGCTACGCGGTGACCTCGGCCACTTGCGCCGAGCCGCCGACCGGCAACGGGCCCGACCTCAACGCCGACTACCTCCGCTATGTCGCCGCCCAGCCGGGTCCGAAGATCGCCATCGGGCAGGATCTCGACGACCCGCCCGGCCTGGGCGCGCAGTTCGGCGAGGTCAACGCGACAATCCACCAGAAGCTCGGCTGCGTCGGCCACATCACCGACGGCTGCCCGCGCGACGTCGACGAGGTCGCCGCGCTGGGCTTCCAGCTCTTCGGTCTCAACCCGTGCGTCAGCCACGCCTACGTCCGGCTGGTCGACTTTGGCAAGCCGGTCAAGCTGGCCGGGATCGAGGTGATCCCGGGCGAGTTGATCCACGCCGACAAGCACGGCGTCTGCCTGATCCCGCCGGACTGCGCCCACAAGCTCTTCGACGCCTGCGTCGAGGTCGAGGCGATGGAACGCCCGCTCCTGGAGCACTGCCGGTCGGACGCCTTCGACCTGGAGGAATACATCCAGCTCCGGTCCGCGATGAAGGCCAGGATCCGCGAGTGACCGGCCTTCGGTCAGGCCCGGCGCGGGGGGGCGACCGGCTCGAACCGGCCGTGGAGGACCAGGGCCTCGACCGGCCGGGTGGCGTCGAGGCTCTTGCCGTCGGCGATCCATCGCCCCCTGCGATATTCGAACAGGGCGGTGGCGTGCCGGCGGTGGGGCACGTCGGGGGGGCCGGACTCGAAGTGGACCTCGACCAGGGCCAGGAAGCGCCGGGTCTGATTGTCGCGGGCCCAGAGAACCTCGTCGTGCCAGTGGGCGTCCTCCCAGCGGAGCCGCTCGATCGGGTCGAGCCCGCCCATGGTCGTGAGGAACCGGGCCTCCAGCCACTCGCGCTGCTGGCGGAACAGGGCGCGGGCCTGATCGACGTGCAGCTCCTCGACGACCTGGCGGAGCGGCCTGCGGACGATCAGCCAGGCGGCGACCCCGCAAGACGGCAGGACGACGCCCCAGATGATCCAACCCATGGTCGATCCCTCGTCGATCCGCGTTCCGCCCTCCTGCGATTCCGACTATTATAGGACCACGTCAACCGGGCGGGCAAGCGCCCGGACCGGCGGTTTCGGCGGCGGCTGGCTCGAAGGATCGGGGCCGATGCGAGCGAAATTCGGGTCCCACATGTCGATGGCCGGCGGGCACGACCGGGCGGTCCGCTCGGCGCACGCGGTCGGCTTCTCGACCGTCCAGGTCTTCACCAAGAGCAACAACCAGTGGCGGGCCGCCGAGCTGACCGACGCCCACGTCGCCGCGTTCCGCTCGGCCCTGGCCGAGACCGGCGTGTCCGAGCCGGTGGCGCATGCCTCCTATCTGATCAACCTGGGAAGTCCTGACGACGCGCTCTGGGAGAAGTCGATCGCCTCGCTGGCCGTCGAGGCCGCCCGGGGCGAGGCCCTGGGGATCGGCGACCTGGTGATCCACCCCGGGGCGCATGTGGGGCAGGGGGAGGAGGCCGGCCTGGCCCGGATCGCCGAGGGCATCGACGAGGTCCACCGCCGGACCCGGGGCGTCGCCCTCAAGATCGCCCTGGAAACCACCGCCGGGCAGGGGACCTGCCTGGGGCATCGCTTCGAGCACCTCGGGCGGATCCTTGACCGGGTCGCCGAGCCCGAACGGCTCGGGGTCTGCGTCGACACCTGCCATATTTTCGCGGCGGGGTATCCCCTGGGAACGCCCGCGGAGTATCATGATACGATGGCGGCGCTGGAGCGGTCCGTCGGGGCTGGCCGGGTCCGGCTCTGGCACCTCAATGACAGCCTCAAGCCGCTGGGGAGCCGGGTCGACCGCCACGCTGGGATCGGCCGGGGCCACCTCGGCATCGAACCGTTTCGCCACGTCGTCAACGACCCCCGGTTCCGGGGCCTCCCCATGATCCTGGAGACGCCCAAGGGGGATGATACGGGCGAAGGCCTCGACGCCGTCAACCTTTCAATTCTGAAGAATCTCATTGACAATCCAAGCAACGGAGATTGATCGTTGGGTCAGGAAACACCTCCTTGGAGGGGTAAAGAAAGAGCGACGAACGATCTTTTGAAAAGGATTATCGCGAAGAATCGGACGATAGAATACGCCTGTCCTGGATCCGACGAGCTCCGATATTTGGACAAAATGGGTGTCAATGCAAATGTCGGTGGCGAACGATTGACACATATTTTACTTAGGGAAGATCCTAGAACGATCGAGGTTTGGGAGGAGTTCTTACATGGCACACAAAGCAAACGCGGGTTGATCGAGAAGTTTGGCATACCGGAGTGCGAGAGGCGTGTCAAAAAATTTATGATAAGACACGCAAAATATATGAAAATTACCGATGACGACATTGTTGTGTTACAGCACCTTTTGGGAGGTTTATAATCACAAATGGACTCCGACTTGGCAATGATTGTCGAAGATATTTTTCATTTCGGAAGCGGACGCACCGTGTTAGTGGGCGTCGTGAATGGCGAGTCTAATTTTATTTCACGCGGCCAGTACGAATTATGGTTGGACGACGAGTTCTGTGGCTTCCTGGAGATCGAGGGCGAGATGATCTCGCAGGGATCAAGCAGCGGGGGAGGGGATCGCTTACGATCCGTCTCGACCATCGACTCTCTCCCTTTGAATCGAAATTTCATCGCGAATAAACGAGCCGAGCTTCGACCGTCAGCCGCGGCGAAACGCCAGGGGATTCCAGTGCATAGGCATTTAATTGGTGTTGATTCACCTCCTGGTGAGTTTATTGCCGATCCGATGACGCAGGGGCCGGTCCTTCCCGAAGGGTGGGACGGTGACGCCTGGGTCAAGGTGGGCGACAAAGCCTACTTCCTGAGAGCTTGGAACAAGAAGACCCTTCGAATTGCTTACGGTCGCGGATTAACCTACGAGGAAGCCCGACGCTCATTGCTCGAAGACATTTCGAACGGGACACGACGAGTCGTGTTCACCGCCGGAGAGGCTGCTTCCGGGTGAGGTGCAAGAAATCGAGGCGATCGTGAACATGCGGTGGCGTCCGCGTGGTGAGGGGCGGTCTCGGATGGAACAGTTCCCAATCAACGGCGTGGCGGGCTCGGCGACGGCCCCGCCCCCGGTGGAGGCCGACCCCAGCCTGTTCATCAATCGCGAGCTGAGCTGGCTCGACTTCGACGCTCGCGTCCTGGAGGAGGCTCGCGACGATTCCAACCCGCTCCTGGAGCAGCTCCGGTTCCTGGCGATCTCGGCCTCCAACCTCGACGAGTTCTTCGAGGTCCGGGTCGCCGGGCTCCAGGCCCAGCTCTACGACAACCTGGAGCCCCAGGACACGCCGCCGGAGGCGATGAGCCCGCTGGCCCAGGTGACCGAGATCTCGCGGCGGGCTCACGACTTCGTCGGGGCCCAGTACGAGACCTGGCGCGACCTGCTCCGGCCCCAGCTCGCCAAGCACGGGATCCTGGTCTGCGAGCCCGGCGACCTCAGCGAGGCCCAGGTCGCCTACCTCGACGACTACTTCGACAGCCAGGTCTACCCCGTCCTCACCCCCCTGGCGATCGACCAGGCGCACCCGTTCCCGCACCTGCACAACAAGAGCCTCAACCTGATCCTCCGGATCGACACCCTGGGCCAGGACCCGCCCCGGCAGCTCTACGCCGTGCTCCAGGTCCCCTCGGTCCTGAACCGGCTGGTCGCCCTGCCCGAAGTGGGGGACGGCCGGCACCGGTTCGTCCTGCTCGAATCGGTGATCGCGCCACGGCTGGACGCCCTCTTCGGGGGGTTCAAGGTGGCGGCCTGCGTGCCGTTCCGCGTCACCCGGAACAGCGACCTGACGATCCAGGAGACCGAGGTCAAGATCAGCCTGCTGTCGACGGTCCAGGAGACGCTCCGGATGCGGAAGTGGGGCGCCGCGGTCCGGCTGGAGATCGACGCCCGGGCCGACGAGGGGTTCCTCGCCCAGCTCCAGATGGCCTCGGCGCTCGACCTGGAGGACCGCGACGTCTACAAGGTGCCCGGGCCGGTCGACCTGACGGTCCTGGCGGGCCTCTGGAAGATCGAGGGGTTCCGCGAGCTCAAGGAGCCGCCCTACGAGCCCCAGATGCCCGCGGCGCTGGCCAACGGCGCCAACATCTTCGCGGCGATCCGCGAGCAGGACCTCCTGGTCCACCACCCCTACGAGTCGTTCGAGTCGGTCATCCAGTTCATCGAGCAGGCGGCCGAGGACCCCAACGTCCTGGCGATCAAGCAGACGCTCTACCGGACCGCCGAGGCCAACCCGATCATCACCGCGCTAGCCCGCGCCGCCGAGAACGGCAAGCAGGTCACCGCCCTGGTCGAATTGCAGGCCCGGCTCGACGAGGAGAACAACATCGTCAAGGCCCAGGCCCTGCAAAAGGCCGGGGTCCACGTCGTCTACGGGATGGTCGGGCTGAAGACCCACTGCAAGGCCGCGTTGGTGGTCCGCCGCGACAAGGACGGGATCCGCCGGTACGTCCACCTCGGGACCGGAAACTACAACCCGACCACCGCCAAGATCTACACCGACCTGAGCTTCTTCACCTGCCGACCCGAGTTCGGCGAGGACGCCAGCGCCCTGTTCAACCTGCTCACCGGCTACTCGCAGGGGCACGGCTGGAAGAAGCTCACCGTCGCCCCGAGGGACCTGGCCGACCGCCTGGTCGGCCTGATCGACCGCGAGCGGCGGAATGCCGAGGCTGGCCGGCCCGCCCGGATCATCGCCAAGATGAACTCGCTGGTCGACCCCCACGCCATCGTCGCCCTCTCCGCCGCCAGCCGGGCGGGGGTCCGGATCGACCTGATCGTCCGGGGGATCTGCTGCCTCCGCCCCGGCCTGCCCGGGGTCTCCGAGAACATCCGGGTCATCAGCATCGTCGACAAGTTCCTGGAGCACTCGCGGATCTCGTACTTCCAGAACGACGACCAGCCCGAGGTCTTCCTGTCCTCGGCCGACTGGATGCCGCGCAACTTCCGGCGGCGGGTCGAGATCCTCTTCCCGATCGAGGAACCCCGACTCCGGAACCGGATCGTCGACGGGCTCCTTGGCGTCTCCCTGATGGACAACGTGAAGGCCCGGATCCTCCAGCCCGACGGGACCTACATCCGGGTCACGCCCGAGGCCGGCGACCCCGCGATCCGGTCGCAGATCGAGTTCCAGAACATGGCCCGCGAGCTCTGCGTCGCCGACCCGATCCGCCCCAGCCGGGTCAACTCCGACGCCAATCACCTGTTCCGGGCCTTCGAAGGCTGAGAGGCTATCCGGGATCGAAAATGGCTAATGGCTGATGGTTAAGGACGAACAATCGCAGATCCATCCAAAACCTCTTTGACTGATTTCCCGGACTTCATTCACCCATCGTCCATTTTACATAACCCATTGCCGGGACTCGGAAGAATTGCCGGATAGCCTCTGATCGAAACCCCGGCGGACCTTCCCACCCCCAGGGCCGGCGCGTCCCCGGCCCCGGCCCCGAAACCTCCCGGGGATCCTTTCGATTCCGGGCGGTCCCTCACGTCAGGCCCGGAACAGCCGGGGCCGGGCGATCCAGTCGAGTTGGTAGGGCCCGCCCGGCTCCCCCCGGAGCCCGGCGATCCCGGCCTTGCGGAGCTCGGAGATCGACTCCCCCTCGCGCCCGGTGACGAGCAGGCCGAGAAGGTCGGAGAGGGCCGGGTTGTGGCCGACGAGCATCAGCCGCGACTCCTCCCGGGTGGCGAGCCAGTCGCGAATCGAGGCGGCGTCGCGGCCGGGTCGGAGACCCTCGACGACTTCGATCAGGTCGGCCCCGCCCAGGCAATCGGCGACGATCTCGGCCGTCCTCAGGGCCCGGGGCAGGGGGCTGGTGGCGATCCGGACCAGCTTGAGCTTGAGCCGCTTCAGGCCCCGCCCGACCTGGCGGACCCGCCGCTCGCCGTCGGGCGTGAGCGGGCGGTCGTCGTCCTCGAAGCCGGGCGTCCCGTACGGGACCGCGAGGCCGTGGCGGAGCAGGTAGAGTTCTCGTGTCGACATGGGTTCCCGGACGGATAGAGATCGGAGAGGGTGGGATCAGGTCGGGCGGCCGGGCCTCGTCGTTCGGGCCCGCGCTCAGGGGCGATCCGGTCATTGTACTGAATCGTGGCGATGGGTCATGGTAAATGGACGATGGTTGATGGGTAAAGGATGCCCCGGAAAAGCAGCCGGAGTGGCTTCGGATGCATGGACGCTTGTCCGACGCTCTCCATCAGCCCTGAGTCATTTCCGATTCCGGATCGCCTCTCAGCCGGTCGCGCCCAGGGTCGGCGGGGCGGGGACGGGCTGGCGTCTCCAGGAGGCGGCCTCCTCGCCGTCGAGGCGGAGGGTCAGGCACTTGGCGCTCCCGCCGGCCTTGATGAACTCGGTCAGCCGGAGCGGCCGGGCCTCGAAGCCGAGGTTTTCCAGGGCCCGGGCGAGCTTCGGGGCGCCGTCGTTGAGGACCACGGCCTTGCCAACCACGACCGCGTTGCAACTGAACGAGACGGCCTCCTCGGCCGAGACCTCGACCAGGGTGGCGACCTGCCCGGCCAGGACCGACCGGCCGTAGTTGTCGAAGGCCCCGGGATAATAGATGGCGGCGTCCTCGGCCAGGGGACAGAAGCAGGTGTCGAGGTGGTAGAACCGAGGGTCGACCAGCTCCAGCGGGAGGACCGGAACCCCCAGCCGCTCGCCGATCCAGTGGTGGCTCCGGGCGTCGCTCCGGAACCGGTAGCCGGCGAAGAGGGTCGGGCCGCAGAACAGGGCGTCGCCGGCTCCCTCGAAGTTGTGCCCCGGCGGGAGCGTCTCGACCGCGAACCCGTGGGTTCGGACCCATCGGTCGAAGTGCGGCGTCTCCCCCTGCCGGACCCCGTGGCGAAACCGCGAGCTGAGGAAGAGGCCGCCGTAAATGAGCCCCGCGTTGGCCGTGAAGACCAGGTCGGGCAGGCCCGGCTCCGGCTCCATCAATTCGACCTCGGCGCCGAGGTCCACCAGGGTCTCCCGGAGGGCCCCCCACTGGCGGGCCGCCTCGTCCGGGTCGCTGGCGACGGACCGGTCCATCCAGGGGTTGATCTCGTACTCGATCCGGTAATGATCGGGCGGGCACATCAGGATCCGGGGCTTGGCGACCATGGTCCTCGGACTCCTCTTCAAGGGACGCCCAGGGCGCCCGCCAGGCTCCGGAGGAAGGGCTCGACGTCGGTGACCAGGCCCACCGTCTGGAAGGTCCCGCGGTCGCTCAGCTTGGTCACGGTGGCCGGGTTGATGTCCACGGAGACGACCTTGACCCACGCCGGGAGCAAATTCCCGGTGGCGATCGAGTGCAACGCGGTTGCGATCATCAGGGCAAAGCCGACGTCGCGGACCGAGGCCCGCATCCTCGACTGGGCCAGGACCGAGTCGGTGATGACCTCGGGCAGCGGCCCGTCGTCGCGGACCGAGCCGGCCAGGACCACGTCCACCCCGTGCTTGACGCATTCGTACATGATCCCGGATTGGATCAGGCCCGACTCGACGGCCGCCTCGATCCCGCCCGCCCGGCGGATCGTGTTGATGGTCCGGAGGTGGTGCTCGTGGCCGTGCTCGATCGCCTCGCCGCGGTCGATCGAGACGCCCAGGCTGGTCCCGTAGAGCGCCTGCTCGATGTCGTGGGTGGCCAGGGCATTGCCGGCGAAGAGGGTCTGGATCCACCCGTCGCGGATCAACTGGGCGACGTGCGGGGCCGAACCGGTGTGGACGATCGCCGGGCCGCCGACCAGGAGAACCTTCTTGCCCGATGCCCGGGTGGCCCGGATCGAGTCGGCCACGGCCCGGAGACTGACAGCCTTGGGCTTCTCGCTGGAGACGCCCGAGCCCATGAAGCCGAAGAGGCTGGCCTCGCGGGGCCGCTCCGAAGGGACGACCCGGAGCCCACCATGGCCGACCACGATCGGCAGGCCGACCGGGACGTCGACCATCGGGATGCACCGGGCGGCGTTGGCCGATGCGTCGACCGCGATCCCGCAGTCCATCTCCTGGTCGGCCACGTCGATCCAGCGGCCGGCCAGGCGGACCTGGGTCCGCTGGTTGGTCGTGCTGTAGAAGCCGTCGGGGAAGGCCCCGGCGATGTCGGCCGGCTCGACCTTCGCGTCCTCGGGGCTGACCGGCGAGGCGCCATGCTCGACGAGGTCGCCGAGGATCTCGTCGAGGGCCGGGCCGGTCGCCGCCTTGATGGCGATCCGGGCGTAGCTGGGGTCGACCCGCCGGGCCCCGATCCGGCACTCGCGGATCTCGAAGGTCCCGCCCATCTGCAAGATCCGGTCGAGGATCTTGGGAAGCAGGAGCGAGTCGACGATGTGCCCCCGGACCTCCACCTCCTCGATCACGCCCGGGTCCACTGCTGGAGCGTTCGGGTTCCGCCGATCGTCGGGGTCCATGGCATCGGCATCCTTCCGGTGGGCGGGTGGCCTGCGGTCTCCTCCATCCATTCTAACCGGATCGGGGAATCCCACAAACCGAGATCCGGGCGGCGGGGCGAGTCCGGCCGCCCGCCGGAGCCGCCGGACTCGGTGGATCAGGGCTCGACGTGGAGCGATGCCGAGACGTCCAGCGGTGGCTCGCCAGGCAGGTCGGTCACGATCCGGAAGGTCCTGACCAGGTCGCCCCGGCTGGTCCCCCGGGCCGGGTTGTAGGTCAAGGTCAGGACGTGGAGCGGCTTCCGGGTCGCGTCGGCCGGCTTGAGCTCGAACCCCTCGCCGCTCCCCTCGATCCGGGTGATCGCGAACGGCCGGGAACCCCGGACGATGTACCGGCCCTGGACCCCGGCGGCCGAGGCGACGTTGCCCAGCGGCAGGAGGCTCGGCGTGGCCGACAGGTCGCCCTGGATCATCGCGGTCACCAGGACCGGGATCCCGGGCGTCTCGGGATCGTTGGTGACCAGCCGGATCTCGTCGCGAACGACTCCGCCGACGGCCTCGCCCTTCAGCGAGACGTCCAGGCGATACCCGACCTGGCCGTTGATCCGCCTGGTCTCCTGGAGCGAGGCGTTGATCGCCTTGCTGGCCGAGACCATCTTAACGATCTTCCAGTCCGGCTTGCCGATCCGTTCGATCGTCAGGGCCATCGCCGGCGCCTGGCCTCGCGCGACCGTCCCGAAGTCGACCGCCCCCGGGTTGAGCACCACGTCGCTCAGGATCAGGGTTGACACGCCCAGCCCGATCTCCGACTGCGCGCCGCCGGCCATCACCGAGACGAACAGGGTCGTCACCTTTCGGCCCACGAAGTTCCGCGTGTCCATCTGGGCCTCGATGATCGCCGTCTTCCCCGGCGGAATCATCGTGACGCTGGCCGTCCCGCTGGTGCATCCGCACGAGACCCGGAGGCCGAGGACCTGGATCGGCACGGTCAGCCGGTTCGACAGGACGAACGAGTGCCGGACGATCCCGCCCCGGGGGACCGGCCCGAAGTCGTGCGATCGCTCGGCGAACAGCGTGTCGGGCCAGTTCTCCGCCCGGGCTATCCCGCCCATCCCGCCGATCGCCACCACGCCCGCGAACACGATCGAGAGCAACCGACGCATCACCCGCCTCCGTGCGAGGGTCCTGGGTCCATCCCGAACACTCGATGGACTCACAGCAGGTTGTATCGACCGGATCTCCCCCGGCGCTCAATTAACCCAGGTCTAGCCGATGATCCAGCCTGCACAAATTACCCATCTTTCGTCAATCACCGCCCTCGGCCCTGCCGAAGATCCGCCGGGGGTTCTCCAGGAGGAGCATCCGGGCCAGCCCGAGGGCCCGGTCGGACTTCCAGCCCCGGCCCCGGATGGCGTCCTCGGCGAGGACTTCGGCCAGGATCTTGCGGTACATGTTGAACTTGGGCAGGACAAATTCGAGCTTGTAGGCGTCAGAGTAGTAACCGATCGGCTTCCCCTTGGGGACCGCCTGGAGCCGGGCCTTGAGGTCATTGGCGATGAAGGCGGGGACGTTCGAGTACCACCAGTGGCCGTTGGGGATCACGTTGGGGAAGATCCACGAGTAGGCCACCAGCTCGGCCCCGGCGTCGGGCGAGAGCGTGGAGACGGGGAACGTCACCCCGGCGAAGTGGTTGAACAGGTCGCGGTACTCGTGGAGGCTGACCCGGCGGTCGAACAGGTCGCGACCCCCGGCGACCCCGGCGGGGTAGCTGTTCCGGACCGGGCCGATCATCAGGTCGAAGGGGAGCTGGAACTCGGCGCAGAACTCGGCGATCGTCCAGAAGACGATCTGGCGGACCTCGTCGTGCTCGTCGGGCCGGAAGTCCATCTGGTGCAAGGCCCGCCGGATCGGCGTGACGGCCCGGCGGGGGGTCGAGGAGCGAGGGGCGAAGTCGGGCGGGAGGCTGATGGCGCAGGCCCGGGCCCCCTTGGTCACGAACCGATCGAAGATCGCCCCGATCGCCTGGCGGAGCGTGGCATAATCGACCACGTCGACGCCGGTCGACTCGCGGAGCCTCCGGAGGGTGGAAGGTTCGTGGAGCTTGAGGACGAGGTCGTCGGTCCGGAGGCAGGGGACATACTTCCGGGTGTCCCAGCCTTCCAACGAGTCGTCGAAGTCGTTGGTCAGGAAGACGGCTTCGAGCTGGGTCCGGCCCCAGACCTCTTGGTCCCAGGCCGGGCCGTCGGCCTCGTGGTCGGCCCGGTCGTAGAGGGCGTCGACGGTCTCCCGCGTGATCCGGTCGTGGTCGAAGCCGTGGAAGGTCTGGGCGATCTCCAGGAGCCAGCCGTACTGGACCGTGTTGTCGATCCGGTCCAGGTAGGTCGCCAGGTTCCGCGCCCGCTCCCTCGGGGCGAGTCCGGCGGCGACGAGATGGGCCGGCATCCCCGCCGAGTGGGCCAGTTCGGTATAGTAGTGGTAGCCGAGGATCTCGTCGAGGTTCCGGGCGGCGGGCCTCCGGGCGTCGATGTGCGAGTGGGGGTCGAAGATCGGCCAGCGGGCCATTTCCTCGAACAGCTCGCGGGCGGCCGGGTCGGAGGGTAATGAGGTCGCCATCATGGGGTGGCCGCCGGGAGTCCGAGGAGACGTTGGGGATGATCCGGCCGGGATTTCGGTCGATTCTCGAAGGCTATCGGCGGCCGAGGCGGGACGCAAGGGCATGGCGATGAACGTGGTGGTCACCGCGGGCGGGACGACGGCCCCGATCGACGACGTCCGGCAGATCGCCAACGCCTCCACCGGCCGGTTCGGAGCCATGATCGCCGAGGCGGCCCTGAGGCGGGGGGCCTCGGTCTGGCACGTCCACGCCCGGGGGGCCCTCCGTCCCTTCGACCGCCTGGCCCGGTTCGACCTCGACACCCCCGAGCCCGACGCCGAGTTCCGCCGCCTGGCCCGGCTCCGCGCTGAGTGGTCCGAGGTCCGCGACCGCTGCCACGCCGTCCCCCTGATCGAGGGGACCGTCCCCGAGTACGCCGCCCGACTCGAAGAAATCCTCCGGGCCCGACCCATCGACGTCGCCTTCCTCGCCATGGCCGCCTCCGACTTCGCCCCCGAGCCCGCCTCCGGCAAGCTCTCCTCGGAGCTCGAGTCGCTGACCCTCCGCTGCCGGCGCCTCCCCAAGGTGATCCGATCGGTCCGCGACTGGTCCCCCTCGGTCTACCTCGTCGGCTTCAAGCTGCTCTCCGGGGCCCCCGAATCCGACCTGATCCGCCAGGCCGAGGCCGGCTGCCTGGAAAACCGGGCGGATCTGACCGTGGCCAACGACCTCCGGACGGTCCGGGCCGGCCGCCACGTCATCCACCTGGTCCGGCTCGGCCACCCGACCGAGACCTTCGGGCCAGACGAACCCATCGCCGACCGCCTGGTGGATCGCGCCTTCGGGCTGGCCTCGGCCCGGGGCCGGACCGCCCGGATCTGATCCGGAATCACCCCAGCTTCTCGACCCGGGCGGCCAGGGGGAGGGCCAGATCGACGAACCGGCGGGCCTCCTCGGCCGAGGGGACCAGGTCGTCATGGTCGGCCACCCGGTCGCGGAGCCTCCGGAGGCTCTCCACGAGCTGCGCCTCGGGGCCGGCGAGCCATCCCCGGTCGGCCAGGAACCGGGCGGCGTCCTCGGCGCGGGTCGGTGCCGGGGCCCTCCGGTCGCCCAGCGTCGCGGCGGCCTTGAGCAGCGCCTTGCCGACCGCGGACCACGCCTCCAGAACGGCGTCGCGTGGCGACCGCGCGGCCAGGCGGTCGAGCCCTTCGGGCCTCGGGACCGGCGCGAGGCCGCCGATGATCGCGCCGCCGAAGTCCGGCCCCGGATCCCCCGGCTCGACCTCCAGGACCAACCGACCCTGCGCCGGGACCGACCGGGCCAGCACCTCGGCCTGGCGGAGGTCGTCGCGGAACGTCACCTCGACGTCGCGATACTTCACCCGACCGACCCGGGCGAGCATCGCCTTCAGGTCGTGGCGGAACATCAGCACGATCCCCAGCGTCGCCATCGGCCACGCCAGGGCACCGGTTAGCAAGACGAACCCATTCAACGCAGTCCCCCCTTCGATGATCCGACCCCGAAATCCGGTCCTCCCATCGATCTCCAGGATCGTCGCCGGGCCTCGACGTCCGATCGGCCGCCGCGAAGTGCGGCCCTCTCCCCGATATCATCGTGATTTCGGGGCCCGGCTTAGCACACGACCCGATCCGCGCCGTCGGAATCACCCGGATCGTCGAACCGAGAGGCGATCCAGAAACATTTCCTTGAACTCGCAATGAGTGATGACAAATGGGCGATGGTTGATGGGCGAGAAATCCAGGAAGATGACCCCGGCACCGGCATCGAATGTCGCTTCATTGATCGACCATCGCTCATTGGCCATCAACCATTTTCGATCTCGGATAGCCTCCGAGTCCAAACGATCGAGCCTGGCCGGAGCCTCGTGCCGCCCGCCGCGTGCCCCGACCGGCCGCCGCTGCTATGATGGGCGGGCCGCCGAACCACCCCGGGCCGATCAGAGGACATGATGAGACGACCGACCCCCCTCGCCGGGTTGCTCCTGGCCTCGCTCCTCCCGGCCGGAGCCCCCGGGGCCGAGTCGCCCCCGATCGACCGCAAGTCCGACGTGATTTACGGCCGGAAGTTCGGCACGGCGCTGACGATGGACGTCTTCACCCCGGCCAAGGCCAACGGGGGGGCGGTGGTGATGGTGGTCAGCGGCGGGTTCTTCTCGTCGCACGAGGCGATCAACCCGGGCTCCTTCGGGCCGCTTCTGGACCGGGGCTACACCGTTTTCGCGGTCGTTCACGGGAGCCAGCCCAAGTTCACGGTCCCCGAGATCGTCGCCGACGTGAACCGGGCCGTCCGGTTCATCCGCCACCATGCCCGGGACTACGCGATCGATCCGGAGCGGATCGGCGTGACCGGGGCCTCGGCGGGCGGGCACCTCGCGCTGATGCTGGGGACCGCCGGGACGCCGGGCGACCCCGAGGCCCTGGACCCAGTCGAGCGCGAATCCAGCCGGGTCCGCACCGTGGCCTGCTTCTTCCCGCCGACCGACCTGCTCAATTACGGGGCTCCGGGCGTCGAGAAGATCCACCCCAGGGACTTCGACCGCCCGTTCCGCCCGGCCTTCGACTACCACGAGCTGGACCAGGCCAGCAATCTCTGGGTTCCGGTCGTCGACGACGGCAAGCTCCGCGAGGCCGCCCGGAAGGTCTCGCCGATCGCCCACGTCACGCCCGACGACGCCCCGACCCTGATCGTCCACGGCGAGGCCGACAAGCTCGTCCCGGTCCAGCAGTCCCAGGTGATCGTGGAGAAGTTCCGGGCCGCCGGGGTCGAGGCCAGGCTCGTCGTCAAGCCGGGCGCCGGCCACGGCTGGCGCGGGATGAGCCAGGACCTCGGTGCGTTCGCCGACTGGTTCGACCAGCACATGAAGCCGTCGAAGTGAGGGGCGGGCACGCCGAGCGCGATTCCGACTTGAGCCGGGCCGTCGGATCGGCCGATACGAACCCATCGACGCGCCCCGCACGCCCGACGAAAGGACGACCGCGATGGACCACGGACCCGACGACGCCTCGACCGATTTGATCCGCTGGACTTTCAGGACCGACCCGACCTTCGCCACGGAGATCGAGGACCACCTCGACGGCCTCGGGGCCGACGTCCTGGTCCGCGACCGGACCCATTTCCAGGTGACCTGGGAGGAGCCGACGCACTCGCTGGACGACGCGATCGAGGCGATCTGGTCGATCAACGGGGTTCCGTTCGACGTCACGCAGGAGGAGTTCCACCGGCTCGGCCTGCACCACCTCCAGCACGCCGAGGACGAAGGGGCCCGCGACGCGGCCTGAGAGGCTATCCGGAATTATTTCCGTGACCTGGCAATGAGTTATGGCTAATGGGAGATGGGATAGCCTCCGAGATCGCCCCGGGCCGTCCTACGGGGCGGTCCGCTCCAGCTCGCCGAGCATCGTCGCCACGTTCATCAGGGCTCGGCCCGTGTGGTAGTTCGCCTTCCACTGGGTCGCCTTCCGGCCGTCGCCGAGGAGCTTCCCCTCGCGGGTCGTTTCGCCGAACCAGCCGCCGAACTCCGGGTCGAGCAGATGGGCTTCGATGAAGGCCCACTGCTTCCGGAACGCCCGGGCGTAGCGGTCGGTCTCGCGGCCGAACCTCCGGTGCATCACCAGGAGGGCGTTGAGCCCCTCGGCCTGGGTCCACCAGACCTTGGTGGTGTCGTACGCCTTGCCGGCGAAGACGTCCCCCTTGTCGTAGAAGCCGCCGTGCTGGTCGTCCCAGCCCCAGTCGAGGGCGTGGTCGAGCAGGCCCCGGGCGACCCGCCAGGTCTTCGGGTCGTCCGGGATCCCCAGCGCCCCGGCGGCCTCGACGAGCAAATAGGCCGTCTCGACATCGTGACCGAACGAGTCGTGCGCCGGGGCCGGCCGCCAGTCGCGGGACAGGTAGAGATTGAGCGCCCCGGGCTCGGCGGCGACCTTGTCGCGGACCACGGCGAGCAGCTCCTCCAACCGCCGGCGGACCTCGGGGGTCGGCTCGACCCGATAGAATTCGGCGACCGCCTCCAGCAGGTGGATGTGCGCGTTCATCGACTTGAAACCGTAGTAGACGCCCAGCCGGTCGGCCCGTTCCGAGGGCGGGACCGGGCCCTCGGGGGCGAGGATCGGCTGGCCTCCGCGAGTGATCGCCTCGAAGTAGCCGCCATGCTCGGCGTCGTGGGCGTGGCGTTCGAGCCATCCGAAGGCGTCGCGGGCGACCTTCAGCGAGGTCTCGTCGTGCGCCACCTCATGCACGAGCGAGGCGGCGTAGAGGGCGAAGGCGGTCCCGTAGACGTGCTTCTCGGACCCGAGCGCGGGGTCAAACTTGCCTCCGGGGCCGACCACCCAGTGGAACCCACCCGAGGGCCCGTCGCGCATCGATCGGTCGAGGAAGTCGACGCCCCGGCGGGCGTAGCCCAGGAAAGCATCGCGGTGGGCCGGGGAGTGGCGGGCAAAGGCGGCGGCGGTCCAGGTCATCCGGGCCTGGTAGACCAGGAAGCGGTTCTCGTCGGGCAGGGGGGACCAGTCGCGGGCGTAGGTCTGGTGGAAGCCGCCGTCGGGGTCCAGCGACCGGGGATACCAGAGCCGGGTCAACTCGTCGCCGAGGTTCGCCTCGATCGTGCGGCGGAGGTCGCGCGCCTCGGCCGCCCCGATCCCCTGCGCCAGGGCCGGGGCGGGGGCGAGCAGGGCGACAGCCAGGGCCGACCGGAGCAGGGTCTTCATGGGTCCATCCCTCATCAAGGATCCGGTCCATGCCGACCGGATTTCCGTGAATGATCCTGGTCAATCCCCACGCGACTCCCCCACCTTATCCGAACTCTGCCAGAACGCTCGCCCTGCCTCCGTCTCCGACTCGGCCATCAGCCAGAGGACCCGCGCGATGGCGGCGTTCGAGATCATGTCCTCGGGCGGCTTCGCCTTCCAGCGCTCGTAATACGCGTCCACGTTCTTCCTCGCCCGCTCCCGCAAATACTCCTCCTTCGTGGTCCGGTAGAGTTCCAGGTCGGCCTCGACCATGAAATGGGCGTACCGGACCGCGTCGCGATAGATGCCTGTCTTCGCGTCCAGGAACCAGTCTCCGGCCTTCCCGATCCGCCGGGCCTGCTCGAGATACTCCGGCTCGCCGGTGGCCCGATACAGGCCCAGCAGGGCGCGGAGCATCAGCGCGGAGTTGTACGTCAGCTTGCCGCGCTTGACCTCGCCGCTGGCGACGACCTTGCGGTCCTCGAACAGGCCGTCCTCCGCCTGCAACGCAACTGCCGTCCACTGGACGATCTTACGTGCCTGATCGACCAGCGCCGCCGCCTCTTTCGCGCGGAACTTCGCCAGCCGGAGGCAGCCCACCGCCGATGGCCCGTTGGAGCAGGCGTTCTTGGTGCCGTCCTTGTGCCCCTGATGCCACCAGATCCCGCCGCCGATCTCATCGTCCCAGCCGCTCAGCACGAATTTCAGCGTATCATCGGCCCGGGTGAGATATCGCGGGTCGCGGTTCGTCTCGTAGGCCTCGAGGAAGGCGATCACCATCCAGGCATTGTCGTCATAGTATTTGTCGCTGCCGTTGCCTCGGGTGGGCGCGGCCTCATAGCCGGGAATCTTGACCTTGTCATCCCAGTAGGCATTGAGCGCCGTGAAGTACTGATCCAGGAGCGGGCCGTAGGTGGCCGGATCGGACCGAGCCGCCGCGACGAGGTTGGAGAGCATCACGCTCTGGAGCCAGACGTAATCCGGCTTCCGGACCGTCATCGACTTGAGGTACACGCCGCTCTGGGGATCGTAGAACGCCTTCTGGATGTGCTCCGTCACCTCGCGCGCCCGCTGAGCATCCGGGCTCGGCCCTGCGGCCCGCGTTGTGGCGGCAACGGACAGGACCAACACGGCTGCCGACAGTATCTTGTTCATTGCCTTGTTCCCCCATTGACTCGACCGGGCCGTGATGTCGCCGCGGCTTCACCCGGACCAACCGTCGCATCATTAACTTTCGTTCCTACTTCACACCTATGGACTCTCAGGCCTGCCGTTTTCCAGGGGTTTGTCTCCCGTCGGGAGGTCACGTTGATCCGAAGTCACAGCCATTCCCGATTTCAGGACTGCAAAACCTGACACGTTCAGATGTATTGATATTGAAACATTTTAATATGAAATCGCCCGGTGGCGACGGGGCCGGTGAATCAGGAAGATCGGAGGACGTCGAGCATCGCCCGGTCGAGCTTGTGACCGCGCCAGTCCTGGTAAGCCACGTCGGTCCGGTCGCTGTCCAGGATCCCGAAGCTCCCCCGGAGGTTCCAGAGGGCCCAGCCCCAGCCGGCCTGGCGCCAGGCGTCCAGAGAGTCGCGCATCCAGGGGATCACGACCGAATGCGGCGTCCGGTTGTGGCAACCGAACTCGCCGACCATCACCCCCACGCCCTGCCGCTCCAGGGCTTTCCAGGGCTCGATGTTCTCCCGGATCAGGTTCGACTTGTCCCAGGTCTTGCCGTCCTCCTTGAGCGGATAGGTCGGGACCGGCCAGCGGTCCGAGCCCTCGACCCAGCTCGCCCGGTAGTGGGTCAGGTGGAACGGGGCGTAGCCGCGCGTCGATGTGGCCACGCCGAGACCGACGAGCTCGGTCGGGGGCTTGGTGCCGTAGTCCCGGCCGTCGCAGACGATCAGGCGGGCCGGATCGTGGCGGTGGATCGCCTCAACCATCCGGGCGACGACCTTCTTGTGGGGCTCGGGGCCGACCTTGGCCGGCTCGTTGAACAGGTCGAAGCTCAGCTCGCGATTCGGGATTCCCCGGAACCGCCGGGCGAACGTCTCCCAGTGGAGGGCGCAGACGTCCTGCGCCTCGGGGTCGGTCCAGAGCGACTTCGGCTCGGGGGGGCTGGCCACGGTGTAGCCCGGGGCCCGGTGGAAGTTGAGCTGGACGTGGATCCCGTGCTTCCGACCGAAGGCGACCGCGTCGTCGACCCACCCGAGCCGGTCCTCGCGGAACTTGGTCCAGTCCTTGGGGTCGGTCCAGGCCCGGTAGTCCATCGGGAGGCGGGCGAAGTCGAAGCCGAGCTCGGCGATCGCGGCGAAGTCGCTCTCGGGGAACGCCTTGGCTGCGTCGGCCATGAACATTTCCAGGAGATTGAATCCCCGCCATCGGGGGAGCTTGCTCGGGGTCGGCTCCGGGAGGGTCCGGGGCCCGTCGGCCCCCTCCACGCCGAGGACCGCCCCCGCCGCGACCAGCCCCAGACCCGCCAACATCGCCCGTCGATTCATGGTCGCCCCCCGGACTCGGACCTCAATGCTCCCGGACCCGGCACCGAGCATAACACGCGGGCCCGGAACGACCCATCGTCCCGTCCCGGACGTCAAGGCGGAGACCCGGGCCGGTTCAGGGGAGCTCGCGGATCCGGATCCCCTCGAATTCGATCGGCGAGCCCTCCGACTCCAGGCAGAGGTGCCCCCGGCGCGGCTCGGAGTCGGACCCGCCGGAGACTTCCTCGCCATTGACCCAGAGCCGGACCTCGCCGTTGATCGCCCGGACGTAGTAGTGGTTCCACTCCCCGGCGCCCTTGCTCAGCCGCTTCGAGGGGAAGCTCCGCGAGCCGTTGGGCGAGGTCGGCGGGAACGGCTTCAGCTTCGACGTCCCGACCGGGAAGACGTCGCCGTGGGTCGTGAACCAGTCGGCCTTCTTGCCGTTCTGCTTCTCGAACTCCTCGGCGTAGCCGTGGTCGAGGATCTGAACCTCGATCCCCCCCCGGGGGAGCTCGCCCGGCTTGAGATTCTCCAACGCCCCCGGCGGCGTCCAGACGAAGAAGCCCGAGTTCCCGGCCGACTTCAGGTGCCGCCAGCGGGCCACCAGCTCGAAGTTGCCGTACTCCTTCCTCGACTTGAGCACGCCGACCGGCTCCCCCGTGCAGAGGACCCCGCCGCCCTTCCAGACGAACGTCTCGGGGTCGCAGTTGGCCCGGGCGAAGTCCGCCTCGCCGACCGCCCGCCAGCCCGGCCCCGAGCCGTCGAGGAACGCCCTCGGCGGGGCGGGCGGGGCAGGGGAGTCGTCGGTGCTCGCCTGCGCCGCCAGCAAGCCGATCAGGATCCCGAAGTTCGCCGCGCATTTCATCGGTGAGGCCCTGCCCGTCGTGGAGAGGAAAGTCCGAGGTCCGAGCCCGCCATCTTGTGGCCAACCAAATGAAAACTGCAAGTCGCTAACCGTTCCAAACTGCCAAAACGGTCGCACTCGGACCCCGCAAAATTCGGTGGGTGGTCCACTCGTCCGCTCCCATCCCCGGCCGAACCGTCCCGCCCCCGGTCCGCCCGGACTCCGCTTCCAGGAGCGCCCGCTTCCGGTCGACCCCCCACCGGAAGCCGCCCAGGCCGCCGTCGACCCGGACGACCCGGTGGCAGGGGATCGCCACGGCCAGCCCGTTCGAGGCGCAGGCCCCGGCGACCGCCCGGGCCGCCGAGGGGCGGCCGATCGACCGGGCGACCTCGGCGTAGGTCGCCGTCGAGCCGGCCGGGATCGCCCGGAGGGCCTCCCAGACCCGGCGCTGGAAGGCCGTCCCCCGGACGTCCAGCGGCAAGTCGTGGCCCGACCCCGGCTCCCCGACCAGCGCGACCACTCGCCGGACTCGGTCGGCGAACTCCGGGTCGTCGCCGGCCAGCTCGGCCCCCGGGAACCGCTCGCGGAGCCGGGCCTCCAGCGCCTCCGCCGAATCCCCCAGCTCGATCGAGCAGAAGCCCAGCTCCGTCGAGGCCGCCAGGACCCACCCCAGCGGGGTCTCGGCCGTCGCGAACCGGATCGGCCGCCCTCCCACCCTGGCCAGGCCGTCGTGGATCCTCTGTGCCTTCTCAGCCATCGGATGCTCCTCGGGCGTCATGCCGACGATCGCCCGGGACGTCCCCGGATCCACCATCGGCCGGGCGGAGCCTCGTCCGCCCCCGGGCCACCTCCATTATGGCCCCCCCGGGCGGGAGTCTTCCCGGAGCTTGCCCGTGAATTCGGATCGGCCACCGCCGGGCCTCGCCCCTGGCCGGCCAAGCTCGGCGGGGCTAAGCTGGATCCGGCCATCCATCGGACCGTCGAGGCCCCGGCCTGGGAAGGGGGCGATCGTGAGCCAGCCGCGATTCCAGATCGGCCGCCTGATGGCGCTGATGATCCCGATCGGGGTGACGCTCGCCGCCCTGATCCGGCCGAACCGGGGATCGGCGGCCGTCGTGTCGATCCTCATGGTCACATCATTGCTCACGGCGATCCTGGGTGTCGTCCTGCGCCGGGGGCCCGCGCGGGGCTTCTGGCTGGGATTCGCCCTCTTCGGATGGTCGCTCCTGTTGTTCCTCGCGTTTGGCGAGAACCGCACCGTCTGGAGAGTCGAAATCAATTGGTTCCTGACGATCGCCGCAGTCGGGGAGGCCCTCGACGCGGTCCGCACTCTCAATCAGGGATCCGTCCTGGACCACTTCCGGTCGTGGGGCCAGCAGGACCGCGCTTCGGAGTTGCAGGTCATCCTCTCGACGATGGCCCTGGCCTTCGCCTACCTCGGCGGCCGGATCGGGCGCCACCTCGCCCGGGACGAGCCCGCCGGAGCCCCGCCCCTGGACGCCGCCGCCGCCCGCCGCGACCGGATTGCGGCGACTCGGTAGGGGGTGCTACAGTCCGGTTTGTTCAACAACGATCCTGCAACGCCCCGAGGGCAGCGAGGCCCCGATGATCCGATTCCTCGGCCCGGGAACGCGGCTCTGTGACGGCCGGAGCCGCCGCGAGATCCTCCGCGTCGGCGGCCTCGGGCTGTTCGGGGCCGGGCTCGGCCTGCCCAACCTGGCCGCCACCTCGACGGCCCCGGGCGAGGCGTCGTTCGGCCGGGCAAAGTCGTGCATCGTCCTGTTCTTGATGGGCGGGCCACCCCAGCATTCGACCTGGGACCCCAAACCCGACGCCCCGGCCGAGGTCCGCGGCGAGTTCGGGCCGATCGCCACCAACGTCCCCGGGATCGCGATCAGCTCGCTCCTGCCGATGACGGCGAAGGTGATGGATAAAATCTGCCTGCTCCGGGCGGTCTCGACCGGCGACAACGCCCACTCCTCCAGCGGCTACTACATGCTGACCGGCCGGCCGCACCAGCCGCAAAACGTGGAGAACGCCAACCCGGGCGCGCCCAACGACATGCCGAGCCTCGGGGCCCTGGCCGGGCGGGTCGTGCCGGCCCGGGGCGGCCTGCCGACCTCGATCACGCTCCCGCACCGGATTTTCAACACCGACGGGAGCATCTGGCCCGGCCAGGACGCGGGGCTCCTGGGCCGGGCGGCCGACCCCTGGTTGCTCAACGCCCGGTCGACGCCCGAAGGGTACAGGATCCAGGAGATCGACCTGCCCGAGGACCTCGACCCCGCCCGGGTCGGCCGCCGGATGGGCCTGATCGACGACTTCCGCCGCCGGCTCGACGCCCCGGATCGCGACCCCAGGGGCCTCGTCTTCGACGACCAGACGCGCCGGGCGTTCGACCTCCTCCGGTCCTCCGAAGCCCGCCGGGCCTTCCGGATCGAGGACGAGCCCGACTCGACCCGCGAGCGTTACGGCGCCACCCCGTTCGGCCGGGGGGTCTTGCTGGCCCGTCGGCTGGTGGAGGCGGGGGTCCGCCTGGTCCAGGTCAACTGGTATCGGGGGGCCGACGAGCCGCCCGAGAACCCGTGCTGGGACAGCCACACCAAGGAGCCCGCTCGCCTCAAGGACGTCCTGGTCCCGCCCACGGACCGGGCCTATTCCGCCCTGCTGGAAGACCTCGACCGCCGAGGGCTCCTGGACGAGACGCTGGTGGTCTGCATGGCCGAGTTCGGCCGGAGCCCCCGCCTCGACGCCAACGGCGGCCGGAACCACTGGGGCTCGGTCTTCTCGATCGCCCTGGCCGGCGGCGGGATCCGGGGCGGCCAGGCATTCGGAGCCTCCGACAAGATCGGCGCCCAGCCCCGCGAGAACCGGGTCCGGCCCGAGGATCTCGCCGCCACCATCTTCCACTGCCTGGGCCACCGCCCCGACGCCGAATACCTCGACCGCCTCGGCCGCCCCCAGCCGATCAGCCGCGGCGAAGTCCTCCGGGCGATCCTCTGACCCGCAAGCCATCCCGGGGGATATGGCAGAATCGGCGATCGGGTGCCTGGGTGCGATCCAGCCGTTGCTTTTGTTCGACAATCGGCTATCATGTCTGACAAATATCCGAGTTGGGAAGAATGATGGAACGCATCAACGTCCGGGTCGATGAAAGACGGAAGCAGGAGCTGGAAACCGAGGCGAGGGAAAGAGGCGTCCGGCCTTCCGAGATCGTCCGGCAGGTGCTGGAGCAGCACATTCGCGAGCGCAGGCCGCAATCCAATGCCCGCCAGCTTGCCGAGCGGCTCGGCATCCTCGGTTCGGCCAAAGGCTTGCCCGCCGACCTCAGCACCAACCCCGCGCACATGGAAGGCTTTGGGCGTGACTGAACCGATTCTGACCGATACCGGACCGTTGGTTGCCCTTTTTTCCGAGCAGGACCAGCATCACCAGCGATTCAGCGACGCCCTGACTGCCATCAACCCGCCCCTCTTCACCTGCTGGCCGGTCGTCACGGAAGCCGCCTGGCTCTTACGCAAGCGGCCTGACGCCCTTCAAAAGCTGTTCGCAAGCTTCGACGGCGGGCTCTTTGCGCTGCTCCTACTCGCAGCAGCCGACCTGCCCGCTATCGCCATCTTGATGAAACGCTAGGAATCGTCCGGCCTGCAATTTGCCGACGCCGCCCTGGCCTACCTCGCCGAGCGGGAGAGCATACGAACCGTTTTCACCACCGATCGCCGGGATTTCTCAATCATCCGCCTCAAGCGAAATCGCCTCTTACGACTGATACCTGACGTGCAATGAGCACTGATCTGACCCCTTCATGCCCAGCCGGTGCCCAGGCCACTGGCAGCGGCCTCCGGCGACCCGCTACCATCGCCGACCACGGCGACAAAGCCGCCGAGCATTTTTTCACCTTGGGTGTGACCACGGATCGATGTTACATTCGGATGAGACACTCGCCCCGTTGAGACGCGGTCAGAGACCGTGTAATCTGGTCCATTTGACGACGGTCGGAATTGTCACGGGTGAATATCACCCCGAAATCGTTCGGATTTCGCCCGTCGTCAAACAACTTACGTCGAGTCGGAAGTGTGACGGGTGGAATAGCGGCGAGAAGTTACAACCCCGAGTTGGGAAGACCGATGGAATTACCAATGAGTCAGCAGTTGGCTGAGCGGATCGATCGACTCGAAGCCACATGCCTACGATTGGAGCGACAGGCGCGGCGATGGAAGTTGGTAGGTGGGTTGACGCTACTCGGGGGCATGGTGCTGATGATCAGCGGCGCAGAGCAAAACACCCCCTCTAAGATGATCGTGGGCGAGCAATTCGTCCTCGTGGACAAGGGAGGCGTGAAGCGGGCCGCACTTTACATGGAGGATGACAGGAATCCCAGGTTGGATTTTCTCGGCACCAATGGAAAATGCGCTCTTACACTCGGTGTGGACTCGGAACTTACGACCGGATTTAGCATCTTCGACAGCCAGGGGCGAACGCGGGTCGGAGTGAATTTCCGCTCTAATCAAGAAGCCGGGTTGGCCCTTTTCAGGGATGGGGAGAAGAAGATTGGCCTTGGCCTGAATCCGGATGGCGAGGCGGTTCTCGGCTTCTGCGGGCGAGAAGGACGGTCGCAATTGCAGATGAGGGCACAGGTCGAAGGCACCTGTGATCTGGTCGCCTTTGGCGGCGACAAATCAAAAACCTTTAATTTGCATATCGACGGAAACGGCACGCCATACCTGGGCCTTTTTGACAAGGACGGGCGACCTCTATTCCGTGTTCCCAACCCTAAAGTTCCGCTAGAGAAGTGATGCCATTGATATGTAACGGCTCGTGTATAGACGGGGTTTACAGTCGCTTGTCATTCCGAAGGTAGGTCGATGCCTTGATTCGGGCGGCTCGTAATACATCAATCCGAGGTCGCACACTTCACCTTCTTCACCGACACCATCCCCAACAAAGGCAAAACTCGGTCTCAATCCAGTTTTCGTCGCCCGGTGCCTTTCGTCGTCAAAATGAATTGACACCATTTTTCTCCCCAAGGCCCAATCGATCGGGCCTCAATCCCCTCGAAAGGCCGGGTCGCCCCGGGCCCGGGCCGCTCCGGTGGCCTCGGGAGACTCGATCGCCAGCGAGGGCGGGATCGGGCCCGGCGGTCCCGGGATCGTCGAAGCAGGAGGTGGGCCCGGCCTGGGCCGGCGGGCCGCTCGGGCCTCGCGGTTGAAGTCGACCGGAAATCGCGTTAAGTTGGGGAGGGCTTTCCTCCGAATCCTGGAGGCCACCCGATCCATGCGGACGCTCGTCACCGGCGCGGCCGGTTTCATCGGATCGGCCCTCGTCGACCGCCTGCTCCAGCGCGGAGACGAGGTCGTGGGAATCGACAATTTCGATCCGTTTTATTCGGCCGCGATCAAGCGGTCCAATCTCTCGGGAGCCATGAGGAGTCCCCGCTTTCGCCTGGTCGAACTCGATATCCGCGATTCCCACGGGGTTCAGGTCGCCCTGCGGGAGGCCCGCCCCGAAACGGTCGTGCATCTGGCGGCCCGCGCCGGGGTCCGGCCGAGCATCGAGGCCCCCGGGCTCACCGCCTCGGTCAATGTCCTGGGGACGACGCACCTCCTGGAAGCCGCCTCCGCCCTGGGGGTCCTGCCTCGCTTCGTCCTGGCTTCGAGTTCGAGCGTCTATGGCGACCGGTCGTCCGGGCCCTTCCGGGAGACCGACCCGGCGGACCACCCGGTCAGCCCCTACGCGGCCACCAAGAGGGCCTCGGAATTGCTGGCCCACGCCTTCCACCAGATCCACGGCCTTCCCGTGACCGTGCTCCGCTTCTTCACCGCCTACGGCCCGAGGAATCGCCCCGACCTGGCGATCGCCAAGTTCGCCCGATTGATCGACAGGGGAGAGGCCGTCCCGATGTTCGGCGACGGCTCGACGCGCCGCGACTATACCTACGTCGACGACCTCGTCGCCGGGATCATCCCGGCCATCGATCGCTGCGCTGGCTACCAGATTTACAACCTGGGCAACTCGGATCCGATCGAACTCGGTTCGATGATCGATGCCCTGGGCCAGGCGATGGGGAAAGTCCCGGTCATCCGACGGCTCCCCGAGCAGCCGGGCGACGTCCGGATGACATCCGCCGACATCTCCAGGGCTGCGGCGGAGCTGGGTTATGCCCCCCGGACTTCGTTCGGCGAGGGGATCGCGCGATTCGTCGCCTGGCATCGATCGAACCCCCCGGGATGACCATCGGGCCCCACCTCTCGAAGGACCTCTGGGCCCTGGCGCCGGGGCCTCTCCAGAGGCTCTGCGTATCCGTGGCCCGCGAACGCCCGTTCGGTCCCGAGGAATGGACCCGCCTAACGGCGCAGGCGCTAGGACTGGAGTCGACACTCCGGAACAGAGGACGGCCGCGGAAACAGTAAATTCCCTCCGTCCCCTTTGGGCCGTCTCTCTGATTCCAGCTGCGCCGGCGTCGGAGGTTTCGGGCCGCAAGGTCGCGGAATCCAGGATGCCCTTTTTGCCCATGAATTCGATGCCGCGACGCCCCATCTCTCCTTCTAGACGAAATTCGGGACCGAGATGAGTATGGAGAATGATTGATTGTACCGATCCGGGCTCGCCCTGGATGGTGAACCCTTTCAGCGCATGAGCGAGGATCGCGTAACCAGTCTTGTGTATGGCGAAACTGCCTTCCCATGCGTCATAATTCGGCGAAACTTGGCCATCTAGACCGTCAACTGCTTTGGCCCCGCTCCGGCTCTGACCGTTCATGCAACGGCTCCCGTTTCCACGGGAGCCGACAGCAGGAGGCGTGTGATGTAAGAAATGGCCGTCTCGTGATAGAAGAGCCCATAACTGTTGGGTGGATCCGGGGCGTGAGGTGCGTGGGACAGGTTACTTCAGGCATGCTGGCCCTCTGCGTTATCGGCGTCGGGGCCGCACCTGGCCCGCCGGGCAAAAAACGGGGTCGCGGCGAATGATTTTGGGGCTGTTCCCGACCCCAAAAAAACTCTCGGGCAGCAGACCCGAGACCCACTCCGCGAGGAATCGGACTAGTGGCATGGGGTACTGATGATGTTCCCACCCGCCTCGCCAGTTGTAATGGATCAGCGTCCATGAATCGGGCTCCCCGCTCGTCAGCCAAAAAAGGTCGTCGCCGTTGCTATCCCGGGCCACGGGCAGCAGCCCGCCCGGTTCCGGGTAGGCGGGGAACGGGCACTTCTCTTCGGTCTGGAATCCCGGCCCTTCCCGATAGTCCTCAAGAATCGGGCCGAGCTGGGACAGGAGGTTCCCCCCCGCCGAGGATGAGAACGGGTTCAAGACACCGAGCAGGTCGCAGAAATCTCCCCACCCGTAAGTATTAATCAACCATTTGTAATCGCTCGGCAAGATCGTGCCTAATCGACCCTCGACCTCATCCCATTGCTCGGGCGACCCCGCGTCGACTGGGCAAGCCGGTGGCGGCGCTTCCGTGAGCAGCATCAACTGGTGATCGTTCATCGAGTTTCCTCCATCCGGCCCGACACCCTCCGCATCACTCCGACGGCTCCCGTCAGTCATGGGGGCGGGCGGCACGCCAGATTTCCTGCCGACAGCATGAACGCAGTCGAAGGATCACGATCATTTTCGTGGCCCCCTGTCTGCGTTCCGCCCGGCCCTGAATGCGCCCCTCTACACCTTCAGAGTAGGAAGAACGATTCCACCTTGAAATCGACGCACTGCCTCGGACGACTTATGGCGTGATTGCAGGAGAGACGCTCGGTACCGCGCACGCTGTCCGTCATCCGGGTATATAGTACGCATTCCACGGACATCAGGTAAGTCATTTGTGATGGAATGAGTGTAAATTCGAGTTTCGAGAGGGGAAAACCGCCCGATCCCGGGAGAAAGTGTGATAACGGAGCCGGAGTGGTCCTGAATATATCGGACGGACGTGCCATCCGACCATCGGACCCGCTCCGAGGACCCGACCATGCCCGCCAGCGAAGCCCGGATCCGGGCCAATCAGGCCAACGCCCTCCACTCGACCGGGCCGGTGACTGACGCGGGGAAGGAGCGATCCCGGCGGAACGGCCTCAAGCACGGCTTGACCGGCGAGGGGATCGTCATCCCGGACGGAGACGTCGCCGAGGTCGAGCGGCGGTCCTCCGCGTTCCGGGCCGAGCGGCCGGCCTCGGGCGAGGTCGGGGACGTCCTGGTCCGGCGGATGGCGGTCCTCTCGGTCCGGATGGATCGCGCAGTGGGCCATGAGCACGCGGCGATCGCCGCCAACGTGAGCCGGGCCCTGGCCGAGTTCGAGGCCCCCGAAGGGGTCGACGCTGAGACGGCCGCCCGCCTCCGAGCCCGGGCCGCCGACCTGGCGACGTTCGACCCGTCGAAGGAAGCGACCCTGGCCCGCAAGTACGAGGCGGCGGCCGAGCGGGGCTTCTTCCGGGCCCTCAAGGAGTTGCAGCGAGTCGAGCGCGAGGCGAAGGCCGGGTCGGAGGGCACGGCCGCCGGCCCGCCCCGCGAGGCGTTGGGTTCGTCTTTGCCCGTCGAGAGCTTCGCCTCGATCCTCGCGAGCCTGCCCGGCGATTCGGCCCGGATCGTGCCCCCGACCCCTCCGGTGCCGCCGAAGCGGGTCGCGACGGCCCCGATTCCGGCGGCTCGGGGCGGGTTCTTCGTTCCGTTCGCGATCGGCCGGCCCGGTTGACCGGCCGGGGCGGCGTCCCATCGCGACCCGAAGCCAGCCGACGAAACGGCCAACGCCCAGGCTGTGCGACGGCCGGCCCAGCATGCCATTTCCAATCAAGGCTCATGATGGATTGCGGGGTGGTGAGATTCATTTGTCATGATTGCGTAGGG